>Ga0182024_10002182_pt1 | contig 49145 bp, 40 predicted proteins | sample P32metaG_FD_120480 | JGI IMG/M metagenome (GOLD analysis project Ga0182024, IMG submission 120480) | Permafrost microbial communities from Stordalen Mire, Sweden - P3-2 metaG (Illumina Assembly) | ecosystem: Environmental > Terrestrial > Soil > Wetlands > Permafrost | place: Sweden: Stordalen...
CGCAGGAAGCGCGGCAGCTCGTCGCGGTCGTCGGGGCCGATGTCCTCGATCACGTTGGCGTAATGCGCCAGCACGCCCCACCCGCAGATCAGCAGCAGCGGGAAGGGCAGCAGCAGGACAAAACCGATCATCAAACTTTGATAGAGCAGGACCAGCAGCAGCGCCAGTGGAATTGTCCCGGCCAGCATTTGTGCGATCAGCACAAACGCCATCACCACGACGTTCACCGGCTGGAACAGTTCCAGCAGCGGCCGCGCCATGTGCAGCGGGCGGGCACGATCGGTGGTGGCGTAATGCAGCGCCGTCTTGGCGATGGGGATGGACGCGGGATTGACGGGAGGCTCATCATTCAGGACGGGCAGCTCGCGAATCAACTGGCCGGTTTCCGGATCGTAGCGGGGCGCCGCGTGTTTCGGCGGCGTGCTGCCGTGCGCGACGAGGGGGATTTCCGGAGCGCCGGCGGCGGAAATTTCCTCCGGCGTCACGCGCAGGTCGATATCCCGCCCGTACGCATCGGTCTTGTCCTTGGTGTAAACGTGGTGCAGTTTCTCGAACCCCTCGGGATCGCGGATCACGGGCGCGGCATCCAGCTTGTATGTCCCGTCCTCGCTCATGTTGCGCAGATCGTCGAGCGTGGGAATGTCGTTGAGCAGACCGCAAACGGGACACTGGACCTGGCGTCCGGCCATCTCCTCTTCGAATTCGAATTTATGGCCGCAACGGCAAGGGAATTTGATCATCAGCACCACCGCTGGCGAATTATATTCCCTCAGTTCGACGTCCCGCCACACTCTGCTAGAATGCCCAGCCACCGAAAAGGACGAACATGCGCCCGGTTTATTTCACGGTTGTCTTGCTGATGGCGTGCGCGACTTCGCTGGGGGCCGACGACGTCAAGCCGGATGACCTGCGGCGGATGTACAACGACACGCTGAGCCAGCTTCGCGCCGCCCAGGACCGCAAGGCGGAGTTGGCGACGGAAAATGCGCGGCTGACGGCGCGCGTGGCGGAGCTGGAGAAGCAATTGAAGGAACAGACCACCCAGTGCGACGACGCCCGCCGACAGGCCGCCGCCCTGGCGCGCAGCACTTATTTTCTGCGCACGCATTACGCGGCGTGGGTGCAGTTTCTGCAGTTTTACCCGGTGATCCAGTTGCAGTGGGACCTGTTTCTGGATCGTGTCCCCCCATTAAGCCCCGAGCTGGAAATGCCGCCGTTGGATTCGAGATGGCCTGGGGGAAATGATGAATGATAAATGATGAATGAAATGCCTTGGTCTTCGATTCATCATTCATCATTTATCATTCATCATTTCCCCACCCTGTCCCACCTCCAGCCGCGCATACTTCTCCAGCGTCGCGCCCTTGCTCTTGAGGAACTCGGCCACCGTTCCCTTGTAGACTTCGGCGTTGGCGAAGGGCTGGTCGAGGAGGACTTTTTCGGCATAGAAGCTGTTCATTTTTCCATCGGCGATTTTTTCGGCGATCTGCTGGGGCTTGCCGGTGGATTTGGCCTGCTCGATGGCGATCTCCTTCTCCCTGGCGATGATCTGCGGAGAGATTTCTTGGCGCGTCATGGCGATCGGGCGGGACGCCGCGATGTGCACGCCGAGGTTGAGGATCAGGTCTTCACTGGCGTGGCCGCTGACGGCGACCAGGACACCGATCTTCCCCTTACCGCCGACGCTGTAGATATAGCTTCCGACCGTGCCGGCGGCGCTGGAAAGGGTGGCGCTGCGGCCGATGCGCACGTTTTCGCCGGTCTGCTGCGCGACGCTGACCATCGCCTCACGGATGGCCGGGTCATCCGCCAGCAGGGCGCTGGGATCGGCCAGCAGTTTCTGGACGGCGGTGGCGGCGATCTGGGCGAGCGGCTCGCTCTTGGCGGTGAAATCGGTGTTGCAGTTGATCTCCACAATAGCGCCGCGCTTGCGATCGGTGGAGACGGCGACGTTGACGCGGCCCTCGTTGGCGGCTCGATCGGTGATGGAGGTCTTGACCCCTTTTTTGCGGAAAAAGTCGATCGCCTTCTCGACGTCGCCGCTGGTTTCGACCAGGGCCTTTTTGCATTCCATCATGCCCAGGCCCGTCTTGCCGCGCAGTTCGTTGACAAGTTTTGCGGTAATTTCAGCCATATCGAATCACGGGAGGGAATATGCGGATCAAACTACTCAGGCGGAGTGGCCGGCGGCGATCGGCTCGTCGGGCGCGGCTGGGGGTGAAATCTCCTCACCGCCGGAGCTTTCCCCGGATGATCCATCGGCGCCACCGGGCGACGTTGCGGATGATCCGACGGGCGTTTCTTCGGCGCGGAAGGCGGCGCGGGTGCTGCGACGGCGCGGCTGCTGCGGCTCTTCGCCCTTGGTCTCACCGCGGCCGGTCTTGCCGTCAATGATGGCATCGGCCATCTCGCGCAGGATGATCTCGATGGCGCGCATGGCGTCGTCGTTGCCGGGGATAGGCAGGTCGATCAGGTCCGGATCGCTGTCGGTGTCGATCAGCGCCACCGTGCGCACACCGAGCTTGCGGGCCTCCTTGACGGCGATGTGCTCGCGGCGCGTGTCGACGATGAACATCACACCGGGGATGCGCTCCATCTTGCGGATGCCTTCAAGGTTGGCGTGGATTTTTTCCTTCTCGCGCGAGAGCGTGGATTTCATTTTTTTGGAATAGGTTTCGATCTGGCCGGATTCCCACAACTTTTCCAGTTCCTCCAGGCGATTGAGGCGGGCGCGGATGGTGCGGAAATTGGTGAGCGTGCCGCCCAGCCAGCGCTCCGAGACGTAATGCATGCCGGATCGCTTGGCTTCTTCCTCGATGGCGTGGCGGGCCTGGCGCTTGGTGCCGACGAAAAGGACATCCTTCCCCGAGGCGACCGTCTGCTGGATGAGTCGCCGTGCGCGCATCAGGCCCTTGATGGTTTCGCGCACATCGATCACGTGGATCATGTTGCGCTTGCCGTGGATATAGGGCTGCATCTTGGGATTCCATCGCGAGACGCGATGTCCGAAATGCACGCCGGCATCCACCAGCGATTTGACCAGTTCCGCCTGTGACTGTGCCATGAACACGCTCCAAAATCATCGGCCGATATTGGCCGTCAGCCGGAGCGGCGGAGGAATGCCAAGTTTTTCCTCGCCGCCATGGGGCTTAATGCGAATCAATAAAAAACTAGACCCGCAAACGGACTGCCCTGACCTGGGCTCCGCCGCGGGTGGCTCTTGGCCAACCAAAGCCAAGCAGATTACTCAAAACCCGCCGCGTTGCAAGGGATAAAGCAATTTTGGTGACGGGCTGGTCTTGCAATCATATCTGGTTACGCGCCCGACGTGTCATATTTCGCAAGGGTTAACAAATGGCCGGGTACGGTTAAGATGCCTGCACACCATGAGTGAAGGGGAATCTGAAATGTCCGATGTCGTGGTCATCCTGGAGGAGGAACCGGGGATAAGCATCGAACAGGCGGCGGACAAGCTGAAGGGCCTGGGGGTGATCGTCACGGACATCGATCGGGAGAATGACGTCATCGAGGCAACGATACAGACCGACAGAATCGCCGAGCTGAAAAAATTGCCGTTCGTGAAATACGTGCGCGATGTCTTCGACTGGGTCTCCGAGCACCATGAACAGGAAGAGGACGTCGACGACGCCGGCGCTTGAGGGCGGTACAAACTCGTCCTGCAAGCGCCGGGATCAAGCTGGCTCAGACTGCTGGGATCAGCGCCAGTGTCCGCCGTAATAATGGTATCGTCCGCCCGGCCCATGATACCAGCCGCCGCGGACCCAGAGGGCCCCGCCCCATGGACGGTGGCCCCAATGACCGCCGTACCAAGCCCACGCCCCACCGCGCCAGCCCCAATATCCGTCGAGCCAGATGTAATCCGGCCCGGGTGCAACACCGACGACCTCCACCTGATCCGGAGGCGGCGCAGCCTCGACATCAACCTCGGCGCCGGGGGGTGGACCGGCCTCCGCGGGTGCTGGTGGCGGCGGTGGTGGGGCTTGATATTCACGCACCACGCAGCCGGATATGCCCAACATCAACCCCGCAGTCGCAATGAGGATCGGGCTGATGGCTTTTCTGGCTAATGAATTCATCGTGTCCTCCCAATGTTAGTCCCCAGGCATCATCCTAAGGTTAGGTGCATAATCGGCGTTAGGGCGGCGGATTCTGCACCGGATCCGAGTTTTTTACGACATTTTGCCGCGGTGCGGAATATCGGCCAGTGCCGGGGCAAGCCACTTGGACGTGGATTTCACATCGGCTCGTTTTTCACGGTCTGGTCGAAGACCTGCAGGAGCTTGGTCTTGTCGAAGATCATTTCCTGACGGGTTAACCCGACGATGTCGTATGCATGGGTTAGTTCGATCGCATCGACGGGGCAGGCTTCCTCGCACATGCCGCAATAGATGCAGCGCAATTCATCGATGTCGAACTTGGCGGGATATTTTTCGCGATCTGACCAGGGGCTTTCGGCAGCCTCGATGTGGATGCACGCCGCCGGGCAGGCCGTGGAGCACATGAAGCAAGCGACGCACTTGACGCGTCCCTCCTCGTCCTTGTTAAGCCGGTGCACGCCGCGATAGGTGCGCAGGAGCATCCCGCCCTTCTCGACAGGAAGGTCTTCGCGTTTTTCCTCGGGATATTGGATGACCCGATCCTGGCCGCGCACCACGACGTTGAACATGTGCTTCATCGTCGTGCCCAGCCCCACCAGCACCTGCGGAAGGTAGAACTGATCCGCCAGCGAAAGCCGCGGCTCTTCCAGAACGATGACATCGGAATCTTTCATGGTGCGCTTGATCCTGTCCGGCGTTATCCGGCCGGCAACGGTGTCTTGGAAAATCGACTGCCGATGACCTTGAGCCGGCGATTGGTCAGCGGCGCCGGTGGGATGACTCTGCTGATCAACATGATCAACACCGTGACGAAGATGTTGGCGATCAGCAGCGTCAACGCCATCGAGCCGCCGATCGCCCCGCCGTGGAAAATAAAGACCACGATCGAGGTCATCATCAGCAGCGCCAGGGAAATCGGGATCAAGCCCCGCCAGGCGAGCATCATCACTTGATCGAAGCGGAAGCGCGGCAAGCTCCAGCGAACCCACATGAACACGAAAATGAAAAACAGCGTCTTGGCGAAGAAGACGATGGCGCGCACGATGCACGCGACAAGGCTGGTGGTGATCTCCGGATGCTGCGCATCGACATTTCCCCGCAGCGCCGGCCAGGCCCATTCGATCCAGGGCAAATGCCAGCCGCCGAAAAAGAGCGCGACACAAACCGCGCTGGTGGTGATCATGCCGGCATATTCGGCCAGGAAAAACAGCGCGAAGCGCATGGCGCTGTACTCGGTGTGATACCCACCGACCAGCTCCTGCTCGGCCTCGGCCAGGTCGAACGGGGCGCGGTTGGCCTCGGCGTGGATGCAGATCAGGAACATCACGAACGCCAGGGGTTGCGTGAACACGTTCCACGCCGGCACGATCCCGCCCCAGTAATGCGCCTGGCGATCGACGATTTCGGTCAGGTCCAGCGTTCCATACATGACGACGACGCACAAGACGGCCAGACCCAGGGGAATCTCGTAGGAGATCATGTTGACTGTCGCGCGCAGCCCGCCGAGGAATGAATATTTGTTGTTGCTGGCCCACCCGCCGATCACCACGCCGTAGACCGCCAGCGACAGCGCCGCCAGGATGTACAGCACGCCGATGTTCAGGCGCGCGATCTGGAAGGGATAGTCATACGTGACGATCGCGCCCGTCGGATGCGTGAAATCATCGGCTTGGAAGGTGTATGTCGGCTGGCCGACCAGGGTGGCGCCGTTAAGGATGCTGGCGTCGACTGCGGCCTGCGCGTGAGCCGTATCGGTGCCGGGCGGAAAGTTGATGACCCGCGTGCTTTGCTTGATGCCGCCCCAGGGGAGCACCGCGATGCTGATGATGATCACCAGGATCATCACGCCCGGGGCGACGGTGAACAGAATCCGGTCCACGCCGGCCGGGCGATAATCCTCCTTGACGATGAACTTGAGTCCATCCGCCAGCGGCTGGCCCAGCCCGGCCATTTTTTTGTCCTTGAGTCCGGGAATGATGCCAAAGCCCAGCCCCACGCGATTGGGTCCGATGCGGTCCTGTACCCAGCTGGCGACTTTGCGTTCCAGCAGGATCAAATACGCTACCGTCCCCAGGATCGCGAAGTGCGCGACCAGCAGGATCCAGACCCACGGCGGAATGTGCGAGGAAATCCAGTTCAAGATTGTCATTGGTTTGTAATGCTAGAGCTCGACGAATTCCATCGGCGCCGAATGGGCGGACTCGGTTGAAAACTTGATCTCCGCGAACGGCGCGCCCATTTCCTTTCGTATTGAATCGGCATTGTACAGGCCCGTTCTCCCCAGCATCGACAGATAAACCTGTCCATCGGGCATGATGCCCTCGGGTGGGGACACCGCGGCGGTGAAAGGTTGAATCCTGCCGGCGAAATTCTCCCAGCAGCCGGCCTTCTCCGCCCAGAAGGCCGAGGGGAGCAGGATGTCAGCGTCGTCGGCCAGATCGCTGGGCAGAATATCCTGAACGACCTTGAAGCCGCTCTTGAAGATCGGGGGCAGATTCTGAGGTACCCACGCCGAGTGGTATCCACCGACGATCCATCCACCGCGCAGCCTGGCAATTTCCGGCCGGCGGGCGGCGACCAGTTCATCGAACGTCGCGGTGGGTCCGCCCAGCATCGCGATGATGCGTCGAATCCCCGCCGCGTTGGGGACCTTCTCGGATTTGATCACGAACGTCTGCTTGCCGCTCTCTGGATTTTTGAATATCTCGTCCTTTCCTGTATCCGGTGACGGGCCGGAAATCAGCACCGCCTGTGGGTCGAGCGATCGCATGGCTTTGGCCAGCAGGTACGCCTCCTCGCAGGACATCATCGGCGAAAGCACGGCGTAGAGACTTCCCGGCGCATCGGCCGACAGGGCGCGCAAACCGGCGACGGCCAGGTCGGCCGCCTCGTCGGCGCGGGCGGCGCTGGGACCACCGTGCTGTTTCTTGGCTGCCGATTTGATCCGCTGCGGGTCCTGGATGATCTTGTAGGCATAGCGCGTGTCGTCGCTGATCCACCAGGTGTTTACATCCGGGTTATAGCGCGGCTTGATCCGCCAGACGATGCCATCGTTGTACTCGAGGAAAATATTCTCCCCGCCGCTGTCCACCGGCGAAATCGACGGCGCCTGCCGCAGCAGCCAGACGCGCTGCTTGAACAGAAAATCCTTGTCCAGCAGCGCCCCCACCGGGCAGATATCGACGACGTTTCCCGCCAGCTTGTTGTTGCACGGCTTGCCGGGAAAAATGTCGATTTCCGTCTTGTTGCCGCGCCCATCGACGTAAAGCTCGCTGGTCCCGGAAATCTCGCGGGTGAAGCGCACGCAGCGCGTGCACATGATGCAGCGGTCAGAATACAGATAAATATTCTGCCCCACGTCTTTTTTGGGCTTTTTGGCCTTGTCTTCCTGGAAGCGCGACTGGCTGCGGCCATATTCGTAGGAATAATCCTGCAGCGTGCACTCGCCCGCCTGATCGCAGACGGGGCAATCCAGCGGATGGTTGATCAGCAGGTATTCCATCACCTGTTTCTGGTTTGCAACCGCCTTGGGCGAGCGCGAATGCACCACCATCCCATCGCGCACCGGCGTCTGGCAGGATGGCACGAGCTTGGGAATCCCCTCGACCTCCACGAGACAGATGCGGCAATTCGCGGGAATCGAGAGGCCGGGATGATAACAGTAACGCGGCAGCTCGTGCCCCGCGTCGAGGCAGGCCTGCAATATCATCTGGCGGTCCTTGCATTCGACGGGCTTGCCGTCCAGTGTGATCTTGGGCATAGCGAGCGGATCGTACACAAGATAGAGTCAAGTTTCACCATGCGCATCCATTTGCTCGGCAAGTTCATGTGCGTATGATGGTTTGATCGAACTGTGCCGCAGATTTTTTAGAGCATGATCCGCACCAAAATTGTAGCCACCATGGGCCCGGCGTGCGGGAGCGTGGAGATGCTCCTCTCGCTGTTCCAGGCGGGCGTGGACGTCTGTCGGCTTAATTTCTCACACGGGGACCTGGACTGGCATCTGCAGCTACTGCGGTTTATCCGCGAGGCGGCGGCACGCTGGGACCAGCCGATCGCGCTCCTGGGCGACCTGGGCGGGCCCAAAATCCGGCTGGCCAAAATCGCCGATGCCGAAGGGTCCGGAGGGATGCCCATCCACGTCGGCGATGAGTTGATCATCCAGCGCGCCGCCATCGTCGGCCAGGCGGGGCGCGTTAGCAGCATCTACGCCAACCTGATCGAGGACGTGCAGGTCGGCCACCGCATCCTGATCGAGGACGGGCTGCTGCGATTCATCTGCACCGAAAAAAACTACAACGAGCTGCGCTGCAACTGCACCATCGGCGGGGTGCTCAAAAGCTCCAAGGGGATCAACCTGCCGGATACGACCGTCAACGTCCCCTGCATCACCGATCGCGACTGGGAATGCGTGGACTGGGCCATGGAGAACGATCTGGATTACCTGGCCCTCTCGTTCGTGCGCAGTGCCGATGACATGCACCTGCTGCGCGAGCATCTGCGCAACCGCGTCAGCGATATTCATCTGATCGCCAAGATCGAAAAGGCCGAGGCGCTGGACCAGATTGACGGGATCGTCGAGGCATCCGATGGGCTGATGATCGCGCGCGGTGACCTGGGCGTGGAGATCGACGTGGCGCGGGTGCCGATCATCCAAAAGGATCTGATCCGGCGCTGCCAGGTGGCGGGCAAACCGGTCATCGTGGCGACGCAGATGCTGCAGAGCATGATCGAGCAGGCCAGCCCCACCCGCGCCGAGGTGAGCGACGTGGCCAACGCGATCTTCGACGGCACCGACGCGGTGATGCTCAGCGGTGAGACGTCGGTGGGCAAATTTCCCGTCGGCGCCGTGCACACCATGGAACACGTGGCCGAGGTGACCGAGGAATACTTGATCGGATCGCGTTCGGCGCGGCCGGCGGTTCCCAGGGCGACGGCGGCCACATTGCGTTTCTCGGCGGCGATTGCGCGCGGCGTGCTGCAGATCGTCGACGATTTGAAGATCAAGCTGGTGGTGATCTGGAGTCAGACCGGCGCCACGGCGCGGATTTTTTCCAAGAGCCGGTTTCCCGTCCCGCTGATCGCCCTCTCCAGCGACCACCGGGCGCTGCGACGGATGGCGCTGCACTTTGGCGTCATCCCGCAGGAGATGGCCCCGCCGCAGGACATGGGCGCACTGGTTGAAAGCGTCGACCGCCTGGTCGGCCAGCGCCGCTTCGCGACCGCCGGAGACCGCATCGTCATCGTCACCGGCGCCGCGATGGGCGCGCCCGGAACGCTCAATGGAATCGTGATGCACACCATCGGCGAGCAATGGAGCGGCGAAGTCGAAGCCGAGCTGCCCAACGAGACCACTGTTTGAGATTTAAGCCTTGCCCCACCCGGCGCCGCGCGGTCTGATGCACCCAACAATTGCCTTGGCGCATGGGAATTTCAGAGGGCAAACCATGCCGGCATATCCCTGGCGGTTCGCGGTGGTGGGCGGATTCATCTGCCTGATCACCCGCTCCGCGGTCGCGCAAAACAATCAGGCATTCGCCTCGATGCTCAAGACCGATGAGCGGCTGCCGCGGCAGATCATCGCCGATCGCGCCGCCGTCGCGCTCAAACAAATCGCCGGTTTGTCCGAATATCTGGCCGGAGTTGATGCCCTGGAACAGGGGAAGTGGGACGATGCCAAATCGCACCTGGATTCGGCGCTGGCTTCGTCGCCCAATTCCGGCGTTTATCACGAGACGCGGGGCATTCTCATGGTAATCACGGGAGACCTCGCCGCCGCGCGCCAGGAGCTGCAGCACGTTGTCGGGCAATCCGTATTGAATCCGGTTCCCACGCGCGCGAATGGAACCAATACTCGAAACGGCCGCGCTCCTGCCAATCAATCCGCCTCCCTGGCAATGATGTGGGCGACCGCGCTTAAAATTCGCAATGCACCGGCCACCGGGCAGGATGCATCCGTCTACGGCAGCCGGTCGGATGGGACATTCCAATTCAATGCGGATGATCCGTATCAGAAGCTGCTGGAGGATTGGGCGCGGTCGAGCGCCGGCGCGGATGACGACGTTTCCCGGCAGCTTGCCCGGGAGAGCGCCTGGCGCATGCGGTTGATTCCCGATGCGCTGCCGGTGGATGCGGAAAACGCGGCGAAGCTGCTCGATTCCAGCCACGCCGCCGACGCGCTGCCGCTGCTGCGCGCCATGTGGCCGGCTTATCATAACGACGATGCGTATCTTGCGATCAAGGCGTCGGCGGAGCTGGCGACGGGCGATCCGGTGGCGGCGCGGGCGCAATATGACATCGTGCTGATGCATCGTCCTGACCTGGTTGACGCCTACCTGGGCCGCGGGCTGACGGCGGCGAAAGTCGGCTGCCCGGCGCGCCTCAAGGCGGATCTGGCCATCGCACAATCACTCGATCCCGCCCGCGCCAATGCGTTCTCCGATCAACATGCCGGTGAAATTGCCCAAGCCCAGGCCCAGGCCGTCGACGCCGATCCTGGCCAGCTCGCGGAGCAGTTCATCCAGTCGGCGATCAGTGGCGCCGACCAACCCGCGTTGATCGCGCAGGCGGTCAAGATCCACAAAGCGCTGAATTTTCGTGGGCGCGTTGCGGAGGAAATTTACCAGGACGGCTTGCGGGCGCGCCTGGCCGTCGTCGCGGACAATTTCAACGACGCGGCCGGCTGGGCCGATCTGGCGACTTATCTCTATTCCGAATCCTCCCGCAAATTTGGCGCGGTGCAGCGCAACGAAGCTGATATCCAATGCGACTGGCTCCTGGCCATGCGCTATGCCGACCAGGCACTGCGTGATGATCCGCATAACATCGTCGCCATCGCGGACAAGGCCTGGCTGCTGGAGCAGGACCGGCAGGAAACGGATTCGCTGGACCTGGCGAAGCAGGGGCTGGCGTTGATGCCGGGCTATCCGCGGCTGGCGGAGCTGCAGGCAACGCTGCTGGAAGTCAGCGCCATTCGCGCGGGCAATCAGGCGAGCATCGAGCGCGCCCCCAAGAGCTGGACGGTCGTCAGTCCGGATTGGATTACCACGTACACGCGCGGACCCAACGCCCAGGAGCTGGCCGCCGCCCGGCAGTTCGACGCGATGTCCGCCGCCAACGTCTCACAGGGCAACCGCGGGCTCTACGAGGCGTGGCGGAGCTACTCCGATTCGATCAGCGAAATGAACGTCGCCGCCAGGTATTACTATTGGATCGGCAACGACGATCAGGCGGTGGCGTTGTGGAATCGCGTGCTGAGCATCGATCCGAACGAGGAGGCGGCGTTACAGAGCCTGGCCGAATATAATGAGGACAAGCACCAGGACGATCAGGCGGCGGAATTCCATTTTCGTCGCGACAACCTTTTTGAGAACAGCGCCAAAGCCCTGACGGAGCAGGCGACCCGGCAGCTGGTCGCGCAGGATCTGGATGGCGCTTCCGCGACGCTCAAGCGCGCGTTGGCCGCCAATCCCACCGATGCGCTGGTCTACGCCCTGCTTGCGCGGATCGCCATCGCCAGGAACGGGCCCAGCGGGTTCTGGCCGTATGCGCATTGTGGCGAGGCGCTGGAGGAAGCGGCGGCGAACCTGCACGGAACCAGCCTGCTGAGCGGCTCGGATCCCCTGGCGCCCGACGTGGCCGCGGGAATGAAGGGCATTCTGAACGGCGAGATCAAAGTTGCCCAGCACGATCAACTGCCCGACCTGGCCGATCGCGCCAGGCAGCTTTTGGCGCAGATCAATCATCGGGTGCTCGCGCGCAACTCCAGGCAAGGCCCGCTGGCCAATGCGGCGACGCTCAATGGCTGCGTCATTTCGCATCTGCACATCCTGACGGCCGACAACGAAATGGAAACTGCCGCCCGCCTGCTCGTGCAGCCGGATTCGGACACCGGCCCGGGACATTCCGAATCCTACGGACCGGTGGTGGATGCGGAATATCCCGTCTACGTTTATTTGCGCGGCCGGCGATATCACTTCCAATTATGGCATTACTTCGGACCGGGAACGCTGGAAACGTTCGAAAGCTATTTCGATCGCAACGGCGCGAACATCGACCCGAATCAGCGTCCTTCGAACGTGAATCACCCCAACGCGGCGGAATAGACGCGGTTTTTTTTCAATCATACTGCAGCGGCTCCTCGCCTTTTGGCCGGGTTTTCCAGCGGCGATGCACCCACAGATATTGGCACGGGTCCGCCCGCACGAATTGCTCCACCGCCCGGGTATATCGCTGCGTGATGTAGCGCAGCGGATCGGATTGGTCCTGCCAGTCGCGCGGCCAGATGATGTCCTGCGCGGCGACGCGGAAATTAAATTTGCCGTTGAGCCGCCGGGCATATCCGATCACCACCGGCACCTGGTACTCCATCGCCAGCAATCCGATTGACTTGTAGGTGCTGGCTTTTCTGCCGAAAAAATCGACGAAGACACCTTTGCTGCCGGCGTTCTGGTCGGCGACGAAGGCGACGACGCCGCCGCGCGAAAGCAGCTGCGTCACCTCCGGCGTGGCGCCTTTTTTGCCCAGGATTTTTTGCCCGCGCCGTTCGCGGACGCCGAAAACCCAATCGTTGATAAACGGATTGTCCAGCGGCCGCGCGACGCTGGTGGTTTCAAATCCCAGCGTCGCCAGCACGTAGCCGAGGATTTCCCAATTGCCGTAATGCCCGGTGAGCAGGATCAGGCCCTGCCCGGGATTCATGAGCAGGGACAGGGTCTGCTGGAAGTTGTCGATCTCGACGTACTGACGCCAGGTTTCGATACGCACCAGCCGAGTAGTGAACAGGACCTCCACGCCAAGCATGAACATGTGCTCCACGCTCAGGCGCGCGATGCGGCGGCGCTGGGCATCGGTGAAATCAGGAAAGCTGCGCTGCAGGTTCGCCAGCGCGCGGGCGCGGTGCTTGCGATCCAGCGTGTACCAGATGGTTCCGAATAGCCGGGCCGTCTGCAGATTCAGGTTCACCGGGAACCAGTGCAGGACCATCGCCAGGAAGCGCAGGCCCAGATAAGCCAGTCGATCGAACAGCAGATTACGAGGTTTGCGCATCCGGGCGGGCAATTCTAAGGACGCTGGGGCAAATGGGAAATGCGATCAGCCACCGATGCGACTCATCTGCTTGTTGCCGTGGGCCGAATGCACCAGCGGCTTGAGCCGAACACATTGCGTCATGGCATCGGCCAGTTCGTGCAGCGACGTCGCTGCGCCCGGTGCGCGAAGGATCGGTTTAAGGTCGATTTCACCGCCGTCGAACAGGCATGAACGCAGCAATCCATCGGCGGTGAGGCGCAGACGATTGCAGGTGGAGCAGAACGGCGCGGACATGGCGCTGATGAATCCAATCCTGCCGCGTGGATTTCCCCGCGACACGCGCCAGACCGTCGCCGGGCCGACGCCCGGCTCGCTGTCGCGATCGATCGGCGTCAGCGGGCCCAGGTCGCCCTCGATGATCTGTTGCGCCTCAGTCTGTGGGAGCAGCACATCATCACCGCGCAGTTGTCCCTCACAGCCAGCCGCGGGGCCGACGGGCGCTGCGTCCAAATCCTCCGTCTCCGTCAGTGCCGCGTCGCCCAGCGGCATGTACTCGATGAAGCGCACGGAGATGCGACGATCCAGCGTGAGGCGGGCGAAATCGGCCAGCTCGTCATCGTTCACGCCGCGCATGGTCACGCAGTTAATCTTGATCGAATCGAAGCCGGCATGCTCCGCCGCGTCCAGGCCGGCCAGGACAGCGCGCAAATCGCCAGTGCGCGTGATGCGCCGGAACTTTTGCGGATCGAGGCTGTCGATGCTGATGGTGAGCCGATCCAGCCCGGCGCTGCGCAGCGGATGCGCCATCTGCGCCAGGCGCTGGCCATTGGTGGTCAGGGAAAGATCGACCACATCCTCTTGACGGAGCCGCTGGACCAGTTCAATCAGATCGGGCCGGACGGTCGGCTCGCCGCCGGTGAGCTTGAACCGGCGGATGCCATGCACGGCCACCGCCGCACGGACGACCTGAACGATCTCGTCGATCGAAAGCAAATCCTCGCGCGGAAGCCAGGGGACACCCTCTTCGGGCATGCAGTAAAGGCAGCGGTAGTTGCAGCGGTCGGTGACGCTGATGCGAAGCACTCGCACCGCGGCAATGGACGCCGGACCGGTTTCAAAGCCGGCGTAGCGGGGCCGCGGAATGTCGAATACAGGCAAACGCAAGGCAGCTCCTCGGTTCCGATTATAGGCGAGTCGTGCCATTTGCAAATCTCGCAATTGTTGCGGCCATAGGGTCAAGAGGCCGATTCGACTGCTTGGACCCGCCCGGCGGGTCTGGACTTTTAGTTGTTCCGGCATTACAAACGTAGCGGATGGCCGACAAGGTCAAAGGGGGGAGTTTCGATGGGCAGTTTCGTTGTACGCTGGTCCTTCCCACGTATGGCGCGGTGGATTTCATTGCGTCAACCGTCGCCCGTGTGCGCCAGTTCCTGATCGGGCATCCAGACTGGTGTGCCCTGTTCGTCTGCGACGGCTGCCCGCACGGCACGGCGGAAGCACTGCAGCCCCTGATCGAAAATCTCGCCCCACAAATCCGACTTGATCATTACGAAACCAACCGCGGCAAGGGATACGCCCTGCGACGTGGATTGAATCTGGCCAAGACGCCCTATCGCGTCTACACCGACGTCGACCTGGCTTACGATCCCCAGGAGGCCGTGAAAATCCAGCAGCTGCTGGAAGCCGGGGCGGATGTCGGTGTCGTCAACCGCGCCAGCCCCGAATCCCGGTTTCTCATCAGTCCCAACGAATTTCCGCGGATTTACAAACGGCACCTGATGAGCCGGGGATTCAATTGGTGGCTGCGGCAGATGCTGCCCATCCGGATCGGGGACACGCAGGCGGGCCTCAAGGGCCTGACCGCCGCCGCCTGGGACATCATCGGGCCGAAAATGACCAGCGACGGATTTTTTTTCGATGTCGAGCTGCTGGCCCAGGCCGGCGCCGCGAACCTGCGCATCGAGGAAGTGCCCGTCATGGTCACCTACATCGATCCCACCACGGTCAAGATGATCACGCACGGCTGGGCGATGATCAAGGATACCATGCGCCTGCGGCGCAGCCTCAAGCGGGCGCGCAAATCGGTATCGATCACACTGCCTCCCGGTGTGAAAGCGAGTGGAAAGTTGCGCGGACGGTTGCGCTTGAGCAATCGGACAGGCATAGGCCACGCATGAGCCATCGGGGGCGGGGCTTTGCCCTGATCGTCACGGCCGACGATTTTGGAATCGGCCGCCAGACCAGCAAGGGGATTATCCAGGCACATCTCCAGGGACCGGTGACGGCCACCAGCATGATGGTGATCACCGGCGAGCATGCGCGCGGCTCGGTGGAACTGCTGGAGAGCGCGCCGAATCTGGACGTTGGTTTGCACATCGTGTTGACGGCTTGCGGCCACCGACCGCTGAAGGCTGCGAGAACATCGGGTCTGCTCGACCGCGCCGGAGATTTTCTTAGCAACGGGCGGCTCTGGCTGGCGGCGTTGGCCGGAAAGCTGAACAAAAATGCCGTGGCCGAGGAGATCGCGGCGCAGGCCCAGCTTTTTCGCGCGCTGCTTGGCCGGGCGCCGACGCACGTGGATGCGCATCATCACGCCCATCAATTGCCGACGATCCGATCCGCGCTGGTGCAGGTCATCGCGCATGGGATACTGCCGCCGATCACGCGGACAACGATCGAGCCCCCGGGGCTGCTGGCGCGCGTGGCATCGGTGCGCTCCAAACGCCTGGCGGCCAATTCGATGGGGAAGCGGGCCGGGCGCGCGTTCGCGGAACAAGGAATCCGGTCGAACGATTTTTTCTTCGGCATGCTGGGCGCCGCCGATCTGCGGCGGGAATTTCCCTGGCGGAAATATCTTGAGAATCTCCCGCGACGCGGGGTCGTCGAGTGGGTCGTGCATCCGGGGCTCGCGGACCCGACGCTGGCCGGGCGCGATGAATATCGCGACGGGCGCGTCGTGGAATTGCAGGCGTTGACGGGTATGGCGGGGAGGCATTTCTGGGAACCTCTGCGTGGAAATGTTTCGCGCAAATCGGTGCTGGGCCAGGCTGGCCACTGAAGTGGCCAGCCCGGTGATTGCGCTGTGTTACTCTTTTTTTTCGGGGACGTAGCCGACGATGGCGATGCGGTGGCGGTCGGCTAATTCCAGCACTTTTTCCTTTTCGAGCATGATCGTTTTGCCCGGCTCCAGGACCAGCGCGGTGGCGCGGCCGGCGTGGAGCTTTTCGATCGTCGTTATGCCGATGGTGGGGACGTCCAGCTTCATGTCGCGGTGGGCGTTGGCGACCTTGATCAGCGTCCAGCCGCCCACGCGGCAAAGCTGCCCGGCGCGCTCGATCATCGCGTTGGTCCCCTCCACCGCTTCGACCGCGATCACGTTCTTGTCCACCAGCGCCAGCGATTGGCCGATGTCCAGGCGGCTGAGCGTCTGGCACAGGTCCCAGCCGAAGCGGATGTCGCCCCATTGCTTTTCGCTCGGCTGCGTGCGCGTCATGACGCCGGGCAAAGCCAGGTGTTCGGTGCAATAAGCTGTTTGGTCGATCAAAGTGATACCCTTCGAATTCAATTCCCGATCGATCGCCCGCAGGACCGCCTGATCGCGCTTGTCGTGACGCAGATAGCGGAGCCAGATGTAAATCGACCTCAGATCCGGAATATACTGGAACCATCGCCAACGGTTGTAAATTTTCTCCTTGGCCACGCGACCGACGAGGATGGCCTCACGGCAGCCGGCCCTGCGCAGGACGCGCACCCATTGCCCGATGCGGGCGACGCCGACCCAGGTGAAGGAATCGGCTTCGTCGCGGAGTTCTGGCCAGGCGCTGCCGCCGAACGCCGCCACCACGACTTTCCGCCCCGCCGCGCGTGCCCCGCGGGCCACCAGAATGGGAAAAATCCCCTCGCCGGCGATCAGGCCCAGTGGCCCGTCGCTGGATGACGCCGTCGCTGTCGTGGCATCGGTCATACACGCCCATCTTATCGGAAGGATTTTGCCCGCGCCAAACTGTAGACTGCCACGACCATGTCCATGGTCCTGGCCTACGCCCAGCAATCCGGCACGGGTGTGTCCAACGTAACGGTGGTGGCCGTGGGGATCGGCGTGTTCGCCGTCCTTTGCGGGCTGGTCTTCGCGGTCATCGGCCTGGTGGTCGGGCGCCGCCACCGCCAGCGCGAGATCATTGCCGTTGCCGCCATCTTCTGGGCGATCATTTGCGCCGTCAGCGTGGGCAAAGCGTTGCTTGACCAGGCCAAGTGGTCAGAGGAATACCTGCTTCGGCTGCAGAGCGGTTATTACACGCAGGCACAGGCGGATGCCGATGCGCCGCAATTGCCGTGGACGAGCTGGACGATCCTGGCGGGTGTTTACGGCGCGTTGTTGCTGTGGTCCTTCTCGTCCCCCGCCACGCCGCGCGACGGCTCATCCTGAGATTTCCGTTTCTTTTTCTCCATCGCCAAAAACAGGCGCGGATGCATGCGGCGGATATTCTCCGCGTCCTCCCTGCACCCGCGGATATTCGGATTGTGCTCGCCCTTGCGACCCAGGTAGGCGCGGTATTGATGAATCAAATGAATGTCCGAGTCCAATTCGTGCTCGTCGATGGCCAGCTCCTTCATGACCGCATCGAGCGTTCTGGCATCCTTGGGCTTGGGGTGATCGAAGCGGAGAATAATCCTCGAGTATTTCCGCTCGGCCCTTTCGCGGCGACGTTCGCGGTATTCCCGAAGCTGCTGAATGATTGCTTCCATGTGAGAGCGACATCCTATCCGATCGGCAACACCAACCCCATGACAAAACCGCAGCCCAGTCCCACCAGGTGCGCCGACGAGCTGACCATGGGCGTCATGGCGTCGAAGATAATCTGCAGCACCACGATCCAGATAATGCGCATGAGGCGCTGGCGCACGCTGACAGCGCGGTGGCGACGCCAGAGGCGCATCAGGATGGCGCCGGCGGCGCCGACCAGCCCCATGATTGCGCCGGAGGCACCCACCAGGGCATCGGGAGTAATGATACGCAAATGCTGCAAGAGCAACACGCCGCTCATCGCGCCGATCCCGCTGAAAAAATAAACGATCAGGAATCCCATCGCGCCAAGCGAGTCCTCCACAAACGGTCCGAGGATCAGCAGCGCCACCATGTTGAACAGGATGTGTGGCCAACCATAGTGCAGGAAGTTAGCCGTCAGCAGCCGCCAATATTGATGGCGCGCCAGCGAATCGGGAAACAGCCCGCCAAGGCGCTGCAGCGTCAGATCATTGGTGCTGCCGCCGGCGACGGTTTCGGCGCAGAAGACCGCGACGTTGGCCAGGATCAGCGCCCAGGTAATCCATGGGCGAGGCGTGCGTCCGGCGAGTCGGCCGGCGCGGTCGGCGAGGACCTCCTGCTCTATCCAGTCCAGGATGGCGGCGGCCTCGGGCGCCAGGCTCGACGCGGGGGCCGGGGGATGTTCCAGGCGCTGACGCGCCGTCTGCGCGAGCATCGGCCGCGGGCTGTTGGCCAATTGTTCCAGCACGGGAAGGGCGGCGGCGGAATTACCGGCGGCCAGGTCGGCGGTCGCCAGCGCCAGTTGCCGCTGTGGCTGGGAGACCGGAGCCCCGACGTTCTCCAGCAATCGTTCCACGCCGCGCCGCCGCCCGCCCCAGGCCAGCGCGATCAGACGGCAATCGCGCGCCGTCACCGCCGCGCTGCCGGCCAGCGCGGGGATAAAGTGGTGACAATTCACCAGCAGCCCACCCGTATCGCCCGATTCACCCAGCGCGCGCAGGAACAGCGGCGCCAGCTCTGGATATTGCGCCAGCAACTGATCGTCCAGGACGATATCGATCCAGGCCGCCAGCTCGCCCCAGCGCCCCTCGATTTCCAGCCGATGACATTGCGCGATGAACCCGGACGATTTGGAATTGCCTGCCAGCTCATCTAGGATCTGCACGGCGCGCTCGCGATGACCGCGCTGCGCCAGCGCCTGGGCGCGCATCACCCGCGCCTGGTCCGGCCAGCCATCCATGGGATGCAGCAGCGCCGCGGGAACAGCCAGTCGATAGGCCGTGCCCAGGCGGTGCTCCAGGAGCATGCGCCGCGCCTGCTGCATCAGCAGAGGCGGCAGCAGGCCCAGGATCGCCCAGGCGGTGAACCCGATGAATCCCGCCAAGTCCGGCCGCCTTGTCCAGACGCCGGCGGTCAGACCCAGCAGGAACAGCCCCACCGCGCCCCAGCCAAAAATCATCGGCCGCCCCGGCCGTAGCGACCGCCAGACCAGGCTCCCGCAACCGAAGGCGGTGAGTAACAGGAGGATGGAGTTCCAGTCCATTGGGGAAGTTGCGAGTTAGGAGTTGCGAGTTGCGAGCCAATACATAGGCATTTTCTCACAACTGGCAACTGGCGGCTATTTGGCAATCCAGATTGTCTTTACGTTGACAAACTCCCGGATGCCAAACTCGGCCAGCTCTCTTCCCCAGCCGCTGTGCTTGATGCCGCCGAAGGGGAGGCGGGAATCGGATTTGACCGCGCCGTTGATGAAGACGGCGCCGGCCTGGATGTCGGCGGCCAGGGCGGCGGCGCGATCCACGTCGGTAGTCCAGATGCTGGCGCCCAGGCCGAAGCGTGATTGGTTGGCCAATTCCACGGCTTGAGCGGCGTCGGCGGCGCGGATGATGGCCGCGACGGGGCCGAATGTCTCTTCGTCGAAGGCGGCCATTCCAGGCGTCACGTTGCACAGGACGGTCGGCTCGTAGAAAAATCCGCGCCCGAGCCGTCGTTTTCCGCCCGTGCGCAGAACCGCGCCGCCGGCTACGCTGGAGCGCACCTGGCGATCCAGCGATTCCAGCAAATCCAATCGCGCCAGCGGACCCAGGTTGACCGATCGATCGCGCGGATCGCCCACCTTCATCGCCGCCATCGCCGCCGTCATCTCCGATTCGAATCGCTCCGCGATGGGTTGCTCGACAATGAAACGTTTGGCGGCGATGCAGCTTTGGCCGTTATTGATACATCGCGCCTGCGCGGCTGCTTTGGCGACCGCGGGGATATCCGCATCGGCCAGCACGATGAACGCATCGGATCCGCCCAGCTCCAGGACGGATTTCTTGAGCACCTTTGCGGCGGCCTGCGCCACGGCGAGACCCGCCCGCTCGCTTCCGGTCAGCGTCACCGCCGCGATCGCGGGATGGGCGATGAGGTCCTGCGCCGCCTGGTTATCCTGCACGAGCAGAGCCGCGAACACGCCGGGCGGGAATTGTGCTTCGGTCATGGCGCGCTCCAGCGCCAGGGCGCAGCCGGGGACGCTGGCGGCATGCTTGAGCAGCCCGACGTTGCCCGCCATCAGCGCGGGCGCCGCGAAACGAATCACCTGCCAGAACGGGAAATTCCATGGCATGATCGCCAGCACCGCGCCCAGCGGGTCGAAGCGTACCCCGCTGCGCCGTCCGTCGGTGGGAATCTCCAGCTCGGCGAGGAATCGCGCGGCGTGGTCGGCGAAAAAGTCGCAGCCACCGGCGCACTTCTCGATCTCCGCTTCACTGGCGGTGATGGTCTTGCCGACCTCGGCGGTCATCAGGCTGGCCAACTCGTCGCGCCGCTTTCGCAGAACGGTGGCCAGGCGTTTCATCGGCCCGGCGCGCCCTGCGATGGGGATTTTCCGCCACTGCACAAAAGCCGCCGAGGCCGACTGCAATATCTGCTCGATCTGTTGCGGCGAATGCTCGGAATATTCGGCGATGGTCTGTTCGGTCGCGGGGTTGATGCTCTTGATCATCATGCAAATAACTATAGCAGCGCCGATCGGCGCGCAGCACAGAAACGCCGCAGCGCGTCGCTTCGGCAAAATACGTTTGAGATTGAGAAAAATCGGACGACGCACCACGGCGTGGGCGCGGAATATCCGAAGAAACTGCACCCAATCGCCGGGTGCGCCTGCCGCTTCCCGCCTCGCCGCTGGATTGCGGCGCAACGGAGCGGGTGACAGATCCCGGGTCGCTCGGCCGCGCGTGACCGATGCTCCGGAAGTCTGCGTCCTTCAAAAAACACATGTCCCCCTGTATTGGGTCTGGCGCCTGAAGGTTTTGCTGTAAGTCGGCAGCGCCTTTTTGTCGGGGGCGATTTTTGAACGGGTTTCATGCCCACTGAAGTGGTCATGCCGGAAATGCATGCCGGAAATGGGGCATGGCGGGAACGGTTGACGCGATTGCGCGGGGATACTACTTTGCGCCCAGGATGTCGCTGCGCACCCCGCTTTATGATTTTCACGTCTCGTGCGGGGCGAAAATGGTCGATTTCGCCGGGTGGGAAATGCCGCTGCTGTATCGCGGCATCGTCGATGAACACCTGCAAACGCGCGCCAGCGGCTCACTGTTCGACGTCTCCCACATGGGGCGAATCCACTTTCGCGGCAAGGACGCGGTCGCGCTGTTGAACAAGGCGCTGACGCGCAATGTCGCCCAGATGCGCATCGGGCAGAGCCGATACAGTCTGGTCTGCAACGCGGCGGGCGGGGTGCTGGACGACGTGATCGTCAGCAAGGACGCCAAGCACTGGTTGCTGGTGTGCAACGCCTCAAATCGCGCTAAAATCATTCAGCACATGCAGCGGCTGCGCGACGATGGAACATTCGACGTGGAGATTGTCGACCAGACCGAATCGACAGCCATGGTGGCGGTGCAGGGGCCGAAAGTGCTGGAGCTGGTGGGCGAGGTGCTGGGCATCGACCTGCGGCAGATCAAGCGGTACGGTTTTGAGAATGGCACGCACATGCTCTCACGGTACATGCTGTTTCGCAGCGGGTATACGGGGGAGGACGGCGTGGAGATGATCATCAGCGCGGCGACGGCCCGGTCGATGGTGCAATCGCTGGGCCGCGAGATGGGCCGGTCTGATTCCCCGATCAAGCCGGCCGGGCTGGGGGCACGGGATACGCTGCGGCTGGAAGCGGCGATGCCGCTGTACGGCCAGGAATTGAGCGAGAGCCTGGACCCGATTTCCGCCGGTCTGGCCTGGGCGGTGGATTTGACCAAGGATTTCATCGGCGCCCAGCCGCTGCGCGTGATCGCCGAGCGTGGCCCGGCGCGCAAGCTGGTGGGACTGGAGCTGAACGGCCCGCGCATCGCGCGGCATGGCAGCGCGATCAAGCGCGGGTCGGCGGTCATCGGCGAGGTCACCAGCGGGACGTTTTCTCCCACCCTGCAAAAAAGCATCGCCCTGGCGTATCTGGATGCCGCGCATGCGGATGTGGGGGCGGCCGTCGATGTCGATCTGCGCGGGACGGCCGTCGCGGCGAAGGTCGTCCCGTTGCCGTTTTACAAAAGATCGGGATGATCATTCGCCGTCACGCTTTTGGATCAATACCTATGCCCGTTCCAAACGATTATCGCTATCTGCAAAGCCACGAGTGGCACAAGCTCGAGGGCGAACTGATCACCATCGGCATCACGCAGATCGCGGCGGATGAATTGACGGATATCACCTACGTCAAGCTTCCCGCCGTCGGTGAGCAGATCAAGGCGAACAGCCCTTTCGGCGAGATTGAATCGGTCAAGGCGACCAGCGATTTATACAGCGGGGTGAGCGGAAGCGTGGCGGCGGTGAACACCCAGTTAAATTCCAATCCCGGCCTGGTCAACACCGATCCGTACGCGGGCGGGTGGATGATCAAGCTCAAGCCGTCCGAGCCGGGACAGTTAAACAAGCTCCTGAGCGCAGCCGATTATCTTAAGACCACCGGCCATTAAATTCGTTGTCATCCAGCGCATCCATCCTCGGCCCATCGGACAGTTTCCCGCGGCGTCATATCGGTCCATCGGAAACGCAGATCGAGCAGATGCTCGCGACGGTGGGCGTCAAGTCCCTGGACGAGCTGATCGACCAGACGGTTCCGCGTTCCATCCGGATGCAGGGACCGCTGGGCATCGGCCCGGGCCGCTGCGAGCACGAGCTGATCGCCGAATTCCGCACGTTGGCCGAGCGCAACGTGATCATGCGCAGCTGCATCGGGATGGGATATTACGACACGATCACCCCGCCGGTGATTCAGCGGAATATCCTGGAGAGTCCGGGTTGGTACACGCAATACACACCCTACCAGGCGGAGATTGCGCAGGGCCGGCTGGAGGCGCTCCTGAATTTTCAGACGATGATCAGCGACCTGACCGCCCTGCCGCTGGCTAATGCGTCGCTGCTGGACGAAGCCACGGCGGCGGCGGAGGCGATGCTGATGGCCTGGCACATCGCGCAGGGCAAGCGCGATGGATTTTTCGTGTCGGAGGATTGTCATCCTCAGACGATCGCGCTGGTGAGCAGCCGCGCCGCCGCGGTGGGGATTGAATGCACCGTCGGCCCGGCGGCCAAGGCGGATTGGTCCGCGGGGCGATTGTGCGGCATCCTGTTGCAGTACCCCGCCAGCAACGGGGCGGTGATCGACCATACGGCGACGATCGCGGCCGCGCATGCCGCGGGCGCGGTCGGTATCGTGGCGGCCGATCCGCTGGCGATGTGTCTGCTCAAGCCGCCCGGGGAAATGGGCGCGGACATCGCGGTGGGATCGACGCAGCGGTTCGGCATCCCGATGGGCCTGGGCGGGCCGCACGCGGCGTACCTGGCGACGCGATCCGAGCACGTGCGCCGGTTGCCGGGGCGACTGGTGGGCGTCTCCAAGGATTCGGCCGGCAACCCCGCGTATCGCTTGGCGATCCAGACGCGCGAGCAGCACATCCGCCGCGACAAGGCAACGAGCAACATCTGCACCGCGCAGGTGCTGCTGGCGGTGATGGCTGGGATGTACGCGGTCTACCACGGACCGGACGGCCTGCGCACCATCGCCCGGCGCGTGCATGGATTGACGACGGCGCTGGCAACTGGCATCCGTCGACTGGGGCATATCGTGGCGGACGTGGCGTTTTTCGACACGCTGCACATCCGACCCAACGGGCTGCCCGTTGCGGCGATTCTCGAGGGGGCGCGCTCGCGCGGGTTTAACCTGCGCGACTGCGGCGACGGGGCGATCGGAATCTCGCTGGACGAAACCACCACGCGCAACGACGTGGAGACGCTGATCGAATCGTTCGGCGGCGGCGCCACCTTCGCCATCCACGTCGATCAACTGGCGGCCGAGGGACCGGAGCTGCCCAAATCGCTGCTGCGGACCAGCGCGTACCTCACGCATGCGGTTTTCAATCGCCATCACAGCGAGACGGAGATGCTGCGCTACATCTTCATGCTGATGAGCCGCGACCTGTCGCTGGCGCAGTCGATGATCCCATTGGGCTCGTGCACGATGAAGCTGAACGCGACCAGCGAGATGCTGCCGGTGACCTGGCCGCACCTGGCGCGGATGCATCCATTCGCGCCGGCGGATCAATGGCGGGGATATGCGGAATTATTTTCCACGCTGGAGAAATGGCTGGGGAAGATCACCGGCATGGCCGCCGTCTCGCTACAGCCCAACGCCGGCTCGCAGGGCGAATATGCGGGCCTGACCGCGGTCCGCGCCTATCACCACAGCCGGGGGCAGGAGCAGCGGGATGTCTGCCTGATCCCGGTGTCGGCGCACGGGACGAACCCCGCCAGCGCCGTCGTCGCGGGATTGCGCGTCGTGCCAGTGGCCTGCGACGAACTGGGCAACGTGAACCTGGACGATCTGACCGCCAAGGCCGAGCAGCATCGCGACCAGTTGGCGGTGCTGATGCTGACGTATCCATCCACGCACGGTGTGTTCGAGGAGCAGGTGAAGGACTTATGCCGGATCGTGCACGAGCGCGGCGGACAGGTGTACATGGACGGCGCGAACATGAACGCGCTGGTGGGCCTGTGCCGTCCGGCAGATATCGGGGCGGATGTCTGCCACCTGAACCTGCACAAGACGTTCTGCATCCCGCACGGCGGCGGTGGGCCGGGCGCGGGGCCGATCGCTGTGGCGGCGCATCTGGCGCCGTTCCTGCCCGGGCATCCGATGCTGGCCGGCAAGCATGCCGTCGGCCCGGTCTCCGCGGCGCCGTGGGGAAGCGCGCTGGTGATGCCCATCCCCTATGTCTATATCGCCATGATGGGCGACGACGGGCTGAAGCGCGCCACGCAGGTGGCGATCCTCAATGCCAATTACATGGCGGCGCGGCTGCAATCGCATTATCCGATCGTCTTCCGGGGCAAACAGGGTCGCTGTGCGCACGAGTTCATCATCGACGCCCGGCAGTTCGACGCCAGCGCCGGCATCAAGGCGGAGGATATTGCCAAGCGCCTGATGGATTACGGATTTCACGCCCCGACGATGTCCTGGCCGGAGCCGGGGACGCTGATGATCGAGCCAACGGAGAGCGAATCGAAACCGGAGCTGGACCGTTTCTGCGACGCGATGATCGCAATCCGCGGGGAGATCGCGGAGATTGAGCGAGGCGGGGCCGATCGCAGCGACAACGTGCTCAAGAACGCGCCGCACACGGCGGCGGCGATCGCGTCGAGCGACTGGAAGCACCCCTATTCCCGCGAGCAGGCCGCCTTTCCAGCACCGTGGACGAAGCAGTACAAATTCTGGCCCGCGGTGGGGAGAATTGATAATCCGTACGGGGATCGGAATCTAGTTTGTAGTTGCCCGGAAATGGTGATTGATGAGTGATGAGTGACAAAAAAGGTTACGTCTCTGTCACTCATCACTCATCACTTACCAATCACCCCATTCACGGCTTGACCTGCGCATCGGGATATTGCCCCACCAGCTTGGCCCGCAATTGCATCGCACTATCCCACGATCGCACATCGACGGTGCGGATGATCGTCAGGTCGTTGTGCGTGGATCGGGCGGGAATGGCGCCGATGGCGATGACGGTGTTGGCGGCACGCTGGGCGTCGATCTCGTTTGAGAAAGCGCCCACCTGCACGTAGAACCCGCGGGCGCCCTGCAGCGTGCGCGCCCAGGCGGCCGGCTCGGTGTTGGGATATTGCTGCTGCACCTGCCCGAACGTGCGGTCGGCATCGCTGAAACGGTTCAGACGCTGCTGGCAGACACCGATCAGGTAAAGCACTTTTTCATCGGGCGGCTGGAGCTGGCCGTTGGCCAGCGTGAACTGCTGCAGGGCCGTGGCGTAATCGTCCTGATAAAACGCGACGTTGCCCAGGTGTCCGTGGAGCTGCGCTTCCACCGATCGCGACGGATGCTGAGTGAGGGCCAGGGCATAGGCCTGGCGTGCGCGGTTCAGATCAGGCCCGGTGGTGGCGGTCGCCTCGATCGCCCGGCCGCGCAAATAGTTCGCCCGCGCCAGGTAACCCGGATCACCCATGGCGACGACGGCATTGGCATCGCGGATGGCCAGGTCATATTGCTGCGCCGCCAGCGCCTGCTCGCCCGCCGCCAATTGCTGCTTCGGGCGCGGATCATCGGCACAGGCACAGAGGAAAATGCTCAGAGCGCAGGCGCAGATCGGCGCCCACCGTGTTCTTTTATCTGGTTGCATCCGGCCTCGAAGGATATATTGAACGCGCATGCTCATCGAGCCGCTGTTGGCCCATGCCGCCAAGACACCGCACGAGGTGGCCGTGCGCGACGACGGTGGGTCGCACACGTACCAGCAACTGGCCGCCTGGGCCACGGGCCTGGGAATATACCTGAGCGCCCAGACCGATCAGCCCAACGTCGGCCTGCTGCTTCCATCGGGCGGCGGATTTGTCGCGAGTTTCTACGGAATCCTGCTGGCTGGCAAGTGCGTCGTCCCGATCAATTACCTCCTGGGCGAGCGCGAGATCGGGCACGTGCTGGCCGACAGCGGGCTGGATACGGTGGTGACGATCGGCCCGTTGGCCGGAAAACTGGATGGGGCGCGGGTCAAAATCGTGGACCTGACGCACCTGCCCCGTCCACCGGCCGGTGTAGGTCCGCCGTCGCCGCAACGACCGGCGAAAGGCGCCAACGATCCGGCTGTCCTCATGTACACCAGCGGGACCAGCGGAGTGCCCAAGGGCGTCATCCTGACCTATGGCAACCTGCAAAGTGACGTCGATGCCTGCATCGACCATGCCCAACTTCAGACGCGGCACAAGTTCCTGGGTGTGATCCCGCTGTTCCATTCGTTCGGCATGACCGCGATGATGCTGGCGCCGATCCAGCTGGCGGCGCAGGTGATTTACCTGGCGCGTTTCAGCCCGGTCGGCACGCTCAACGCTATTCGCGAACACCAGGTTTCGCTGGTCTTCGCGATCCCCAGCATGTTCGGGGCGATGGCGCGGCTGAAGGATGCGTCGCCGGAGGATTTCAAGTCAATCTACGCGCTGATCAGCGGCGGCGAGCCGCTTCCGACGGCGCTGCGCGAAGGGTTCCAGAAGCGCTTCAACATCCAGATTCATGAGGGTTACGGCCTGACCGAGACCAGCCCGGTGGTCGCACTGAACACGCCGAACGATCATCGCCCCGGCAGCGTGGGCAAGACGGTGCCTGGGGTCACCGTGAAAATCGCCGATGACGACGGTCAGGCCATGCCCACGGGCGCATCGGGCGAGGTGTGGCTTAAAGGCCCGATGATCATGAAGGGATATTACAAGCTTCCCCAGGAGACGGCGGCGGCGCTGACGGGCGATGGATTTTTCAAAACCGGCGACTTGGGGAAAGTCGACCAGGACGGCTATCTCTACATCACCGGGCGAAAAAAAGATCTGATCATCGTTTCGGGCGAAAAGGCTTCGCCGCGGGAAATCGAGGAGGTTTTGCTGCGTCATCCCGCCGTCGCCGACGCCGCCGTTGTGGGGAAGAAAGATTCATCCCGCGGTGAGGTCGTGGTCGCGTTTGTGATCGCGCGGGAGGGCCAGACGCTCAAGCCGGATGAGCTGCGTGATTTCTGCCGGGCCCAGGAGCTTCCGCAATGGAAGATCCCCCGCGAGATTTTCATCCAGAACGATCTGCCCCGCTCCCCGACGGGGAAGGTGCTTAAGCGCGTCTTAGCCGAGCAGGTCAATCGGGCGTGATTGCCCGCTAAACCGAGAGCAAAATTCGGACGATGTTGCTGCGGATGTCCCAGCCAGCCGGTTCCGCAAAATCGCCCCAGGCTATCTCCCCCGCCGCAACGGCCGGTGGGTCAGGGGATTTGCGATCCCTCAAATGGCAGATTATCGGACAGATTTACGCCACTCAAAATGAATTGCTGCAGCGGCGCCACCAGGCGGCGGCCAAGTGTGAGATCGAGCTGCGCATTGGGGAGGAATGCCGCCCGCTCACGGCAACCATGAACGATACCGACCGCGCCGCCCTGCTGAGCCAGATCAAGGACGAGCTGCTCGGCTTCGGTCCGATCCAGCCGCTGCTGGACGATCCGACCGTCTCCGAAGTGATGGTGAACCGCGCCGACCGGGTTTATGTTGAGCGCAAGGGCAAGTCGATCCTGACAGACGTGAAATTCGAGGACGATGCGCACATCCGGCGGATCATCGACCGGATCATCGTGCCGCTGGGCCGGTATCTGGATGAGAACAGCCCGCTGGTGGATGCGCGGCTGCCGGATGGCTCGCGTGTGAACGTGGTGATCCCGCCGGTGGCGGTGGCGGGTTCTTGCATCACCATCCGAAAATTCTCGCAGGGTTTGCTGGCGGCGGAGGACCTGGTTCGGCTGGGCGCGTTTCCGGCATCGGTGGCGACGTTCCTCAAGGCGTGCGTGCAGGCGCGGCTGAACATCGTGGTGGCCGGCGGCACCGGATCGGGCAAGACCACGCTGCTCAACGTGCTTTCCAGCTTCATCCCAACCGAGGAGCGGATCGTCACCATCGAGGACGCCGCCGAGCTGAAACTGGCCCAGGATCATGTCATTACGCTGGAGGCCAAGCGTCCGGGCCGCGACGGCCAGGGTGAAGTCACCATGCGCGAACTGGTGCGCAACGCCCTGCGCATGCGGCCGGAGCGGATCGTGGTGGGCGAGGTGCGCGGCGGGGATGCTCTGGACATGCTGCAGGCGATGAACACCGGGCACGACGGCTCGATGACCACCGTGCATGCCAACAGCCCGCGCGACGTGCTCTCCCGCATCGAAACGCTGGCGCTGATGGGCGGGATCGATTTTCCCGTGCGGGTCATCCGCGAGCAGATCGCCTCGGCGCTTCACCTGATCGTGCAGCAGGCCCGCATGCGCGATGGATCACGCCGGGTCATCAACCTGACGGAGATCGGTGGGATGGAGATGGACCGGATCATCCTGCAGGAAGTGTATCGATTCACCGAGCAGGGCGTCGATGCCGAAGGAAAGGTCACCGGCGAGCTTCGCCCCACCGGGCTGCGGCCGCGCTTCTGCGCGAAGCTGGAAGCGGCCGGTGTGAAGCTGGGACCCGAGATATTCAATCCCTCCGCACGTCAGTGATTCGGGACTTGTGACTTGTGAAAAACCCGGAAAACATGGCCACTGAAGTGGCCATGCCGGGTTAGGTTGCATTCGTGATGAGATCGAAATGTCGATCGATTATGGGCTGAGGGTCCATCTTCAGCAGTAGCTGCGCCGGCGGCGCTGCGGGTTTCCACGGCCATTGTCGATAGCCGACGACGCACTTCCATCCTTCCCGCGACCAGTGAACGTTGAGATGTCGACGTCCCAGCTCGATCAATAGGAGGATTCCATCATGCGGATCGGAGACATCCACCTCGACGCTGCGCGTTCCAATCTGGCTGACCAGCCGCTGGATTTCTGCTTGCGTGAAGAGGTAGGCGGGCTGGGCGTGCGTAGCGTAACGTGATACCGAGCCGTCAAACCGCGGGATGCGCAGGCCGATCGCGACTATCGCCAGCACGGCCAGGACGATGCGGCCCATAAGCGGCGGGACCTGTTCGAACAGGGCGACCATGCCGCACAGCGTTGCCGGATAGATAAACCCCAGCAGTTGAAACGCGCCGGCGCGGTTGTGGAGGACGGCCATGGCCACGGCCAGGACCACCGGGCCCGCGAGTAACCCCAGCGCCCGCACGCTGCGCCATACCACCGCCCCCACCAGCGCCGCCGCCCAGCATGCGACGGCGGCGGTGGTCAACCATCGCACGGCGCCCGGCTCGAAGCCGGATAACCATACACCCTGGTTTTCCAGGTCGGCCAGGCGGGGCAGCTCGTAGGACCAACTGACGTCCCAGTGCGGAAAGCCCATGACGGTCGGCCTGGCCAGAATTCCGCTGGCGATCACCGGCAGCACCAGCGTGGTCGCGCACAGCAGTGTGGCGCGGACCAGCGTCGGGCGGTCGACGCGCCGCAGCAGCATCGCGATCAATCCGAACCCAAGGATCGGCGCCATCAGCACCGTCGTCGCCGTCCCGGAATGCATCAGCCCCACCGCGCTGGCGAGCAACGCTAACGTGAAGGTTTGCTCGAGTCGTGGCGATTCCAGGCAATTCAAAACCAGCCCCGCCAGCATTAGCGCGGATGGATACGCCACCAGTTTTCCGAAAAATCCGCAGTGGGCGTAGTCGTAGAGGTTCGAGATGAACAAGCCAAGGGTGAGCGCCGCCAACCAGATGGCGTTGGGCGCGAAGACCGCCGCCACGCTCAGACACGCCGCGGCCAGCACGACGGCGCAGGCAACGTCGTAGGAGAAAATGGACGAGCTTCCGTACAGCCGCGAGATGATCGCCAGCAACCCGAAGCTGCCGAAGCGCGGATCGAAGCGGAAGAGGATTTCCGTCCAGCTTTCGTAAGGCACGGACGGATCGGCGGCGGGGACCTGGTCGACGGGGTGATCGTTCAGCCAATCGGCCGCCTGCGCATACCCGCCATGATCGGTGCCGTCCATGTAGAACACAGCCGGCCCCCCGGTGCGGAGCGTGGCGCGGTCGATGGTCCAGACCGCCAGGGCGCCGACCGCCCCGGACAGCAGGACCAGCAGGATCAAACGCCACCAGTCGACGAAGTTGCGGTAGGCGATGCCGCCCACGCCCAGGCACGCCGCCGCTGACAGCGTCGCGGCTTTGGTGTACGACACATCCAGCACGCAGTAGAAGGCGTTGGCGCCCAGGACGACCAGCAGGATGCCCACCAGCGGCGCGGCCAGCAGCACGAGCTTTCGGGTCGAGATGAATGGCCCCAGAAATCCCGCCCCACACAATCCGGCCAGCAGGATCACGCCAAACGTGAAGAGCCATTCATGCATGCGCTTTTAGCCGCGAATTATGGAAGGCTTGAAGTGCTAATCGGATTGGGCCGCCCGCAGTTTGGCCAGCGCCAGCTGCTCGATCTGCCGCACGCGCTGCTTGGACAGGCCCATGCGCGATCCGACTTGTTCATAGGTGGCCGGGCATCCCTCGTTCAGCCCGTAATGCGCGCGGATGACGTCGCGCTCGCGCTGCTCCAGTTGGGAGAGGAGTCGGCTGACCTCGTCGCGGCAGAGCATCCGGTGGACGGCGTTGGGCCCGTCGCCATCCGCCACCGCCGCCAGAAGCAGCGGATTGTGGATCGCCTGGCGCCCGCTGGATTGCATCTGACAGACGCTGCGGGCGAATCCCTTCATCAATGCCAACGTCGCATACGTGCTAAAGCGGTAGCCGCGATGAAAGTCGAACGATTCCACGGCCCGCATCAGGGTGAGGTTGCCGTCGCTGATCAATTCCATCAGCGACAATCCCGGGCGCAGGTGTTTGCGCGCGACACTGACCACCAGGCGAAGATTGGCGCGCACGATCTTGTTGCGGGCATCAATGACGTCGCGGCGGCATGCTTCGAGCAGGCTCAGATCCCCGGCGCGGGCAAGCTGCGGCTCGATGCGCCGTCGCGCCGTCACGAACTGGAACTTGTGGAAATTCAACTTGAGGAACAGCGCCCGTTCGCGCGCCGGAGAAAGCAGCGGCGTGCGATACAGATCAGCCAGGTACGGCGGCAGGTCGCGCGGGATGCGTAGCTCGTCGGCGTTGCGGTCGGCGGGCAATTCCTGCTGCGCGACGATCTGGTCAACCACGGCCAAGGCGTCGTTCTGGTGATAGAGCGGATCGTCGATGAAGCGCACCTTGCGGCGATTGAGCTGCGCCAACCGCTCCTCAATGATGGCGCGATAGATGGTATATCGTCGCCGATCCATCCGCCGCGCCAGATCGGCGAGCGTGGCCCCGCGGCGAAAGGCACGGAGGATTTCCACGCGATCGTCCTGGCCTAGTTCCACCGGCGCTGCCGCGAAGATCGCAAAGCGCGGGTGATGCTGATCGTGCGTCTTAATGATCTGCGCGATGGTCAGGGGCGAGCGATTGGTTCGCCGGGCGATACGGCGGCAGATTTCCGATGCGCAGCAGCGGCAGTGGATCGCCAGGCGCGCGGCCCGGCGGAGGATGTGCGCCGCTTCGGACTGGGACACCTCCGAGAAATTGGTTGTCGGCGCCACCTGATCGCGATGGATCGCCAGGAACCGCTCGACGGTGTCGGCCAGGAATCCCACGCGTTTTTTGCCGTCGGGGAATACGAATCGCCGTGCCGCCAGGCCCCGACGGCGCCAGCGCTGAATCGTCTTGCTGGTCACGTTGAACCGTTGGGCGACATCGTCAATCCCGAGCACCGGCTGGCCGGCGGTGTCCACGCGCAGGTTCAGCGTTTGGCTTGCCTGCTCGATCAACAGACCCAGGTCGTGCTGCACCGCCAGGCCGGTCAACAGCGCCTGATCGACCTGCCGGGGGTGATATCCAGTGATGCGGAAGACGAGAAAATCCAGGGGATACGCCTTGGCGGGATCGATTTCCAGGAGGAGTTCCTCGGCGGCCGTCAACTGCTGAGAGCGGGCCTCCTGCGGAGTAAAGCTCAACTGGCGGCACAGTTCGGCGATTTTGTCGATACGGAACTTTGCCACGAGATCAATTATCCTTCGGGCGCAAATAATGGTCAAGGTTAATCTGGCCCGTCGGATATCGGCAGATTGCGGGGTGGGGGTCCAGCGCATGCAAGACACGGCGAGCAAGCTCGCCGGCTAAACGTGGCCGGCGTTGCGGTTTGGTGGGTTGTGAAGTAGCTTTTTTCCGGACATGGGTGAACTTTCCTTCAATATTGATGCGGTCGTTGCTGGCCGGGTGCGGTTGAGCGAGCAGCAAGCGCTGGAGTTATATCAGACCGCCACGCTGGCCGACCTGGGCGCCTGGGCTTCGGCGGCGGCGGCGCGCATCCATCCGCAGGACTATCGCACCTACGTCATCGATCGCAACATCAATTACACCAACGTCTGCACGGCCCGCTGCACGTTCTGCGCTTTTCGGCGAGATCACGAGGATGCCGATGCGTACACGCTGGATTACCAGCAGATCGGGGAGAAGATTGCCGAACTCCTGGCCATCGGTGGGACGCAGATCCTCATGCAGGGCGGGATGAATGATGCGCTGCCGATCGAGTATTACGAGGGGCTGCTGCGGTATATCAAGTCGAATTTCCCCACGATTCACATCCACGCGTTTTCACCGCCGGAGTTCGTGGAATTCGAGCGGTTCTTCCAGATGGACGTGCGGGAGATCATCCGGCGCTTCCACGCTACGGGCCTGGACACGATCCCGGGCGGCGGCGGCGAGATTTTCACGCCGCGCGTGCGCCGACGAATCGGGCTGGGAAAATGCACCGGGGATGACTGGCTGCGCGTCATGCGCGTCGCCCATGAGGAGGGGCTCAACACCAGTGCGACGATGCTCATCGGGCATATCGAGTTCACCCGCGAGCGGATCGAGCACATGTCGGCGCTGCGCGACATGCAGGATTATGCACTGTCGCTGGCTGATGGGCCGGATCGACGCGACGAGGTTGCCGCCAGCGTGCGCCGAAAATGGCCAGGGGTTTTTGAGAAATCACCATTCGACGGAAAAACCGTGCAGAAACCGGGCAGCTACACCGCGTTTATCCACTGGCCATTCCAGCGCGAGAACACCCCGCTGGGCCGGGCCGAGGAGTGGGACCCGACCGTCCACGGGCCGTTCGATGAATCCACCAACGACGACATCCTGCGCGGTCGGGTGGTGCGTATGGCGGGCGCGGAGCAATACCTGCGGACGCTGGCGGTGGCGCGGCTGTTTCTGGATAACTTCTCGTCGCTGCAGAGCAGCTGGGTGACCATGGGGCCGAAGGTGGGACAACTGGCGCTGTTCTTCGGCGCCAACGACATGGGCAGCGTGATGATGGAAGAGAACGTGGTCAGCGCCGCGGGGACGACATATCGCCTGAGCGAGCGGGAGATTTGCCGCCTGATCCGCGACGGCGGCTGGGTTCCGGCGCAGCGCGACCAATATTACAACATTCTTCGACGCCACGAGGGAATCGATTCGCCCGATCTGCGTCCGGCAGCCGACCCGCCGGTCCGCAACGTGAAACGGATCGACCGCGAGTTCATCGGAGCGGCGCCGGGATTAGATGATGGGATGGATCGGAGCGTGCGGGTGCAGTTGCCGATCCTGAGGGGCAATGATGAAGTATGAATGATGAGTGATGAATGAATTTATTCATCATTTCTACTTCAACTCCGGTCTGAGCAGCGGGACCGGTCCGATCACCACGGTTGAGAAAACTCGCATAACGGCGTCGGGCTGCTTCCACGCGTCGGGTGGGAAGCCCATCTTCTCTTGACAGAGGCGCGATAACAGTTGTTCGCGCGTCCAGCCGGTTTCGCGGGCGACCTGTGGGAGAAAGACTCCGCTGCGGGGGCCGATGCTCAGATAGATTCCATCCTGCAGGGGCTGGAAATCCAGGGGCGAGGCGACTTGGCGCATCGGGCCGATGACCGTCAGCTCCAGTTGCAGGAACGGCAGTTCTGAGAGCGTGATGGGTTGGTTGACGAAGCGCGGATCCGCCAGAGCGCCTTCGGCGGCGCTGGCCAAAGCCTCCGAAAGCGGTCGATCGCTTTCCATCAATCCAATGCAGCCGCGCAGCGCGTGATTTTCCCAGCGATGCAGGGAAACGAAGCAGCCCATGGGTTGGCTGAGGATTGGATCGGATGGAATGGATATTTCGCCTTGGCCGCCGCTTAGACGATTCACGATCGTCTGGCTGGCGAATTGGAGCATCGCCTGTTGGGTGTCGGGCGAAAATTCCATCGCGATATGATATCGCGCCGCGGTCGGGGCAGGTCAGATTATCCACCGGGTTATTCACAGCGCTGGATCAATGTTGACAGCGACTTGCGCCTGGTGGTGGATAAGTCAAAACGGGGGTGTGGATTTCTGGGGGGAATTTAATCGACAGGGCGTATGATCCTCCCCGGCGTCGGACACGGAAGTGGCCGGCGAAAAAGGAAAACGCTCCTGAGAAGGAGTCCGACTTTCCAAAAGCAAAGAACCGTGCGAAGCAAATAAGAGCGGGCACGGCGAAAGTCGGCGGCCAGCGACAAGGCCACCCGAAACTACTCGGCGACAAAACGCCGCGGCAATCCGGGTTAGCGTCGCCGCCAGTGATCTGTCATATCGAGGGTGAGACACCCGCGATTTCTGACAGGTCGGACCCAGCAATCGCCAGCCTCCCGGTAACGGGGAGTGAAGCGATTGCGATCCTAGGAACGGGTCCGGGATAGCGAAACCCACGGCCGTCCAGTCGGGAAACCGCCAAGCCGCCCTGTTGGGCGAGTGATCGCGGCGGAAACAGTCGCGATCAACCGTCTGTGTGAAATCACGGGATTCCGTGGCTTCATGCTGAAGGGACCGAGGCGGGCCCAGGCCCGGAGCAGGTTGCCAGTAAAATCGGTCCGATACCAGAAAATAGCCAGTGGCAACACTCGGTTTGTGGGCCTACGCGGTGACGTCGCGAGTCACTTCGTGGGCCTTCTGGTTTTGTCGGGCAGCCTTTTTCTCCATTCCGCACGGTCAATTCCCTAATTTACCAATTCGCGAATTTCTTACCTTGACGTTGCCCTTTGCACGAATTTATTTGAAAATTGACTTTGAAGTTCGCTGCGGTTTGGGATAAGGTGCATTCGAGCCGGGAAAATCCACGTCCATTCGAGTCTAGAAGGAGAGGAAAATGCGAGGTAAGCGAAAAAATCGGGCATTATTGTTGGCATCCGCAGGAACCAGCTTCGCCGCCATGGCAAGCTCGGCACAGGGACTCACGTTCAATGTTACGTTTACGACCAACGTGACGAGCTTGTCCTATGCAAGCTCGGTCGAAAGTGCGGTCGCCTATGTTGAATCGCAATATGAAGCCGATTTCAGCAATCCCATCACGGTCAACATCACCGTGGACGCGATGAGTGGTGGCCTGGGAGAAAGCGAGACCAATCTTGCTGGTTTTTATACCTACTCTCAAATCAAGACCGCTTTGGCTACGACAGTAACAACCCCGGTCGGCATAGAAGCCGCGGCGAGCTTGCCCGCGACTAATCCCGCCCCGACGAACAGCTATGTCGTATCCACCGCCCAGGGGAAAGCGTTGGGACTTCTGTCGGCCAGCAGTGCAAGCGACGGCACTTTTCTCTTTGGCACCGGCGTAACTTACACGTTCAATCCGAGCGCACGTGCGGTGGCCGGCGAATACGATTTCATCGGTGTCGCCGACCATGAGTTCAGCGAAATCATGGGCCGTATCGGCATTCTTGGACATGATTTCTCAGGCACCGACGCCTACGGCCTTTTGGATCTCTACGGCTACACCGGTCCGGGCGCTCTGGACCTTTCAACGAACCAGGCCGGGGTTAACTTTTCCATCAACGACGGCACCACGCTCCTGAAGCTCTACAACAACGGATCCGACGGCGGCGATAACAAGGACTGGGATAGTCCTGGTTTTGGCAATCCGGGCGAAACCAACGATGCTTACAATGGGTTCAGCAGCCAGGGTGTTGAGAACGATATTTCCAACATCGACCTCGAGGAGATGAACGCCATCGGCTACAACGTTGTGCCCGAGCCAGCATCCGCGAGCGTGCTGGCACTTGGTGGGCTTATTCTGTTAACCCGCCATCGTCGTTCCAGGACTTAGGCCACTTTAGTGCCATCCGGACGCCGCGATGCCCCGCCTACTGGGGCCGCGGTTTTCCATTCGATGATTTTTGTCATAACATGCCGATCGCTTGAAGGTTCGCTCTACAACCATCCTCTGCGTGCGTCGCAATGGCCAGGTGGCGCTGGGCGGCGACGGCCAGGTGACGCTGGGCAACGTGATTGCGAAGAATGACGCGGTGAAGATTCGCCGCCTGGGCGGGGGCAAGGTCCTCGGAGGATTCGCCGGATCGGCGGCGGATGCGTTCGCCCTGCTGGAGCGGTTCGAGAAGAAACTCGCCGAGCAGCCGGACAATCTCCGCCGGGCGGCGATCGAACTGGCCAAGGAGTGGCGCACCGACCGCGCGTTGCGCCGGCTGGAGGCGATGCTGGCGGTGGCCGATGCGGTCAGCAGCCTGATCGTCAGCGGCGCCGGCGACGTGATCGAGCCGAGCGACGGCATCATCGGCATCGGCAGCGGCGGCCCGTTCGCCACGGCGGCGGCCAAGGCACTTCTGGCGCAAAGCAATCTGTCTGCGCGGCAGGTCGTGGAGGAATCGCTGAAGATCGCGGGGGAGATCTGTATTTACACCAACACCAACATCAAGGTGGAAACGCTCCCCTGATATCCCATCACGTCCGCTCGCCCAAGTTGTAGAATCCGGTTCCGTCGCGTTTCAGATAGCCTTTGTCGGCCAGTTCTTCCCAAATGTCTTTCCCGAATCCAGACGGCGGCTGAATTGCGACGGTCGTCACCTTTCCGGTGCCGCTGAGCGGGCCGTGACCCAGACGCGAATCGTCGTCGAGCCGCGTGAGCTTCAGCCGTTTTTTGAAAGCCTTGAGCGCCTTCCTCAGCTCTTCGTCGGTTGCCGGCATCGGTCTGCCTCCCAGGCGGTCAATTAGACTACAATATTGCGTTCGTGCAATGGAGAACTTCCATGGCGATGGAAACGCGTGATTTTTCTTCGGCATTCGCCAGCGCAGCGCGCGGAATTCTCGGCGAGGGAATGCGAAAGATCGAGCATTGCCTCGATCAGCTTTCCGACGATCAGATTTGGTGGCGGCCCGGGCCACACATGAACAGCATCGCCAACCTGACGCTGCACCTGGCCGGAAACCTTCGCCAATGGATCGTCGCGGGGATTGGCGGGGCGAAGGACGTGCGCAATCGGCCTGCGGAGTTCTCGGATCGGTCCAAGCGCCCGAAGGTGGAATTGCTGGCGACTTTGCGGAACGTCGTGCGCGACGCGGACAAAATATTCGGTGGCGTGGGCAGCGACCAATTATTGTCAGCCCGGCGGATCCAGGGTTTTGATACCACGGTGCTCGACGCGATTTTCAGCACGATCGCCCATTTCCGCGGGCACGTGCAGGAGATTATCCATATGACGCGCGCGCAGCTTGGGGCGGAATATCATTTTGACTTCGTGCCGCAGGGGCTGGAACAGGAAGCGGCCGGAGGAACGGGAGTTTGAAATGAAACACCTGACCCCTCGCCAGATCGTCGCGGAGCTGGACAAGTACATCATCGGGCAGGCCGATGCCAAGCGGGCGGTGGCGGTGGCGATCCGTAATCGGTGGCGGCGGCAGCAGCTTCCTGAAGCCATTCGGCAGGATGTGTCGCCGAAAAATATCATCATGATTGGGCCAACCGGAGTGGGTAAGACGGAGATCGCGCGGCGGCTGGCGACCCTGACGGGGGCGCCGTTCATCAAGGTGGAGGCGACCAAGTTCACCGAGGTGGGATACCACGGCCGCGATGTCGATTCGATGATTCGCGACCTGCTTGATTCGGCCATCGCCATGGTGCGCCAGGAGAAGGCGGATGAGGTGCACGCGCCGGCGGAGGCGGCGGTGGAGGAGAGAATCCTGGATTATCTGCTGCCGGCAGAGCGTGGGAGCGGCCACGATGATGAGGAAGGCAAGGCCCGCCGCGCCCGCTCGCGCGAGAAGCTGCGCCAGCAGCTGCGCGCCGGCGAGTTGGAGGAGCGGCAGATCGAGCTGCAGGTGGAGCAGCGCGCCACCGCCATCGGTGTGTTGGGGCACGCGGGGATGGAAATGGATATCGAATTCCAGTCGATGCTGGAGAAGATGCTTCCCTCGCGGCGGGAGACGCGCCGCCTGGAGGTGCGGGATGCGCGGCGCGTGCTGCTGGGGCAGGAGGCGGAAAAGCTGGTCGATCGCGACAAGATTCAGCGCGAGGCGATCGAGCGAGTGGAACAAAGCGGGATCGTGTTTCTCGACGAGCTGGACAAGATTTGCGGCACCGAATCAAAGCACGGGCCGGACGTTTCGCGACAGGGCGTGCAACGGGATCTGCTTCCGATCGTCGAGGGATCGACGGTGATCAGCAAATATGGGCCGGTGAGGACGGATCACATCCTGTTTATCGCGGCCGGGGCGTTTCACTCCAGCAAGCCCAGCGACCTGATGCCGGAGCTGCAGGGCCGTTTCCCCATTCGCGTGGAGTTGTCCGATCTGACCAGGGATGATTTCGCGCGCATCCTCCGCGAGCCGCACAATTCGCTGACGCGGCAGCAGGTGGAATTGCTGGCGACCGAGGGGGTGAGCATCGAGTTCGCCGATGATGCGATCGAGGAGATGGCGCGCCTGGCATACGACCTGAATCGGCGGACGCAGAATATCGGCGCCCGGAGGCTTTACACGATCATGGAGCGGGTCCTGGAAACGATCAGCTTCGAGGCTCCGGATGCGGCCCAGAAGCGCATCGTCATCACCGAAGAATATGTGAAGCAGCGCCTGTCCGAGCTGGTGAAGGACGAGGATTTAAGCCAGTTTATTCTGTGACGGGAGTTATTCTGTGACAGGCGGCGCCAGCGCCGAATCGCTCAGCGGGCCGGGCCAGAGGGTGATCTTAAACAATTCCAAATCGCTGGCGCCGAGGCGTTTTTTATATTCTTCGGCGCCGCGGAGGAAATTGAAGACGGGATTGCCTGCGGCGATCGCCTGCTGGATGGCCATCCCAAACGCCACCGCCCCGGGGCTCCACTGGCGCATGGAGTATTCATAGCTGGTGTTGTAGATCATGGGCCCCTTGTCGGAGCGGAGCGTGAGCAGCCAGGCGGCGGGCCGGTTTTCCAGGCTCAATTCCTGAATGTAAAAATCGCCCTGCTCGTTGAGCGTGGGACAAAGCCGGCTCAAAAATCCCAGCAGCACTTCCTCCGTGAAATCGGCCTTGACGGATGCGGCCTGGCGCATGGCTCCCAACGCGCGCTCCAGCGCCACTTTCACCTGTGCCGGCTCGGTGAGGGTCACGAACTGGCACGCGGCGCGCTCGGTGGCGTTGCGCATTTTGCGCTTCAGCTCCTTGCGGTCGACCGACTCCAGCCGCCGCAGATATTCATCCCACGTTCGCGGCAGCGAAATAAACGGGGCGATCTGGACGACCGATTCGGCATAGCTGAAGCCGTGCCGCTTACCCATTTTTGGCAGCAATTGCCGAAGCGGCGAATCGCCGCGAATATTGTTCAACACCAGCCCCCCCACCGACCAATCCCAGAGCTTGTGCAACAGCGAGAGGATAATTGACCAGCAGGGCTCGAGGTTCTGCGCGTCAACCAGTGGATCCAGATAATCGGTGACCCATTTGCCGGGCGTCTCCAGCATGGAGGCGGTATTCAGCGCCAGCGGCATCAGCGCCAGCAATTTTTTACCGCGGTATACCGTCACCAGGCGGAATTGGCGGGCGGGGACGAATTCATCCACCACCGCGCTCTGCCACGCCGGTGAGGCAAAGGCCGTCGATCCGGAGTGGCTCGCCAGCAAAGCCAGCCACTGCGGAACGAAATCGGGATCATCCGGCCAATCGCGATGAACGCGAGCGCTCAGCCCGTCGCGGGTTAAGGGAGGGAATTGTGCGCCGTAATTGTCGGCAATCTTGAGGTACGCGGGCATGAGCACTCGCAGAGTGCCCCGCATGCGACCGGAGATTTGCAGCTTACCCATTCTCCGCTCCAGGATATTTTGAAGTGCCCTTGGCGCTTCTCCTGTCATCGGCCGCTCCCGTCTCCGGACTTTACAGTCTAACGCAAAACTGGGGAAAGTTGAGTGTAAATCCTGTTTATCCGCTCTGGAGGGCTTGTTGCCGAGGAGGTTCGCCCGCACAATCGGCCCATGCCGACCGCGCCGTTTGTCCACCTGCATTGCCATACTCATTATTCCCTATTGGATGGCGCATGCAAAATCCCCGACCTGGTTCGACAAGCCAAGATGCTGGGGATGGACAGCCTGGCGATCACCGATCACGGGTGCATGTTCGGCGTCATCGAATTTTTCAACGAATGCACCAAGGAAGGGATCAAACCGATTCTGGGCATGGAAGCCTACATGGCCCCCGGCGACCGGCGCGAGCGCTCGACGCCCAGCGGATCGGGGTCGGACGCGGCGTATCACCTGCTGCTGCTCTGCCAGGACCTGCAGGGCTACCGCAACCTCGTGAAAATCTCCAGCATCGCCTACCGCGAGGGGTTCTATTACAAACCCAGGATCGATAAACAAATTTTGCGCGAATTCAACCAGGGACTGATTGCCACCAGCGCCTGTCTCGGTGGCGAAATTCCCTCGAACCTGCTGCGCCGCGACGCCAAGTCGGCGCGGCAGATCGCCGAGACCTATCTGGATATCTTCGGACCCGATCGCTTCTTCATCGAGGTGCAGAAACAGGGGATCGAATTGCAGGATATCGTCAACCCGGAGCTGGCGGACCTGGCTAAACGCCTGGGCGTGGGGTTGGTGGCGACCAATGACGTGCACTTCCTGACCAAAGACGATCATTACGCCCACGACGTGCTTTGCTGCATCAGCATGGGCCGGCTCATCACGGACGAGGGGCGGTTGAAATACCCCGATCAACTGTATCTGAAGAGTCCCGAAGAAATGGCCCAGGCCCTGGGCCAGTTCGACCAGGCGATCGAGAACACCGCGCGCATCGCCAGCCAGTGCAACGTGGAACTGACCTTCGGCAAGCGTCACGCGCCGGTGTATCGCGTGGCCGCGGAGCAACTGAAGCCGCAGTACCGGGAGCGGTTCGCGGCCACCATGGCGGATGATGAGCGATATCTGCGCCAGCTCTGCGAGGAGGGGCTGAAATGGCGCTTTGGCGAAGGCGAAATCCCACCGGAAATCCGCCAGCGCCTGGAACACGAGCTGGCGATTATCAGCAGCAAGAACTTCTGCTCCTATTTCCTGATCGTCTGGGATTTCTGCAATTTCGCGCGCGAGCGCGGCATTCCAGCCGGGGCCAGGGGCTCGGCGGTCGGAACGATGGTGGGATATCTGCTGGGGCTGTGCAACGTCGATCCGATGCGATACGGGCTGCTCTTCGAGCGGTTCATGGATCCCAACCGGGATGAGATGCCCGATATCGACATCGACATCTGCCAGGACGGCCGTGCCAAGGTGATTGAATATGTCCGGCAGAAATACGGGCACGTGGCGCAGATCATCACGTTCGGGACGCTGGCGGCGAAGGCGGTATGCAAGGACGTCGGCCGCGTGCTGGGCGTGCCGCTGTCGGTGACCGATCGGCTCACCAAGCTGATCCCCGTCGCCGTCGGAATGAATCTGGACAAGGCGCTGGCGCAGTCGGTCGATCTGGCGAAGCTGTACAACGAAGATGCACAAATCCGCAAGATCGTGGACATCGGCAAACGCCTAGAGGGCCTGTGCCGCAATGCGGGAATGCACGCGGCGGGCGTCGTCATCGCCGATCAGCCGCTTGATGAGCTGCTGCCGCTTTGCAAATCCGGCGACGACCTGCTCACTCAGTTCGAGGGCCCGATCGTCGATAAGATCGGGCTGCTCAAGATGGATTTCCTGGGATTGCGGACGTTGAGCGTGCTGCAGCGCTCGATTGATCTGGTCAGGCAGACCAAGGGGATCGAGATCGACATCGAGAAAATCGACTTCGGCGACGAAACTGTGCTGAAGCTGTTTGGCTCGGGGCAAACCCGGGGGATTTTCCAGTTCGAATCCGGCGGCATGACTGACCTGCTGATGAAGATGAAGCCCGACCGCCTGGAGGACCTGATCGCCGCCAACGCCCTCTACCGCCCCGGGCCGATGGAGCTGATCCCGCTTTACTGCAACCGCAAGCATCGCAAGGAACCGGTCCAGCAGTTGCATCCGATCATCGACCACATCCTGGCCGAGACCTACGGCATCATGGTCTACCAGGAACAGGTGATGCAGATCTTCAACCAGCTGGGCGGGATCGAGCTGAGCGCCGCGTACAAACTGATCAAGGCCATCAGCAAAAAAACCACCGAAGTGATCGCCCGGTTTAAGCCGGATTTCCTGGCCGGCGCCCTGGCCAACGGCGTCAGCCGCGAACAGGCGCAGGAAATTTTCGAGCTGATCCTGAAGTTCGGCGGATATGGATTCAACAAGAGCCATTCCACCCGCTACGCGATCGTGGCGTTCCAGACCGCCTACATGAAGGCGTACCACCCGGTGGAATACATGGCCGCCCTGCTCACCTTCGAGATGGGCAACACCGATAAAGTCGTCGAATACATCGACGAATGCCGGCGGGTAACGCTTCCCGACGGCCCGCGCGGCATCAAGGTGCTCCCGCCGGATGTCAACGATTCGGACCGTGATTTCACACCCATCTACGTCACCGAGTCGGCGGGCAAACGCAAGAAGCCGACGCAGGTCGGCGTGATCCGATTCGGCCTGATGGCCGTTCGCGGCGTGGGCGAGAAAGCGGCCAACGCCATCATCGAAGAGCGACAGAAGCGTGGACCATTCTCCAGCCTGTTCGATTTCTGCGAGCGCATCGATCAGCGGCAGATCAACCGCTCCACCATCGAAGCGTTGATCAAGTGCGGCGCCTTCGCATCCACCAAGGCCCGCCGCGCGCAGCTTTTGGCCGGACTGGACGCCGCGGTTGAGATGGCACAGCAATCACAACTGGACCAGCGCCTTGGGCAGTTGAACATGTTTGCCTCCGGCTCGACGGCCGCCGCGCCATCCCGACCGCACGAGCATAGCCTGCCCAATCTCGAGGAATTCCCCAGCGCCCAGCTCCTGAAATTCGAGAAGGAAATGCTGGGATTCTACGTGACCAGCCACCCCCTGACCGAGCACCTGGCGGCACTGGCCGCTTACGGCACCGCCACGAGCAAGGAGATCAAGACGCTGGCCCAGGACACGGACGTTGTCATCGGTGGCATGATCGGCCGGATCAAGCGCGCCGTCACCAAGAAAGGCCGCAGCGCCGGGCAGCCGATGGCCATCGTTACGCTGGAGGACTTGGAAGGGCAGATCGATGGCACGATCTTCGCTGAGAACCTGGCCGATATTGAGAAGCGCTACCCCGATGCCGTCACAACCGAACGGATCGTTTTCCTTCGTGGCAAAGTGGACAAGCGGCGCGAAACGCCCGGGATCATCGTCAGCGATGTGATTCCCATCGAGGACGCCGTGTCGCGCCTCACCCGAGCGATCAAAATCGCTGTCGAAACGCCCGATGCCACACAGGAGCTGCTGTCGCGCGTCAAGCTGGTCCTGGCCAGGCACAAGGGCAATTGCGACCTGTTCCTTCAGCTCCCCGCCAACGGTGTCAACACGGTGATCATCCGCCTGGATTCACAATGGTCGGTCCGCCCCACACCGGCGCTGAAGCTTGAATTGGATTCAACGCTCAACGACCATGGCAAAGTCGAGCTGGCGGGCGACGGCACCCGACGCATCAAACGGCAGCAGCAACAGAAATTGTTCCGTGATGCCGAGCCGGTTGAAACGGCGATGCAAAGTTCGCCAGCGGAAATGTCTGAAGAACTTCTGTAAGAAATTATTCAACGACAACGTTCGGAAACAATGGCTGGCCCGGGCCCACCTTGGCGCCGGTGGACGGGGGGCTGGTATATAATTGGTCAAGCGTCTTGCCCGCCGTCTGCACCGCCAGTTGCGACAGTCCCTCCACCGCTTTGCGCGGCAGGATCGGGAGCAGGCCGATCAGCGTGTGATGAATCGCCGTCGTCGCGACGCTCAAGACCGTATCCAGGCGTCCAGAGTTCGCCGGATCCTTGGCTAGCTTGAACGGCTCGGTGGCATCGATGTATCCGTTTGCGGCGCGCGCCAACTCCACCGGCAGAAGCGCACATTGCTGCAATTCCAGGCGCTCGTAGGCGGCCGCCAGTTCGCCTGGCAGGCGGCGGGCATGGGCCAGCAGGTCGTTGTCAACCTTCTGCAGATCGCCCGCCGCCGGCAAAACCCCGCCGCGGTAACGCTCCACCATCTTGATGATCCGATTCAGACAATTGCCCACCACATTCTTCAGCTCGTTGAATGATTTGAGAAAGTCATCATCCGTCCAATCCAGATCGGCCCCGAACGGGGCGGCGCGCAGCAGGTGATATCGCAGCGCATCCAGCGAATATGTCGCGATGGTCTGCCGCAACTTCGCCAGGTCGATGAAATTGCCCATCGACTTGCTCATTTTGCGCCCGCCGCTCGTCCACCAGCCGTGCGCGAAGACCGTCTTGGGCAGCGGGAGGTTCAGCGACATCAGCATCGCCGGCCAATAGACCGTGTGAAACCAGAGGATTTCCTTGCCGATCAGGTGGACATCCGCCGGCCAGAATTTGCGGAACAGCGCATCATCATCCGAAGCGTAACCCAGCGCGGTGATGTAATTGGTGAGCGCGTCGATCCAGACGTAAACCACGTGCTGCGGATCGTGCGGCATGGGAATGCCCCAGGTGAGTGTCGCCCGGCTGATCGACAGGTCTTCGGTGTCGGCGCCCAGCTTGCTGAGCACCTCGTTACGGCGGTTTTCCGGCTGGATGAAATGCGGATTGTTCTTGATATGCTCGATCACGCGCGGCACATATTTCTTCAGGCGGAAGAAATAACTCTTCTCCGAATAGCGCGTCAGCGGCCGACCGCTGATGGGTGATTTATACTGGTTCGCCTTGGCATCGGTCTCGGTGACGAATTCCTCCTGCCCCTCGTCGTACCATCCCTCGTAGCTGCCCGCATAAATGTCGTCGTTAGCCAGCATGCGGCGGACGATCTCCTGCACCGCGCCCTTGTGCCGGTCCTGCGTGGTGCGGATGAAATCATCGTTGGTGATGGCGATCTCCTTCCAGAAATCGCGGAACGCCGCCGACATGCGATCGGCCAGCTCGTGCGGCTTGAGGTTTTGATCCGCGGCGGTCTTGACCATCTTGATGCCATGCTCGTCGGTGCCGGTGAGGAAATAGGTCTGCTCGCCGCGCAGCCGATGAAAATTCGCCAGCACATCCGCGGCCGTGGTCGTGTACGTCGGCCCCAGGTGCGGCTCGCCGTTGGGATAATAGATCGGCGTCGTGATGTAGAAGGGCTTGGCCATGTGCGATCCGAGTTTATCCGCTGAAAGCAGCATCGGATCAAGCCAAACCACTTTATAATGGTGTGCAGACATGGACCCGGAGCTTTGCGATCTTTGCGGACAGGCCATGCAGCCGCACACGCATTACGTGGTGCGCATCGATGTCTTCGCCGATCCGGCCCTGCCCCCCACCACCGCGGCGGAGCTGAGCAATATCGATTTCGATTCCACCCTGGACAAGCTGCTGGACCAGATGAAAGACATGAGCGCGGAGGAATTGTCCGACCAGGTGCATCGGCGATTCGAATTCAAGATCTGCCCGCCCTGCCAGCGGCGATTCCTGAGCAATCCACTGGGCAAGCCGCGCAACGTCACGGCGGCGAAAAACTGATGGAGCCGATTTTGCCAAGCCTGGGCCAAATTCTGCCCGCGATCGCCGATCGCGCCACCGCCCTGGACCGAAGCGGCGATTGGCCGCAGCAGGACCTGGCCGATCTTGGCGGCGTGGGCGCGTGGCGGTGGTTCGTGCCGCCGGACTGCGGTGGTGAGGGGATCGACCCGCTGGAACTGCATCTGCGTTACGAGGCGATCGCGGCGGCGTCGCTGGCGACGGCGCTGGTCCTCTCGCAGCGCGACTCGGCGGTGGGATTGATCAACGGGGCTGACGATTGGCCGCTGCGGTCTGAGTATCTGCGAAGGATGTCGCGCGGCGAGTGTTTCGCGACGATTGGCATCGCCCAGTTGACGACCAGCCGCCAGGTCGGCGCCCCGGCGCTTCGGGCATCTGCGATGGCCGATGGATATCGGTTGGACGGCGTCATCCCCTGGTGCACTGGCGCGGCGAAGGCTGAAATTGTGATCGCCGGCGCGGCGCTGGAGGATGGCCAGCAGATTCTCTTCGCGCTGCCGATGGATTTGCCGGGGGTGCGGATTGATCCACCATTGCCATTGGTCTCGCTGCGATCAAGCTGGACGGCCCGGATCCAATGCCACAGCGCCGCCCTGCCGCAGCGGTGGATCATGCGCGGCCCGGTCGCCAAGGCGCTGGCGGGCCGATCCAAAGGTTTGGTGATCTCGCAGGCATTCCTGGCGTTCGGCCTGTGCCGCGGGGGACTGCAATTGATCGGCAAGCACGACTCGGATCGGGCCCGATCGCTCGTGCTGAAATTTTCAGAGCAACTGGAATCCCTGCGCAGCCGGACGATCGAGTTGTGCCAGGCCGGCCGCGAGTCCGATGCCGCCGCCGCCGCGCCGGCGCTGCGCGGCGCGTGCAACGACCTGGCCGTGCGGATCACGCAGTCGGCGGTAGCACTGTACAAAGGCTCCGCCCTGCTGCTGGATCACCCCGCGCAGCGCTTGGCGCGCGAGGCCATGTTCCTGCTCGTCTGGTCCTGCCCCGATGCGGTGATCGATTGCACGGTCAACGCGTTGGCGCAGGGATAGGGGGACAGGGTACCGTGAACAATTCGAAGACATGGCCACTAAAGTGGCCAAGCCGGTGAAATCCAGAGGTCCCGTTTTCGAAAAGGAACCTTCATAAGATTTTTTTTGCGCTCGGAACGAACTGAGATTCGCGCCGTGCGCGCTATGCAACATGTGTGGGGAGCAACGTTTATCAGCAAATTCCTACAACCCCGATGCGAGTGATAGGATTTCCCTTTTTCACACAACATTCTGACAAGGTTTTCAATTTCGATTGAGCGCGGATGACATTGAATGAACATAAAACAAGAGGGTGTCCTCTCTGTCCTTAGTAGAGGTTCGCGTCATCTGTTAGTTCACAGGCCGGAATCCGCTCATCCCGCGATTGCGGCGACCCATGAAATTCGCGAGCGGAAAGCCGCATGGCGAGAGTCACCCATCGAGCCGACCCCACCGGAACAGGAACAAAGCAGTCAGCGACAAAGATTTCCCTCACATAGTCGAGAACAGCGCGCGCAGCGCCGCGGGACCGTTGCACGCAGGCAGCGGGAACAGTCACCTCCCTCTACGGGCGAGGTAACGCTGAATTCATTTTGACTTCATTGCCTCCAGCGAATCGGACGGCATCACGGCGCAGCCAAGCACCCGGCTTTCGTCTCGGACCACGACCGGTGCGATTTATCAGTGATGTCCCCGTTATCCGCTTCCCCGTTATCCGCTTCCCCGTTATCCGCTTTTCCGTTATCCGCTTTCAGACAAATGTGCTAATGTGGTGGTTTAAGACTCATCTCCAATGTGAATGCTACAAAAAGTTCTTCTGATGCCACATGGTGATGTGTTAGAGACAGGTTTAGACTAGGCCCATTACGGCAGCCAGCGAAAAATACAGAAGAAAAGTAGCGGCGATTAGATCAAAGATCACGCCTATGCAGTTGAGAATTATACGAAATGCGTCCAGATTCGCCTTAAATGCATGGAAGCCCCGGCAAGCACCCGCCACTGCTACAGTGGCCCCAAAAAAACCGATTATGATCGTAGCGGCGCGATATTCGGCGAAAATAAAAAAAACTACAACCATGCATGGCGCGGCGATTAGAAAGCTAAGCCATGGATATAGTAAGCTGAACGATCGGTGAAAATGCATTTTGTCCGCACCCGGCGGGCAAGCCGTCTCGTATTCAATAATGCGCTTTTCATTACGCATTCCGGCCTCTTCGCCAAGTAATTGTTGGCTAGTCTAAGCCTTGCGACGAAACAGTTTGTGAGAGATGGACTTGCCCACGTTCAGTGGGCGCTCTGCGTGAAGATGTTTCAGGCTGCCTCGAACGATTCGGGGCTCACATAGCCTAACGAACTGTGTAACCGTTTGCGATTGTAGAACACCTCAATGTA
>Ga0182024_10002183_pt1 | contig 49093 bp, 40 predicted proteins | sample P32metaG_FD_120480 | JGI IMG/M metagenome (GOLD analysis project Ga0182024, IMG submission 120480) | Permafrost microbial communities from Stordalen Mire, Sweden - P3-2 metaG (Illumina Assembly) | ecosystem: Environmental > Terrestrial > Soil > Wetlands > Permafrost | place: Sweden: Stordalen...
GACTAAGCAACCCGCTGGCCACGCCCCAACAAAATTTCACCCCAGCGGAAACTCCTGCATCCACCAAGACTTAGCGCCAACCCACCCCAAATCGATACAAAGGAATCCGCACACGCCCAGACCTGAAGAGAAATACTTTGCAGCATCGCGGAAGGAACATGAACCGCCCCGACTCACGTGGCGACAGCCGCCTCAGCTGTCCCGCGAGCGAAGCCAGAACCCGCCTCGTAGAGACCTAGCTCGCTACGTCTCTTGTCCCGCAACTCTGCACTCGCCCGATCAACCGTAGTAGTCCGCACGTAACTAGCAGAGCCCACCGCTCGCATCTACTATCATCAAGAAGTTTCTCGCGGAGGATCGCTTGCGCCTTTCGTCGGTTCGCATCATCACTGGAATTTCCTGTGTCTTCCTCGCCGCCGCCGCATGGCTGGTCGGCTCTCACGCTTCCTCCAGCTTCACCGCGGAAGCCCAAACGGCCAAGCCCTCCGCCACCACGGCAGCTCAGCTCCACCCCATCAGCGCGACCATACCCGACACTTCGAAGCTGGCGCAGCCCCCCGTCGCAGCCCCCGGCACGGAAATATACACCGCCAAGCGTGGCGAAGCCATCCCCACCATCGCCCACCGTTATCTCGGCCGCACATCTTATCTCACATCCTCCGAATTAGCCGACGCCATCCGTCGCGCCAACAGCGACCGCACCGCCAACATCCTCAAAGCCAACGAAAACATCATCATCCCCGGAATCCTTCCCGCGCCTGTAACCGAGAAGACCATTCCCGTCCCTAAAGACTTTGAAGTCCGCGCCATCTACCTAACCGGCATCATGGCCGCCAGCGACCACGGACTCCGCATCATCCGCCACTGGCGCGAAGTCGGCGGCAACGCCGTAGTCTTCGACATCAAAGACTCCGACGGCAGCGTCACCATTCCCTTCGAGCACCCGCTGCTAGGCCAGCACCAGGTCTACATCCACGACGTCCCCAAACTAGTCCACTTCCTGCACCAGCAAAACATGCACGCCATCGCCCGCATCGCCATCTTCCGCGACGAGCGCCTGGTCAAGGAGCATCCCGAACTAGCCGTCCAATCGAGAAAGAATCACCAAGCCTGGCGCGAAAACGGCAAACTGGTCTGGACCGATCCCGGTCAGCCCAAAGTCCAGGACTACAACATCGCCCTGGCCAAACACGTAGCCCAACTCGGCGCTGACGAAATCCAGTTCGACTACGTCCGCTTCCCCGCCGAAGGCGACCAAAAAGACGCCGCCTTCGTCTACCAATCGGGAAATCCAGAAGCGACTCAGCCAGAAGTCCCAGCGTCACCGATAGCAGCTGTAGAAGATGAATCACCCTGCACAATCCCAGCCGCAAAGCGGCGCAAGAATGCAGCCCACGGCGCAAGCCGTGGGACAGACGGGCACACTGGGTGTAAAGTAGCCGCGAAACCCGCCGCCCCTCGCGGCCCGCAACGCACCGACGTAATTACCGCCTTCCTGAAAAAGGCCTACGCCGAACTCCATCCCACGGGCGTGCTGCTCTCGCTCGACGTCTTCGGCGTGATGGCCTGGCAGCGCCAGGTCGACCTTTCCCACACCGGACAGGACATCGTCGGCATGGCTCACTACTGTGACGTGTTGAGCCCCATGATTTATCCCTCGCACTTCTTCGGCATGGACAACATCGCCCACCCCGGCGACGAGCCCGCCCACTTCATCGGCGAATCCATGGACCGCTTCGAGCTCATCACCAAAGGCAGCGGCGTAGTCATCCGCCCCTGGCTGCAAGCCTTCCGCTGGCGCACCAAGACCTACTCGCCCGAATACATCAAGGTCCAAGTCGAGACCGCCAGAAGCAAAGGTGGCATCGGATTCCTGTTCTGGAACGCCGCCAACGACTACAGCAAGCCCTACGAAGCCATGCCCGCAATGAAGTCGGCCAACGCAGACTCAAAACCAAATCCCAAATACTTCCGCGGCGACGAACTCCCCGTGGCCAGCACGCTGGCAGCGCTCGCTCCAGCTAAGTAAAAGATCGTGATTTGCTCGTGTGTGGGACAGACACTCCTGTCCGTCGCTTTTGACTTTGCTTTTACCGTTGATTTGTCCTGCTGAAAGAAACGCTTCCTTCAGAAGAAGCAACCCCAAAGTCAAAGGCGACGGACAGGAGTGTCTGCCCCAGATAGAATTTTCCTGTTTTGGGATGCGGCGGATTGGGCTACAACAACCTACGCTGGCTCATCAGGGGTTTAGATCTGATGAGCCAGTGCAATACAGTTTTCATTCTCGCTCGTGATCGTCGCAGGGAACATTAACCTGCAAGATTTCTCCTGCTCCAGGAGGCGCGCCGAACCCGAGGTTTGAAACATAGAGTTTCCCGTCTGGCCCAAAGGTCATTGCCGACGGAAAGCTGAGACCGGTCGCGATCGTTGTCACTCCTCCCCAACGCTCCAGGCGCACAATCGTCCCAGTTCCTAGCTGAGCGGGGCTGGGAAAGCCCGGCGCGGTCATGGATTCGAGAATGTAGAGCCCGCCGCGCTCGTCATAGGCGACGCCTTGCACGTCGGTGAACCCGCTCGCGCTGCTGTGATAATCGCCATCCTGCTTCAATTGGTAAACGTCCTCAGTTCCTGGAACGATCGGGAATTGTCCCAGGGTCCCGAAGACGAATTTGCCGTGACGGGAGACAATGGAAGTAGGGCCGATCCACACCGGATGCTCAATTGATATATCGACCACGCGCTCAATCTTTCCGCTCTCGGGGTTTATCCGGTCTATCTCCTGGTGATTTGGCTCGACCGCATACAAACGTCCCTCGTGGGCCACCATGCTGTACCACGTTCCGTCGGGCTCAAAGTCTTCCAGATCGGGATTAGCCACCGGGTTCGCCTTCTGAAACACGCTCAGGTCAGCCACGACATCCCAGTGTCCGTCCTTGTGGATGCGAAGCACAGCATTGTCGGTGCCGGCCAGTCCATGCGAGCAGCCTGCTCCGGCCAACACCGCATAGAGGGTATCTCCAATGAATTCGACATCCGACACTCCGCTCACCAAGTTTCCCTGATCAGGGCTGGTCTGGCTGGAAGGCAGATGATCGGCCATGGTGCTGCGGACTCCGCGGCGGTTGAACTTGGAGATCCGCGCCGTGAAACCGCCGCTGTAAGGTCCCACAGGGGCCGGCACTTGCTCGCACTCACCTACCGTCGAAAGCGAGCCGCCGGTGCCGCCCTCCGCCACATAAAGATCTCCGTCCGGACCGAACTTCAGTCCGCGCGGGTTGTTCAACCCGGTCGCGAAAACGGACACATTCTTCGACTGCGCCCACAATCCCTGCACGAGGAAGAATCCGATCCCCAGCAAGGCACAGAATTTTCCCAGACGCCAATTTCTGTTCATAATATTTTCCTTCCCAAAAGGCGAACCCCGTTTGATTGCGCCGCACCGATCTGTCGACCCCCTCAGCGCAAATCCAAGAATTCTCTTACGCCTCTTCGGCAGGTCGGTGAGCAGCCGGACTATCCCCGACATTGCCTCTTGCCCGCAATGCACGCCACCTCGCCAGTAGCTCATTTAGAGGTCGCCAGGCAGACGCTTCTTGGCATGAGGTTTAGGGCAGCGTTTGCCTGTCTACAGCAGAAACTCCGACTGACTTTTGGCGCACTCTGGTAGCATGTTCCTCACCTGGGCGACGCCGCTCGCATTCCCTGGGCTCGGTCGAAAGAGATGGGGCAGGAACTTCCAGTCGCACATCTAATCCGTTTTGGCCCCTACACCGCCGATCTCCGTTCCGGAGAGCTCTACAAGTCCGGCATAAAGCTGAAGCTGCGCGATCAGTCGTTCCAGGTGCTGGTCATGCTTCTGGAACATCCGGCAGAAGTCGTGTCCCGCGAGCAACTCCGCCAGAAGCTGTGGCCCAGCGAGACTTTTGTAGATTTTGACCACGGGCTGAACGCGGCCGTCGAAAGACTCCGCCGCTGCCTCAGCGATTCAGCCTCGACTCCCGCATTCATTGAAACTCTACCCCGCCGCGGCTATCGCTTCATCGGCCGGCTCGAGCCAGAGCCTCTCCCGCAGATCCCGAAAGATGCCGAAAAAGAGATCCCGCTGGAAGTCCCGGCGCAGACCACCAAACCAGCTCCAAGGCACGCTCGGCGCACCATCTTTCTAATTTCGGCATTCTCATTCGCAACCATCCTTCTTTTCTTTGTCCTTTTCTTTCTCGGCGTGCACTGGAGGCGCTCCCGCAGTTCGAGCATGCAACCCGCGCATCAGACCATGCTGGCTGTCTTGCCGTTCGAAAACCTCAGCGGAGATCCCAACGAAGACTATTTCAGCGACGGACTCACCGAAGAACTCATCACTCAACTCGGAGCATTGAGCCCGGACCAGTTGGCTGTGATCGCACGGACGACCTCCATGGCCTACAAGCGAACTCCCAAAAGCGTGCGGCAGATTGCAAGCGAACTGGGCGTTGACTACCTACTGGAGAGCAGCGTTCGGCGCGATGGGGACCAGATGCGCATTAGCGTGCAACTCATCCGTACAGGGGACCAGGTGCATGTATGGGCGCACAGCTATGATCGCCAAATTAGCCACTCCATTGCTTTGCAGGAAGAGGTGGCGAAGGCGGTAGCTGAGCAGATCAAGATAAAACTCGGTCCGGCTCACAATGGCCCATCCAGCCCGCGTGCTCTTGATCCGCAAGCGAACGAGGCCTATCTGCGGGGGCGGTATTTCGGGAACCAATTTACGGTAGTGGGCTACCGGAAGGCGATTAGCTATTTTCAGCAAGCCATCGATCGCGACCCCAGTTTCGCGGAAGCCTACTCGGGACTGGCGGACTCCTATTATTTCCTCGTCGTTACGGATGCGATGTCACCACAAGACGGCGAATCCAAGGCGCTGGACTCTGCCGGCAAAGCAGTAACTCTCGGCGAAGGTCTGGCTGAGTCACATAATGCGCTGGGTAGTGTAATGCTCGGCTTATTGAACTGGTCGCAGGCAGAGGCTGAGTTCAAGCGAGCCGGAGAGTTAAATCCCAGCTACTCTACCGAGCACCGCATCTACGCCGCGCTCCTCGCAACCCTGGGCCGGCATGACGAAGCTTGGGAAGAGATTCGCCAGGCGATGCGCACTGACCCGCTTTCCCTGCCCAACAATTCCGAAGTGGTGCGCACGCTTTACTATGCCCGTGATTACGATCGCGCCATCGAGCAGGCCCATAAAGCCCTGCAACTCGATCCCGAATACTATCGGATACACTTCTGGCTGGCGCGCGTCTATGCTCAAAAAGGAATGCACTCCGAAGCCGTCGCCGAAGCCGAAAAAGTTTGGCAAGCCATGCCCGACAGCAGCCTTGGTTTGACCGAGCTTGCCTACAGCCTGGCGGCTGCGGGCCGCCAGGCCGAAGCCCAAACAAATCTGCAGCGCCTGCAGGAAAAATCCAAACATGCTTTCGTTCCCGCCTACAACTTCGCCATCATCCACATCGCTCTCCACCAGAAAGACCAGGCCCTGCAAGATTTGGAAAGAGCCTACGACGAAAAAGACTGGGCCTTGATGGTCCTGGCCGTCGAACCCCGCCTGGATCCCCTGCGCTCCGATCCACGCTTTCAAGACCTGCTGCGCAAGGTGGGCCTGTCCCCCGCAAAGCAAACTCCCAAAGCGCTCAGGTAGGGACATCCGCCCCGGCTGTCCTTACATGCGAGATCTCCATACAGGCGTGTCTCCCATGTCTCGCAATGGAGGCGAGACATGGGGCACCCCGGCTGGACATGGGGCGCCCGCTCTTTACGGCTGTCCTTACATAAGCGCAGATGCAGCTCGGATATAATTGGTCTGGTAGCGAAGTAACGTCCAAGGAGTTCGCATGGCGATTCAGAAGACCGACAAGATCTGGCACAACGGCAAGCTCATTAACTGGGACGACGCGACCATCCATGTGATGTCGCACGTCATCCACTACGGCTCTTCGGTCTTCGAAGGCATTCGCTGCTACGAGCTGCCCACCGGGCCTGCGATCTTCCGGGCCGACGAACATATGCAGCGGCTGCTGAATTCCGCCAAGGTCTATCGCATTGACGTGAACTTCACTCGCGACCAGCTGGTCACGGCCATGGTCGACACCGTCGCCCACAACGGCGCGTGGCCCTGCTACATTCGCCCGATTGTGCTGCGCGGATATGGCGAGGCGGGCGTGAATCCGTTCAACTCGCCGACCGAGGTCTACATCATCAATTATCCGTGGGGGAAATATCTGGGCGGCGAAGTGGAAGGCTGCGACGTGTGCGTCTCGTCGTGGACGCGGCTGGCGCCCAACACCCTGCCTGCCATGGCCAAGGCCGGCGCCAACTACATGAACTCGCAGCTCATCAAGATGGAAGCCATCGTCAACGGCTACGTGGAAGGCATCGCGCTCGATGTCAGCGGATTCGTCAGCGAGGGCTCAGGCGAGAACCTGTTCCTGGTGCATAACGACAAGCTGATCACCGCGCCGCTGGGCAATTCGGTGCTGCCTGGAATCACGCGCGACTCCGTGCTGCAGATCGCGCGTGACCTGAGCATCCCCATCGTCGAGCAGATGATTCCGCGGGAAATGCTTTATATCGCCGACGAGGCGTTCTTTACGGGAACGGCAGCGGAGGTCACCGCGATCCGCTCCGTCGACAAAATCAAGGTGGGCAAAGGCGTAGTCGGGCCGATCACCAAGGCGCTGCAGAAAGAATTTTACGCGATCGTGCGCGGCGAGAAGAGCGACCGGCACGGCTGGCTCACGCCTGTCCCAGTCGGAAGCAAGGTCCGCAGCAAGCAGCCGGTCGGCGTATAATTCGGGCTTGTTCGAAATTCGAGAGGGCGCGCCACGCGCCCTCTTCCGTCCCCCAGCAATCAACGAAGTACCCTCACCGAAGGAGGAACTCATGTCCCAGCAACCAGGTCTCACTCCTGAATTTGCCCTCGGCTTGCGAGCGCTCATGCTCGATGGCTTCAAACGTGAATCGGTAATCACCAGGAAAGTGATCGCCGCGGTTCCCGACGCAAAATCCAGCTACCGGCCCGATCCCAACGCGCGCACCGCGCAGGAATTAGCCTGGCACCTGGCCAACTCCGACGTGCATTTTCTAAATAGCATCGCCAACCTTAAGTTCGACATGACGGGCGGCCCATCCGACAAACCCAAGAATATTGCCGAAGTGGTCGACTTTTACGACGAGAATCTGCAGCGCGGCATCGCCCGAGTTGAGGCCCTGTCGGCCGAGCAGTTGCTTACGCCCATCCCTTTCGCCGGCATCTTCAACATGCCCGCGGTTTTGTATCTGGGATTCCTCAACAACCACAGCATCCATCATCGCGGCGAACTGGCGACCTACCTGCGGCCCATGGGCTCGAAGGTACCGTCGATCTACGGCGGCAGCTTCGATGAGCCTTTCCGCATGCCGGAAGCCGTCGAGAGCGCGGCATAGGGTTTCGTTATGTCTCAGCAGGAAGCCGCCCACCCGGGCGGCTTTCTCATTCGGGTGGTAATTATTTTCTGCGGCTGTCGAGGCTCCATGGTCCAGAGCCGAACTGCGAGATGAGGAGCGCACCGCCCAGCATGGCCACGTTCTTCATGAACATGATCATCTGGAGCTGGCGCATCATGGGGTCGGGGACCGTCCAGAAGTTGTGCATCATGGGAGTGACCCCGACCAAGAAGAGCGCGATGAGCCAGGCGCCGATCCGGGCGCGATAGCCGAGCAGGATCGAAAGTCCGCCGACGATGGCGAGCAGGCCAGAGAACGGAACTGCGATCGAAGCGAGCGGCACACCCTGCGACGCGGCATAGGCAATCGTCTGGCTGGAGAAGTGGTTCGGACCTGCCGTCAGAAAAATCAGCGCGAAGAACAGGCGGCCGAGCAGGACCACCGGTCCCGCGACGGCGGGAGCATGGGTTAGGGAGTGGGTGCTAGCAGCAGTTGCCATAGAGTTCTCCTTCACGAGAGTTGCGACAAACTAGTTTTTCTTAAATCAACATGGACTGACAACCCGCAGCGGCTGAAAGCCGCTATTCATTTTGAACGACTTGCGGCGCGGCTACAAGCCGCGCCCTTTCAAAACAACGCAAAAGCGGACTTTTTCCGCAACCTCTAAAGCCGCGGCGATGCGACGCGCGGACGGCACGGATGAAGCCGTGCCCTTCCCCGCCGTGTCTCTCCGGGAGCCGTCAACTGCCCTCGTCTGTCTCGGGAACGGCACGTCGTCATTGTCCAGCGGACCTCGTGCCTTCAGCCGCCAGTTGCTGGATCTGGGCGATGGCGGCTGCTTTGGCGATCTCGGCCTGGGCGCCGGGCTTCTGATTTTCCGCGTGGATGAAGGTTACGTCGGCCAGGCCGATGAAACCCAGAATATGGCGCAGATAAGGCTCCTGATAGTCGAAGCGTTCCGTGGGAGTTCCGGGACGGAAGGCGCCGCCGCGGGAGGTTACGACGTAGACTTTCTTGCCGGTCAGAATTCCTTGCGGGCCAGCCTCGGCGAACAGAACTGTTTTCCCGACGCGGACGACCTGATCGATCCACGACTTCAGGGGGGCGGAGATGGCGAAGTTGTACATGGGAGCGCCGATCACGATCGTGTCCGCCTGGACCAATTCTTCGATCATTGCGTCGGAGAGTCGGAGCACCTGTTTCTGCTCGGCGGTGAGGTTTGCGGGATTGGAGTAGATCGCCTGCACCCATTCATCGGTGACAGGGGGAAGAGCGGTGGTGGCCAAATCGCGTTCCATCACGGTTCCGTCCGGATGTTCGAGTTGCCAAGCTTCCACGAAGCGGGCGGTCAGCTGTCGTGAAACTGAGCTGCGGCGCGCGCTGGAATCGATGCGAAGTAATTTCATGAGACCCTCCCATTTCAGTTCAGTTAGATGGTCAGGATCCCGGAAGGTTACAATAAATAACTATTGATACTTTACAAAGCAGTAACTTTAAAGTACCTTAGTTATGAGACAACACTTGTGAGACGCTCTGACCAAACTCCATCTCCGTGCGCGATCGGCGGGTTGCTGGAACTGCTGACCCGGCCGTGGACGCTACACATCTTGTGGTCATTGAGCACGAACGGGCCTATGCGCTTTGGCGTGCTGCGGAAGAATGTGGCCGGGATTTCCTCGCGCGTCCTGACGGAGCGGCTGCGCATGCTGGAAGACAAGGGATTCGTATTCCGCCATTACGCGCCCACGATTCCGCCGGCTGTGACTTATGGCATTACCGACCGCATGAAAGATATTGAGAAGGTGCTGGCACAACTGGAGGGGTTGGCGCGGAAGTGGCAAGGCGAGGGGACGCACGGCCGAGCCAAGGGCATGGTTCCGCGGGCGGACGTGCGACCACTGCGCACGCTTAAGGCGATTTTCACAAACCCTGGACCAACTTCTCCCAGCTAAACCGGTTTTAGAATCAGCCCTGGTGCTCTCTAACAGGCTGAAAAACTCTGTTGTGATCAAATGCTACCTCGGCGGCTAAAAGCCGCTGCTGATTTTGCGGCACTTACGGCGCGGCTGGATGCCGCGCCCTTTCAAAACTGGGCCCCAGGCCGAGTTTTTCAGCAGCATGCTAATCTTGGCCATGTGTGCTCGCTAACTGAAGGGGTGTCAGGGAGGACGCATGGACGCATTTGCACAGGATCTGCGGCTTGCATTTCGCCAGTTGCGCAAGGCACCTGGGGTCAGCCTGATTGTCGTGCTCACTCTCGCTCTCGGCATTGGCGCCACTACCGCCATGTTCTCGCTGGTGGAAGGCATCCTCCTGCGGCCGCTTCCGTTCCGCGATCCTGATCGTCTCGTTCTGGTGGGGGATCATTTGGGAAACAGTCCGAATACTCCCGTGACTGCGCGTGAGATTGACATCTATTCGAAGGCAACGAGCGCGTTTTCTTCTCTGGGTGGCTACATCGGCGCCAATTATGAACTTTCCGGCGACGCAATTCCCGAAGAAATAGACGGCGCTCGATTTACGGCGGGCGTGTTCCGAACCCTTGCAGTTCAACCCTTCCTGGGCCGCGTCTTTTCGCAGCAGGAGGAGGACGCACATCAGCCGCTCGCCGTCATCAGTTATGCGTTGTGGATGAATCGATATCACCGCGACCCTCATGTCCTGGGAAAGTCGATCGTTCTTGATCGCAAGGCGTATTCGATTATTGGCGTGATGCCGCGCGCTTTTGAATTTCCGCTGGCGGACGGGCAACTCGACCAGGCGCAGATCTGGGTGCCGATGAGCCTGACACCTGGTGAGCTGTCGGAGGAGCACGCGGGCTATTGGGGATACGACGTGGTCGGTCGGCTGAAGGATGGAGTCACCCTGGCGCAAGCAGCTCAAGATGCCGACCGCGTGGCCAAGCAGATCATGCGCGATTCTCCCGCCCGCATGGCTGCGATTCACATCCAGGGGGACGTCACTTCGCTGCGTGAATACGACGTCGCGGATGTGCGGCCGCTGCTGCGCACTTTGTTCCTTGCCGTCTCCATTGTGTTGGTGATTGCTTGCTTCAATGTCGCCGGTTTGCTGTTGGTCCGGGCGATCCGCCGGCGTCGCGAATATGCGGTTCGACTGGCTCTGGGTGCGCGATCCGGCGTCATCATCCGCGAATCTGTTTTCGAGGGATTGTTGCTGAGCTTTGCCGGTGGGGCGCTGGGCCTGGCATTTGCGGCGACTGCGATCCGAACTGCTTTGCATTTGCTGCCGGAGTCCATGCCGCGCGTCGACTCTGTCTCCATGGACGCGGCCGTCGGCAGCTTCGCCTTCTTGCTTGCCCTCGTGACGGGCGCACTCTGCAGCCTTGCGCCCGCCTTCGCGGCCTTGCGAACCAACCTTACGGAAAATCTGAAAGAGGGAGTGCGGACTGGCACGGGGGCGTCGAGCCATACCTGGCTGCGCTCAGCCCTGGTGGTGTCGGAGATTGCAATCGCGCTGGTGCTGCTCACCGTGGCTGGGGCCTTCCTGCGCAGTTTCCAGAAGATGCGGGCTGTCGACCCGGGCTTCCGTCCGGACAATGTTCTGGTCGCCGGCTATCAGCTTCCTATCAAACAATATTCCACGGATGCTTCTGCTGAGACCTTCCATCGTGAGGTTGTCGAACGGCTCGCCAGCAAGCCCGGAATCATCGCCGCCGGCATCACCACTATTCTTCCCGCATCCGGTTTTAACGGAGGGACTTCGTACACGATTGAAGGCGTGCCGGCAGAGAATTGGAAGCTGCAATTCGCGATGCTCTCGGTTACGTTTCGAGACTACTTCCGCGCCTTGGGCATCCCGCTGACCGACGGCCGCTATTTCACGATGGATGACCGCTCCAATGCACCGCTCGTGGTCATTGTGAATGAGTCCATGGCCGCGCATTCCTGGCCGGGTGAGCGGGCTATCGGCAAACGCATCCATGTTGGCAACCCGGACAAGGGAATGCCGTGGGCAACGGTCGTGGGCGTCGTCGCCGACACGAAGCTCGGCTCGCGCGATGAGGAGAGTACGGATCAGTGGTACGCGCCTGCGGAACAGCCCGCCATTCTTTTTGGCCCGGGAACTTCGGGAGCTCTCGCCGACGCCGCCAGTGGATACATCACCGTTCGCACGGCGCTCGCTCCCGCACAGATGACTCAAACTTTGCGCGCGACGATTGCCGAAATCGATCCGCTGCTGGCCTTGCAGCAAGTGCAACCCATGGATAACGTGATTTCGAACGTGGAAGCGCCGCGGCGTTTTAATACTGACCTGATCACCGCCTTTGCGGCGGGCGCACTGCTGCTCGCCATTACCGGGATTTATGCGGTGGTGGCCTTCTCGGTCTCGCTGCGAACGCAGGAGATTGCGGTTCGCATGGCGCTCGGGGCCCAGCGCACGGGCATCGCCCGACTCGTGCTGATTTCGAGCGCGAGACTTGCGCTGCTGGGGTGCGGGATTGGCGTGCTCGCTTCGTTAGCCGTGTCACGCCTTGTCAGTTCCTTCCTCTTCGAGGTCAGCGCAACTGATCCAGTCATCTACCTAGCAGGTGTTCTGATCATGATGCTGATGGCGCTGCTGGCATCGGCGCTTCCGGCCATTCGTGCCGCTTCTGCGGACCCGATGAACGTCCTGCGGTCGATTTAGGAGCTCGTCTACTGCGAGTGTTCGGGAACGGACAGGGGATTTCGCTTTCGGACAGGTGGGTCGAGTGCTGGGGCTTGAGGCAATCCCCTAACCCAATTATTTTCAGCGCCGCTCGCGGTATAACGATTGGCAGCGAGAGTGTAAGCACGTGCCAGACGGTGAGGTGTCTCCCGAGTTTTTGATCTGGACGCGAGAAATGAGGTCGCGCTGAGACGTAGCAAGCCACGTCTCTACAGGGGCGAAATATGATTCTTGCTGATCGAGGTGGAACATGCGAACTCTGATCGGGAATTTTCGCTACAGCTTGCGGATGTTGCGCAAGAATCCGGGGCTGACGGCGGCGGTGATCGCCACGCTGATGCTGGGGATTGGGGCTACAACCGCCATCTACACGGTCGTCTACGCTGTGTTGCTCGCGCCGTTGCCTTATCCCCATCCCGAACAGCTGGTGATGGTTTGGTCGAAGATCAACGGGAATCGAAATGTTATGTCGGCCGGCGATTTTATCGACTGGAAAGAGCAGAGTAATTCGTTCCAGCAACTGGCGGCGTGGACCGGAGGCGGTTTCAATCTATCGACGCGGGACCAACCCGAGCAGATACGGGGCAAGCGCTCCACGCCGGGTTGGTACAGTATGCAGGGAATCCCGTTTCTGATGGGACGCGATTTTCTTCCCGAGGAAGGAGTACCGGGCAAAGACCACGAAGTCATTTTGGCCTACAAATTGTGGAACCGATTGGGTGCGAATCGCGGGATTATTGGCGAACCGTTGCGCCTCAATGGCGAACCTTACACCGTGGTTGGAGTTTTATCGCCGGGTCTGGCGGATCGTTTAGGCGAGGAACTGGCCGTACCGCTGGCATTCCGGCCGGAACAGATCAATCATGATTACCACTGGCTTTTGACCATGGGCCGACTGAAGCCGGGTGTCACGCTGCAACAGGCGCAGGCAGACATGGATGCGGTAACGGCTCACGTTGCCACGGCCTATCCCAGTTCTAACAAAGGTTGGGGCGCTTCTGTCGAACTGCTGCAGAATGACTTTCTTCCTCCCGAGCGCATTCGAAACTTGTGGCTGCTTTTAGGTGGGGTGGGATTTGTGCTGGTGATTGCCTGCGTGAACATTGCGAATCTGCTGTTGGCCAAGGGAGCGACGAGGCTGAGGGAAATTGCGATTCGCAGTTCCGTGGGAGCAAATCGCAGACAGATTTTCGCTCAGTTTCTTAGCGAAAGCCTGGTTCTTGCTCTGATCGGCGGCGGACTGGGGGTCGCGCTTGGCGTGGGATTGCTGCGCGCCATTCTGAGCATTGTACCGGAGGGGATTTTGCCTTCGGAAGCGAACTTCCAACTGGACATTCATGTTCTTGTGGTGGCGCTGGCAGCGACCACATTTGCCGGCCTGCTGTTTGGCTGCGCGCCCGCGTGGTATGCCTCGCAGGTAGACCCGGGAGAATCGCTGAAAGAGGGTGGGCGCACAGGGACGGGCACGGGCAGTCACAAACTGCGGCGAGGGCTCATTACGGGTGAGTTCGCGCTGGCGTTATCGCTGTTGGCTGGGGCGGGGCTTGCCATTCACAGTTTTTGGAATCTCACGCGCGTCGATCTGGGGGTGCGCACTGATCATGTGCTGATCTTCGGGCTGGATCAGGCACAGGGGCGGTTCAAAAGTCCCGACCAGATGAATTCTTACAATCAGCAGATGTTGAGCGTGCTGCGCTCCGTGCCGGGAGTGTCGGATACCGCGACTGTGACCGGTAGTCCGCTGCGCGGACCGAGCGACGGTATGTCGTTCACGCTGGTCGGTGGTCCGACGTATGCAGATCCGTCGCAGCGGCCGGGCACAGGTTTCCAATCGGTTTCACCGGACTACTTCAAAACCTTCGGTATACGGGTGGTCATGGGGCGATCATTTACGGAGCAGGACACAAGCTCGAGTGTGCGGGTCGCGATGGTGAACGAGGAGTTTGCCAAACGTTACCTCAAGAGCCTGGATCCTCTGCAGCAGCGCGTGTCGATCGAGGAACTCATTCCCGGCGTTACGAAACTAGGCCCCGCCGTGGATTGGCAGATCGTTGGGGTTTTTCACAATGTCAGGTATGGGGATTTTCGCGAAGCAGATCCAGAAGTCGATGTGCCTTTCGCGCAGTCGTTATTTCCGGATGTGACGATTGGGGTTCGCACTGCCGAAGATCCGGCAGCCATGACCAAGACCGTTGCGGCGGCCGTGCATATGGTCGACCCGCAGATTGCCTTGGCGCGTCTCCGCACTCTCGATCAGGTGAAGGAGGAGTCGCTCGGCGAAGACAGGTACACGATGGTTTTGTTTGCCAGCTTCGCGGTGGTTGCCTTGCTGCTGGCGGCAGTTGGCATCTATGGGCTGATGGCGTTTGCCGTCGCTCAGCGAACGAACGAGATCGGGCTGCGGCTCGCGCTGGGCGCGAGCAGGCTGCATGTGATCTGGCTCATCCTGAAGGAGGCGTCGCTGCTGGCTGCGATCGGACTCGGGATTGGCCTGGCGGGTTCCGCGCTGGTGGGTCGCACCATGCGCACTACTTTGTATGGGGTTGGGGCGATGGATTTCTCCGTGATCGTCTCGGTTGGGATGATCTTATTTGTTACGGCCTTGATTGCTTCGTACTTGCCGGCGCGGAGGGCGGCGAGGATTGATCCCATGAAAGCGCTGCGAACGGATTAGGCACATTCGCCGTGCGCCGCCTTGGGGTGCAGTCCCATCGGCGGCGTCGCGCGGGGAAGATCGAAGCATAGGCCGGTTTGGAATTGCAAGGGCGGCGACCAGGGCGCCCACAAAACTTTAGGCTGTGTCCTGCCGCCGGGCAGAGGCCATTACCTAGGTCATCTTGGGAAAGGTGACGATTCGAGCGATCATGCTAGAGAACGTCATGCCAAGAAGTTCCCAGGGGAAGAATCCGCATGAATATTGATGATCTGCTTCGGATTGCGACGGAACGGCGAGCCAGCGACTTGCATTTAAAGGTGGGGAACTATCCTCACCTGCGCATTGACGGCGAACTGGTGCCGTTGACCGAACAGCCGCGCATCAGCGCGGAGGACATGCTGAACATGGCGTTCAGTATGATGTCGGCGCGGCAGAAGCAAAAGTTCAAAGAAACCACGGAAATCGATATGGCGTACGGCGTGGCCGGCCTGGGACGCTTCCGTGTGAACATTTTCCAGCAGCGCGGCAACGTGGGACTGGTGCTGCGCGTCATTCCAACCAAGATTCGCGCGCTCGACGAACTGTTTCTGCCGAAGGTGGTCGAGCAGATTTGCGACATGCCGCGCGGGCTGGTGCTGGTCACGGGAGTTACGGGTTCCGGTAAATCGACGACGCTGGCGGCGATGGTGGATCGCGTGAACTCGTCGCGGGCGGAACACATCATCACTATTGAGGATCCGATCGAATTTCTGCACCGCGACAAGAAGGGTTACGTTAATCAGCGTGAGATTGGGGTGGACACGCCGGGGTTTGGCGCGGCGTTGCGCGCTTCTCTGCGTCAGGATCCGGATGTGATTCTGGTGGGCGAAATGCGCGACCTTGAAACGATTTCAACCGCGCTGCACGCGGCCGAAACCGGGCACATGGTGTTCTCGACCCTGCACACGCTGGACGCGGTCGAAACCATTAACCGCGTTATTTCCATCTTTCCGCCGCCCGAGCAGAAGCAGATTCGCATGCAACTCGCGGCCGTGATGCGCGCCATCGTGAGCCAGCGACTGGTGCGGCGCTGCGATTCCGAGGGCCGGGTGCCCGCGGTCGAAGTGATGATCAATACCGCTTACATTCGCGAATGCATTTTGGTGCCGGAAAAAACACGGTCGATTCGCGACGCGATCGCGGCGGGCACCTCGCAATATGGCATGCAGACGTTTGACCAGTCGCTGTGGGATTTGTTCCAGGCGGGACTGGTGAACTACGAAACCGCGCTGGAGAACGCTTCCAATGCTGACGACTTCAAACTGCGCATGGCGGGTATTGCGTCGACCGCGGACATTTCGCGGCAGTCGATGCAGTCGGCGGGGTTTGGCGGGCGGTAGGAACGGCTTCCGGCTTTCGGCTTCCGGATTTTAGATTTGCTTTCTTCGTTGAGTTGCCTCCTTGAATGGGCGCGCCCCTTTTTCTTTCTCCTGTCTCTGGGGCGGATTTGCGCTATCGTTATCCGTCATGGCGTTTCCGCGTCCCAAACGAAGAGCCCACTCGGAAGACGAATTGTATGAATACGCCGTGGGGGCTCTGGCCCGGCGCATGCGGACCGTCGCTGAACTGAAACGTCTGATGCGGGCGCGCATTGAAGAAGCCGAGTCGGAGTATGGGCAGACCTTGGTGGAGCTGGTAATCCGGCGGCTGAAGGATCAGGGATATTTGAACGATTCGCAATACGCTGCATACTACTCCTCGCTGCGGCGCGACAATCAAAAGCTGGGGCGGATGCGCGTGATTACAGAGTTGAAGACGCGAGGAGTGCATGGTTCCGTCATTGAGAAGGCTGTGGACGCAGCGTACGAAGGCGTGAGCGATGAAAAGCAGGCGCGCGAATTTCTTCGCAAGAAGCGGCTGGAAAAACCGAAAGATCAGAAGCAGGCGGCGCGCATTTTCCGGCAACTGGCGCGGGCTGGATTCGGAATGAAGACTATCTTCACCATCCTGAAGAAGTGGGATGTGGATGATGAGACTCTCAGTGCGCTGGAAGGCGAAAGCGGTTAACCACAGAGGGCCCAGAGGTACACTGAGGAATTCGACGTTCCTCTGTGCATCTCTGTGTCCTATGTGGTTTGCTTTTTGTGGTCCGCTGTGCGAACGGGGTTTTCATTTAGAATTAATTCTTCATGCTGACCGGCTCTGAAATCCGCCGCAAATTCCTGGAATTCTTTGTGCACACGGGACACAGAGAGGTACATTCGTCGTCGCTCGTCCCGGCCAACGATCCGACGCTGCTGTTTACCAATGCGGGGATGAACCAGTTCAAGGACGTTTTTCTGGGGCTGGAAAAGCGCGATTACTCGCGAGCGACGACGTCGCAGAAATGCGTGCGCGCCGGGGGCAAGCACAACGATCTGGAGAATGTTGGATTCACTAACCGGCATCATACGTTTTTCGAGATGCTGGGGAATTTTTCCTTTGGCGATTATTTCAAGAAAGATGCGATTGCTTACGCGTGGGAGTTGATTACTTCGCCGGAATGGTTTGGGATTGCGAAGGACAAGCTGTACGTAACCATCTTTGAGGGCTCGCCGCTAGACGGAATCCCGCGTGATGACGAAGCGGAGCAGTTCTGGATCGAAGCGGGCGTTCCCAAAGAACGCATCTTCGCGATGGGGATGAAGGACAACTTCTGGCAGATGGGCGAGACCGGCCCCTGCGGCCCTTGTAGCGAGATTCATTATGACATGGGTCCTGCTGCGTCTGATCAAGGACACGCGGATTGCGCATTCGCCTGCGATTGCGGCCGCTATGTCGAAATTTGGAATCTGGTTTTCATGCAATACAACCGCGAGCCGCGAGTAGCCGACGGCACGCTGTTCGGGTTTAAGCCTCTGCCGAAGCCCTCGATTGACACGGGCATGGGGCTAGAGCGCGTAACGGCGGTTCTTCAGGGCGTGATTTCGAACTACGAGACGGATTTGTTTAAGCCGCTGATCGAGCGAGCAGCGGAATTGTGTGGGATCACTGTTTCCTTGCCGGCACCGATCGGAATGGGTCAGCCTGACCCTCTGCAGGCGGAGGCGAACCGGGAGCGGGGGCGCATCTATCACCTATTGAAACATCCGTCGCTGCGGGTCATCGCGGATCATTCCCGTGCAGCATCGTTCTTAATCTCAGATGGCGTGATCCCATTGAACGAGGGCCGCGGGTACGTCCTTCGAAAGATTCTGCGTCGTGCGATCACTCACGGGCGGCTAGTCGGCCAAACTAAGCCATTCCTCTCCCAAATGGTCTTCAAGGTACGAGACCTCATGAAGGGCGCTTATCCGGAATTAGAAGAATCTGCAAATCGAATTGCCGAAGTAGTTGAAGCTGAAGAGCATCAATTTGCACGAGTGGTAGCAGAAGGTTCACGCCGCTTCGACATCGCGGTTGCCGATCTAATACGCCCGTATGTGAATGAAAATGAGTCGCTACTGATGCAGCTTTCAGTCGGCCGCACTCAGGTGATCCCAGGCACGCAGGTGGGCGCATTTAGCGAGATGAAAGACCTGTTGAATTCGTCTGAGCCGGCCGCGGCGAACCAATTTTTCGTGAAGTATCTTCGGCAGCTCGAAAAATTGAGAAATGCAGCGCCTTTCAACCTGATCTTCACCGGGGCTAGGGCTTTTGATATTTTCCAAACCTTCGGCCTTCCGCTCGATTTCATGAAAGACGCAGCTCGCGACATCGGAATCGACTTTAATCTGGAAGGTTTCGAAGAAGCCCGGACCGAGGAACAGACTCGCGCGCGTGCTTCGTGGAAAGGGACGGCCAAGCAGACGGCGAATCCCGCTTATCAGCAGCTTCCGAAATCGGCATTTGAAGGTTACCGGCAAACTCGCTCTGATGGTTGCGAGGTGCTAGCCATCATTCACAACGGGCAGGGAGCGCGGGAGCTCAAGGCAGGGGAATCTGGCGAGGTTATTCTGGATCACACGCCGTTTTATGCTGAGGCTGGCGGACAGGTTGGAGATCGCGGATGGCTTTACTCGGACGATCACAACACCGTGGTCGCCGAAGTGAAGGGATGTTACTACCCCATTCATGGTGTGCGGGCGCATCAGGTGGTCGTGAAGTCCCCACCCTACGAAAACCGCGTAGGGTGGGGCACCCTCAAGGTCGGGGATAAGGTTGACGCCGTTGTGAACACTGACATTCGGCAGGCGACTATGCGGAATCACACGGCTACGCATTTGCTGCATGCTGGGTTGCGGGAGGTGTTGGGGAAGCATGTGAAGCAGGCGGGATCGCTGGTGGCGCCCGATCATCTGCGGTTTGATTTTTCGCATTTCACGGGCGTCGAAGATGAAGAGTTGCAGGACATTGAAGACCTCATCAACAAGGAATTGCTGCGCAATCAGAAAGTCGAGACCATTGTTGACGTGCCCATCGACGTGGCCGTGAACGAGTATCACGCGATGGCGCTGTTTGGGGAGAAGTACGGCGACAAAGTTCGCGTAGTCAAGATCGGAGACTTCTCGACTGAGCTTTGCGGCGGCACGCACACGGCGGCGACCGGGGAGATTGGGCTGATCAAGATTCTGAAGGAAGGCAGCGTGTCGTCGGGCGTGCGGCGAGTGGAGGCTATCACGGGTGAGGGATCGTTACGACATTTCCGCAGGGATCACGAACTGGAAAACGTTGTGGCCAGCTTCGCCGGTTCCACCCCTTCGGCACGCTCAGGGCGGGCTCTTTCGCAAAAGGCGCGCAAGGATGGGGCACCCAGTTCCGAATCAGTTTCCGACAGCGAGACTTCATTCTCTCCCGCGGATGCGTTGAAGGCCGAATTGGAAAAGAAAGACGCTGAGATCAGGCGGCTGACGCGGGAACTGGACCAAGTGCGGATGAAGTCGGCGTCGTCGAGTACTGCGAATATCGGCGAGCGGGTGAAGGAAGTGAAGGGCGTGAAGGTGCTGGCGCATCGCGTGGACAATCTGGAGCGGGCGCAGTTGCGTACGCTGGTCGATCAGTTGCGCGACAAGATTGGCTCGGGAGTGGTGATTCTCGGTTCGGCGTCGAATGGGAGTGTTGCGCTGATCGTGGGCGTGACCAAAGATCTGACCGGGCGCGTGCAGGCCGGCAAAGTAATCGGGCCTGTGGCGCAGAAAGTTGGCGGCAAAGGCGGAGGACGTCCTGACCTGGCGGAGGCCGGAGGCAAAGATGCGTCTGCGCTCGATGCCGCGCTGGAGGGGGCTTATGGCGTGGTGGAGGCGATCTTAACGTGAAACCCAACGTAAAACCCAACGTGAATCTCCCCGCGAATTCCAGTGTGACCTCCGGCGACCTGCTCGACGATCGGCTGCATTTTGCCAAGCACAGGGGTCAGGCCATCTTCGTCGTTGACTTCAGTCACTGCAGCGCCAAAGAAGTTCTTTTGCTGCTCGAAATGGTTCGGACAACCATAGCTCGGCAAGCTCCTGGATCGGTGCTCATTTTGGCGGACTTCGCGGGCGCGCAGATCGACAAGCAAGTGGCTACGCGCGCGCAAGAGGTCCTCGTGCTTGATCGGCCGTATGTGAAAAGAGCTGCCTGGGTCGGCACGGAAAGTTTGCCGAATGTTTTTTACGAACACTTCAAGAGCTTTTCCCAGCGTGAGTTGCCCAGCTTCAAGACGCGGGAAGAAGCGATGGATTGGCTGGTGGCGGAATAGGCCCTGGTCGCCGGCGGCCGCTTTCCACATCAAGCAGCGCCTCGATGCTGGCTTGGGATCCCTCGCGAAGAGCGCTCGGGATTTCGGCTGCGGGCTCCCGCTTCGCTCCCGCCCGCAAATCGCCTCAACTCCTCCACTTCAACGTCACCGGACCTGACATAGGGTGCTTCATCTCGCTGGCGGTGCGCTTGGCTTCGAGGTGTGCTGCTTTTAGTTGAAAGTACCACTTGGCGGGGCGATCGGCGTCGTCGATCAGCATGAGGTGCGGATTGTGTTTCAGGCCTTCGGCCTGCAGTTCCATGGTGCGGCGGTCTTGCTCGACGAATTTCGCGAAGACGAATTTCATCACGGCGGGGACGAAGGGCACCCAGCGAAACAGATTCCAGGCGGCGACCACATCGATGCGGCAATGATTGCGCGTAATCGGCGTGACTGTGGTCAGGCTGGAGAACCAATATTTTCCCGCGCGAATGGTTTCGGTGCGCAGGTTGGGCAGGACGAAATCGATAGTGGTGGTGATGGAATCGGCGTCGGCATAGAGGCGCAACAATTTGTACGGGGCGGAGTTGGAGCTCGGGGTGTGCGCGCTCATGCGAAAACCATTCAGGATAGGCTCGAAGTTTTTCTTCTTCTCGTGGATGCTGTGCTGGGTGCGCCACCACCAGGCCTGGTGAACGAACGGTCCGTGCGCGGGATCCATGAGACCGATGATGCCGTGGTCGATGCTGACGGGCATTTCGGTTTGCAGGTAGGCGAGTTTGTACCTAGAGCTGAACTTTTCGATTTGCGGAGCTGCGTCAGGAGCTTCGGCTCGCGGGCCGAATCCCGCTGATGGCGAGGCGGGATCGGGGACGAAGACCCAAATAAAACTGTCTTGTTCTTCGCAGGCATAGCTGCCCGCGTAGATGCGATCCACTTTCAGCGTCTGATCGGCGGTGAGCGAAGGGATCAGTTGACACTGGCCATCATGGACATCGAACTGCCAGCCGTGATATCCACACTCGAGATTTTCGCCGTCGAACCGTCCGCAGTTTAGCGGCATGCCACGATGAGGGCAGGCATCGCGCAAGGCGAAGGGCTGGCCCATGCGGTCGCGACCGATCACGAGCGGAATCTCCAACAGCGTCGCCTTATACAGCCGATTGCGGTGAACGCGATCGGCGGGCAGAGCGCGATACCAGAAGCCGGTGAGCATAAGCGAGTCGGGCGCCTGGCGTTGCGGGAGGTCGAGTTCGGGCATGAGGAGAAATTGTTGATTGCTGATTTTTGAGCTGATTGAAGACATATGCTAGCATCCGCAGGACTTTGCGGCGGGAAGAAAAGCATAACCACGGAGGACACTGAGTCACACGGAGGAAGAACATGGAGGCAGGTCAACACCCATGGAATTCATCGGTAACTTTCGCAGGTTGACTCGGGCTCAGCGGAATACGTTCATAGCCTGTTTTCTGGGCTGGTCGCTGGACGCGTTTGATTTTTTCATTCTGACCTTCTGTGTCAGCGCCATCGCGGCGCAGTTCCAAACCAGGATTTCGGCAGTGCTGGAAGCGGTGTTCCTCACGCTGGCTTTTCGTCCGGTGGGCGCATTTCTTTTCGGGATGATGGCGGATCGGTTCGGGCGGCGCCCAACGCTGATGATCGATATCATCCTGTACTCGGTATTTGAGCTGTCGTCGGCATTCGCTCCCTCCTTGAAAATATTCTTAATCACTCGGGCGTTGTTCGGAGTAGCGATGGGCGGAGAATGGGGCGTGGGCGCGGCGCTGGCGTTCGAGACACTGCCGGCGGAGGGACGCGGGTTCTTCTCTGGACTGCTGCAGGAAGGCTACGCCGTGGGATATCTGATGGCGGCTATGGCCTACGCAGCGGCCTTCCGCTTCGTGGGCTGGCGTGGGATGTTCGTGATCGGGGCGCTGCCCGCATTTCTGGTGATCTACATTCGCACGAAAGTGGATGAGTCCCCGGCCTGGGCGCAAGGGCGCATATCGAAGAAGGCAGAGACCCGAGCCGACAAGGGCATCCTTACGTATCTGGGCACATTCGTTTTCTTAGTTGTGCTGATGTTTGCCTTCAATTCGTTCAGCCATGGCAGCCAGGACCTGTATCCGACATTCCTGCAGAAGGACCATGGTTTTTCGCCGCAGACGGTGGGGTTCATTGCCATCATCGCGAACATTGGCGCGCTGCTGGGAGGAATTCTGTTCGGAACATGGTCGGAAAAGATTGGCCGCCGGAAGGCGATCGTGATCGCTGCGCTGCTTTCGATTCCACTAATACCGCTGTGGGCACTTTCGCACACGGTGCCCATGCTGGCGCTGGGCGGCTTTCTGATGCAATTCATGGTGCAGGGCGCGTGGGGAGTGATTCCGGCGCACTTGAATGAACTTTCGCCGCCGGCGGTGCGGGGAACGTTTCCGGGGTTCGCCTACCAGTTGGGAAACTTTCTCTCGTCGTGGAACGGGGTGAAACAGGCACGATTTGCCGAACAGCGCTACGGTGGAGTCTTCGCGCCAGTGCTGGCTTGGACGGTGCTTCTTGTGGCCAGTCTGGTGGCGATTGTAACGTGGAGCGGCAGAGAGCGCCGCGGGGCTGACCTGTCGAATACGAAATAGCGGGACAAATCGTTATTCTACGGAGCGTGCAAGATCTGGCACCCGGTGGCTTGTAGCACTAAGGAAGCATTGTCAGAGGCAGATTCCTGTGTTACGGTAAATAAAATTTCACGCCTGTAAATACATTCAGACGGTCCCAGAGTGTGGTGGTTTGCGTGAATGAGTGTATCCGAGGTCTGCCACGATGAAAGAAATTATGGATCCCGTCCCAGCCGGAATCTCTGAGAAGGAAAACTTCGCCAACCGCAAGCTGATTCGGCCAACTCTGCCTCGGGTGGAGAATCACAATAACCACAATTCCGCTCCCATGCAGTCGCTGGACCGGCGCGAGCGACCGGAGCGGCACGATCGTGGAGAACGCATGGAGCGTGGGGATCGAGGCGATCGTATGATGGGCGCAGGCGGTGCCGGAAAAAAGCTGGCGCCTCCGGAGCAGACCAACGCCGAGAATTTTTATTATCAGAAACAGATGCAGTCGCGGACGCCGATGGTGATTGTGCTGCGCGACGGCGAGGAAGTGCGCGGGATCATCGAATGGTACGACCGGAACTGCATCAAGGTAAACCGCGAGAACGGCGATCCGAATCTGATGATCTACAAGCCCGCAATCAAGTACATGTTTAAAGAAGGGGAGAACCAGCGGTAGCACAACCCGACGGGCTTCCCGCCGGCACCCATCGATCCATCCCGAAGGTTGGGAGGAAGAATGTTTCCCTCACACGCGGTTTCTCGCAGAAGGTTCCTGCAGTCGATGACGTTGGCGTCGGCCGCGAGTGTGGTGCCCGGCTTGCGAAAATCGGCTCTGGCGCTCCCTGTCGATTCACCGACAACTGATCCAAATCCAGCCGTTCCACTCGAAGAATTCGGTTACGGCGATGTTGCACTCACTAGTGCCGTACACGAGCAACAACTCAAAGAGACCCATGCCGTACTCATGGACCTGAGCGAAGACGCCCTGCTCAAACCGTTTCGGCAGATGATTGGACAGCCTGCTCCGGGCGAGGATCTGGGCGGATGGTACCGGTACGATCCCAACTACAACTGGCATACCTTTGACGCGGGCTTCGCGCCGTCGGCGACGTTTGGGCAGTGGGTGTCGGCGCTGGCGCGCGCGTATGCAATTACGGGATCGCAAGCAGCGCGCGACAAAGTGTTGCGCTTGAACCGGCTTTACGCGCAGACCATTGATGGGCAGTTTTACGAGAACAATCGTTTTCCTGGTTACTGCTACGACAAGCTGGTGTGCGGACTGATCGATTCGCATAAGTACGTGGGCGATCCCGATGCGTTTTCGATTCTGCAAAAAACCACCGACACCGCGCTGCCGCACTTGCCGAAGACAGCGATTGAGCATGGACAGAACTGGCGGCCGGGGAAGGATGAGTCTTACACCTGGGATGAGTCGTACACCCTGCCGGAGAATCTTTTTCTGGCTTATCAGCGCGGGGCGGGAGAGCGGTATCGCGCGCTGGGAGTGCAGTATTTGAATGACGTATTTTTTGACCGGCTGGCGGCCGGGCAGAATGATCTGGCGGGGCGGCATGCCTACAGCCATGTGAACTCTCTTTGTTCAGCGATGCAGGCGTATCTGACGGTGGGAAGCGAGAAGCATTTGCGGGCCGCGAAGAACGGATTCGACATGCTGGCTGCCCAGAGTTTCGCTACAGGAGGCTGGGGACCGGATGAAACGTTGCGTGCGACCGGAAGCTCCGACGTCTACAACAGTCTTACCGGCACGCACAGCGGATTTGAGACACCCTGCGGTTCCTATGCACACTTCAAGCTGACCCGCTATCTGCTGCGCGTGACACGCGATTCGCGCTACGGCGACAGCATGGAACGAGTGATGTACAACACGATCCTGGGGGCGAAGCCGCTCGAACGCGACGGGCGGACGTTTTATTACTCGGACTACAACTTCAAGGGCCGCAAAGTCTACTCTCCGCACGGCTGGCCGTGCTGTTCGGGGACGATGCCGCAGGTCGCGGCCGATTATCGGATCAACACGTACTTCCGCGATGCGCGTGGAGTGTATGCGAATCTCTACATTCCTTCGATGCTGCGATGGACGCAGGGCGGGGCGCAGATTGCTCTGACGCAGAAGAGCGAGTATCCGTATGATGCGCATGTGCAGTTTGAAGTGAAAGCGTCGAAGCCGGCGGAGTTTGCCTTCAATCTACGGATTCCGGCGTGGGCCTCAGGAGCATCAGTATCGGTCAACGGCAAAAATGAGGCGGCACAGACTGGGAGCTTCGCCCGAGTGCAGCGGCAGTGGAAGACTGGCGACCGGATTGATCTTGAGCTTCCGATGAGGGCGCGGCTGGAGGCGGTCGACCCGCAGCATACGGAGACGGTCGCGCTGCTCGTGGGGCCGGTGGTGCTGTTTGCGATCACGGATGCAGATCCCAAAGTGACGCGGGCGCAATTGCTGGCGGCGAAGAAAAATGGGCCGCAGAGCTGGCAGGTTGAGATGGCGAGTGGGCTGGTGAAGATGCTGCCCTTCGCGGCCGTCGGAGAAGAACAGTATTCGACCTACCTGCGCGTGACATAGGCCAGGCGAGGAACGGCCGTGATAAATCAGCGGCTTTCAAGCCTGTATGTTTCGCAATTCGGTCGAGCATATGAGGACCGATCTCCTCTTTGTCATGAAACGCTCAAACGTAGACGGGAAACTTGGAGTCTCGCTGGCGAAGTTTGATATGAGAACCGCGTTGAGAAACGACTAACCAGCCGATCTTCAGCAGCGCTTTGAAGACGATTCGGGCCCTCGTGCTGGGCCACGCGCTCATGCCGATATGCAGCCAATACTGATCGACTGGGGCACGCGCTTCGACTTCTCGACATCGTCGGCGATCGCTCGCAGCGCAAGTGCATGGGCCTTTGCCCTAGCCTGATTCTCTGTCTTGCCGTAGGCCAGGGCACCGGGAATCTCAGGAATTTCGGCAATCCAGCGTCCGTCGGTTTCACGTTCGGTTTCGATGTTGAATTGCAAGTCCTGGCTCCTTGTGCTGCGGGATGGTTTGCGCTCAGTCATTTCTCAGCCAGTCGCGATACGCGGTCATGGTCTATGCTACGCGCGTAATTTCAGAAAGACTAGCGATCAGCCGTGTACGACAACAGGCCGTAGGAAATCACGCCCGCGCGCACCTGCTTCTCGGAGAACGGATTGATCATGTCGTGTTCCTGCGACATCTTGAGGATTAAGCGGTCACTTTTCAGCATGAAACTCCTTGGGATGAATATCTACTATGTCATACACGCAGTCATTATCCAGCGCAGCCCCTAGCTCGCTGAGCAGCGAAATTGTTTCGGGAGATAGGGAGCCCCGAGGCTCTTCGTTCTCTTGGTGGTAGCTAACCAACTCTAGGTAAGTGTCAGCCTCCGGCCCTCTATACTTTTTGATGTCCGCGAAGAAAGGCCGATATCGTTCCAAGAGAACCTTCAGTCCACTATCGACGTCGGCGAGGTCAAGATCGACTTTTTCGGTTTCCCAATCCCACCACACCTCTTCGGTTCCCTCTCTGCGCGCCTTCAGCGGCTCTACGACGGCGCCTGGAACATTTGTCTTTTCGTAGAGCTTGCGAATCGTCGCCTCGTCGTTCAGTACGCGGAGGTATGCTTGGTAGCGCATGGAAGGTTAACCAGCAACCCGACATCAGCAAGAAGGTCGACCCGAATGCTGAAAAAGTCTGAGAGGAGAGGATTCCTCACGAGGCCGACCTAGTTTGGCGGGCTGCATGGGATCCTTCGACTGCGCATAATCGTCTTTCAGACGATTACGCTCCACTCAGGATGACAAATTCGACAATCAAGCTCCGCTCACGGCGACAAATATGGCTCCGCGTCGCCTGCCAGTTTACGGGATAGATGCTCCCGTTGACAATCTTACTTATCTCCCTTAGCATCAATCACTTGAACCACCAACTTGACCCTGCACGCGGGAGCCGCTTGTGATCAAGCTCGACATCATCAACGAAGTGGTGGCCAAGACCGGCATCACCAAGACCAAGGCCGAGTTGGCCGTGGAAACCGTCTTCGAGAGCATGAAGAAGGCGCTGGCCGGCGGCAATCGCATTGAACTGCGGGGATTTGGAGTGTTCAACGTGCGTCCGCGCAAGACCGGAATCGGGCGCAACCCGCGCACTGGAGCCGAAGTGTCCATTCCGCCGGGAAGGGCCGTGCGCTTCAAGCCGGGGAAAGAATTGCAGTCGATCGACTGACAGACTTCCCCACAAGACGAAGCAAATCTCTTCCGAGAACAGCGGCCTCCACTCTGCATTTTCTCCGCTCGTAGTAGCATCAAAGAAGGGACCCATCTTCGGGTCCCGGCCGAAGAATCATGTCGGAACTTAATTCCCCGATTCCCACTTCCACGATCGAGTACTACCGCCCGCGGCCGTACCCCATAGCACGGCCGCCTCGGGAGCGATATTGGCTGCACGCGCTATTGCTGGTTGCAACCTGCTTCACCACGCTGGTGGTGGGCGCGCGGATGGAGTTCAACTTCCTGCGCAATTTGCCTCCATTTACCGCCGGCGATGAATGGCTTCCATTCTTCCCTCTGGGGTGGGTGATTGCGAAACCGTCGCGCCTACTGCTTGGGATTCCTTTTTCCGCGACGCTGCTATTCATTTTGCTCGCGCATGAGATGGGACACTACGTGTTTTGCCGATCTTACAGAGTGCGCGCAACTCTTCCTTTCTTTATTCCCGCGCCGACGTTGATCGGAACGCTGGGAGCGGTGATCCGCATTAAGGCGCCGATCCGTTCGCGGGCCGCATTGTTCGACATCGGCATTGCAGGGCCGATCGCGGGATTTGTCGTGGCCGTCATTACTCTGGCTGTCGCGATGATGCTTTCGAAGCCGCTCGTCCCCGGCATGGGACCGTCTGATCTGCAATTAGGATTTCCGGCGATCTTCCAGGTCATGCATAGCTGCATGCGCATGGTTGCTCCGAATAATGCAATTGCCGCATTGCCGCTGACTCGAATCTATCTGCACCCGACAGCAGTGGCCGCATGGGTCGGCATGTTTGCGACGGCGCTGAACCTGCTGCCCAGCAGCCAGTTGGATGGCGGACACATCGTGTATGCGCTGGCGCCGCGGGTGCATCGGGTGGTTTCGTGGATCACGGTGATCGTACTCGTCTATCTGGGACATCGGTACGTGGGATGGCGAGTGTGGGCAGGCTTGCTGGTTGTGATGAATGTGCTGACTTACCGACAGCGGCAAGCTCCGGAATATCCTTTGCTTCCTGCCAGTCGCTGGGTCCTGGCATTGCTGGCAGTGATCATGCTGGCGCTGACCTTCACGATCTCGCCGTTCCAGATGAGCTGGCGATAATTCGGAGCGGCTAAAGCTGCGGCGGTCGAGCCTTGAGCCAAAAGCTAAGAGCCCACAGCCAAGAGCTGTTTTTTTTCACATCAACCACAGTGCGTCCACATCTACGATCACCTGGGTGCGCGGAATTTTATTTTGTGCGGCGTGCGCCAGCATCGCACGCAGGGTGGTGTTGAGCTTTTCGCGGCTGGGGGACTTGAGCACGAAGTGGTAACGATAGTCGCGCTTTAAACGCATGATGGGAGCGGGCGCGGGGCCAAGCACGCGCACGCCTTCGTGGCGAGTCGCTTCGAACCATTTTCCCAAAATTCCCGACCACTGCAAGGCGTCGTCGAGTTTGTCGCTGCGCACCAGCACGTTGGCCAGTGCGGAATACGGCGGGTAGTGCATCCAACTGCGGAATTGCAGCTCCTTTTCATAGAAGCCGATGAAGTCGTGGCGGGCGGCATACTGCACGGCGTAGTGATCCTGGAAATAAGTTTGCAGCACAACTTTTCCGGGAGTCTGACCGCGTCCAGCGCGTCCGGCGACTTGGGTCAGCAACTGGAACGTGCGCTCGGCGGCGCGAAAGTCCGGCAAGCCGAGCGCGACATCGGCTCCGACCACGCCCACCAGCGTCACGCCGTGAATGTCGTGGCCTTTGGCGATCATCTGCGTGCCGACAAGCAGATCGAGTTCGCCTTCGTTCAGGGCATTCAACGCTCGCTCGAAATCCTGGTGGCTGCGAACGGTGTCGCGGTCGAGGCGGGCGATGCGCGCCTGGGGGAACATGCCGTGGAGCAACTCTTCGAGTTTTTCTGAGCCAGTGCCGAGAAAATAAACATACTCACTGCCGCAGTACACGCACGCCTTCGGCACCGGCGCCGTGTAGCCGCAATAGTGGCAGACCATTTTGTGCTCGCGCTTGTGATGGGTGAGCGCGATGGCGCAGTTCTGGCATTCGAGCTTTTTGCCGCAGGTGCGGCAGAGGACGACTGGAGAATATCCGCGGCGGTTGAGCAGCACCATGACCTGCTCTTTGCGCTCGAGGCGATCTTTGATCTCGGAGGCCAGCTTGCGCGAGATGACTTGCTCGTGGCCGGTTTCCTGAAACTCCTGGCGCATGTCGATAATTTCGACTTCGGGCAGCGGCCGGCGCTCGACGCGATCGGGCAACTCGACCAGCGCATACTTATTTCTCTTCGCATTGAAATAAGATTCCAGCGACGGCGTTGCCGAGCCCAGCACGACGACAGCATTCGCCATTTTGGCGCGCATCACGGCAATGTCGCGGGCGTGGTAACGCGGCGTTTCTTCCTGCTTGTAGGAGGAGTCGTGCTCCTCGTCGACGATGATCAGCGCGAGATCGGCAACCGGGGCAAAGACCGCCGACCGCGTACCTACGACCATGCGCGCGTCTCCGCGCTTGATGCGGTGCCACTGCTCGGCGCGTTCGCGGTCGGAGAGCGCGGAGTGCAGGATGGCAACTTCGTCGCCGAAGATCTGATGCAGATCGGCGGCGACGGCTGGCGTCAGGCCAATTTCAGGCACGAGCAGGATGGCCGAGCGCCCGGCCTCGAGCACGGCGCGCATGCCTGCCAGATATACCGCAGTCTTGCCCGAGCCGGTGACGCCATGCAGCAACATGCCCGCGAACTTGCGCGCTGCTACACCTTCGCGCAAGCGCGTGAGCGCGGATTGCTGCGCGAGATTCAAATCGAAGTCGAAGAGAGATGGCCGCGGCTTGGAGCGCGAGACGGTGAATTCCTCAGGCTCTTCCAGAATCTCGACGAGTCCACGCCGAACCAGCGTGGTGAGTGTGGTTTGCGGAACGTCGAGCGACCGCAGCGTGGTTATCGGAACTCTTCCCCCGGAAGCAGCCAGCGCGTCGACCAGTGTCCGTTGGTTGTCGTTCAGTTTGCCGTCGGCGGATTTCAGTACTGCGACCTTCATCGTACGCGTGGCATCCCGAGCGGCGGACACATCTTCGCGTGCCAGCCATTTCTTGCGAACCATTCCAGCGACAATGGCTTTGGAGACGCGGGTTGCGGAACGGAGAGTCTCTTCTCGCACGAGGATGGCTTCCTCAGGGGCTAAAGCCCGGTTTACAGTGGAATTTAACGGCACGGCTGAAGCCGTGCCCTTCCCAACCCCACTCTCTCCCTTCCCAATCCCGCTCTCCGGGCCCAGGTCGCTTTCAGAGATGCATCCCGCCAGATAATCGAGAACGCGGAACTCGGCGGCTTGTTCCTCAGGAGTGCGCCTCGAACGGGCGGACGATCCAGACATGCCTGCCTGGTACAGTGCCATCTGGCCCGCTTCGGTGAGGCGATAGCCGATCGAACGTTTGAACTCCGCGTTCAGCGGCAGCATGGTGCGGAACACTTCGCCGAGAGGGGCGAGATAGTAGTCGGCAATCCAGCGGCCCAGGTGCAGCAACTGCTCATCGAGCACGGGCGTTGCGTCGAGCACAGTGAGAATGCTCTTTGTGGCGACGGACGGTTTGCGATCGTGAAGTTCGACGACGATACCCGTCATGCGCTGCTGGCGAAGTAGCGCCAACACGCGCCCGCCAACCACTGGCGTGGCATCCGCGGGAACACGGTAGGTGAAGACCATATCCAGCGGTACGGGCACAGCGACGTCACAGAATTCGGGCATCGTTTTCAGAGAATAGCAGTGACGCCGGAGGAAAGATAAATCGCCGGTTTATTCGGCGGCTTTTTTGGGAGGCTCGAGTCCCAGATATTTCATGACCATCTGCAAATCCTTCCACGCTTCGCCTTTCTGGCGCGGATCGCGAAGAAGGAACGCCGGATGGTAGGTCACCGCAAGCTTCGTTCCCTGCCAGGAGTGGTCGCTGCTTTGTGCGCCGGGGGGCATGAAATCGTAAAAGCGGCCGCGAAGTTCCGACATCGGCGCGTTGATAGCGAGCAGGTTTTTCGCGGCTACCGCGCCGAGCGCCACTACGACCTTCGGCTTGACCACGGCGATCTGCCGCATGAGAAACGGTGAGCAGGTTTCGCACTCGTCGCGCTCCGGCGTGCGATTGCCCGGGGGACGGCATTTCACAATGTTCGCAATGTAGACATCCTCGCGCCGAATGCCCATCGCTTTGATCATGTTGTTGAGCAACTGTCCGGCCCGTCCCACAAAGGGCTCGCCCTGCGTGTCTTCGTCGGCGCCTGGGCCCTCGCCCACGAACATTAATTCGGCGTGCGGATTGCCTACGCCAAACACGATCTGTTTCCGGCCCTGTTGATGCAGTTTGCAGCGAGTACAATCGCCCAGATCTTCGCGAATCAGTTTGAGCGCGGCTATGGGATCGGCAACCCTTTGCTCTGCATGCGGAGTCAGCACCTGCAGAATGTTGTTATCGGCGGCCTTCGCAACTACGGCGGATTTTTTTGCGGCCATTTCCTCTCTCAGTTCCCGGGATGTTGGAGATAAAGACAGATCATCCACTTCGGCAGTGACTGATGCGGATTCGGAGACTCGCGGTTCGCGGCGGTAAAAATCGTAGATGCCCATCTCATTGCAGTAACGAACACGTTCGGCGAGCGCGCGCCGCAGATCCGGCTCAAGCGTGAGGGGCATCGGTTTCTAGATTGTAATGCAGAATGGTCCAGCGTGATTGGATCAGGCGTTCACGGGCGATTTACGGTGCTGGCGCAGTCGCACCACCTGGTCGAGGACGCGCTGGGCGACTTCCCACTTCGTAGTTTCCGGAACATCGACGACCTGGTCGCGACTGATGATGGTGACCGCGTTGCGGTCGGAATCAAAACCTACGCCCTCGCGCGAAACGTCGTTGACAACAATAGCGTCGAGATTCTTCGATACCAGCTTCTGGCGCGCACTCTCCAGAACGTTTTCCGTTTCGGCGGCGAAGCCCACCATTATTTGTGATCCCTTCTTGAGAGAAAGTTCTTTCAAAATGTCGGGCGTGGCCTCAAGTTCCAGAGTCATCGGGTCTTTGCGCTTGATTTTCTGGACCGCCGTGGCTTTCGGGCGATAGTCGGAGACAGCGGCGGTCTTGATCACGACGCTCGCCTGGGAAAACAGTTTGAGCACCGCGGCGCGCATTTCTTCCGTCGACTCGACTCTCGTCAGCTCGGCGGCTCCGGGCGGAGTGAGCGACGTGGGTCCGCTGACCAGAAGAACGCGCGCGCCGCGGCGCAAGGCGGCCTCAGCGAGAGCATAGCCCATGCGGCCGCTGGAGCGGTTGGTGAGATAGCGTACGGGATCGATTTTTTCGCGCGTCGGGCCGGCTGTGATCAGCACGGTTTCGCCGCTGAAATCCTGGGACGCACCGAGAGCCTCCATCACCGCGGCAACAATGGCTTCGTTCTCCGCAAGCCGTCCCGAGCCGGTCATTCCGCAAGCCAGGTAGCCTGCGCCGGGCTCAACAATTTTCACGCCCCGCTGCCGCAGGACTTGGAGATTGGCCTGCGTGGCGGGATGATTCCACATGTCGACGTTCATGGCGGGCGCAACCACAACCGGCGCGGTGGTGGCGAGATAAAGCGTGGTCAGAAAGTCCGAGGCGATTCCTTGCGCGAAGTGCGCGAGAACGTCGGCCGTCGCAGGCGCAACCACGAGCGCATCGATGGATTGCGCGACCGCGATGTGCTCGATGGCGGAATCGATGTTGGGTTCTTGCCCTTCATGTTCTTCACTCGGCGCGAACATGCCGGTAATGACTTTTTCTCCGGAGAGCGCGGCGAAGGTGAGGGGACGTACGAACTCCTGGGCGGCGCGCGTCATCACGACTTGCACACGGATGCCACGATGCTGCAGCAAGCGGACAATTTCCGCCGCCTTGTAGGCCGCGATTCCTCCGGTGACGCCCAGAACTATTTTCATGGAGTGTTTGGTTGTTGATTTTTGATTGCTGATTCAAAACCGCTGATCCCGAACCTGCGTTTTCGCAGTCAGCAATCAACAATCACGAAATCAATAATGTCTTCAGTCCTGGCCCAGTGCCTTGTCGAGCGCTTCTTCCGCTTGCTCGGCGGCGGTGCGGGTTTCCGGAATCTCCCACTTCACCTTGCCGGCACGGATTTCGTCCTGCGCGATGCGGCATGGCTTGCGGGAATTGGTGTCGACCACCGGCGGCGCACCCGACTGGAGTTGCCGCGCCCGCCGCGCTGCCACCAAGATGTATCGGTAGTTGCTGTCAAAGCCTTCGATCAACTTCATTGGGACTCTCCCTTAAAAACAGGTTCGAAGTTTAACTACTGCCGAACGTCGAACAATGCGTTCCACAAAACCCAGCCCACTCTCAGGCTTGTCCCGCTTTACTCTATTTGCGGCCTTCGACGACCCTTTCCGGCCCGCCCTAAAATGATACCGCGAAATCTAGGGGCGTGCCGAAGGCGGGGGGGAACCAAAGGACGACAGGATCGGTCCCACCCGGTCGCGGACGTTCGCCAGTCGATGACGATCCCCCGATTCCACGATTTTCTTCTCCCCCGAAGATAGAGGCGGCCTCGAGCGCCGCAAGCGTTCCGATAGAACGATCGCCTGCAGGCTCTCGATCGATTCCCCAAGATCATCGTTGATCAAAATATAGTCGTACTTGTCGTAGTTCTCAATCTCACGACTGGCCGTGACCAACCGGCGATGAATCACCTCTTCGGCGTCCTCGCTGCGCTTGCGCAGGCGCCATTCCAGGGTCTTGCGATCCGGAGGCAGCACAAAGATGCTAACCGCTTCCGGCAACTTTCGCTTCATCTGCTCGGCTCCCTGCACGTCAATGTCGAGCAGAAGATCGTGCCTTTTTCCTTCCGCCTCTTGCAGGAACCGACGTGCCGTGCCGTAGTAATTGCCGAAGACGTTGGCGTGCTCGAGGAACTCATCGTCGCGAATCATCTGCTCAAATTTTTCGCGAGAAACGAAATGGTACTGCTTGCCATTTTGCTCGCTGCCGCGGGTAGCACGCGTGGTGTAAGAGATCGAGAAATCTAGATCCGGAACCAGCTTCAGCAACTCGTTGACCAGGGTCGACTTCCCCGAGCCGGACGGCGCCGAGATGATATAGATCAGGGGCCTGTAGGTTGCGTTCATTCCAGGTTTTGCACCTGCTCGCGCGACTTCTCGATTTCTGCCTTCATGGCCAGGCCAGCCTCCGTAATCTTCAGTGCTTCACCCGCCAGCCCAGAGGTCTTGGAAAGCAGCGTGTTGGCCTCGCGGTTCATTTCCTGCAGCAGGAAGTCCAGCTTCTTGCCGATTTCGCCGCCCTTTTCGAGCAATCCCAGAAAGTGTTGCACGTGCGTTTCAAGGCGGACGATTTCCTCCTGAATGTCGCTGCGATCGACGAGCAGCGCGGCTTCCTGCAGGACTCGCTCCTTGTCGACGGTTGCGCCCAGCAACTCCTGAAGCCTGGATTGCAGCCGCTCGTTGTAGTTCTGCAGGACCGCCCGGCGATGCTGCTGCACGACCTTCCCCGCCTCGACGAGGTGAGCCATGCGCTCGCGCAGTTCGCGGGCAATACCGCGGCCCTCTTCCTCGCGCATCTGATTCAGCCGCTCCAGGGCTTCGCCAACCTTCGCCATCACCGCGGCTTCAATGTCGCCGTCGGCACTGTCATTGGCTGAGTCGAGAGCGCCCGGAATGCGCAGAACGGCGTTGAGGTCGGGCTCCGCGGCCGGGGAAAACTCGGCAGCAGCGGCGCGGAACGCAGCGATGTAACCGCCGACAATTTCGCGGTTGAGCGCGAACGTTTCATTGCTCGTGCGCTCCAGGCTCAGAGAGACTTCGACGTGGCCGCGACCCATCTTCTCCTTCAGTAGGCGCCGCAGTTGCATCTCCAGCGAATCGGTCCCGGAGGGAAGCCGAAAATGCAGATCCAGAAAACGATGGTTGACTGATTTTAGCGAAAACGCAAAAGCGAGCCGTCCATTGGACTGAACCGGAATTGCGGGGACGGACGCGATGTCGCCATCCGGGCGCTGGATTTCACCTCTTACTTGCGCAAAACCTGTCATCGAGCGTATGGGCATAGGGCGTGTTCTTAAGTTTCTGCAACTGCTCTGGGCGAATCTGCGTTGGCAAATTGCAGTTCGTAGAGACGCCGGTACGTTCCTAACTTCTTCATTAACTCTTCGTGGCGGCCGATGTCGGCAATCGTGCCATTTTCAATCACCACGATACGATCCGCACGACGCACTGTCGACAGGCGGTGCGCGATTACAAACACGGTGCGGCCGCTCATCAAATTATGCAGTGCGGATTGCACCAGAGCTTCCGACTCGCTGTCGAGCGCCGAGGTGGCCTCATCCAGAATCAGGACGGGCGCATTTTTGAGAAGCGCGCGCGCAATCGCCAACCGTTGGCGCTCGCCTCCGGAAAGCCGCACACCGCGCTCTCCAATGACAGTATCGTAACTTGCCGGGAGGGCCACAATGAAATCGTGTGCCAGTGCTGCGCAGGCAGCGGCCTGGACTTCTTTCTGCGGAACGTGGGGCTGGCCGTAGGCGATGTTGTTGCGCACGGTATCGTTGAACAGCACCGTCTCCTGGGTGACGATGCCAACCTGCGCCCGCAAAGAGGCGAGGGTTACATCGCGCACGTCGTTGCCGTCGATCAGGAGGCGACCGCTAGTCACATCGAAGAAGCGGGGAATCAGGTGGACCAAGGTGCTCTTGCCCGCGCCGCTGGAGCCGACAACGGCCAGTACTTCGCCCTGTCGGACTTCGAGATCGATGTCGTGTAGAACTTCATGTCTCTCTTCCCCGTCGTTGGCATAGGCGAATGTGATGTGTTCGAAGCGAACGCTGTTGGAGAACTTCGGTAAAACCTTGGCGCGTGGTTTCTCACGGACATCGTCTTCAAGATCCATGAACTTGAAGATTTCCGACGAAGCTCCCAGCGCCTGTTGAAAGTTGTTATAAAACAGCGCGAATTTGCGGACCGGATTGTAGAGACTGAAGACGGCGGTGATGAAAGCAACAAAAACGCTGGCCGTCATTTGATTGTGCGCGATCCGACCGCGGCCAATGAGGATTAGAAGAGCAATCCCGACAGTCCCCAGAACGTCCATCAGCGGAGAGCTTATCGCGGTGGCAGCCACCGAGCGAAGATTCGCGCGGAAAAGGCGACGAGCCGCGTTGCGGAACCTGGAAATCTCCCAGTCCTCCATGTTAAAGGCTTTCACGATGCGATTGCCCGTAATGGTTTCGTGCAGAATATTCTGAATTTCCGCCAGTTTGTCCTGGCCGTGCCGGGTGGTATGGCGCACGCGGGAACCGACTTTGCGCGAGGAGAGCACAATCACCGGGACGAACAAGAGCAACACCCAGGCAAGGTTTCCGCCCAGGATTACCACCACAATGGCCACCGAAATAAAAGTGAAGAACTGCTGCAGGAGTTCCGACAAAACGGTCGACATGGCGTACTGTACTCGCTCGATGTCGTTGATGATGGTGGAGAGTAAAGTTCCAGTAGTGTGTTTCGAAAAAAATGCGGCCGACCGGCGTAATAGGGCGGTGTAAAGATCGTCGCGCAGATCGGTGATCATGCCGAAACCTGCGTGATTCACCAGGTACGTGCCGGAGTAGTCGCAAATTCCTTTGAGAATGGTGGACGCAACCAGCGCAAACGCCACGATGGTCCAGGCATTCGTAAAATGCGAGGGCACGAACTGCTGCAGATACACCGGATGGTGCGTGCCGGGAATCACGAAAAGCTGAATGTTCTGCGATCCGGTCGCAGGATTCAGCACTCGATCAAATACTGGACGGACCAGCAAATACTTGAAGGCGTCGAGCCCGCCCACTGCGGCCATGAGCAGAACTGAAGACAGGATCTGCCACCAGTATGGGAGCGCATAGCGGACGAGGCGCGTCAGTTGCCGCATGGGCCTCCCGCGCGGTGCGCAACCGCTTGCTGCTGTTCGAATAGGCATGGACTGCAAGGCTTATTCTACTTGAGTCATGCTCCCATGGAATGCCGTTTCAGTTTCCTCGGGCTTAAGATGTCAACTCGTGTTTTGCACTTACTTGGGGATGTCGCGGTACATGACTTTCACGCGATATTCGGCGCGCCGAAGATGTTTGCCGACTTCCTCGGCGATCATGACGGAACGGTGCTGCCCGCCGGTGCAGCCGAAGGCGATCGTCAAATAGCTCTTGCCCTCATGGATATAATGCGGCAGCAAGTAAACGAGAAGATCGGAGATGCGCGAGATGAACTCCCGTGTTTGCGGGAAGGAGCGAATGTAGCGGGCGACGCGCGGATCGCGCCCGGTCAGCGGACGGAACTCGGGCACGAAGTGGGGATTCGGTAGGAAGCGTACGTCAAAGACCAGGTCGGCGTCCTCGGGAACGCCTTGACGGAATCCAAAGCTCACGCAGGATACCAGAATGTTTTTGTCCGAGGACTGTTCCTGAAAACGCTCGGTGATGTGAGCGCGAAGCTCGTGAACGTTGAACTTGGAAGTGTCGATGACGAAATCGGCGACCGCCCGGATGGCGCTCAGGTGACGGCGTTCCGCCTTTAGCGCCGATTTTACAGGGGAGTTTGTGCCGAGAGGATGCGGGCGGCGCGTCTCGCTGAAACGGCGCATCAGAACTGAGTCGGAGGCTTCCAGAAAAACGACCTTTGTCGGAATCATGCGCCCGACCGATTTCAATATCCTTGGAAGCTCTTCCAACTTGGATCCTTCGCGCACGTCAACGACCAGCGCGGTGCGTCGAATCTCGGTCGACTGCACAGCCAGGTCGGCAAATTGCGGGATAAGTTGGATCGGCAGGTTGTCAACGCAGTAGTAACCCAGATCTTCGAAGGCCTTCAACACCGAGGCTTTCCCCGAACCGCTCATGCCGGTGATGATGACCAGTTCCGGCGTGTGCTGCCTGGCGCGGGAGGGTTTTGTCGCTTTGACCTCCGATTTTTTCCGTGGCCGGTTAGAAGACCGACGCGGCTGCATGAACTGGATAGTAGCACTCCAGACGCGGCCTTCGCTTTGTGGGCCGGATTGCCAACTGAAATACCGCGGGCCTGGCGTCTGACTCCCAGTCCTGGCAATCGCCAGTCAAGAAGTCGGAAATCCGGATTGTTTATAGCCCGTGCGGGAGGTAAGCTATGGCCTCATGAAAAAGTTCGAGGATCTTACGGAACGCGAAGTGCTTGCTCTGGCCATTGGTCTGGAAGAAGAAGACGAGCGCGTGTATGCCGACTTTGCCGACGGGTTGCGGCAGGACTATCCCGCAACCGCCTCGATGTTTGACGGCATGCGGGAAGAAGAATCGGGACACCGGCGCCGTTTGCTCGAACTGTTCCAGAAGAAATTCGGTGAGCACATTCCGCTGATCCGCCGGCAAGACGTGCGCGGCTTTGTCGATCGTCCGGCCTTGTGGCTGGTGCGCCCTCTGCGCATTGAAGCGGTGCGGAAAGAGGCGAGCACCATGGAGGTGGAGACTCGCCGATTCTACGAAAAGGCCTCAGCTCGCACGCAGGATGCGAGCATTCGTCAACTGCTGGATGACCTGGCCAACGAAGAGCGCGAACACGAAGAACGCGCCCAGGAACTCGACAAGCAAAAACTTCCGGCCAACGTGAAGGCCGACGAAGAGGTCGCGCAGCGTCGTTTGTTCGTTCTGCAGATTGTGCAGCCTGGGCTGGCGGGATTGATGGATGGGTCGGTATCGACGCTGGCGCCGGTGTTCGCGGCTGCTTTTGCTACCAAGAATAGTCACGAGGCATTTCTCGTTGGGTTGGCTGCTTCGGCCGGTGCGGGCATCAGCATGGGTTTTGCGGAAGCTCTTTCGGACGACGGCAGTCTGACCGGACGCGGCCATCCGTGGGTGCGCGGCTTGATCTGCGGGGCAATGACGGCGCTGGGAGGCATCGGGCACACGCTGCCGTTTTGGCTGCGCGACTTCCGCATGGCCCTCTGGGCTGCGGGAGTTGTGGTGGTGGCGGAACTGGGAGTGATCACCTGGGTTCGGAAGCGTTATATGGATACGCCTTGGGTCTCCGCGGCCCTGCAGGTCGGGCTTGGCGGCGTTCTGGTCTTCATTACCGGCATGCTGATCGGGAGATACGGGGGGTCGTGAAACAATCCTCGCCGCGGAGACGCAGCGAGCTGAGCTACGTCTTTACGGCTGAGTGTCTAGCGGGTGCTTGCTAGACGCGATCGAGTTACTTGCAGATTCCTTCCGGCTGGCTCCGTTCCCCGACCTTACACAGTGGTGACGGGTTTGCGCGAGGACCTGTGCCGTCCCCTGCGGGACTCGACTGACTTTTTGCCGGTCTACCCGCCACTTCCAGGGCGGGCTTTCACATGCCGCCGCATCGCGGCTGGAGCGTGGCGGCTTGGCCACTGCCGCTGTCCCAGAGATTCAGTTCTCACTTACACATTGCAGCGCTGGGGTCAATTGTGCCGCCGCTCTCGCGGCTGGAGAGTGGGTTTGATTGGCGAGAGCAGTGCTTCCTGAGGTGAGGATCAAAATCCCCGCCCTGTCTCGCCTAAGAACGGCGAGACTAAGGACGGGGCACCCTTACTACTCCCGCGACTACTTCAGGACAATTTCTTGCAGCAATTCTGAGCTGACGATTTCTCGGATCTCGGCGCGTTTCTCACCAAGCTGCTGGGCGGCCTGTTTTCCTCCCATGATCTTGTCGCGGGCTGCTTCTCCTTTTGCAGCCAGGCCATCCATTGCGGCATGATTTTTGTACTGGACTGCTATGCAGATGTCCCAATCTTCCGGACTGTTCTTGGTTTCTTTAAGGAAGATTTTGTAATCCATGATCATGCCCTGACGCTTCTCTTCTTCGATCAGGGGCTTGGTAGACTGGCGGAGGCTGGTGAGGTAGGCATCCATTTGCGTGGGTTTGACGCGAATCAGTTGGACGCGCCAGATAGGTCCTTCGGTGTAGTGTTCCTGCGCGAGCAGGGCGGGCGTGAGCAACAATAGGAATGCAGCGAGCCCGAAGAGCCTCTTCATAGTGTTCTCCTACTTTTTATTGGAATGAAACGGCTGGAGGATCATACGCTTGTCGGCATCGAATTCGACAAAAAAGAATTGATGCTTTCAGCACGGCAGCTGAATTTGGGAAAGATTTCTCCTGGCAAAACCAGAATTCCCATCCTGTATCTTCAAAGCACGGGAAAGAAATCTCGCAAGGTTGCGTAAGGCTTCGCTATCGAGACCGCTTGAAGTCGAAATATGCGAGATTCATGTTCCCTTCGGTAAGAATGTGCACGGTGAGAACGCTTTTCCCAGTTGGAAGTTGCACCCTAAAAACGCCTGGCATGAGGTTCCAGTGATGCCACTGCCGCCAGGCAATGGGATCGGAGGCATTGAAGGTGGACGCAATTGCTAATGGCCCAGTGGCGTCCTTTCCGTTCACATCGATCGAAATCGTTCCGCCGCGATTTGAGGTATACAGAAGATCGGCTCTATAAACGCCGGCATGTGCAGCCTGCACCGTGATATTGAACCATTCTCCGGGCTCGGTCCATCCGACATAGAGCTGGTTTTCTGGAGGCTGGACCAGGTCATACGGATTATTATCGATCTGGTCATGAAACTTGGTGTAGGAGATGTCGACGCCTTCGTCCATTCGAAACTGATTCAAGTACGTTCCGTCCGCGGGATTGAGGCCTCCGCTGCCGTTGTTCTTAGTATCGGCGTCATGATAAGCGATTCCTTCTCCACCGCGATCATAGTAGGAGCATTCCACTCGTCCGGGAATCTTCTGCGCCCACCTCGATAGCGGCTGTCCTGATCGGGAGTTCCCTGGTAATTTTTCAGGTAATTCGTCTTCGATGCACAGACGGCGGTTATTGCAAAGAAGGCGAGTATGGCGGGCAAGCGCAAACACGATCGCAGTGTGCTGATTTCATCAATCATGAGTTGTTTGTCCATATGTTCCTGAGCGGGCCCATGATACCGCAAAGGCGGTATCGATCTTCGAATGATGCGCGGTGCGCCAAGGGGCTGAAGCCCGCCCTGATCCCCGTGCCTTACGCGGCCCTTAGGAGCCGCTCTTCCACGGTGGTGCGGGTGCGTTGTTAAAACTCCTCTTTGAGCCTCGAGTACGGTTGGCGGCTAAGGGATCCTTCGACTGCGCAGTTGATTCTCTTCGAGAATCAGCTGCGGAACTCAGGATGACACGACCGTGAGTGCATTTTCGAAGTTGACTTCTACGGAGCCTCGATCAGTTCCATCTTGCCGTCTCTGGTGCGGTGGAGGATCATGACTTTGCCTTTGAGGTCGCGGAAGACGAAGACGTCGCGGTCGCGGAAGTGGGCTTCCTTGATGGCCTCTTCGAGGGTCATGGGGCGCATGGCTACGGCTTCTTCGGAGCGGACCAGGTGGACCTCGGTGGTCCTGGCCACGGCGGGGTATTTGTGCACCATGACCGGGATGGCGGTCTTCTCGGATAGGCCGATGACCGTCTGCAGATCAGTCTGATCGACGGTTGCGTCGTGGCCGTTCCACTTTTTGACTTCTTCGCTTTTGCGGGCGGAGCGCTTCTTCGATTGCCAACGGGTTTTATATTTCACTGCCTGTTTTTCGAGGTGATCGAGAGCTTCGTTGACGGCGATGCTCATGTCCTTGGCTTGAGCCAGGCCGACTAGCGGGCCATTGCGCGGGCTGATGGTGATTTCGGCTTTGTGACGGTGCTTTTCGACGGCGAGGATGACCTTGGTTTCGAAGCGGTCGCCGAGAATTTTGCGGATTTTTGTGAGGCCGGTTTCTACTTCTTTGCGGATGAGGGAAGTAACTACGTAATGTCTGCCAGTGTATTCCACGTTCATGAAGCGCCCCTCCTAGGAATTAAAATCGATGAGCTAAATCGGGCACTGCATTGGAACTGTAGTGGTTCGTTTCTTTCGCCCCTTCGGGCGTGATCGTGTTCTGTGCTCTCGGCCCCACGGCTTGCGCCGCTTCGCGGCTAGACGTTCTTGTCTGTCTCATTCGCAGCTCAACGTAATTGGATTGCATCGTACTTGCCTGCGTAGAACGCCGTGAACTTTCCTTTATCTGTTACAAATCGGACGCCGTAGCGGCCATCGGGGAAAACTACAGTCAAGTAGTGACCGGTGTCGACTTATTGAAGCGCCGTCATCTTTATCTTGGAGCCGTATACTCTGCGCACCTGCGCCTCCGAGTCTCCTACTTGAATGCCGGTTGAGGTCTCGATGCCAGGTGCTTCCACATTAACGTCGCAGCACACGGCGTCGATGATCATGAATGAGACGTTGTCGTGTCCCCGCGCATGGGCATAAAAGCAATTGTCGGTCCCAAACTTATCCTCCGAGAGTTTTTGATGCAGGGTCGCGCTCAACTTGGCAAGGGTCATGCCGATCTTCACAGGACCCACGCCGTCTTCGCGAACCACCCAAGCGTCACTTCCCAAGGAACTGCCGACCAGCGTTAGGCACAGAAGCAGTTGTGCCAGGCTCGCTCGGTTCTGGCGCCAGTGCAGGGTGACAAACTCTTCCTTCATTTTTTTACCCGGCGTTGGTGCGTGCTGGGGATGCGCATGTCTTCGCGGTACTTGGCTACGGTGCGGCGGGTCACCTGGATGCCTTGCGATTGCAGGATGCGGGTGATCTGCTCGTCGGTCAACGGGCGGCTGGGATCTTCTTCCTCGATCAACTTCTTGACGCGGCGTTTGAGGATCAGCAGCGATGTGCCGCCGCCCTCGGGGCCCTGAACGCTCTCGCTGAAGAAGTATCGCAGCTCGAATACGCCTTGTGGCGTATGGGCGTATTTGTTGGCTACGGCACGGCTTACCGTGGAAGGATGCACGCCGATTTCTTCGGCCACCTCCTTGATCATCATGGGTTTCAGTTGGTCGATGCCTCGTTCGAGGAATTCCTGCTGGCGGGCGACGATGCAATAGCAGACTTTGGTGATGGTCTGCTTGCGCTGCTCGATGTTTTTGATGAGCTGAATGGCGCTCTTGTAGCGCTCTTTGACGTAGTCGCGTGTACTTTTTTCGTTGATGCCGTCGCGGGTGACCAGCTTTTTGTAGGCGGGATTCAGGCGAAGCTGGGGCAGGTCTTCGTCGTTCATGATGACCAGCCATTCGTCGCCGTGTTTGACGAAAGCGACGTCGGGCTCGATGAGGCGCGCCTGGACCTTGTTGTAGCGCAGGCCGGGTCGGGGATCGAGCGTGCGGATGTAATCGAGCGCCTGCTGCACGGCTTCGATGGGGCGACTGATTGCCTTGGCAATCTCTTTGTGCTGCTTGTTCTGCAGGCTGCGCAGATGCTGGTCGACGACGGCCATGGCGTCCTTTAGAACTTGCTCCGTACCGTTGCCGTTTTTGTTCAGTGCGAGCTGCGCCTGGTGGTAACGGAGCTGGCAGAGGAGACACCCGCGGAGGTCACGGGAGGCCACGCCGGGAGGATCCAGTTGACGTACGACCTCCAGAGCTTCCTGCAGATCGGCGGAAGTGAATCCTGGTTTGTAGGTCGGGGCTGCTTGCGCCGCAGGCTGCCGGGTGGGCGCAACCGCGGCGGCGGAATCGGCTGAGCGCGAGGAGAAAGAGGCTTCCGGGCGCGGGGTAGCGGCGGGCGCGATCTCGGCGCTTTCAGTGTAGGCGGGCTCGGTAGCGCTGATGTCGACATCTTTCTCGATCTCTGCAGTGTCGGCGATTTCTGTTAGCGAGGAACGACCTTCCGCTTCGGCGCCCGAGTCGACTTCGGTCAAGCCCAAGGCTTGAGCCTCGTTCACAATATTCTTCGCGGTCTGAGCGTCGGCTTCGGGCGGAGCAGGAGGCGCGACACCTAGCAACTCGTCGTCACTGGCGATCAGGTATCCGTCTTCGTTCAAATTGCCGATGATGAGGTCGGCGGCTTCCCGGATCGCGCGGCTTAGGCTCAGCGCGCCCAACTGCCAGGCAAGGTGGTCGGTGAGATTCGTCGGCTTGGACAGAAAATTCTCAAACGACGGACGCTCGATGTCCTCCATCTCGCTGTGGGTACGGTAGCCGGGATCGAGATAATCCTGGAAAAACGAACCGAAATCGATCTCTTCGAAGGGATCTTTCTTTTCGATGGCGGTAACGGGATTTTCTTCGTTGGTGGCGGCCGCGGCGCGCTCGCGGTCTTCTTCTTTCTTGCCGACTTCGTCGAGCAGAGGAACCGATTCTTCCAGTTCTTCGAGAACCGGGTTCTCGACCATCTCGGCGTTGATCATGTCCTTGAGCTCAAGCTTGTTGAGCGCGAGGACGGAGACCATCTGCACCAGGCCGGGGGTGAGGATCTGGCGCTGCGAGAGCCTTACGCTTAATTTGTGCTGCAGCAAAACCATAGAATCTGTCGTTCGTCGTTGGTCGTTCGTCGTTGCTAGTTCGCTCGGTCTTGCCAACAACCAACGACGGACGACCAACGACGTTCTTTTCACACCAGCGAGAAACTCTCGCCCAGGTACACGCGGCGCACTTCGGGGTCGCCGGCCAACTGGCCGGGCTGTCCGTGACGGAAAATTCTGCCGTCATCGATGATGTAGGCCCGGTCAGTCACCGAAAGCGTTTCGCGCACGTTGTGATCCGTAATCAATACTCCGATGCCGCTGGCCCGCAGACTGCTGATAATTTTCTGCAAGTCGAGCACGGCAATGGGATCAATTCCGGAAAACGGTTCATCCAGCAAAATAAATGTGGGATTGATGCACAGGCAGCGGGCAATTTCCACGCGCCGGCGCTCCCCACCGGACAGGGCGTATCCGCGGTTCTGGCGGATGTGTTCAAGTCCCAACTCGTCAATAAACTTTTCCATCTTCTCGCGGCGCTCGTGCCAGGACATAGGCTGCGCCTCCAAGACCGCGAGGATGTTCTCTTCTACCGTTAGTTTGCGAAAGACCGAAGCTTCTTGAGGAAGATAACTGATGCCATACTGACGAGCCCGTAAGTACATGGGAACGTCGGTGATGTCCTGACCGTCGTACAACACGCGGCCAGTATCAGGGGGGATCAGGCCGACGATGGCGTAAAAAGTGGTGGTCTTGCCTGCGCCGTTCGGGCCAAGTAAACCAACCACTTCGCCCTGTTCAACCGTCAGGCTGACACCATTTACAACGCGGCGGCCACGATACGATTTGCCAATTTCTTCGGTGGCCAGAGTACGCATTTATCGTGCCACTCGCGTCTGAGTTACCACAGGAGTACTTGCTGCGCCTTCTACGAGCACCCTACCATCGCCCCTGAAGAAAGTCAATGAAACCCCGGTAATCTTGCCTTGTTCGGCATCAAAAATGCTAGGCGGTCCGCCGGTGAGGACGAACTTGTCGTCGGCGGCAGTGTAAACCAGTCGTTGGCCCTCGGCGCGGCGCTTGGGCTGCTGGATCACCACGTTGCCTTCGGCGACCATGCGGTCGAGTTGGCCAGGGCCGGCAAACGATTGATTATTCGAGGTTTGACTGCGGGGCAAGAGGTAGGCATCGACAGTTTTGGCGGAGGCGGTAAAGTCGGCGCCTTGGGCAGCGACCCCACCTTCGTAGTGAATTCTGCGTTCGGAGTCGGCATATGTGAGCTTCGCTGCGGTGATGGAGATGGGGCTCGATCCGGCGGCTGGAGACCTCTTTTCTGCCCCGGATTTCTCCGTCGGTACCTTTTCCGGCTGGGCTTTTTCGGTCTGGACCAAGATCGTTTGGACGGGCTGGACTGGCGTGCCCTGGGCGGTGACGAATCGACGGTCACGGTCGAACTGGATGGTGGGCGCCTCGATGATGTTGGCGTCCTGCCAGAGGCGCGCGTTTCCGGTGTAGAGGGCCAGCCCCGGAGTGTTGTGGGCCGTCATGCTGTGAGCGGTGACATGAATCGGCGAAGACGAAGCCAGCAGGGCGCCGTCCGGCTGCTCTTTCAGTTCGCTGTAGGTGCTTTTGACGTCGCCCTGGGCCAGAGCCTCGCCGGTGGTGCGGTTGATGCGGATGGTCTTGGCGGTGGTCGCCATGCCGCCGTTGGCTACGCGCGGGTTGCCGGTGAGGACGAGCATCTGGTCCGCGGGGGTGTAGCGCGCGGAGTTTGCCCAGGCTTGCAGGCGCTTGTCGGGCTGCTGTCCATCTGTATAGGCCACGTTGCCCTGCTGCGTGATGGAGTCGATGCCGCCCTGGGAAAGAAAAGTGGCGTCCACAGATTCGCTGGTGCTGATGCGGTCGGGGTCGCCGGGGGTCGAGTTAACGATGCGGGCATTCGGCGCGCCGTGGACGCTGGTGAGCTGGTTTCGCCCTTCGGAGGAGGTAAATTGCGCTTGGAACTCGGCTGCCGTCACGACTGTACGCTGCCCGGTAGAAGCCTGCGCTGATCGTGGACTAGCATCGTGTGCTTGCGTAATCGTTATCTGCGCGGCGCCAGAGGTTACGGCATGCTGCAGGATGTGGCCTTGCGCTACCGTGAAGTCGATGATGGGCGCGGTAAGTTCGAAATCCTGCGGGCCGGCTGTTGTGCCTTTTGCCGCGGGCATGTTTTCGGCGACCGCGTTTTGCGTCAGACGGACTCCATCGAGGGCGTGCACTTTCTGCAGCTGGTTCTGGCCAGCGAAGTCGAGGATCACGCGGCCGGCTTCGCCCTGCATGGGGTGCGGTCCGGCTTGCTCGATGTGGACACTGCCGGTCATGATTGCGGTGCGGAGCAAGTTCTTGTTTCCTTGGAGAAGAAACTCAGCCTGGTCGGAGCGACTGCGCATTTCGGAGGGTTGCGGTTGAACCGCTGTTTTGCCGGCAGCGGAATTCCGATTCGCACCTGAGGCGGATCGCTTCGCGTCTTCCATCCGGGTCTCGGTGGTGACGTTTCCAGTGGCCAGGACTCGTTCCACCTGATTCTCCCGGCCAAGATAAAACACCGCCTGATCCGCTTGCACCCTCCCACCCATGCGGCTGAGATGAGGATGGTCGAGCGTAATCTCGCGCGGATCGTTGGTGATGATGCCGTGCTCCGCCTCGATGACGGCGGCATTCGGGCCATTCAGCACCACATGAATTTGCGACGACAAGGTTAGCGTGTTGCTCTTGCCCGCATACTTCACCCCCACGGCCCAGCCGGTGGCTTGCGGAGTTCGAAATTCGACCCGGGCAGCGGTCATGGCGTTTCCGCTGTCTTTGTTGAAGACGAGATCATGGGTCTTCAGGTGGATTGGGTTCTTGAGTTCTTTCGGTGTGGTCTGATCGGGACTGACGAGGCCCGCCGGGTTGGCTACGAGATCGATCTGCACGTCGCCCTTGGCGGTGACGTCGCCGGTCTTCTGATTGAAAGCAAAATCGTCGCCGTAGATCTGGTCGAAGCGCGAGGAATCGCGACCATAGAGCACGATGTTGACGTTGTGCAACTCGGCGTTGCCGTTGATTTTGAATTCTTTGACGTCGCTGGCCTGGACGGTGAAGAGCGTGCGCTTGCCGTCGGACTTAGAGAACTGGAAGCCGCTGGCCGTCTGCTTGATATCAAACCCGATTTTGCCAGGGATTTGCTTCAATACGTTGGTTGCCCGCGAGCGCGCGTAGAAATACATCCCAGCCACGACCAGCGTGAGCAGCACGGCGGTTGCAGCCAGCAGGCGGCGCAGACGGTAGACTTGAAGCGGCATCTGGGTTCAGTGTAATGCAAGCCGGCGGATGGCGGCTGGAAGACGGCTTCTCCTCTACACTTTAGATGCGCATATCCCGATGATTACAACCGCCGAAAAGCCGCCTCTGCTGGACCTGCGCAATATTCGCGTGATGCGGGGGCAGAAGATTGCGCTGGACAACTTCAGTCTTCGCATTGGTGCGGAGGAGCACGTGGCCATTCTCGGACCAAACGGCTGCGGCAAGTCGACGTTGATCAAGACGATTACCCGCGAGTGCTATCCGGTGGCGCGACCGGATTCGTCGATGTCGATTCTGGGAGAAGAGAGTTGGGATGTGTTCGCGCTGCGGGCGCGGCTGGGGATTGTTTCGAATGACCTGATGCTTTCGTGCACGGGAGATGCTTGCGGGCGGGACGTCGTGCTCTCGGGCTTCTTCAGCAGCATCAGCATTTTTTCGAATCACTCCGTTGACGCCAGACACCGCGAATTGGCCGACGCTGCGCTTACAGAATTGCGGATATCGCATCTGGCGGCGCGTCCGGTTTGTGAGATGTCTTCGGGAGAAGCTCGGCGTGTGCTGATCGCTCGTGCCCTGGTGCACAAGCCGGGCGCGCTGCTGTTCGATGAGCCGTGCAACTCGCTCGATCTGTCGGCCCAGCAGAGCTTGCGGCAGACGATGCGTGCGCTGGCGAATTCGGGAACGGCAATTATTCTTGTAACGCACGAATTGGCCGACATCGTCCCGGAGATTCGCCGCGTGGTGTTGATGAGTCGCGGACGCGTGGTGGCCGACGGAGCCAAAGAAGAAATCCTGCAGGTCGAGCGACTGGCAGCACTGTTCGGCGTCGACGTGGAGATGGCGCGGCGCGACGGGCACTATCATTTTTGGTGAGGCATAACCACTTGGTCAATGCATGTACTGGTCTGTGGGTGTTGAAAAAGTCCATTTTCCTCAAAACAGCGAAAATTTGGGGGACAGAAAATGTCTAGGAACACGAGAAAGTCGTTTGTAGGGCATCCTGACGCGATTTTGTTTTGGCGAATTTCGCGGAAAGGAGTTTTTCAACAGCGTAGGGCCCGGCCGGTGGCCGGGGCAAAGCGGAAAGGAACTTGTCTTGGCCGGGTAATTTCTGCTCAGCACCCGGCAGTTCCTTGGAAGCTAAGAAACCGCTAGGGC
>Ga0182024_10002184_pt1 | contig 49084 bp, 42 predicted proteins | sample P32metaG_FD_120480 | JGI IMG/M metagenome (GOLD analysis project Ga0182024, IMG submission 120480) | Permafrost microbial communities from Stordalen Mire, Sweden - P3-2 metaG (Illumina Assembly) | ecosystem: Environmental > Terrestrial > Soil > Wetlands > Permafrost | place: Sweden: Stordalen...
GCCATCTCGCTCGGGGAGAAGCTTAGCTCGACGAAGGGCCTCACGCCCAATTCGAGCATGCGGTCGAATAGGTCGTCGATGTACTGAAAGTTATAGATGGGCTGCCCGTGCTCGTCTTCGCGGTAGACAAACATGTCGTCGTGGAATAGCCCGTGAAACCGCACATATTGAAACCCATCGTAGTGCGCGGCGGTTTTCAGCTCTTCCTGCCACGTGGAACGCAACCCTTCGTTCGCGCGGCCTGCGCCGACAACTTTGCTCCAGAAGTGCACCAGCGGCTTGCCAGGCGCATTGGCATCGGCGGAGATGCGAATCGCTGTGTCCGTGGGTGCCTGCGCACCTGCTGTCAGGAGCATGAAGGAACCTGCAACTGCCGCCCCTCGGCCGAGCCAATTCCATTTCAAGTTCGATCGCATGCACACCTCGGCCGCTCGGCCATTCAAGCGAGCAGCGGCAGTCTCAGAGATTCCGGATCAGGGGCAAATGTATTAGCCCGCAGGCGGGATGTCAATCGGGCGAAGACTAAATCTATATGTGCGGAACTCACCAGGGCGAGCGGAGTCGATGGGGTCCCGATGCCGGTTTAATTTCTGAATTGGCGCCTGCAAAAATTCACGCTCTAATCAGACGCAGAAAGCAAAAGCGCGCACCAGGAATCAGTGCGCGCGATCGATGCTTCGTAACGCAGTTACCGGCCGAAGTGAGCGGAGTTCTTCTCGGTAAAATGCGCCCACTTTTCCGGTAGATCATCCAGCGCAAAGATGGCGGATACGGGGCACGCCGGAACGCAGGCGCCACAGTCGATGCATTCGACCGGATCGATAAACAGCTGTTCGGACTCCGCAAAGCCGGCTTCATCTTTTTTGGGGTGGATACAATCGACTGGACAAGCGTCTACACAGGCGGTGTCCTTGGTGCCGATACAGGGTTCCGCAATCACATATGCCATCGTGCAGTTCTCCGAAAGGTATCTTCTCGACGCTGATAGTAGCACAGGACCCCGTATGCAAGAGGCAACGTCCCGTTCCGCCGTTTTGCTATGCGGGAACGGTTAAAACAGGCAATAGGCAGTAGGGAACGGGGAACAGAAGATCCCGGGACCGATAGGTATCCAGCGTGACAGTAGATTAGCGAGAGAGCTGAATCAGCCCTTCGCCGCTGCCTCGGCTTCCCTTTGCGCAGCCCATTCTGCGGGCGTCGGGATCGGCGACAAATCCCTGCCTGCGAACATATCTGCAAAGAGGGCGAGTAATTCTTGGTGGATTGAACCGTTGGAAGCGAGGATTTCGCGGCTGTCGATGCGATAACGGCGACCTTCGAAGTCGGTGACACGGCCGCCCGCTTCTTCCACCAGCAGAATGCCCGCCGCCGTGTCCCAGGGGTTCAGGTTGAACTCCCAAAAGCCTTCCAAGCGCCCCGCCGCTACATAGGCCAGATCGAGCGCAGCCGAACCTGCGCGCCTGACCCCATGCGAGCGTAAGGTGAATTCCTGATAAAAGTGAATGTTCGGGCTAGCATGACGCTTGCGACTCGGAAAGCCCGTGGCAAGCAGCGCCTCCGCCAGCTTTGATATGGGCGAGGTGCGGATTGGCTTCCCATTGAGAAACGCGCCCTTTCCTTTTTCGGAGGAGAAGAGCTCGTCGCGCAAGGGATCGTAGATCACGCCTGCTACCAAGGTTCCGTCTTCCTCGGGCTTTAGGTGCGCGGGTCGCTGCTCCAGACCCATCGAAACGCAAAACTGGGGAAAGCCGTGAGCAAAGTTGGTCGTACCGTCGAGCGGATCAACATACCAACGAAACTCGCCCTCGAGGCGCTCGCGTGTCCCCTCTTCTCCGTACACGCCGTGCTCGGGAAAAACTTCGCTGAGGCGGGTCCGGATCAGTTTTTCGACGGTGCGGTCGGCGATTGTCACCACATCGACATCGCCCTTGTATTCCGTCGCTACACCCTGGGAAAAGAACTCGCGCAGGCGTGCACCGGCTTGGCGAGCGATCTCAGAAGCTTTCGGAACCCAGACCCATTGTTGTGTGCCGGACGCCGCATTGCTCACGAAGCGGCCCCGTTCATTGCAGTCATACGCGAACCACGGCGGCGGCCAGATTCTGTGATGGTCTGGATCTGATGCTTGTAGATGAAGAGGTTCGGTTTCCCCTCACGCGTCAAGCGCAGCATCCCATCGTCGAAATACTCGATCCAGCCGCGCACCGTTTCTCCATCCCATAACTTGACTGCAACCGGAACCTGGCGGTCGCTGAGAGAACGCAGATACAAGGCTTCCTGCCCCGTCTCACCCGGAGGCGGAGTCTTCGAGCGGCGGTGGGGAGAGATTGGTGGAGTCATGACGCAATTTTAGATGCAGGATGGGTCCGGCACAGTGAAAATCTTGTTGCGTAATGCGGTAAACGCATCAACATTTCGCAATCTAATTGCTCTTGACGGCCTCATCGGCGTAATAACCGGTGCGATAGCGGATGTTGAAGGCCTCGTTGGCTGCTCGCGGGATGGTCACGCTCAGACGATGGAATGTTCTGCCGGGTTCCTGATGGTGAGGATAGTAACCCAACAAATATTGTGTGCGAAGATCCTCGCTCACCTGGGCAAAGGCCTTGTTGAGGCCTCCCGCGCTGGCGTAGAAGCTTTTGCCTCCGGTCTGCTCGGCAAGAGTAATGAGCGCATGTTCCCCGCCGATGTCGCGGCCGGCGCTGGCCTCAATGGGCACGTCGATGATGCTGTAAATCAGGACCTCGTTGCGCAAGGCCTGCTCCAGCGCCCCGGAATAGGTAGTGTTCTTAGCGGTGTCGCCACCGTCGGAGACCAACACCAGCACCTTGCGCCCATCTTTGGTACCCAGGCGCTGCGAAGCAAGATAGATCGCGTCATAGAGCGCCGTCGCATCGCCGCCACGCAATAACCCCAACCCGCGATCGATGACAGACACCTTGTTCGTGAACGAGGTCACCTCGCGTACGTCGGTGGCAAACTCAATCAGGCTCATCTGGTCCTGCGTGCGCATCAGGGCATGGACAAAGCGCCGCGACGCCTCGGCTTCCAGCGCGCGGTCCTTGAAGACGCTTCCGCTCGTGTCGATGGCAAGCGTCAGGTTGAGCGGCAGTTCCGACTGGCGTTCGAAGATAGCAATATCCTGGGGCCGGTTGTCTTCGGCAATGGCAAAATCCTGGCGCGTCAATCCGCCCACGATTGCGCCATTCGGATCGGTTACGTTGACGAAAACATTGACAAGCTTCACATCCATGCGCAGCGTCATGCCATCCTGCGCGACGAGGAAGAACGCGCCAAACACGGCCAAAGCCGCTGCAATGAGAAATGCTTTTTTTTTCATCGACGACGAGGCCCTACGGAGCATCGTTCGCCTCCAGGCCCAACTCTGCCGGGAAGGGCTCGCCGGCGGCCCACACGGCGCCATCCACGAATGTCTCTTTCTTCCAGATAGGCACGGTTGTCTTAAGGGTGTCGATAAGCCAGCGGCAGGCATCGAAGGCCTGCGCTCGGTGGGCCGATGCTACGACGATCAGGACGCTGGTCTCGCCTACTTCGAGGCGACCGAGGCGGTGGACGATGGTTACGTGGCGCACGGCGAAGCTCGTCCGCGCTTTTTGCGCAAGCTCGCACATCTGACTCAACGCCATCTCTTCGTAGGCTTCGTAGTCGAGATGCAGAGTCCGACGGCCGCGGGAGTTGTTGCGCACGATGCCGTCGAAGACAACCACCGCGCCGTCTTCGCTCTGCTTGGCTTCTGCGATGAGTTTGTCGGCATCAATGGGCTCGCGGGTGAGATTAGTGACGATGTCCGACCTCAGCTGAAATTCTTCTTGAGCGTTCGCCGTGCCCGGCGGGGCACCGCCGGAGACAGGCGGCAAAAGACCCACTTCATCGCCATGGCTTAACACATGCGTCGCGGCGGCGTATTCGGCATTGACGCTTACTGCGATTCCGCGCAGCATGGCGTGGGGATAATTCAGGGAAAGATGCGCCACCAGATCGGAGACCGTCGCGCCATCGCGCAACGCCACCTCGGCTGCATGGGGGCCAAGCGCGTCTTTCAACACACCGAATGCAACCACGCGCACCTGAATCATCCCAACCTGGATCATAGAAAGAAGCATACTGCCTCTGAGTTAGACGCGGGAGAATGCGAACGGAAGTGCGTTCACCCCTAAGACATCTTGTAGAGAAAGCCGGACGGCGTGCCCCAAAGGTCGCGGGCGCGGTCTTCGTAAAAGATGCTGAACTCGATACCCGAGAGGTCGTAATCGAAGAGTGGGACGCGGTCGAAGCTGCGGCGTTGCTGAATCCTCCAAAGTGATCAGCCTCGGCAAAAGCCAGGATTCTGCGAGCGTGCCAAATCCGTCGCCTCGGCTCTTTGAACGCCAAAAGAGGCCGGCAGTTTCGCCGGCCTCTTTGTTCGCCTAAAGTTCGGAATCAAGCTGCGACGCTGGTTCCCGCTTCCGCTATCGGGACCGACTGCGGATGGGCGTTCAACAGAGGCAACGCGACCGCCAGGACATCTTCAATGTGACTGGCGTAGTGAATGTCCACCCCTTGCGTCATTTCCGACGTCAGATCCTCTTCCACGTTCTGGCGATTCTCGGCGGGCAGGATGATGGTTTGCACCCCGGCCCGGCGCGCAGCCAGGAACTTCTCCTTGATTCCGCCCACAGGCAGCACGTTTCCGCTGAGCGTGATCTCACCTGTCATAGCTGTGAGCGGACGCACCGGCGTATCGGTTAGAAGCGACGCGAGAACGGTCGTCATGGTCACACCGGCCGACGGACCATCCTTGGGAATCGCTCCCGCGGGCACGTGAATGTGGAGGTCGAGATCCTTGTTGAAGTCCTCGGCTAACCCCAGACTTCCGGAATTGGACCGGACCCATGTCAGCGCTGCCTGCATGGATTCCTGCATGACTTCACCGATCTGACCCGTCATCGTGAAACTGCCCTTGCCCTTCATCTTGTTGGCTTCGATGAAGAGGATGTCGCCCCCAGCCGGCGTCCAAGCCAAGCCGATGGCCACGCCGGGCCGCTTCACACGCTCGGCTACTTCGGTCTCAACGCGCACCTGGATGCCACCGAGGAAGTCCTTCAGGACCTCGCGCGTGACGACGAGCTTGTCCGTCTTTCCTTCCACTACGCGGCGTGCCTGTTTGCGGCAAACAGTGCCAATCACTTGTTCCAGCTTGCGCACGCCGGCTTCGCGCGTGTAGTGGCGCACGATGTGCCGAATCGCGTCTTCCGGAAATTCAATGTGCTCCGCCGTAATCCCGTTGGCCTTGATCTGGCGCGGGATCAGGTAGCGAAACGCGATGTGCACTTTCTCTTCTTCGCTGTAACCCTGGAGCGGAATAATCTCCATGCGATCGATCAAAGGCGGCGGCACGGTATCGAGCATGTTGGCCGTGCAGATAAACAACACCTTAGACAAGTCAAACGGCACGTCGAGATAGTTGTCGCGGAACGTGTTGTTCTGCTCCGGGTCGAGCGTCTCAAGCAGCGCCGAGGCTGGATCGCCGCGGAAGTCGCGGCCCAGCTTATCGACCTCGTCGAGCATGATCACCGGGTCGTTGGTTTCAGCCCGGCGTATGCTTTGGATGATCTGGCCAGGCAGAGCGCCAATATACGTGCGGCGGTGCCCCCGAATCTCTGCCTCGTCATGCATCCCCCCGAGTGAGACGCGCTGGAACTTGCGTCCCAAGGCGCGCGCGATCGATCGGCCCAGGCTGGTTTTGCCCACGCCCGGAGGTCCGACAAAGCAGAGAATCGGCCCCTTCATGTCTGGCTTCAACTCAAGGACCGACAAGTAATCAAGGATGCGATCCTTGACCTTTGTCAGCTCGTAGTGATCCTCATCGAGGATCTCCTTGGCCTTGCCAATATCAATTTTCTCGCCTGAGCTCTTGGCCCAGGGCAACAGGGCAAGCCACTCGATGTAGTTCCGGGTAAGCGAGTAGTCGGCTGCCATGGGCGACATACGGCCGAGGCGGTTCAACTCCTTCATTGCCTCTTTCTTCACATCGTCCGGCATGCCGGCGGCTTCAATCTTCTCGCGCAGGTCGTCAACTTCGCGCTGACCCTCGTCCTGCTCGCCCAGTTCCTTCTGGATGGCCTTCATCTGTTCGCGCAGGTAGTAATCCCGCTGCGACTGCTGGACCTGATCCTGCACCTCGCTTTGAATCTTGGTGCGCAACTGCTGCACCTCGAGCTCCTTGGCAAGATGTTTATTGAGTTGTTCGAGCCTGGCTTGAATCGAGGTTGTTTCAAGCAGCTTCTGCTTATCGTCGGTGGTGAGGAACGGCAAGGATGAGGCAACAAAATCCACCAGGCGGCCAGGATCTTCGATGTTCGCGGCGATCGTCCGGAGTTCATCCGATAGAGTCGGCGACTCGGAGACGATCTGCTGGAATTGTCCAATGACATTGCGCACTAGGGCCTCGACGCTGGCATTGGATTCGGGACTGGCGTCTTCGAGTTCCTCGATCTCGGCCACCATGAACGGTTCCGTTTGCACGTAGCGCAGCAACCGCACGCGGCTGACGCCTTCGGTGAAGACGAAGCGGCTCTGGTTGGGCATCCGCACAACCTTGTGCACGGTGGCGAGGGTACCCACTTCGTGCATGTCCGTGGGTTTGGGCATATCCAGCCGCGGATCGAGCTGCGCGGCAACAATAATGGAGCGTTCTTCGCCGAGTGACTCAATCAGCTGGATGGAGCTCTCACGTCCAACTGTAAGCGGCAGAACAGCATGCGGGAAAAGCACCGTATCGCGTACGGGAAGTACAGGAATTCGCCGAGGTCCTGTTGTAGTAGAGGCTGTTGCGGGAGGTAAGATAATCGGCTGGTTCGGCATTGAGTGTCCTTTTGTCAACTTTTCTTCATTAGAGCACGCAGAAGAAGAAAAGTTTCAGGAAAGTTGCTGGTTTTCGTGTCCTCTTTCTCCTCTATCCTGAACGATTCTTAGTACGCTCCGGGGCAGAATCAGTTCCAAAGTAAAAGCCTGCGCCCCACGTAAAATGTTCGTCAATAGAGATTCGAGGCCATCTCAGCCTCAAAAGCCGATTTTGCGTTTCAGGCCGCGCCGAGTCGGGTCCCAATGAGCCTCCAGAGAATCTCTCGATCCGATCCTTATATCGACTCAAGTGGATGGAAAGATGAGCACCGGTCGGCAAACCATCTGTCACCGATGGAACCGCGACCGGCGCCTGAATCAATCGGGCTGGATGGAGCCCTCTTCCTTCTTAATTGCAAGCTCAATGCGGTCCCAGAGGTCCTCCTTGGGCTGCTCGATGGGGAACAATTGCCGCGCAGCCTCGGCGATGGTTTCGAGGTCCGCGAGCAGAGCGCGGCAGTTGGCACAGGTCTGCAGGTGAGGATGCATCGAAACATCGTCCCCGGTGGCGATCAGATCAGCCATTTGGGCCTGAAACTCTTGGCAGCTTAGGTCTTTACAGTCTTCGGTCATTGCTGCCCCCCCTCTGGAGAGTAGTGCGCAGGGCGTCTCTGAGTTTCAGCCTGGCCTTGTGCAACTGCGATTTGCTGTTGCCGATGGAGCAGTCGAGCATTCCTGCAATCTCATTATGCTCGTAGCCCTCCACGTCGTGCAGGACAAAGATCAACCGATAGCCTGCGGGAAGATCGGCGACTGCGCGCTCGAGCGCAAGTCTATCGATCGATCCGGACAAAGACAAATCCGGGGCGCCGAAGCTGCGGCCGGGACCGTCATCATGGGCGGGTTCCATTGCTTCGTCCAGGGACATGAGCGGCAGTCCCTTCTTGCGCAGGTGCATGAGGACAACGTTGATCGCGAGGCGGTGCAACCATGTGGAAAAAGCAGAGTCTCCTCGAAATGTTGCGATCTTGCGATGCAGTTGAAGGAACGCCTCCTGCGTCAAATCTTCAGCTTCAGCTGCATTGCCCACCATGCGAAGGCAGAGGGAGTAAATGCGTCTTTTGTGGATGGAATAGAGTTGGGCAAAGGCGAGGTGATCTCCAGCTTGAGCGCGTGCGAGTGTATTGGCGTCTGGGGAGTTGGATGTGGCCGTAGCCGTATAGGTCGGCGCTGTACCATCCGCAGCCGGTGCGGGTCCAGATTCGGGGTTGGGTGGGGAATTTTTCGCAGAATTCGATCGGGGCATGCGTAACCTTCCGGGGAACCGCTTGCGTTCGCAAGGCGGGTATTGCTGCACCGGGCTTCTTTGGTGGTTAGTATAGGGTGCAGCATTTGGGTTGGCGGTGCTTCGAGGCTTATGTTCCTGAGCGATGCCATGCAGATTCTTATTTGGATGCAATCATTTGCCGCAACGAAGTCTTGCATCTAGTGTTTTTTCAGGAGAAATGGTTTTGAGGCCAGCGTCGGCGGGAACCTTGGGCAAGCGAATAAGGTTTGGCATCCTGCTGGCGAAGATTCTTGCGGTTATTTCCCTTGATGCAATTTTAATATATGGCCAAGGAAGTACCTCCTCAGTTAATAGTCCGCAGGCCTCCGGCGATGGTCTTCAGCTCGATCAAGCCGCCGGGAGGCCGGAAACTGGCTCCTTGGATCAGTTTCTCGGATTAACCGTCTTGCGGGTCGGCTTCGACGGAGTCGATCCTTCGCGATTCGACCCCCTTCCTGGAAGGCTCGCCGAACTGATAGGAACCCCGCTCACGCAAGAGAACCTTGCTCGAAGCCTTCGCCTAGTTTTCGCGAGCGGTCTATTTGAAACCGTCGAAGTCGATGGAACCCGCGAACCCGGGGGTGGTGTCGCTCTTATCTTCAATGGGACGCCCCGCATGTTTGTTGGGACTGTGAGTGTAACTGGTGCAAAGGGCGCGACCATCAACACCCAGTTGGAGCGCGCCTCACGGCTCCAGGCCGGCACTCGCTTCACTGAGGCACGGCTCAATCAGGGACTAGACCAGATGCGGCAGGCGCTCGCCGATAACGGATTTCACGAGCCGGTAATCAACCACACCATCACTACGCATCCAGCAGACCAGCTTGTCGACATCGCCTTCACGGTAGTATCGGGTTCCCAGGCGCGGATTGGTATAGTCCAGCTAGGCGGAACGCCGGGTATGAGCGTTGACGAGTTCCGTCGGCACGCGCATCTTCGGCCTGGTGCCCGCGTCGATCACGACACTGCTAACCGAGCCTTGAATGGAGTGCTGAAGTACTACCAGAAGCAAGGCCGGCTCGAGGCCGAAATCAAATTGGAGTCGCAGAGCTACGCGGCTGACACAAAGAAAATCAACTTCGGGTTCACCGTGAATCGCGGGCCGATCGTGAAGTTACGCGCGCAGGGAGCGGGAATCAGCATGGATCGGCTGAAACATGCAATTCCTGTGTACGAAGAGGGGACGGTGGATGAAGATCTCCTCAATGAAGGCAATCGGCGGCTCCGCGACTATTTCCAGCGGCTGGGCTACTTCGACGTGAAGGTCGACCATGAGCGCCAGACGCCGGAACCTGATCAGGTCTTGATCGTCTACACCATCACCCTGGGATTGAAGCGTCGCGTTGAGAGCGTATCCGTCATCGGGAACCGATATTTCGATTCCTCCACATTGAAGGACTTGTTGAGCGTTCGAGAAGCCGACGCGCTTGATCGCCAGGGTGTTTACAGCCAAGCGCTTGTGGCGGCAGATGTCAGCGCCCTCGAGAACGTCTATCAGAACAATGGATTCCCATCGGTAAAGGTCACTCCCAAAACGATTCCGGTTAATCCGACTTCCTCCGGAAAACCGAAGCATGCCGGTCTTGCCGTGGAGTATCAAATCAACGAAGGACCGCAACAACGAGTGGGAACTGTGACGCTTGAAGGAAACGAACACGTGGAAGCTGCAAAGCTTCTCCCATTGCTGAATACTTCTCCGGGCCAGTTGCTTTCGGCACAGAATCTTGCTGGAGACCGGGACACGCTGCTGACCGATTATCTGAGCAAGGGATTTGATCAGGTGCGGATCGAAGTCGAGGAACATCCGCAGCCTGCAAACGCAAATATGGCGGATGTTGTTTTCCATGTCACGGAAGGGCAGCAGGTTTTCGTCCGCAAGGTATTAATGACCGGATTGGTTTACACGCGCCCCGATACTGTGGCTAGCGCCGTTACGATTCATTCGGGCGACCCACTCAACCAGACAGCTCTCCTTGAAACACAACGCAATCTATACAACTTCGCGCTCTTCAATGAGGTTGACACGGCAATCGAAAATCCCACAGGCGGCGAAACGCAAAAAACGGTGCTTCTGCAAATCGCCGAAGCGCGTCGATGGACTTTCACTTATGGACTTGGCTTTGAAGCGCAAACTGGAACGCCACAAAACAATTGCGCCGGATACATTGCCACCGGAACCCCGTGTTCGCCCAATGGCAAAACGGGAATCAGCCCAAGAGTGCTTGGCGCTCTCACGCGCAACGGCCTCTTTGGACGAGACGAGTCGGCCTCGGTCCAGGGCACCTATGGTTTGTTGGAACAGAAAGTGAACCTCGTTTTCCAGAATCCGCACTTCTACGGCAATCCGAATTTCGGACTCACTTTTACCGGCGGTTATGCGAACAGCCAGGATGTTACGACGTATGTTGCTTCAAAACTGGACGCCGGATTGAGGTGGACCGAACGCTTCAGCGGCACAGGAAGACATTTCTCCAGGGCAAACACGTTTGTTTACGAATTCGATTTTCGCCGCGTGAAGGTGGCAGCGAGCAGCTTGCAAGTCTTCCCAACTGAGATTCCTGTCTTATCCCAGGCAGTCCGTGTCGCCGGGCCGGGAATGACCTGGATTCGCGACACACGCGATTCGCCGCTCGATGCGCATCGAGGGACATACACAAGTTTTCAGGAGTTCTTTTCCAGCCACACGTTCGGCTCGGAGGCACAGTTCAACCGCCTTGACTTCTCCAATTCCAGCTTCTATGGTTTCGACAAGAACCGCTTCGTCCTGGCGCGCAACAGCCGCTATGGCCAGGAGCGCGCCTTCGGATCGGATGGGGACAAGCTGATCCCACTTCCGGAGAGACTCTACGCTGGCGGCCCTACATCGCTGCGCGGATTCTCGATCAACGCAGCGGGCCCTCGCGATCCGGAGACAGGTTTTCCAATCGGCGGGGCCGGAGCGCTGGTGAACAGTGCCGAACTACGGCTACCGCCGCCAACCCTTCCATGGCTTGGGGACACTCTCAGCTTCGTGCTGTTTCATGACATGGGAAACGTCTTCGCCAATGCTGGAGACGCGTGGGTGAGTGCCTTGCGGATTCATCAGCCCGATCGCGATAACTGCAGGGACCTCACGCCGGCGGGCGCCGGCAACCCTCCGACGCCACCTGCCCCGAACGGGCCGACCACTTCGATCGGTCAATTAGGCAACTGCAGCTTCAATTACTTCTCACACGCCGCAGGGCTGGGTTTGCGCTACCATACGCCCGTCGGGCCCATACGTCTGGATTTCAGCTATAACTTGAATCCGCCCATCTTTCCGATCAACGTCAACTACTCGCTTTCGAGCCCGTACACCGATCAACATGTTGGCGAAGCCAGCCATTTCAACTTTTTCTTCAGCCTAGGTCAAACGTTTTGATGACAATTGTCGGCCACACTCACTTCGGCCCCAAGGCCCACGCGCAAGCGCTTAGAAGACTGTTTTTGTGCCTGATCCTTGCTGGCTCGGGGGGTGGCCTTGCGCACCTTCCATCTCAAACGGCTCCGTCTTCGACGCCCGCAGTCTTGGATCACGTGGTGGCGGTGGTGAATGGCCGCGCCACTCTGGCCAGCGATGTCAAAGAAGAGATGCTTCTGTCGGTTCTGGAGCCGAGGGACGAAGAGCAGAGCGCGGAGACTCCCCAGGCGGCGCTTCAACGCATTATCAGCCGGACGCTTATCCGGCAACAGATTCGCGACGAAGACGCGAGGTCGATCGAACCGACGCCGGAGGAAGTGAAGGAACGCCTCTCTGAAATCAAAAAACAATTGCCGATTTGTGTTCGAGAGAACTGCTCAACAGACGATGGATGGAAGAGCTTTCTCGATAACCACGGCTTGACCGAGGCACGCGTGGAATCGTATTTACGCGGCCGTATGGAGATTCTTCGCTTCATTGAAATGCGATTCAGCCAAGGGATCCGCATCTCGCAGCAGGAGATTGAGGGGTACTACCACAACACGCTTGAGCCGCAGTATCAAACGGGCCAGAAAGCTCCGCCTCTCGACCAGGTCGCTCCCCGCATCGAGGAGATCCTGCTGCAGCGGCAGGTCAACGCCATGTTCAGCGGATGGCTCGATAGCTTGCGCAAACAAGGCGACGTCGAAGTCCTCGATTCCTCATTTGAAACCGCCAATGACTCGCTCCAGGGGGGCACGGCGCCATGAGCGAGCCGGAGGACATGCAGCCAACCGCGAACGAGCCGAAGCAGCCGCGCCGCACCCGCAGGCGCTTGTTTCTGATGGGAGGCGTTGGCGCGCTGCTCCTCATCGTAAGTACCTTCGGCTTGATTCTCTGGGGCGGATCGGCCAGCTTTGAGAATCTAGTCCGCCAGCGACTGATCGCTCGAATCGAGGCAGCGACTGGTGGACGGGTCGAGATCGCGACGTTCCATTGGCATCTGTTCCGCCTGGATGCGGAGGCAACGGGTTTAGTGATTCATGGCCGTGAGGCTGCGACCGAAGCACCTTATGCGAAAGTCGCCCGCGTGCATGTTGGAATTAGCGTGCTCGGATTCTTCAGCCCGCGCATTCTTCTCCGTGACCTCGAAATTACCCAACCCGCATTTCATTTGATTGTCTGTCCCGACGGCTCGACCAACCAGCCGCAGCCCCGCAGGCCAACTCAATCGAGCAAGTCCGGAATCAATACTTTTTTCGACTTCAAGGCGGATCATGTCGCGGTGGAGCAGGGAGTTCTCGACTACGAGAACCGTGCGGCAGATTTTGACTTTCAGAATCGCCACCTACGCCTCGACTTCGCCGCCAACGACGTTTCGGCGCTCATCTCGTATGTAAAAGGCAGCGGTTCGAATCCCGAAAGCTACCGTATAGAGGCAGGGGTGCGCGACATCGCAGTCACACGTGGCGATGCCGCGCATCCTGAGTCGCAGCAGGCGGAAGGATTTGCGCAAGCGACTCTCGACTTGACGCGCAACACAGCTTTTCTACGTTCTCTGCGAATCACATCGCGTAGCAAGGATGCCGGCGAGCACACGCTGGCTGTCTCCGGTTCGCTTACTGACTTCGCTCGCCCGCACTGGCATGCAACGGCACAGGGCATTCTGGACATGCGTCTCCTGGAGCCGTCGACGGGTTACCCGAACTCGCCCGAAGGGATGGCTCAACTCGATCTTTCGGCAGAAGGACACGATGGGCAGTTTCGCGTCGACGGAAAAGTCCACGTAGATCGAGGCTCGTACATTGCGCCCGGTGTGAATGCCCGCGGGGTGAATCTGGATGCGCACGTTCATGCAGATCCGGAGCAGTTGCTGATTACTTCGATCGTGGCGCGCCTTCATCAGGGCGGTCAGTTGGAGGGAACGGTCGCGCTGGACCACTGGCTTCCAGTCATTCCAGGGACTCCTGTTCTGGAGGCTGCGGCAACAGCGGCCCCACCGAAGAGGTGGCGGTTCAGCCATAAGCAACCGCCTGCGCCCAAGCCGGTCTCCAAACCTAATTATCCTGCGCCCCTTCCACTCCTCGTGAATGGCAAAGTGACGGCGCAGCTCAAAAACGTCGCGCTGGACACCGTGCTGGACATCGTTGGCCAGGGACCTTTTCAACGGCTGGGGATCGACGCCCGGCTCGATGGTCCAGCAACCGCGACCTGGTCGAACGGCGACACGGTGACCCTGGTGGTCGACGCCAAATTGGACATGAGTCCTTCAATCGTCACACCTGCGAGGGAGGCGCCTGCGACAGGCATGATCGACGGCACCTATACGCAGCGTGACGGCTCGGTCGATCTGCGTAAGCTCAATGTCGAGTTGCCGGGAAGCAGCATTGGCGCGCACGGCCATCTCGGTGCATATCCCATCAGCAGCCCATCCGCCATCACCGTTGATTTTCGCTCGCGCAATCTTGGCGAATTCGACACGGTGCTGCGCGACCTCGGGCTAAGGCACGAAGGAAAGTCAGGAACCGAGGCCCTTCCTCTACTGCTCGGGGGGCAAGCGGAGTTTCACGGCAATTGGTCCGGTTCTCTGAACGATCCCTACCTGAATGGCGACTTGAAAGCATCGGATATCACTCTTGAATTGCCGGCGAGCCCGAGCGATAAATCCGGAAAGCCGCAGCTTGTGCATTGGGACAATCTGGAGGCCATCGGCAGCTACTCCGCGGCGCGCATTTCGATCGATCGGAGTCAACTCACACACGGACAGTCCATGATCCACATGGATGGCTCGTTAACCGGCTCCCCTTCGTTACCGCACCAAAAAGGAATACCAAATTTCGATTCCAACTCCGAGCTTCATCTTCACTTGAATGCCAGCAGTGTCGGAATCGAAGAAGTCCTGCCATTCCTTGGTAAGAGCCTGCCTGTGACCGGTCAGCTGAGTGCCCAGGTTGAGGCAGACGGGCCCGTTCACGCGCTTGATGGCTCAGGATGGGTCGAATTAGATCATGGTGTTGTCTACGGCGAGCCCGTAGCGCGCATCCACGCACAGGGCAAGATTGTGGGACACGATGTGCAGGTCGCCTCGATTGCCGTAAACGATGCGGCAGGAAACGCCTCCGGCTCCGGCGGCTTCGATTTGGTAACACGCCAGCTTCAGTTCGAGGCACAAGGCACAGGTGTTGACATCAGCCGAATTCAAGGCCTTCAGCAAGCCGGATTTGCAACCAACGGCACATTGGAATTCTCAGTCTCTGGAAACGGGACATTGGATGATCCGCGGATTGAAGCAAAGGGTAGAATTGGCGGACTGACCCTGAGCGGCGAGCCAGTCGGCGAAATGCAAATCACAGCCCACACGGCGAACCATAGTCTCACCTATGACCTGGCGACTCACTTCCAATCTGCCTCGTTAACCGCGCATGGACAAACTGCACTCAACGCCGATTACACGACTCAGGCCAGGATTGAATTTTCGGATTTCAACATCGCTAGTCTTCTCGAAGCGGCTCGCGTGCCTGGGCTCACCGGTCAGTCCGCCCTGGCGGGCACAGTGACGATGGAGGGACCACTTGCGCACCTTGACCAGCTTCGAGGCGATGCGCGGCTACAGAGCCTCGCCGTCACCCTCTCCGGTGTTCATCTGGCGAGCGACGGGCCTGTCCATGCCACATTGGCTAACTCACGAGTGAACCTTGATCCGCTCCACGTTAAGGGAGAAGAGACAGATCTTCACGCTCAGGGTAGCCTCGATTTCAAGGCGAATCGGCGCCTCGACTTTGCTGCCAACGGCTCCATCAATTTGAAGCTCGCGGAGTCCCTCGATCCGGACCTCACAGCAAGTGGCACTGCTACTTTTCAGATGGAGGCCCACGGTCCTCTGAGCAATCCTGGGCTCCGCGGCAGCGTTGATTTCCAGGACGCCTCGCTTGCCCTCGAAGACCTGCCCAACAGCCTGAGCCAGCTCCATGGAACCTTGGAATTCAATCAAAACCGATTGGAAGTCAAGTCACTGACAGCGATGACAGGTGGCGGACTGCTCAGCGTTTCGGGTTATCTGGCCTATCAGCATGGTATCTTTGCCGACCTCTCGGTTTCCGGCAGGGGAATTCGCATCCGTTATCCGCAAGGCGTGAGTTCACTCGCGGACGCAAATCTGCAACTTCAGGGCTCGCAAAACAACCTTCTCCTCAGCGGCAATGTGATGGTCACGCGCTTTACAGTGAGCCCCAACCTGGACATCGCCGCCTTCGCGACCCAGGCAAGCAGGATCCAGCCAGTAGCGCCGCCCGATGCACCGTCCAATCACGTGCGTCTCGACGTGCACATACAATCTTCTCCGCAGTTGAATTTCCAGAATGCCTACGCCAAGCTCGCGGGCGACGTCGATTTGCGCTTACGCGGCACGCTTGCCACGCCTACTTTGCTTGGCCGTGTATCGATCACGGAAGGCAACGCAACCATCGCGGGAACACGTTACGAACTGCAGCGCGGGGACATTACATTCACAAATCCGGTGCGTATTGAACCCGCCATTGATCTGAATGCGACGGCACGCGTTGAAGACTACGACATCACGCTGGGACTGCACGGCACTCTCAGCAAGATGACGGTTTCGTATCGAAGCGATCCGCCACTTCCCGAGGCCGACGTCGTTGCCTTGCTGGCCTTAGGGAGAACCGAGAACGAGCAGCAGATTTACGGGCAACAACAGGAACAGGTCGCCGCGAATCCCACCACGGAGGCATTGCTGGGTGGAGCGCTCAATGCAACTGTAAGTAGTCGCGTGCAAAAACTGTTCGGCGCCGGTTCTGTGAAAGTGGATCCCAATTATCTTGGCGTCCTGGGAAACTCCACTACTCGAATCACCGTCGAGGAACAGCTCAGCAAATTCGTCACGCTCACCTATGCAACCGACGTAAATACCACGGCACAACAGCTGCTGCAAGCTGAAATCGCCATCAACAGGCACGTCTCGCTGCTCGTCGCGCGCGACGAATCAGGCGTCTTTTCGATGGTGCTGAAAGCGGTGCGGCGTTATCGCTAGTGCATGGGTTGGGCTTGAGTTTGCGCGGCCAATTCCCTGCTGACGAAGCTTCCTGTTCAGGATTTCAGAGCTTAGCAACTGAACAGGATGGATAGGCTTCGCAAGGATCTCAAAGAAATATCCTTCAATCGATGCATCATCGAGCAGGCTCGATGTGTCCACATTGCCCGAGAAAAGAACGATTCGCGCATCGGGACAGATGGTGCGAACCCCTTTCGCCAGCTGAATCCCATTGAAGTCCGGCATCACCACGTCGGAGACTACAATGCCCGGGCATCGTTCTTGAATCGATTGAAGAGCAGCGGCGCCGCTGTATTTCGCAACTGCTGAAAAGCCGTTGCGATTGAGGATCATCGCGACGCTGTCGGCAATCAGGCTCTCATCATCCACAACGAGCGCCCGGGGCAGGTTCCCGTCCTTTGTGTCCAGGCCTTTTTGCGTTACGAATCGTGATTCACCTGGCTGGTCTGCCAGACTGCTTGCGAGAAATTGAGGGGGAACTCCTTCAACCACGACTCCTACGATTGTTGTTACCAGGAGACGTATACGTCTATCGATCATTCGCTTTCATGTGCCTCATCGTTTAGGTTTTTGCTTCCACTCGGGACAAAGAAGCTCATGACTGTCCCAGCTTTTTGCCCTTGCTGACTGCGGAAGCGCAGATAGCCGCCTTGCTGCTCTATCAGAGATTTCGTTACCCACAGACCGATCCCAGTTCCCACGTTCGATTTGGTGGTGAAGAATGGAACGAATATTCGACGCTTCACCTCCGGTGACATACCGGTACCGTTGTCTGCCACCGTGATGCGTACACCGGGCTCCCTTCCGTCGGTCCAATTCTTTGTCGCGTGCACGCGAAGCCATATCTTGCCGCCGGGAGCGGACGCATCAATTGCATTTGCGATCAAATTTGACAGGACCTGCTTAAGTTCTCCCTGCTTGGCATAGACCTTCAGGTGCGGGTTGATCGAGACCGATGTCCTTATCCGTTTCGACCGCAGTTTTCGCTCATACACCGCGAGCACATCTTTGACCAGTTCTTCCACTTCGACGCGCCTTCTGGTTGAAGTGTCTTTGTAGAATCCGAGGGTTTGTTGGGCAATCTGCGCAACGCGCGCAAGCTCGCGATCGGCGATCTCCAAGTGCCGGCAGGCTTCATTGGGCACGCCCGGCGTGGTCTTTGCGAGGTAGATTAGATTCGTTATTGCTTCCAGCGGGTTGTTGATTTCGTGTGCAATTGTTGCTGCCATCCGACCCGCGGAAGCCAGTTTTTCAGCCTGAACGGCTATTTGCTGGGCATTCTTCAGTTCGGTGATGTCGCGTGATACGGCCACGAGCCGCTCAATTTCTCCATTGGCTCCTCGCACCGGCGTGATTCTGACATCCCAACTCTTTAAAGCACCGTGGTGCGTCCGGCAATCACCCTGAAAACTACCGACACTGCCGTTCCTTGCGTCAGCGATCGCGGCCTCTGCGCGTTCTCGATCCTCTTCGTTCCAGAAATCGACCCAGCGCTCTCCCAGCACCTGACCGGCATCGTGAATCTCGAGAGCACTCAGGCCCGGAGGACTCACATAATCCATGCGCCCATCCAAACCGAGTACGTTGACACAATCGACGCTGCTCTCCACAACTTGCTTCGCGAATCGCTCGGCGCGCTGGAGCCTGGCTTCCACCTCTTTTCGCTGAGCCGTCTCCCGTTCGAGCTCAAGGACCGCCCAATGCACAACGGAGGCCCTTTGCTGCAATGAACTCACCATGCGCAGGCGAGCGTCTTCGTCCCTGAGAGATGTGTAGCTCTCCGCTGGAACCACGTGACCATGCTCGGCGCAAACCTTCCGAAATCGTTCGAGCTGTGATTCATTCTTGAAAGATCCCAAAGGGTAGGCACAACGTAGGGTCATCGAGTTGCGTTGAGCGAGCTCGGCACACAGCCGTTCCACTTCAATTGTGGCGTCGTTTCTGCCTTTTTTCCAAAGCAGGGCCACCATCTCGATAAATCCAACAATGATCTTGGATTTCCGAATACTGCCAAGCCCGGCGCGCCGAACCTCAGGTTCGAGGACATCAAAAAACAATTCGCTGTCCGGCCAACCTTCGACCAGAAACTTGGATAATGTTTTTTCGGCGTCAAGCTCGATGTAACGATTTCGACTGGTGGCCAGATCAACATTGACTCCCCGCGCGCGCAAGCAGTCCGCGAGTTGTTGCCGGTGCTTCTTGGTTGCAATGACGATGCACGATCCGCCAGAACCCAACGCCGCGCCGCCGAATTCGCTCAGGTTATCGAGAAGAGCAGACTCGTCCTCGTAGAACAAAATGGAATGGGACCCGTTGGGCTCGGCCGTGTCGATATCCCGCAACGGCATAGGACAATTCTCCAAAGTTGAGCCCCGGAAAAACAATCCGCCCCCAAATCTTGCTCTATTCAACGAGCGGGATCATGGAAGAGAGGTCGCTCACTTCCTCACAAGCGTTACGATGCAGTTCCATCGCTTCCTGTTGTCAAAGCACTCGGTTTCCCTTGGGTCCCCGACGGCGAAACTGCAGAAGGCAACCATCTTGGCACCAAGTGCCATGTCTCAACACAACTCCAACGCTGAATCGCGTGTCTATATGAAACGTATGGCGGCTTTCACACGGAAGCCGCCGTACGTTCGACCAGAAAGAGGAGGAAGTATGACGACTAAGATGAGTCGTTCCAGGGCAGCCATCTTGGCGGCCACGCTCGCTGGATCCCTCCTGAGCCTTCCCCAGGTCTCCTTGGCGATGGCCGGGAACTCCGGAGCAAATACAACCGGCGGGCAAGACCAGCCGGATGCAACAAGTGCAGTCAAATCGAAGTTAAACAAGTCGCAGTTCAAGAATGTCCAAGTCAGTGTGGATTCGAACGGGATCGCCACCTTAACGGGCAGCGTCGATTTGTTCGAATACAAAGCCGACGCTGAAAAGCGGGTTAGCAAAGCGAAAGGCGTCACCGCGGTCAGAAACGAGGTCGAAGTCGCGGGACCAAGCGTGTCGGACCAGGAACTTCAAAACAAACTCGGCGAAAAACTGGCCTACGACCGTGTTGGGTACGGTACCACTCCCTTCAACGCCATCACTATCAAAGTTGAGAACGGCGTTGTGACGCTAGGCGGTCATGCCTACGGCTACGTGGATCGTGACTCCGCATTGGCTCTCGTGAGCACCTATCCCGGTGTGAAAGACGTGGTCAACGAAATTGAAGTCGACCCTACGTCAATCATGGATGACCAGACTCGATTGCAAGTGGCACGCGCTGTCTATGGCTATCCTTCGCTGAACAAGTATGCCATCGATCCGGCCAAGCCAATCCGCATCTCGGTGCAGAACGGGCATGTTGAGCTCTATGGCACGGTTGATACGCAGGCTGACAAAGAAACAGCCTACATCCGCGCCAACGGCGTCCCCGGCGTCTTTGGCGTGAAGAACTACCTGCAGGTGGCCAACCAACCCACCGAGTCGAGGTAGGACTCGCGGACTCGCTTCGCGCCAGGGCACAGTTGCTCTGGCGCGTGCTGGTTTTCTGAAAGAAATCTGCAACCTTGCGTCGTTCTTCCTCATTCCATCGACGATGGCATAGATGCCTCTGTGCACGCATGTAAACTGTTCGATGGAGCGAGGCGCGGTGAAATTACTTGAAAAGACACGCACGACTCTGGAAATGATCAAGTGGGAGCACTCGATTTTTGCGCTCCCCTTTGCCCTAACCGCGACGATTCTTGCTGCGCGCGGAGTGCCCGCTTGGCGCACCCTTGTGTGGATCGTGATCGCAATGGTCTCGGCCCGGGCTTGTGCGATGGCCTTCAACCGCTGGGCCGACGCGGACATCGATGCCGCCAATCCGCGCACACAGAGCCGCGCAATTCCGGCGGGTCTGCTGTCGCGCTCATTCGTGCTTGGTTTCACTGTGCTGACGGGACTTCTCTTCGTCGTTGCTACGGCCAATCTCAACCGACTCACGCTGGAGTTGAGTCCTGCGGTTTTGATCGTTCTGCTCGGTTACAGCTACATGAAGCGCATTACCCGCTGGTCTCACGTTGTGCTCGGGCTTGCGCTTGGCCTCGCTCCCGCGGCTGCTTGGATTGCTGTGCGTGGAAGTCTTGACCCGCGCATCCTTGTCCTCACGGCCGCAGTGACGCTCTGGGTCGGTGGCTTCGATGTTCTCTACGCCTGCCAGGACTATGAGCATGATCGGGCAACGGGACTTTACAGCCTGCCGCAGTCGATAGGAATCCCAGCAGCCTTCTGGGCGGCACGTGCGATGCACCTCGTCATGCTGGGACTGCTTGCCTGGTTTGCTTGGCTCTTTGCTTTTGGTCCTGCGGGATGGCTAGGCATCGCAGCCGCTGGTCTACTGCTGGCCTACGAGCATTCCATCGTTTCGCCCCGCGACCTCCGGCGGCTTAACGCGGCATTCTTCACCATGAATGGTGTCATCGCCATGGTCTTCCTTGTTTTCGTGGCGACAGACTTGTGGCTGCGCAGATGACGCTTCAATTCCTTCGCGCAAAATCTCAAACGACGACGCCGCAGCGCTATGGTATGGTGCAAGAGGCTTTCCGGTGCGCCTTTCGCAACAATGGTAGAAGGACGCGCAGGTTTGCCCGGCGCTAGCATGAGAGTCGCAATTCAGGGAGAACCCGGATCATTCAGCCACGAAGCGGCGAAGAAGCTTAACGCCGATGCGGAGATCGCTCCCTTTTCGCTCTCGGCTGAAGTCTTTGCCGCGCTCGCCAATGGCTCAGTCGAAGCAGCCGTCATCCCCATTGAAAACAGCTTGGCTGGGTCGGTATTGGAACATTTCGACCTGCTGCTGGTTCACGATGTGCAAGTGGAGCGCGAAACGCTGCTCCGCATTCGGCACAATCTGATTGCGCTTGCCGGCTCGTCGATGGATGTCATCGACCGCGTGTTTTCGCACCCCGTAGCGCTGGCACAATGCAGGCGTTTTCTTGCGGCGCATCCGAAGATGAAATCCGTTGCCTTCTACGATACTGCGGGAAGCGTGAAACAGCTGGTGGAGCTGCACGATCGCACGGCGGCGGCGATTGCCAGCACGGCCGCCGCAAACTTTTATGGCGCGAACATTCTGCAAGCTGACATCGAGGACGATCCGGAAAACTTCACGCGCTTCTTTTTTGTGCGCCGTAAAAGTGAATCGATTGCAGATCCCGAATCCAATAAAATCAGCATCGCTTTTTCGCTGGAAAATCGTCCCGGTTCCCTGGTGGATGCGCTTCTGGAGCTATCGGCGATTGGAACCAATTTGACCAAGATCGAATCGCGGCCCGTTCACGGCAAGCCATGGGAATACATTTTTTACGTAGACTGCCAGATTCAATCGGCCCAAGAGGGCAGCCGCGCCCTTACAGCTTTGAAACCGCACTGCGCCATGGTAAAGGAGCTGGGCCGCTACAAGGAAGCTCAGCGATAATTTCCAAAAACCGATTCTCGGTGCGGGGTGCGACCCAAACGTTAAGGGGATGAGTTGTGGCTCATCCCCCTCTTACAATTCCGCTTGGCAATGCCCTTAGAAGTGATACGCCACGCCGATCGCTGGAACAGAAACGTTGTACCAGCGCTTTGTGTCAAATTGCGAATCCCCGAACGTTGGCACCTTCGTCACGATACCGCGATATTCGGCGCGGATATCGAAACTCGGACTTATCTCATAAGCAATACCGGCGCCGTAGAGGCCGCCGATGCCTGTCTGCTGCTTCACGTCCAGCGAAGTCGTGGTGGAATCCCGGATAGGCAGGAAAATGAGCACCGCCGGACCAGCTTCGACAAACGGGTTGAATTTGCGATAAGTGAAGCTGCGGACGTAGCCGAATGAAATCTCCTGGGTGCGCGTGTTCACCAGGTAATTGTTGGTATTGCTGATCAGGTAGTGAATCTTGTTTTCGTAGGTAATGCCGTAGTTGGCTTCGAGTGCACTTGATGGCGTGAGCATGAACCGGTAGCTGATCATGGCTCCTTCACCCACCGTCGCGCTCACCTGGACATCTGTGGAAGAAGCCCGGAATGGTTCGTAGATGCCCGTTCCGCTAATGCTGATGTCCTGCCTGCTCTCCTGGGCACGGCCCACTGACACACACACTGCCAGCAGGAATGCAATAAAAGCGATCTTCTTCATCCCGGTAGAACCTCGCGACTGCCCAACCGTACGGCCGGCAACCAATCTTATTGATTCCGGTGCGCCGGTTCGTGCCGGGCCCCGCTCTCAGCATTGTAAATGGCCGGAACGGGACACGACAGAAGGGCTTACACCGGAATGACTCTTATGGCCTTAGACGCAACGAATTCCAAATGGACTTCATTCTCCAGCGAGCAAAAAACAAGCGCTTGATTCCGCCGAGCGATGGGCTTGTCCGCTTGCGAGATTGGCGAAACCGAGGCTCATTACGCCGTACGTTCCACATGGTAGTAGAAGGGCGGCCCCTGGGCCTCAGCCATCGAGCGCACCGTCTTCAAGAAGGCTCGCGCCGCATAGCTGAGTGTGGCCTGGCGACGGTGCACAAGCCGTAACACGCGCTTCATCTCCAATTCATTGACCGTCACTCGCACCAAATCGCCGGTCGTGAGTTCGCGTGCCACTGAGAGATGGGGCACCAGGGCGACTCCAGTGCCCATTGCCACAAAACGCTTGATGGCCTCGATGGTCGGCAGTTCAATCCCCATCTTCAGCGGTGTCCGATAACGCTGAAACGCTTCAATCACTTTCTTTCGCAATGGCGATGCGACATGATGCCCAATAAAATCCTCCCGGCCAAGGTCGTTGATCGAGACGCGCTCCGCAGTCGCGAGCGGATGGCGCGGACTTACGATTAGCGCGAGAGTGTCGCCGTACACAGCGATCGTTCGGAACTTCGCCGCATCCGGCCGATAGGAAATCACTCCGATTTCAAAGGTTCGCAGATTCAATTCCTCAGGAATGCGGCTCGCCAGCATTCGATGTACCGTGACGTTCACATGAGGAAACTCGCGCCGAAATTGGTCAATGGCCGGCAACAGGTACATACAGGTGTACTCATTGGCCGCCAGTTGCAGCTGACCACGCTCCAGGCTCTTCAGTTCGCCCAGCGCGCTGGTGGCCTCGCGGCGCAGTGCCATCAGGCGAAGCGCATAGTCGCGCAAAAGCACTCCCGCTGCGGTCATTGACCCATCCCGAGCGGCGCGGTCGAAGAGCGTCTCTCCTAGGGATTCTTCCAGTTTGCGAATCACCTGGCTGACGGCGGGCTGGGTCCGGTTGAGGCGTACGGCTGCACGCGAGAAGCTTCGTTCTTCGGCCACGGCCAGAAAGGTCTCAAGCTGGGTTAGTTCCATAGCAATCTCGGCCCGTTTCCTCGAAATAGACCATAACAGCTTCTAATGGGTTCCCCAAAAATAATAACTTTGCCTTATATACTAGGAATGCGAGACACTTGTGGTGTTGGCAGCGGCATCCCTGGCAGGCGAACCTATGACATCCGACCACGTAGTCTTCTTCGACACCACTCTCCGCGACGGCGAACAGTCTCCCGGTTGCAGCATGACAACCCAAGAGAAGCTCACCATGGCTCATGCTCTTGAGGACCTCGGGGTAGACATTATCGAGGCCGGATTCGCGATGGCTTCAGAGGGCGACTTTGCGGCGATTGCCACCATCACGCAGGCTGTTCGCAAACCGCGCATCGCTTCCCTCGCCCGGGCGAAGACTGAAGACATCGAAATGGCCGCACGCGCCCTCCAGTTTGCCGACCGCGCCCGCATCCACGTCTTTCTCGCATCGAGCGATTTGCATCTCGAGTACAAGCTCAAGATTGGCCGCCAGGAAGCGCTCGATCTGGCCGGCGAGTCGGTGCGCCTGGCACGTTCACTCGCCGACGATGTCGAGTTCTCACCCGAGGACGCAACCCGCTCCGATCGAGATTATCTTGTCGAGATGGTGCGTATCGCTGTTGAAGCCGGCGCCACGACAATCAACATGCCTGACACCGTGGGGTATATGACGCCCGACGAATATGGCCAGATGTTTCGCGAAGTCCGCGAACGGATTCCCGCCATTGACGAAAGGAACATCGTGCTCTCTTCCCACTGCCACGATGACCTCGGCCTCGCAGTAGCCAACTCGCTGGCAGCGATCTCTGCGGGTGCACGGCAGGTGGAATGCACGATCAACGGTATCGGCGAACGTGCAGGCAATGCCTCTCTTGAGGAAATTGCGGCTGCCCTTTACGTGCGCGGCGACCGGTACGGCGTTTCCACAAGTATCAAGCTCGCCAACCTCTATCCAACCAGCGAGGTATTGGGCCAAATCATTACCTTCAAGCCATCGCCTAACAAAGCTGTCGTGGGCGCCAATGCCTTTGCCCACGAGTCCGGCATTCACCAGCACGGTATGCTGGCCAATCCGCTCTGCTACGAGATCATGACGCCGGCGCTTGTTGGAGTTTCAAAGACGCACCTGGTGCTCGGCAAACACTCTGGCCGGGCAGCGTTGCGGCATCGTCTTGAACAGCTAGGGTTCACCGTCAGCCGCGATGAATTGCAGCATGTCTATTACCGCTTTGTCGCGCTGGCCGATCGCAAAAAGAACATCTATGACCAGGATCTGATCGGGATTCTCCCCGATCCGATCCGCGAACGGCGCAGCGTGCCCGTTTCCGAACTCGATTAACTCCTTTCGCTGTTTACTGACCACTGTTCACTGGAAAAAGAATGAAGCTTAAAATTTTGGTTGTCGCGGGCGACGGTATCGGCCCGGAAGTGACGAATGAAGCTGTCTCGGTTCTGCGCGACGTAGCAGAGTTGGGCGGTCATACGCTGGAAATCAACGCCAAGCGCATTGGCGGCGTAGCGATCGTGCAGGACGGTACGCCACTTCCCGCGGAAACGCTTGAAGTCGCGTTGGCATCGGACGCTGTGCTGCTCGGTGCGGTGGGTGGGAATGAGTTCAATTCCCTCCCCCCGGACAAACGCCCTGAAGCGGGCCTGTTGCAAATTCGCGCCGCACTGGGCGGCTTCGCTAACCTGCGCCCTGCATTCGCATTTAAGGAACTGGCTGTGAACAGCCCGCTTCGCCCTGAGATCGTGGAGGGCGCGGACATCCTTTTTGTGCGCGAATTGCTTGGCGGCTTGTATTTCGGTGTACCGCGCGAGTGGAACCGCAGCACGGGTGAGGCGTGGAACACCATGCGTTACACACGCGACGAAGTGGCTCGCGTTGCCCGCATCGCCTTCCAGTTGGCGTCGCAACGCCGCAAGAAGCTGACCAGCGTGGACAAAGCGAATGTGCTTGAAGTTTCGCAACTTTGGCGCGCCACGGTGAATGAAGTCGCGGCCGAGTTCCCCGGCGTGACCGTCGAGCATCAATACGTCGACGCTATGTCGATGCACCTGATGAATCAGCCACGCAACTATGACGTGGTTCTTACAGAGAACCTTTTTGGAGACATTCTCTCCGACGAGTCTGCTGTGATCACCGGATCGCTCGGCATGCTGCCATCGGCGACCATCGGCGGCAAAGTGAATCTCTACGAACCTGTTCACGGCTCCGCTCCGGATATCGCCGGCAAGGGGCTGGCCAATCCGCTTGGCGCGATCCTTACGGGGGCATTGATTCTGCGTCACACAGCGAAACTCGAAGCAGAGGCTGCGGCAATCGAGGCTTCAGTCCGTAAGGTGCTTGAGCAAGGCTTCCGCACGCCCGATCTTGCCCGCTCGAATGCTCAGGGATTCACTGTGCTTTCGACAAAAGATATGGGCGCCAAAGTGCGCGAGACCGTCAAAACGATGCTCGTCAACGCATAAATGAGAATGAGCCCGAGGATTTGAGGATCTTTTAATGAGTTCCGAACCAAAGACGTTATTCGAGAAGGTCTGGGAACAGCACGTAGTGGTTGAGCCGCAGGGCGAACCCACATTGCTCTACATCGACCTGCAGTTGGTGCACGAGGTGACTTCCCCGCAGGCGTTCGAAGGATTGCGCCTCGCCGGCCGCAGGGTACGGAGACCGGATCGCACAATTGCTACGGTAGATCACAATGTGCCCACGACCATTGAAGGCCGGCTGAACATCGTCGATCAGATCGCCGCCACTCAGATCGCGACGTTGCGCAAGAACTGCGCGGATTTTGGCGTCGAGCTTTATGACGTGAATTCACGCGAACAAGGAATCGTGCATGTGATCGGTCCCGAACTCGGCATCACCAAGCCGGGAATGACGATCGTCTGCGGCGACTCGCACACGTCGACGCATGGCGCATTCGGCGCTCTGGCATTCGGGATCGGCACCAGCGAAGTGGAACACGTGCTGGCAACACAGACGCTGCCGCAATCCAAGCCCAAGACCTTCCGCATCGCGGTCGAAGGCAAGCTGCCGCACGGCGTGACCGCCAAGGACATCATCCTCGCCATCATCGGGCAGATCGGCACCGACGGCGCTACAGGCTGCGTGATTGAGTACGCGGGTTCGGCTATCCGCGCGCTTTCGATGGAAGGCCGCATGACCATCTGCAACATGAGCATCGAGGCAGGCGCACGAGCCGGAATGATCGCTCCGGACGCGACGACGTTCGCCTACCTGAAGGGCCGACGCTTCTGCCCGAAAGGTGCCGAGTGGGAGAAAGCCGTCGCCGAGTGGAGCAAGCTGCCGAGCGATCCAGGCGCGAAATTCGATCGCGAGCTGGTGATTGACGCCACCAAGCTCGTCCCCTACGTGAGCTGGGGAACGAGCCCGGGCATGGTTGCACCGGTGACAGACAAGGTTCCCGATCCTGCCGCCGCGCCGACGGAGCAGGAGCGCAAGGGCCTTGAACGCGCCCTCGAATACATGGGCCTGAAGGCCGGCACGCCCCTGAAGGAAGTGGCTGTCGACCGCGTTTTCATTGGCTCCTGCACCAACTCGCGCATTGAAGACTTGCGGGCTGCCGCGCGCATCTGCGCCGGCCACAAGGTCTCGGCCCGCGTAAGCGCGATGGTCGTTCCGGGTTCGCAGGCCGTGAAAGCACAGGCTGAAAAAGAAGGCCTTGACGTGATCTTCAAGGAAGCGGGCTTCGATTGGCGTGAGCCGGGCTGCTCCATGTGCCTTGGGATGAACCCCGACATTCTTTCTCCCGGCGAGCGTTGCGCCTCCACCAGCAATCGCAACTTCGAAGGCCGCCAGGGACGCGGCGGACGGACGCATCTCGTGAGTCCTGAAATGGCCGCGGCGGCCGCAATTGCCGGCCATTTCGTTGATATTCGTACATGGAATGTCAATGAGGAGGTGGCCGTCTAATGGAACCGTTCCGCACACTCACTGCACTGGCCGCACCGCTCGACCGTGCCAACGTCGATACGGATCAGATCATTCCGAAGCAGTTTTTGAAGCGCATTGAGCGCACCGGCTATGGCGAGTTTCTCTTTTTCGACTGGCGCAAGACCGCATCGGGCGAGCAGGATCCTTCCTTCGTCGTCAACGATCCGCGCTACAACGACGCAAAGATTCTGGTAGCCGGAAAGAACTTTGGCTGCGGCTCGAGTCGCGAGCACGCCGCATGGGCACTGAGCGACTTTGGCTTCCGCTGTGTGATCGCGCCAACATTTGCCGATATCTTCTTTTCGAATGCGGGCAAAAACGGCATCGTACTTGTTCGCCTTCCGGAAGAACAGGTCGAGACGCTTCTTCAAAACGCACAAACGATTCCGGGCTATCAACTCATGGTTTCGCTCGAGGAGCAGATCGTAAGCGATGCGCGCGGATTCAAGGCATCTTTTGATTTTGACCCGTTCCGCAAATTCTGCCTGATCGAGGGTCTCGACGATATCGGTTTGACCTTGCGGCACGCGGCGGCTTTGGATGCCTTTGAAGCAAAACACAACGAGGCTGGCTGGCTCACAGCGAAGAATAACTAAGAACATGAGAGACGAATGACCATCGAAGGTAAGCGCCAAAGCATTCCGTTAACTGAGGGCCCCAGCCGCGCAGCGGCGCGCTCGTATCTGCGTGGATCTGGATTCAGCAAAGACGATCTTCATAAACCGATCATCGGTATCGCCAATACGTGGACCGAAATCGGCACCTGTAATGTGCACCTTCGCGATATCGCCCAAGCACTGAAGGAAGGCATTCGCGAGGCAGGCGGCACTCCGATGGAGTTCAACACCGTCACCATCTCCGATGGCATCACCATGGGCACGCAGGGCATGAAGGCTTCGCTGGTATCGCGCGAGGTGATCGCAGATTCGATCGAACTTGTCGCGCGCGGCAATCTCTTCGACGGGCTCGTCGGTATCGGCGGCTGCGACAAAAATATGCCCGGTATCATCATGGCGCTTTGTCGTCTCGATATTCCCGGCATGATGCTCTATGGCGGATCGATTGCACCGGGCAAACTGAATGGCGTCGACATCACGATCCAGAATGTATTCGAAGGAATCGGTTCGTATGCTGCCGGCAAGATTGACGACGCCGGTCTTGAAGCACTCGAAGCCAATGCCTGTCCGGGCGCGGGCGCATGCGGCGGCCAGTTCACCGCCAACACGATGGCCATGTCCGGCGAAATTCTTGGTATCTCACCCATTCAACTTTCCGGCGTGCCTGCCACCTGGAAGGAAAAGCATGCCGCGACGAAGGAAGCCGGCCGCATGCTGATGGACGCAGTGCGTGCCAACCGTCGGCCCTCGCAGATCATCACGCGCAAGTCTCTCGAGAATACGATTGCCAGTGTTGCAGCGAGCGGCGGATCGACAAACGCTGTCCTTCACCTGCTTGCCATCGCGCGTGAATTGGGCATCGAACTCTCTATCGACGACTTCGATACGATCAGCAAAAAGACCCCGTTCATCTGCGATCTTGTACCGGCAGGAAAGTACATGGCCTCGCACTTTCAATCTGCAGGTGGCTCACGTGTGCTGGCAAAGCGCCTTATTGATGCGGGCCATGCCGATGGGTCCACACTCACTGTCAGCGGGCGCACACTGGCCGAAGAAGCAGCACTTGCCGAGGAAACACCGGGGCAGGTTGTCATTCACACATTCGACAAGCCCATCAAGCCGACAGGGGGGCTCGTTATTCTCAAAGGGAATCTCGCGCCGGAAGGTTGCGTGATGAAGGTTGCTGCTGCCGATCGAGTGGAACATCGAGGTCCAGCCCGTGTCTTCGATACAGAAGAAGCCTGTTTCGCTGCCGTCCAGGAAGGCAGAATCAGGCCCGGCGATGTGCTCGTGATTCGCTATGAGGGTCCGAAGGGAGGCCCTGGCATGCGCGAGATGTTGCAGGTGACCGCAGCCATCTCGTCCAACGCCGAACTGAGCGCGCACGTCGCGCTGCTTACCGATGGACGTTTCTCCGGCGCAACGCGCGGATTCACCGCCGGCCACGTCGCTCCCGAAGCATTCGTCGGCGGACCCATCGCCGCAGTGCGGGAGGGCGACATCATTCACTTCGACATTCCAAACCGCACATTGACGCTTGAAGTGAGCGACGCAGAAATTGCAAAACGTCTCAAGGCTTTTGCCCCGCCTGCTCTTCGATGGCCGGCAGGCGTTTTTCGCAAGTATGTCGATCGTGTAACGTCGGCATCCATTGGAGCAACAACGTAAGAACAGCTTCTAGCCTGCTAAAAGCCCGTAACTAGACACAACAGAACCAAGCTGGCGCTACGCAAAGACAAGCTAGCGGCTAGAGGCTAAAAGCTAGCAGATGAAAAGGAGTCACCCATGGGAAGCAACGCAAACACGCAGGATGCAAACGCCCACCTCACCACCCCCACGCGCCTGACAGGCTCGGAGATCGTATGGGCCACACTTGTGGGTGAAGGTGTTACGGATGTCTTCGGCTATCCCGGCGGAGCGATCCTGCCCGTATATGACGCACTGCGCAAGTTTCCCATTCACCACACGCTGGTCCGCCACGAGCAGGGTGCTGCTCACATGGCCGACGGCTATGCGCGCGCCTCAGGCAAAGTCGGCGTTGCGATTGCCACCAGCGGTCCGGGTGCGACCAATCTCGTCACTGGGATTGCAACGGCGATGCTCGACTCGATCCCGATGGTCTGCATCACCGGCAACGTCTCGAGCAAAGTGCTCGGCACCGACGCATTTCAGGAAGTCGATATCACGGGCATCACGCTGCCAGTGACCAAACACAATTTTTTGGTTAACCGCACAGAGGACATTGCGTCGGCACTACGTCACGCGTTTCAGATTGCGCGCTCCGGCCGACCTGGTCCTGTGCTCGTCGACATCACCAAGGATGCGCAGCAAGGCACAGCGATCTTCGACTTTGCTGCAGCCAAGCCGCGCCCCTATCGCCCCCATCCGATGCTCAACGTGGAAGACCATGGGCTCGAGCATGCCTCCGAGCTTATCCGCAACGCAAAGCGTCCCATCATTCTTGCTGGGCACGGCGTGTCTGAATCCGGCGCCATGGAACAGGTACGCACGCTGGCCGAGCGTACACAAATTCCCGTGGCTCTGACACTGCTGGGCCTCGGCGCTTTCCCAGCATCGCACCTGCTCAACTTGGGCATGATGGGCATGCACGGAGAAGCGTGGGTGAATCATGCTATTCAGGAAGCCGACCTGTTGATCGCGTGCGGCATGCGTTTCGATGATCGAGTGACGGGCACATTGGCCTCCTACGCCCCGAAGGCGAAGAAGATTCACATCGAGGTCGACCCCGCGGAGATCAACAAGAACGTCAAAGTCGATGTTGCGCTCATCGGCGATCTGCGCGAAGTGCTGGAAGAATTGTTGCCGCGCGTCGCGGGCCGCGACGGCAGCGCTTGGCTCAAAACAATTGAGGCAAGCAAGGGCGCGTGCGCGGTACGCGACATCAAGAACCTGCCCGACGATGGTCATCTTTATGCCGCTCATGTGGTGCATGATTTATGGCGCATTACAGAAGGGGAGGCCATAGTGGTGACCGATGTAGGCCAGCACCAGATGTGGGAGGCACAGTATTTTCATCATGAGACGCCACGCTCGCTCATCACCTCGGGCGGCCTGGGAACCATGGGATTCGCGCTGCCTGCGGCGATTGGGGCTAAGACCGCATGTCCTGAGAAGGAAGTCTGGGTGATCGCCGGCGATGGCGGCTTCCAGATGACTGCTGCGGAGCTCTCCACGATTGTGCAGGAAGGGCTCAAGATCAATATCGCGATCATCAACAACGGCTATCTCGGCATGGTGCGCCAGTGGCAGGAGTTCTTCTACGAGCGCAACTATGAATCGACGCCGCTGGTCAGTCCCGATTTCGTCAAGCTTGCCGAGGCACATGGCATCGCCGGACGCGCTGTCCGCACACGGACTGACGTCGAATCCGCCGTCAACGATGCGCGTTCGGCGCCCGGCGCTTTCCTGATCAATTTCCTGGTCGAAAAGGAAGATTCGGTATACCCGATGATTCCTGCAGGCTCTGCATTGCACGAAATGATTCGCAGACCCGAGCATGATCCGCTACTCGAATCACCGGAAGATCTTTAAGACAGCTTCCAGCTGCTGGCTTCCAGCGATTAGCTTTTCCGTTGCCGATCAAAGGCTTTAGCGGGGCGCAGAAGCTGAAAGCAAAGAGCTGGGGGCTGGAGGCTAGAAGCTAGAGGCCAGTTATGCTGCACACATTCGTCGCATACGTTGAAGATCTGCCCGGCGTGCTCACGCGCGTGGCATCGTTGTTTCGCCGCCTGAACATCAACATCAATTCCCTGACGGTGGGGCGCAGTGAGCGTCCGGGGCTCTCGCGGCTCACACTCGTGTGTGAAGCTTCGGCAGAAGCAGGACATCGCATTCAAGCGAGCCTATTCAAACTGGAGAATGTCGTGGATGTGGACGACATTGCACAGGCGCCATCCGTCACGCGCGAACTTGCGCTCATCAAGGTTGCCGCTACGCCGCCGAATCGGTCGCAGATCTTCGAACTCGTCGAGGTTTTTCGCGCACGCATTGTCGATCTCGCGCCCGAATCTCTGATGATCGAGATGACCGGTGTCGAGAGCAAGATCGAAGGGCTCATTCAAGTGCTGAATGAGGGCGAAGAACGCATTCTTGAAATCTGCCGCAGCGGCAAAATGACAATGCGCCGCGGCCATCACACCAGCCGCGTGCTCCGGGCAATGGGCGCTGGAGCCGCCGAAAGGCCGGTGTCCCAAGATGACCCCGCCGATGCCGTTGAAGAAGGCGCGGACATCGAGCCCGCGTAGCATTTAACCTCTCTCACCTTGCATTGGTATCCTCACCTGAAAGGAGCGAACATGGACCCAGACAGCAAAGCCTGCCCTTTTTGCGGAGAGACCATCAAGGCCGTCGCAATCAAGTGCCGATTCTGCAACTCTGACCTGACCCAATTCGCTGCCGCCAAAGAGGTCGGAACCGAGCGCGATCTGTTCGTCGGACATCCTGCACTGATCTACACTGTCGGCCAACTCGTGCCGTTTCTTGTCGTGATCGCTATAACGGCGGCTGTCGGGTATGCCATGAAGGCCGGGTATATCGAACGATCTGATTCCTACATCGCGTATCTCTGCCTGTTTTTCGTCGTTGCCTGCGCTCTCATTTGCCTCGTCTTCTACACCAAAAGTCGGCGTGTCCACTACAGGATCACCACGCAACGAATCAAACTCGAACGGGGCCTCCTCTCCAAAGTTCAGGAATCGCTCGAGCTGTTCCGCATCGACCATTTCGAATTGCGAAAGCCTCTGGGAAGCCGACTTTTGGGTCAATCCTCTCTGCACCTGTACTCTTCCGATGCAGAGCTTGAGAACTTTTCGATTTACGGAGTGCCTCACCTGGAAGCTCTCGCCGACGAATTGCGAGATTGCCAGCTTCGCGAACGCGCTCGACGCAGCCTGACCACATTCGTCAAGGCGTAACAACAGCATCAGGCATTGGCCCACTGATCCACAAAGAGATTCCCAACCTGTAAGAAAAGGAAAAATCGAGAACAACATGGCAAAGACTTACTACGATCACGACGCCGATCTCACGCTTATTCAAGCCAAGAAGGTTGCCATTATTGGCTACGGCTCGCAGGGACACGCACACTCGCTCAACCTCAAAGACTCAGGCGTCCAAGTGAAGGTTGGCCTGGCTGCAAATTCCAAATCGATCGCGAAGGCGCAGAAGGCCGGCCTTGAAGTCGACACTGTCCCTGCGGTCACCAAGTGGGCAGACGTGGTCATGGTTCTGGTCCCGGATCAGACTGCAGCCAAACTCTACGCGGATGAGATCGCGCCCAATCTGTCCGCCGGCAAGCTACTGCTTTTCGCCCACGGTTTCAACATCCACTTCAAGACCATCACTCCTGCTGCAGGCATCGATGTAGGCATGGCCGCGCCAAAGGCTCCCGGGCATCGCGTGCGCGAAGTCTTTATGGAAGGCGGCGGTGTGCCGGGACTCATCGCCGTGCATCAGGATGCAACAGGCAAGGCTCATGCGCTGACGCTCAGCTACCTGAAAGGCATTGGCTGCACGCGCGCCGGAGTGCTTGAAACGACATTCAAGGAAGAGACGGAGACGGATCTCTTCGGCGAGCAGGCTGTGCTGTGCGGCGGCGTGAGCGCGCTGATTAAAGCCGGCTATGAAACGCTCGTTGAAGCCGGATATCAGGAGGAGAGCGCGTATTTCGAAGTGCTGCACGAGCTCAAGCTGATTGTCGATTTGATCTATCGCGGCGGACTCGCCTACATGCGCTACAGCATTTCGGATACGGCCGAGTGGGGCGATTATGTTTCCGGGCCGCGCGTGATCAACGAGGAGAGCCGGAAGGCGATGAAGGCGATCCTGAAGGAGATTCAGGATGGCAGCTTTGCCAAGCGCTTTCTTGCCGACCAGAATTCCGGACGCAAGGAGTTCCTGGCATTCCGCGAAGCGGAAGCAAAGCATCCAGTCGAAATTGTCGGCAAGAAGCTGCGCGCTTCGATGCCCTTCCTCGATCCGGTCACCGTTGAGGAAGTTGCGAAGACACGCTAATCAGGACGCGTTGAGGCTGATCCCACCCAGGCTCGGCTTGGGTGGGACACACCGCTGGCTGCCGAATTGCCAGCTTACCCCTCCCCCCCGGTCTCTGGGCGCAAATTCCTCATTTTGTTCGGTTTGCTGACCGTCAGTTCCGCCAAATTCATCTCAATAAAGGAGTTGCTCACAGATTCCTCTGCCGTAAGGAGTTACGGACTTCCACGCGGGACTCATGCTCAAAAGAGGTTCTGACGGGCCGGGATTGTTTACTCTTTGATCATTCCCATAGGGGGGTGCCCGCCGGAGGTGCAGACCGCGGAGCGAATCAAAGCCTGGTTGCAGGACTGTATGCTCACGGCGCTGAGCTTATGGTGCTTCAACCAGCAGTTATTTTCTGCAAATCCCCACAAGAGAACCGGATGAATCGGCAGCGCGATCGCATTAATCCGATTCAGGGGCTGAAAGCGTTCATCGCGGCCCTACGGGACGCGCGGGTGTGGGCGGCCTACTTTCCCTTCGCTTCACCCTGGGCTATTTTCGTGCCTTCCCTCCGGGAAGGCTGCGGTCAAATTCTTCGGCTTCGTTCTTGAGCTTGGAAAGTTTTTTTTCTTACTGTTCGTACGTCTCGCCTCGCTTCGGATGATCTCGCGCCATTTGGCCGCTTCGGCATGGGAGATCGCGACGAAGTTTCGCCTGGGCAAACTGTCCTCCGCGCAAGTGCTGGCGAACAATTTTGTTCGGAATGTCACGGATGCGGGTTATCTGTTGCTTTCGATATCGGTGGAGCATGCGTTGCGCGCTGGGCCGTCTGCCGGGCCACCACAGAGATCCTTTCGATCGGATGCTTGCGGCACAGGCTATTCATGAGGACATGCCGATCCTTAGTTCCGACGAGCAATTGGATAGCTTTGGGGTAAGGCGCATCTGGTAGGGCGGCGCCGGGTCGATTGGAAGCACTGCAAGAGCAAAAGCAGATCCTTCGCCCCGCTTACCCCAGCGACGAAGACCTGTCGCTGGGGACCCCGACCAAGCATGCGGGTTCTCAGGATGACACCGTATTGGGGAATGAACATTCGTGGACGACAGGGCGCATCTCTGTTCCCACCCTTTTCGCGGTGAGACTGCGAAAAGGATGGGGCACCCAGGATCGTGCGGATTGCAGTCGCGCATGAAGCGGAGTCGATGGCGCGTTATTTTTTGTCCAGGCGGAAGGCGGCAGCCTGGAAGTCGCCGCGGAAGTCGAAAGGCATGTCGAGGCCGTGGTTCATCCACCAGGCGCCGCTGGCTGTGGTTGGTACGCCTGGTGCGGTCTTGCCTTCGATGGGGGTGAGTGCGTAGTTCGCTGCGGGATCGAGGCCCTGGAGTTTGAGGTGTGGGAAGGTGCGTCCCTCCTGCGTGGAGTGGATGAAGGCGAATACGACCGACTGGCTTTTCTCCCGATTCATGGTCTGCGTGGCCGAAAACTCGCTGCCGTTACGCGGTGAGATCAGGCGGTAGAGATTGCCTTGCACGATGGTTCGCTGCACCTGATGATAGGCGGCGATGAGGCGCTTTGCGGTCGCTGCTTCTTCATCATTCCACTTGGCGATGTTGGCGCCGATGCCGAGCGAGCCCTGCATGGAGCTGAGCATGCGGTATTCGAGCGACGTAGTGCGCTTGTTGAGCCAGTGCGGCGAGTCGGTGACCCAGGCCATCATGACCTGCGGCGTGTAGGCGTAGGTGAAGCCGTCCTGCTGCGTGAGGCGATCGAAAGGATCGGTGTTGTCGGAGGGCCAGACTTCGTCGGCGTACCGGAGGATGCCGAGGTCGACGCGGCCACCGCCGCCAGAACAAGATTCGAGCTCAACATTTGGATGCTTGGCCTCCAACTCGGCAAGGATGGAGTAGAGGTTGCGGATGAACTCGACGTAGACCTTCTTCTGTTCTGCCGGAGGGAGCTGATCCCAACCGGGCTCGCTCCAGTTGCGGTTGTAATCCCACTTGAGAAAAGCAATGTCGTTTTCGGTGAGGAGTTTGTCAAGGAAGCCATAGATGTAAGCGCGCACATCGGGCCGCGCGAGATTGAGCACCAGTTGATTGCGCAGTTCGGTGCGCGGACGGCCGGGGAAATTCAATACCCAGTCAGGATGTTTGCGATAGAGATCGGAGTCGGGGTTGACCATCTCGGGCTCGACCCAGAGGCCGAAGTCCATTCCTAATGAGTGCACTTTATCGATGAGCGGCTTGAGGCCATGCGGAAATTTCTCGGTGTTGACGTACCAGTCGCCGAGGCCGGCGTGGTCGGTTTTACGCTGGCCAAACCAGCCGTCGTCCATCACGAAGCGATCGACGCCGAGTGCAGCGGCTTTCTCCGCCAATGATTCCTGGCCCGCTTCCGTGACGTTCATTTCTGTTGCTTCCCAGGAGTTGTAGATCACGGGGCGCGGCTTGGGTGCGGCGTTGTCGCCCTCGCCAATGCGGTGCGGCAGCACATGCGCGATTTCAAAGTGGTGCAGGATGCGCGACGCCCCACCTAGCCCGTGAGCCGTATAGCCACCATAGAAAACCGGCGTCTCGAGCTTCTCTCCTGGATGCAGGACGTAGCCAAAATCAAATGGATTGAAGCCACCGGTCACGCGGATGGAATCGAGCTGATCCTGCTCAACGGTGATGCGCCAGGAGCCGCTCCATGCCAGCGCGCCGAACCAGACCTCGCCGTGGTCTTCGCTTGGATCGCCTGCCTGGATTGCGAACCATGGATTGGCTTGATGGCCGGTGGTTCCGCGGCGGCTCTCGATGACACGTTCGCCCGGTTGCACTGGCTCCTGTGTCAGAGTCCATTCGCCGGCCCAGCGGCCAGTGAGGTAGTTCAGAGTGTAACCACCCCAGCCACCAAGACCTGTGGCTGGGGACCCCGGCGAGTGCGCGGGAGGCAGCGCCCATGCAGCGGCAGCGGCTTGCTCGATGGTGAGGGGCTGCGACTCGCGGTTTTCGATGGTGGCGGACCGCGCGAGGATGCCGCTTTCGGGATCGATGGCGTAATGGAGAGTGACGTAGATCGACGCCTTGATGTCCTTGAGGCCTACGTCGAAGCCGTGCTCCGTTGCCTTGTGGCTCTCATAGTGCAGGACGAGATCGCGGTTGCCGTCGGCGAAGGTGACTTTGAGGGCTGGCTCGACGTAGAGGCCATCACCCCAGCCTGCGTATTCCTGCGGCGTGGTGGTGTAAGAGGTGTCGAAGGAAGCTGCTTCGCGCATCGGCACGGCTTGCGGGAAGCGATCTGTCGCGGCCAGGCGTCCGCCCCAGTAAAGCTGCTGCAGTTCGCCGCGCGGATTGACGCCGAAGACATACGAAACATTGCCGCCGTCGAGACGGAAGGTTTTTGCGTCGCTATCGAATGCGGGAGTTTGAGCCATGATGGTTATTGAGGCGGCCAGCAACAGAAGTCCTGAAAAGGTTTTCAGCATGAGACGTCTTTCTTCCCTTTCCTGCAAACCGACCCATCATACCATCCAGGATTCCCGATCTTCGTGCGGACCGTTCTGCAACAAACGACCGTGAAATCCGTCACAGAGGAGAACTGCCCTCGGACCGAATCAGCTATCCTGAACATGCACTCCGGAGGTTCGCGGATGATCTCCCCTGCCGTCACCGCACCTGTGTCTCCCACCCCCGTTGAAGAGATTGCGGCCGCCATCGAACGTGTCGTCCCTTTGCATGGATTGAGTCTTGAAGACAGGCTGTGGCTGGCGCGCCATGGCGAGGAAGTTGTTGGCGATCCTGGCCAGATTCTGTTTGAGGAAGGCGCTCCGGCCGATCGGATGATTCTTATCCTGAAGGGTGAGATTCATGTGCGCCGGCAGCGCGGCGGACCGATGGAGCTTTTCATTGGCCGTGCCGGGCAGATGACTGGCTATCTTCCTTTTTCACGGATGAAGATTTCGGGCGGCCAGGGCTTTGCCGTCTCCCCGGTTTGGGCGCTCACCATCCACAAGGACCTTTTCCCTGAGATGCTTCAGGCTATTCCTTCGATGGCGCAACGTGTCGTCTCCACGCTGCTGGATCGCGTGCGTGAAGTGACGCGGATCGAGCAGCAGGCGGAAAAGCTTTCCGCTCTTGGCAAACTGGCCGGGAACCTGGCTCACGAGCTCAACAACCCTGCTTCCGCGGCGCAACGTGCGGCTTCCAGCCTGGTCACGGAACTTCGGGCCAACCGGCAAAACCGATTCAAGCTGGTCAATCTGTGCCTCTCGGACGAACAAATTGGACGCATCCAGGATTGGGAGCAGCGCGTTCTGAGCCGCCGCGCGTCCTTGGAGGGAGTGGATGCGGGGAAACTGATCGTTCGCGAAGAGTCGCTGCGCAAATGGTTGAGCGAACTGCCGTGCGAAGAGTCTTGGGAGGTGGCGGCGCAACTGAACGAACAGGGCGTCAGTGTCGATGACCTGAACGACTTGCGCAAGCTTCTCGGAGCGAATGAGGTTTGCATTGCGCTGCAGTTCTTTGCGCGGTATCTGCGATCGACCCGTTCGGTTGAAACGCTCATTAATTCCACTGACCGCATCTTCGATCTGATCAGTGCCGTGAAGGCCTATTCGTATATGGACCGCGCGCCGATTCTCGAGGTGGATGTGCCAGCGGGACTGGATGCAACGGTGCAGATGCTGCAGTCGCGCATGACGAATGTGATCATCGAGCGCGATTACGAACCGGGTCTGCCGCACATCAGCGCGTATGGCAGCGAGCTGAACCAGGTTTGGACTGCGCTAATCGAAAATGCTCTCGATGCGCTTGGGAATCAGGGGTTGTTACGACTCGCGTGCAGGCTTGAAGGTGAAATGCTACTCGTGGAGATTTGGGATGCAGGCCCCGGTATTCCGGCCGAGCTGCAGGACCGGATTTTTGAGCCGTTCTTCACCACGAAGCCGCCGGGGCACGGCCTCGGATTGGGCCTCGACAATGCGATGCGCATTGTGCGCAAACATCGCGGTCACATCAGTGTGCGTTCTGAGCCAGGATCGACGTGTTTTCGAATTCGTTTGCCGCTGGATCAGTTGCAGGCATATTGAACGCAGCGTGATGCAACGAACAAGAGTGGTCTGGCTGAGCGAGGAGAGGCCTGATGTCCGGTGCAAAGAAAATGCCGAGGGTTGCGCCCCTCCTCAACGTGCGCAGAGGAGCCGAGGCAATTGAGTTCTACAAGTCGGCGTTTGGCGCTGCCGAAACATTTCGCACCGAGAGCCCTGACGGAGAAGTCGTGGCACAACTGAACATTGGCGATTGCGACTTCTGGCTCGCCGACGAGTCGCCAGAGCACCAGAACTTCAGCCCGGAAGCTCTTCGCGGGAGTACGATGCGGATGGTTCTGGTTGCTGATGATCCCGACGGCGTCTTCAACAAAGCCGTCGCGGCTGGCGCAAAAGAATTGTGGCCGGTTGCCGACCAGGATTATGGCTGGCGCGTTGGCCGCGTCATCGATCCGTTTGGGCACCATTGGGAGATCGGCAAACCGATCTAACATCGCTGTTGGGCACGGAGATCGAGGTCGATGAAAGGTCCCAGGGCGCTTGAGACCGAGCGCCTGCTGTTGCGCAAACCTACAATCAGAGACGCACAAGCGATCTTCGAGCGCTACGCCGGAGATCCGGCTGTGACGCGCTACATGAGCTGGCCCACCCACCGCACGGTCGCGGACACACACGCATTCCTCGCCTGGAGCGAAGCGGATTGGGAGCTCTGGCCCGCTGGATCGTTCCTCATCTACTCGCGAAACACGAACGGGCTTCTCTGGGCGGAACGGGGCTCACGTTCAGGACGCCTGTGCTGGCTCTGACTGGCTATGTACTTGCGCAAGATGCATGGGGACAGGGTTTCGCCACTGAGTCGCTCATGGCGATGGTTGAGCTGGCGCGGCAAACCGGTGTCCTGCGGCTTGAAGCCGTCTGCCATGTGCAGCATCGGGCCTCAGCACATGTGCTGGAGAAATGTGGCTTTCATTGCGAAGGAGTAAGCGCTGCTCACACTGAGTTCCCGAATCTTTCGCCGGGGTCGCGATGCGATGTGCTGAGTTATTCCAAGCGCTTCGATGCCTAGAAGGAAACGTCCACGGGCTCAGTCACGCGGAGCACCGACTGGTCGCCGGTCATCTGTTTCCAGGCCGCGCGAATGGCTTCAATCTTGTCGCGGTTCTCGGGGATATCGGGATAGTCGATGATCAGCATTTTGGAACGGAGCCGCTCGGGGGTGGTCTGATTCTTTCCCTGCCATTGTCCGTAGACGTCGACAACACTGAGACCGTCGGGAAAACGGGGTGTGACTTCCTTGTCTAGAAACGCACGCCACTGCGCTTCGGAGAGGCCCTTGTCGGTTGAGTCAGCCGGGCCTAATCCGAAATATAACTTGGTATCGACCCAACCTTTGGCTTGGCCCGGATGCGCCGGGTCACCGGTTAACGTTGGCGCTACGGAAGCGGGCGTTGACGCCACGGGCTGATGCGCACAGCCTGCGAGGGCTACTGAAAGAACAACAGCCAGCCAAGCAGCGCGCATTTGCATTCGTGATCACTTTCCAGGCTGAGCAACCAGCGGACGCGCGGTTGCCGTTATTTCTCGATTTCCACACCACGCCAGAATGCAACGAAGCCCTTGATTTTGCGGGCTGCCGGTTTGGGATCCGGGTAGTACCAGGCGGCGTCGGGATTATCCTGGCCGTCGATCAAGAGGCTCATGTAGCGGGCCTGACCTTTCCAGGGACACGTGGAGGTGGTGCTGCTGGGGCGAAAAAATTCGCGCTTCAGGCTCGTCTCGGGAAAGTAGACATTGCCTTCAACTGTCTCTGTCACATCGCTTTCGGCGATTACCTTGCCATTCCAAATTGCTCTTGCCATTGAGTTTACCGGCCCATTCGCAGCTTCGCCCTCTTTGCCGGCAGAATTTGCAGGCGAGGGCGATGACGGATAAGACACTACCAGAGTTTGACTCGCGTGGCGAGTGCGGCTCTAGGTTCCCGGTCTTCGGAAGGATCTACTTCGCTGCGGCGACCGAGTCGATGTGAACGCTTTTCTTGTCGGCGTCGGGGGTTCCGTGGATGGTCACATGGGCGCCGTAGTAGCCCTTGACCGCGTCGGGATTGTCGATACTCCAGACAGCCTTCTTATCTTCGTCAACAAAGACGGGGGCCATACCCCCTTCAATGCACTTCTTGACGCAAGCCGCACCGGAGCCGGCGTGTTTCGCTCCGCACATGGAATCGGAAACCCAACCTTTGATCTCAGTGGAACCGGCAGCGAGTGCCGGGATTGCAGCAAACGATACAGAGAGAAGAAGTGCTGTCACAAGACGATTCTTCACAAAGCCTCCGGGAAGTTGATTGTTGTACCGGTCACCATGATGCTCCAGCGGCCCGGGATTGCACAAGCCCGCGTTGACAATGGATAAGTGACTTGGCGAGGTCAACCATTCTGCAGCCGCTTGCGTCTCGCTTCGACGTTTTTATGCACAATCTCATAACGAGCCGCGGCTGCGGAAAACTTATGCACCAAATCAGAAGTTTTAGTAAGGAAGCCGGGAAGCTTCTCCCGGATTGCGTCCAGGATGTGGGCGAACTTCGCCAGCAGGAAAAAGCCTTCGGCGTTGCAATCCACAAACAACTCGGCCGAGACCGCACCGTGCAGCACCATTGCCGCTGCCATCTCCCAGTAGGTAGTCACTTGGCGGAACCAGGCGTTATGGGGATCGGCGGGGTTCGAGGCGACAGCGAAGAAGTCATCGGCTGTCTCGGGCCAGAATTCTCCCGTCATCCAGGCGCGGGCCTGACGCAGTACTGGTTCGGTGCGCAGTTCATACAGCCTGAGAATAATTTCCGCATCGGCGGGCGTCGCGAGCATTCGTTCCAAGAGGGTTCTCCGATGCCAATGGTACCGGATTTGTCGGCAGCTTGCGCGTTTACAACTATGCGGGCTGCAACTCCCTCTTCTCGCCGTCTTTTTCTACCACTGGCCCGTGCGTCTCCGCAGTCGGCGGAGGCGGCGCATCGCCGATGCGCTTCGAGTAGGTGCAGACTACCGTCGTCTCAACTACTTCCGGTGTCTTTTTGCCGCGCTTCTTTGGCTTGGTCTCTTCCTCAGCACCCTTCTTCTTGTTAGGGCATTCGAGAAAAATTCCGGACTTGAGAGTCTTCTCGACAAGAAAGGGACTGCCACATTCAGGACACTTCGTGGGAACCGGCTTGTTGTTCGAAGTGAAGTCGCACTTGGGATAATTGGTGCATCCCCAGAAGATATTTCCACGCCGCGCCTTCCGTTCAGCGATATCGCCTTCGCCGCACTTGGGGCACTTCATTCCTTCGATCAAGTTCTGCTTGATGTATTTGCACTTGGGATAGCCGGAGCAGGAGACGAATTCTCCATACGCGCCCTGGCGCAGCACCAACGGCTTGCCGCAGACCGGGCAATCTTCGCCTGTCGGCTTGGGTGTGGACTGCTTCTGCTGCTGCTTCTGGCTCAGCTTGCGGAAGGTCTTGCAAGGAGGGTCGTCGTTGTAGCCGGGGCACGACATGAACATGCCAAATGGCCCGCGCCTAAGCACCATCACGCGTCCGCAATTCTCGCAATACTCTTCCTGCTCGCCCGCTTCCTGCGCCTCGGGCGTGTTCATGTCCGGCTTGCCCGCAGTGTTTTCCTTCGTGAATGTGCAGCTCGTGGGGTCCTTCTTGTTATAGGCGGAGCAAGCAAAGAAGCTGCCGAATTTGCCCCATTTCAGGACCAATGGCGACCCGCACAGATCGCACTTTTCGTCGGTCACCTGCTCCATGCGCTTGATGTTGCGCATTTTTTTGTCAGCGTGCTTGAGCTCATCTTCGAAGTGATCGTAGAAGCCGTTGAGCAGATCGGTCCACTTCTCTTTGCCCTCTTCGATGTCGTCCAGTTCTTCTTCGAGTCGCGCCGTGTATTTGGTGTCGAAGATGTAGGGAAAGCTCTCGACCAGCAGATCGCACACCACCATCCCTATTTCGGTGGGATAGAAGCGGCCATTGATCTTGCTGACGTACTCGCGATCCTGAATGGTGCTGATGATCGAGGCATAAGTTGAAGGGCGGCCGATGCCGCGCTCTTCAAGCACCTTTACGAGAGAGCCTTCGTTGTAACGCGGGGGAGGTGAGGTGAAATGCTGTTCGTCGAGAAGCTTCTCCAAAGCCAGAGCCTTCACATTATCCAGGTTAGGCAGCTTGTTCGCAGACTCTTCTTCCTCGTCCTTCTTTTCTTCCTGGACTTCGTAGACCTTGAGGAAGCCGTCGAAGCGCACCACCGAACCACTTACGCGAAAGTCATACGACTTCCCTGTCTTTGAGGAAACCGCAACGATCTTCGCCGTGGTTACATCGAAGATCGCCGGTGTCATCTGCGAAGCCACAAAACGCTGCCAGATCAGGCGGTAAAGCTTGAGTTGTTCCTCGGTAAGATAGCGCGCGATCGACTCGGGCGTCCGGGTAACATCGGAGGGACGAATCGCTTCATGCGCATCCTGCGCATCTTTTTTGCCCTTGTATAAATTCGCCGATTCGGGCAGATACTTCGCGCCCAACTGCTTGCTGATCCATTCACGCGCCGCCTCAATTGCCTCCGGGGCAATGCGCGGAGAATCGGTACGCATGTAGGTGATCAGGCCCACCATCCCCTCGGAGCCGATCTCGACACCCTCATAGAGCCGCTGCGCGACGCCCATGGTGCGCCGCACGTTGAAGCCGAGTTTGCTCGATGCATCCCGTTGCAATTGGCTGGTGATGAATGGCGGCAACGGCTTCCGCTGTTGCTCTCTCGACTGAACCGAATCCAGAGACCATTTTGCCCCTTCGAGAGCGCCGACTACTTCCACCATCGATTTGCTGTCAGGGAGAGCATTCGAGATGAACTGATCTTTGCCGTCCTTGTCTTTGCCGTTCGCGACCCGCACAGGCTCTCCGTCGATCCCGACGAATCGCGCTTTGAAAGTCTTATCCGCCTGCCGCTCCGGATGGAGCAGAGCGTCGAGTGTCCAATATTCGACCGGCTGGAATGCGCCAATCTCCCGTTCGCGCTCCACGATCAGCCGCACGGCAACTGTCTGCACGCGACCTGCAGAGAGGCCGCGGCGTACCTTGTCCCAAAGCAGTGGAGAAATCTGATAGCCCACAAGCCGGTCAAGCACACGGCGTGTCTGCTGCGCATAGACGAGATTCTGATCAACATCGCGGGCGTGTTTGAATGCTTCCTGCACGGCCTTCTTCGTGATCTCATTGAAGGTGACGCGACGAATTTTTTTCCGCTCTTTGGCGTTCGTTCCAAGCTGAATGGCGAGGTGGTAGGCAATCGCTTCACCTTCGCGGTCCGGGTCAGGCGCCAGGAAGATTTCGTCCGCTGCGGCGCCGGCGCGCTTCAATTGCGCAACGACTTTCTGCTTGTCGGGAGACACTTCGAGCGTCGGCTCGAAGGTGCGGTTCTCAAGCTCCACGCCAATGTCTTTTTTGGGCAGGTCCATGATGTGGCCCACCGAGGCCAGCACCGAAAATCCCTTGCCCAGATACTTCTCGATCGTCTTCGCCTTAGTGGCAGATTCGACGATCACCAGTGATTTGCTCATTGCTTTCCTTCATTGCTGTTTACGAATTGCGTTCGGCCTGTTGGACTACTTGGCAAGCCGATCCGTTTTTGTCCTAAGACGATTTCTTTCGCCATTTTGCCCTGCCCCGTTTTTCTCCTTTGAGGAAAACAGGTTGCGAAAGTTGCACCCTACCACGGAACCGGCTTGCGTTTCCACTTGCAAAACAGCGTCCCGGCAAGCATGTGTTCCTGATTGGATACCCGCCGACCTCGATAACGATGCGGTAACTTTCACAGAAACCGCCACTTGGGGACGAGCAGAAATCGGATTGAATTCAAAGTGCACGAACGTAATTCTTTCCCGGCAATTGACGAATTCTGCCAGCCATCTCCAATTCAAAAAGCGCCGTAAAGACCTCCGCCGAGGTCAACTGGCTCTCCAGGCTTTCCAGGATTTCGTCGATTTGAAGGGACTCATCCGCGCGAAGAACTTCGAGGACGATCGACTCTTGAGGCCGTAATACGGGGTCCGGCAAGAGAGATGCGGGGGCATCCGATTTGGATTCATGACCGGATTCGACTTGGGCTTCGTCTTCCAGCTGCCGCCGCACCTGCGAAGGCAGGTCTTCCCATACATCTTCCCATGTCGCGACGAGCTTTGCGCCCTGTTTAATCAACGTGTTGGGAGTCCATGAATTCTTGTTTGTGACGTTGCCAGGGACTGCATAAAGATCGCGGTTCTGCTCGGCCGCGCAACGCGCTGTTACGCGCGTCCCAGAGTTTCGCTTGCCTCCACCACGAGAACGGCAAGGCTGAGACCGCTGAGGATTCGGTTGCGGCGCGGAAAATTCTGCGGAGCGGGAAAAGTTCCCATCGGCAGTTCGCTGACGATTGTGCCACCAGTCGCAAGAATTTCCTCCGACAGCTTCTTGTTCTCCTTTGGATAAACGACATCGATGCCCGTGCCCCAGACGGCTACCGTCGGCATACGCGCAGTGAGAGCGCCTTTGTGCGCGCAGGTATCAATTCCCCGCGCCATACCGCTCAATATCAGGAGGCGCCGGGCTGCCAGATCGCGCGCCAGCATCTCGGCCACGCCTGAACCATATGGGGAGGGATGACGCGTGCCGACAATTGCGATCGCCGGCCGCGTCAGCAATCCGAGGTCGCCGCGCACCCACAGCACAGGAGGCGGATCGTAGATCTCCATCAGCCGTTCCGGATAAGCTGCGCAACCATACGTACAGATCGTCCCGCCGTGCTCCACCACTTGCGCCCACTCTGTTTCAGCCGCCTGACGCCCTTTGCCGTCAAAGATGAATTGCGCCGCTTCGGCTGGGAATCTGAGGCTTTCGAGTTCGGTCAAGGAGATGCGGAAGATCTGACTCGGTGCGTCCAGCAGTTTCACCGCATCCAGGATGCGTTTGGGACCAAGTCCCGGCGCCAACGTCAAGGTCAGCCACGCGAGGCGATCGTCATCGAGTTGGGAAGCTGTCGGAGGAGTCGACTGCGGAAGCAAACTTGAATTCACTGGAGCGCGTGGATGCGTCAAGACGCACTCCCGATCGACCGAAGAGGTAACCGGAATCGCTTTCTTTGGTAATTTCCGTCACCTTAACCGGCATCGCAAGGGAAGTCAAGGATGGGTGCCACACATGTTTTCCCCGAGTGATGGCGGTCGGGATCCGTGATGGTTGGCAATTCATCGCATTTTGATTGGGAGCATCGTGCGCAGGCAGCATCGAACTGGCCGAGTTGTTAGTCTAAGAGAGCGTGAGTTTCCAAACAGATAGCCGGCTGCGCATTGCAGCCATTCGGTTTTTGAATCCCGCACCGCTCATGTGGGATTTCGAGCATCCGCCACTGGATCAGGAGCTGGCATCCCGCTACTCGATCGACTGGGTGCTGCCCTCCGAATGTGCGGACCAATTGGCCTCGGGCGCGGCCGACATCGGATTGGTGCCTATTGCGGCGCTGGCAACGATTCCTGGGCTTCGCGTTTTGCCGGGTTGCACGATTGCTTCGAAAGGGCGAGTCCGGTCGCTGCTGCTCGTGCATCGCAATACGCAACGTCTGGAATCCGTGCGCAGCGTGGCTGCCGACACTGCGAGCAGAACCACGCTTGCCTACACGCGCATTCTCTTTCACAAATGGAGAAATCCCGATGTCACCTTCCTGCCGATGGCAGCCGATCTAGATGTAATGCTTGAACGCGCCGATGCCGCCATCGTAATCGGCGACCCCGCACTGATGGCCCTCGAAGAGCGCGCCAACCGCTATGAACGAACCGGCGAGGAACTTGTGTATCGCGACCTGGCGGAAGAGTGGCATGCTTTCACTGGCCTCCCCTTTATCTCCGCCGTCTGGGCGGCAACGTCGGGCACGGCTGCGGGGGGCGGACCTTTGGAGCCGCGCATCGGCGAGGATCTAATTCGCTCACGCGATCACGGATTGCAAAACATCGACGCGCTTGCCGCCGAGTGGTCGCGGCGGATGCCGTTGACGGAGCAGACGGTTCGCACTTATCTTTCCTCAAACATTCACTACGTTCTGGATGACGAATGCATGGAAGGAATGCGAGGCTTCTTTCGCGAAGCTGCCGAAGCAGGCGTGCTGCCAAAGTATGACCTTGACTTAGCGAATCAGGCTCCGCGCGAAGCTGCGAACCACAGGTGATTTTCTAGATTTCCCACCGAAGCAACACCGCGCCCACGGTGAACCCGGCACCAACGGCGGCCAGAAGCACGAGGTCGCCCTTCTTGAGTTTCCCCTGTTCGATGGCTGTTTCCATGGCCAAAGGGATGGTGCCGGCCGAGGTGTTTCCGTACTTATCAATATTGATGATGACGCGCTCCGGGTCCATGCCCAAACGATCCGCAGTCGAGGTAATGATTCGCTTGTTGGCCTGGTGGGGAATGAAAACATCCAGATCGGCGCCGGTGATTCCGTTGCGCTCGAGCACCTTCGTCGTGGCCTCTGCCATTTTGCGAACGGCGAACTTATAGACAGCCTGGCCGTCCTGGTAGATGTAGTGCATCTTTTTGTCGATGGTTTCGTGGGTTGGCGGATTCAAGCTGCCGCCGCCTTTCAGGTTGAGAGACACTCCACCCGAACCGTCAACCTCGTGGACAAAATCGATGAAGCCTATCTCGCCTTCCGCGGCTGGCTCGATCAGCACGGCCCCGCCACCATCGCCGAACAAAATGCATGTGGCGCGGTCGGTGTAGTCGGTCATGCGGGTGTTGGCGTCGGCGCCGATGACCAGCACCTTGGAATGTGCGCCACTTTCGATCAGCTTGACGCCGGCTTGCAATGCGAACACAAATCCTGAACAACCCGCCGAGACGTCGAATCCCCATGCGCCTTTGGCGCCGATCTTGTCTTGTACCAGGCACGCTGTTGATGGGAACATCATGTCGGGCGTCACGGTGCCGACGATGATGGCTTCGACCTCGGTGGGCTCGATGCCGCGCGCGGCGAGACACTTTTTTGCTGCTTCCACGCATATATTGCTCACACCGAGACCTTTGGCGAGGACATGACGCTCGCGGATTCCGGTGCGTTCCAGTATCCACTGGTCGTTCGTGTCGACCATTTTTTCTAAATCTTGATTGGTAAGGACTTGGGGAGGAACGTAGGTGCCGAGCGCGGTGATCTTAGCGCGCCGGCCCACCACAGGACGAACGGTGAGGCTCAATGGATGTCTCCTAACGACACTCGTCGCCGGGCCATCTGGGCCCGCGATTCAAAGAAAATTCGCCCGCGGTTCATAGCAAAACGGCCTGAGACTCTTGGCAAAAGCGCCCACGGGTACTTAGCAAAACGGCCTACGGCCGCAAAAAAGTACCGGGTGACCTACTGCGCCCGTACTAGCCCGTTACCGTTGCTTCCTTCCGGACCTGGCGGGGTTGGCGGGATTACGTCGCGTAGGACCCGGCACTGCCTGATTTTACC
>Ga0182024_10002185_pt1 | contig 49079 bp, 30 predicted proteins | sample P32metaG_FD_120480 | JGI IMG/M metagenome (GOLD analysis project Ga0182024, IMG submission 120480) | Permafrost microbial communities from Stordalen Mire, Sweden - P3-2 metaG (Illumina Assembly) | ecosystem: Environmental > Terrestrial > Soil > Wetlands > Permafrost | place: Sweden: Stordalen...
CCACCGGAATTGTCGCGTTCATCGACGATGATGCCGTCTTTGTCGAGCTGCGCATTGAAGGCTTTATCAAATTGGATGACACCTTCAATAGCCGTGTCGGGCACGTGCATGTAGCCGATGCGGCCGCCAGTGGCTTGCTCGACGCGCTTGCGATTGTTGTCGATCCAGTGGAGATAGCGAACGCCGTTTTCGTTTGCGGTGGGCTTTACGGCGATTTCCCACGCGCCGTCGGCACCGGGCTTGCCGTTCAACTTTAGAGTGACGATTTTTTCGGCCAGATTCTGAAAGTATGCGTAAACATCCTGGGACGTAGTGGCAGGTTGTCCGTTGACGGCGATTAAATAATCGCCGGCTTTCACTTTCAGACCGGGCTCGGTAAGCGGGGAACGGGTAGTCTCGTTCCAGTTTTCGCCCGGATAAATTCTTGCGATGCGATAGTAGCCTCCGTCCGGCTCGAAGTCGACACCCAGCAGTCCTACGCCAATTTGCGGAGTCTTGGGCTGATCTCCTCCGCTCACGTAGGTGTGGGAGGTGCTGAGTTCAGCGATCATTTCGCCGATGAGATAATTCAGATCGGAACGGTGCGCGAGCCATGGCAACAAAACTTCGTAGCGCTTGCCGATTTGTTCCCAATTGTGCCCGGTCATCGCTGGGTCCCAGTAAAAGTCGCGCTCCAGGCGCCAAGCCTCGCGGAAGATTTGCTTCCACTCTTCGCGAGGATCGATTCTCACCTGCAGGCCGGAGAGTTCCAGCTTGCCCTGGCCGACCTTCGCTTTGCCCGGTTCGGCGTCCTGAATTCCGTAGAGCGGGCCAGCTTTGTAGATGACCTTCGTTCCTTCCTTGTCTACGTCGTACCCATCGACGCCGTTTAGTAATTCCTTGTCTTCGCGTTTTTCGAGGTCGTAGACGCGAACGATGTTATGCGGGGCGCTGTCTCGCTCCGTGCCAGCCGCTCGAGCTTCGGGCGGTTGCGCCATGTAGAAAAGTTTTCCCTTGCGAGCCGTCAGGTTGCTGTAGATCCCGGAAACAATTGGCACAGGCGCGACGCGGGTCTGGATGCCCGCCAAGTCCACGTGAATTGGTTTCGGAGCTTCTTCTTTCTCGTCTTTCTTTCCTTCTTCCTTGGAGTCTTTGCTGGAATCCTTGGTATCGTCCTTCTTGTTCTTAGCATCTTTCTGGTCCTTGCCATCCTTATCTTTGCCTTTATCTTTATCAGTCGGGGCTTTCTCTTCATCGCTTTGCGGCGTGAACGGCGAGGCTTCGTCTATCGTAAGGGTCACGGCGAAAACTCCGTCCGTGGTGTAGTAATTGAACCGCTGATCCAGCTGACCGACACTGGGAAAGAAATATCGTTGTGAAAGGAAAAAAATGTACTTCCCGGCGGGATCGAAGACCGGATTGGTGTCGTTGTAAAATCCATCGGAAATCTTGTTGCTCTTTTTCTCGTCGAGTGAATAGAGATACATCTGGCCGGCGCCACGCCGGTCCGCTTTCGAATAGGCCATCCAAGCGCTGTCGGGGGACCACGTACCATCGGTGATGTCGCCATAATCGCCTTGGTCGACTTGCACGGGTTTCTTCTCGTGGACAGGAATCCACCAGAGCCTGTGTAGTTTGTCCCAGTACAAAAGCTTCTGGCTGTCCGGCGACCACACCGGTCCGTAGCGATAAACGCCGCCATCGGTGGTTACGCGAATGTCCGCGCCGCCCATCTGCGGCCTCAAATAAACTTCATATTCTCCAGTCTTATCGGATAAATAGGCGATCCATTTTCCGTCCGGGGACCAGGTTGGACTAAGTTCGTGCACGCTAGAATTGTCGATGGTGAGCGTGCGAATGCTGCCATGTTCGGCTGGAACGGTGAAAACGTTTCCTCGGGCTTCCAGCACCGCCCGCGCCCCCGACGGCGAGAGGCCGAAACCTCCGATATTTGCCGCTACATTCTTAAACTCCGGCCTTGCTTCCAGATCTTCGGCGTGCACTTCAATCGGAATGTTCCGAGACGTCCCCTCTTGCAGATTCAATTCATAAAGCAGGCCGCCGTTTTCGTAGACGATGGCGTCGGGACCGAGGCTGGGCCATTTAACGTCATACTCTTTATAGTCGGTAAGTTTCTTCGTCTGCTTGCTTCCAAGGTCGTAGGAAAACAGATTCATTACGCCATCGCGATCGCTGATGAAATAAATGGTGTTGCCGTGCCACATCGGAAACAAGTCCATGCCTTTCGATTTGGGCAGCTCTTCGTAGGTGTTCTTTTTCAGGTCGTAGATGGCAATCGGCAGACTCCAGCCCCCGTGATAACGCTTCCAGGTGCGGTTTTCCTGAGATGTTTCGAGGTAGGCGATCTTGTTTCCGTCGGGAGAGAAACTCGTCAAGTCGCCTCGGGGCACAGGAAGCGGTTGCGGTAGCCCGCCGAGCGCGGACACCAGAAACAACCTGGTGGTGCGCCGCGGCGGAGCGGTGATGCGATCCGACCGGAACAATATATTTTTGCCGTCGGGCGTCCAGCCCAGCACGATGTCGTTCGCAGGATGAAACGTCAGCCGCTTGGGTTCGCCGCCCGCGGATGGAATCAGGAAGACGTCCGGGTTGCCGTCGTACCCCGCGGTGAAGGCGATCCACTGGCCGTCAGGAGAAAATTTGGGATACAGCTTATCGCCGGGGCCGGAGGTCAGTCGATGCGCGGCTCCGCCCTGGCGGGAGGCCAGCCACAGATCGCCCGCATAGGAGAACACCACGGAGTCCTTCGACACATCGGCATAACGCAGCAGCCGCGTCGGTCCAGTCGGAGTCTGGTCGGGTGCGGCCGAGGCCTTGCCGGTGAGTGCCGGGTGGCCACAAAACAACACGGCGAAGAAAATGGCAGCACAGGTGCCTGCTCGAAGACGCACCTTGGTCATGTCGCTCTCCCGTATCGATCAACGATTCGTTTGCTTGGTCGCCAGGCGAAAAGTCACGCCGCTCGGCATACCACTTCCGTAGAGACGTTTTTTACCCCAAATAGTTTCGCGAAAAGTGACATATTGAAAGGGTGTTTTTAAAGCCCGCATATCATCAGACCTTTTACCCTTGCGCGCCAAGTAAAATATTTGTCTATTATGGTTCAGCGGGTGTGCGCAGACCGGTTGCAGGTGCGCGAAAGCGGAGGCGTAGCGGGGCTTTTGTCGCGGCCGCTATCAGGATATGCTTTCTGTTCGAACGTGGATAATCATTCAAGACGTCTGAACGATGGGAGTGCCGTGCCGGGAGCCGAGGTCTGCAATGACCGAGGCTCTGCGCAGCCGTGGAATGGGCGGAGCGCGGGGACCAAGGTGTTGCTGATTGCACCGTGCGGGGCGTCTCAATGAGCTTCCGAACTAAACTCTTTCTGATTTTCATGATTACCGTTCTCGGTTCGGTTTCTGTGGTGGCCTATGGTGTAACCCGCTACACGCGAAGAGCCTTCGAGGAATTGGATACTCAGCGCACCGAGGCGATCGTTTCGCAGTTCAACAATGAGTTCATGCAGCGGCAAGATGAGATCGCCCAGCAAGTAAAAAACGTCGCGGATGCCGACATTACGCTGCGCGTAGCCATCGATTTGGCGCGGCCGAACGCGGATCAATCGCTGTACGTTCACGATGCCAGCGGCGCCGCGCAAGACCACCAGCTAGACTTCATGGAACTGGCCGGGTGGGATGGGACGATCATTTCGTCGGCCCAATACCCATCGCGAGTCGGGCACAAATTTGAATGGGTGACCGCAACCAAGGATTGGAACTCGACGGCGGCATTTCTGAAGAAAGAAGATCTTCCCGACGGCGCCGCCTTAGCCTTGACCGCGGTGCGCTCGGTCTCTGGAGGAAATGACAAAAACCTGTACATCATTGGTGGGCGCCGCATGGACCAGAATTTTCTTTCAACGCTGGTGCTCCCCTCCGGCATGCGCGCATTCCTGTACGTCAATCTCGATCCCGGTTTTAGTCCTTCAGCTCTTCTCAGCGGGTTAAAGGATGGCGCCGCGCAGCCGGAACGCCTACAACCCCTGATCGACGAAATCCGCAAACATCCGCAATCCCTGGTTCGAACCATCAATTGGAATTCCGATGCGGCTTCGGCGGAGACCTTTCACGCGATGCCGCTGACGGGGCGGAATAACGAACTACTCGGCGTGCTTCTGGTAGGAAGTTCGCGCAGGCAATTGGTGTTGCTGACCAACCGCATCGTGATGACTTCGTTGGCCGTTGCGGCGGGAGCATTGCTGATCGGCTTGCTGCTGAGCTTGTGGGTGGCAGCGCGAATAACGCGGCCGGTGCGGGACCTCGCCGCCGGTGCGCGTGAAGTGGCCGCGGGCCGCTGGGAGACCCGAATCGACGTGCGCGGCCTTGATGAGATCGGCCGACTGGGCATAGCCTTCAACGATATGACCCGAACGCTGGCGATCCAGCGCGACCGTTTGCTGCAAACCGAACGCGTTGCGGCCTGGCGTGAGTTAGCACGGCGCCTGGCGCATGAGTTACGCAACCCGCTGTTCCCGCTGCAGATCACGGTAGAAAATCTGCAGCGCGCCAAACAGCTGGACGCCAAGCAGTTTCTAGAAGTTTTTAACGAATCGACTGCAACTCTAAAGGTGGAACTCGCCAACCTCAACGCTATCGTGGGACGCTTCAGCGATTTTTCAAAAATGCAAGTACCGCAGTTCGAACGCCTGGACGTGAACGAAGCTCTGCGCAACATCATCCGCCTCTTCGAACCGCAATTTAACGTAGTGGGCAAGCCCGCCATCACGGCGGAGTACGCCCTCACCGAACCACTCCCAGAGATCGACGCCGACCCGGTCCTCCTGCACCGCGCCTTTCAGAATTTGGTGCTGAATGCGCTGGATGTAATGCCGACCGGCGGCACGCTTACGCTGCGAACCGCCGATCGTGGAGCCAACGTCTTGATCGAGATTTCCGACTCCGGCGAAGGCCTGACGACCGAAGAGTGCGCGCGACTGTTTACGCCGTACTACACCACCAAGCAACAGGGCACCGGCCTGGGTCTCGCGATCGTACAATCGATCATCAGCGATCATCACGGGACGATCAGCGTCTCCAGTGAACAAGGGCATGGCACCACGTTCCGAATCCAGTTGCCGAAGCGCCAAGCCGATGCCACGGTAAAGCTCAGCGACGAGCCGGCCGTGCCTAAAGAACCAGATCAGAATAATAAGGACAAGGACGCCCCGCCGACATTCGCTGCGGCCTCGGACTGACGCGGCGCTGCACGCTTAGGTGAAAACCCTTCGACGCAAAGGACAACTACTTGCCGCGCAAAGCCCACCTCCTATTAGTTGACGATGATCCCAGCACCCTGGCCTCCCTGTCCCGAGCCTTCCGCTTAGCCGGTCACGAAGCAACCGTTTGCGACGATGCGTCCCGGGCTTTAGATCTCATTCGTAATGAACCCTTCGACCTCATCCTCTCGGACGTGGTCATGCCCGGAAAAAATGGAATCGAATTTCTGGAAGACCTGAAAAAAGCCGGCGTAAAAATCCCCATCGTCCTGATTTCCGGAGAGGCCAACATCGAAATGGCCGTCCTAGCCACCAAGCTGGGCGCCATGGACTTCCTAGAGAAACCCCTCTCCACCGACAAACTACTCGTAACCCTAGAAAACGCTCTCCGACTCTCGCGACTGCAACAAGAAAATCGGCAACTGCGCGACCGCCTCGGCAAGCACGAACTGGTCGGCTCCAGTCCGGCGATGACCAAGCTCATGGCGCAAATCGATCGCGTGGCCGCGAGCGAAACCCGCGTCTGCATTCTCGGCGAAACCGGCACAGGCAAGGAGTTAGTCGCTCGCGCCATCCACGAAAAGTCGCCACGCCACGAGAGCGCTTTCGTCACCTTGAACTGCGCGGCGGTTCCCGCCGAACTCATCGAATCCGAACTTTTTGGTCACGAAAAGGGCGCGTTCACCGGCGCCGCGGCTAAACACCTCGGCAAATTCGAACAAGCCGACACCGGTACCCTGTTCCTGGATGAAATCGGCGACATGCCCGTAACCATGCAGGCCAAGTTGCTACGCGTGCTCGAAGAAGGCGAGGTCGAGCGCGTGGGCGGCGACAAGCCGGTCCGCGTAAATGTCCGAGTACTCGTGGCCACCCACCGCAATCTCGAGGACCTCGTGCAGCAGAACACCTTTCGGCGCGACCTGTTTCATCGCGTCTATGTCTTTCCGTTGCAGCTTCCCCCACTGCGAGAGCGCCTAGAAGATTTTCCCATTCTGGTCGAGCACTTTGCGCGGCAAGTGGCCGCCCAGAACAGCTGGAAAGAGAAAATTTTCCCCAAGGATGCCATCGAAGAACTGCGCCGTTACCATTGGCCCGGAAACATCCGTGAGCTGCGCAACGTGGTCGAACGTCTCGTGCTTCTCGCCGGGGAAGAAGTGGTCGCCGCTTCTGACGTACGGTTAGTCTTGTCCTCGTCGCACGGAAATTCGACGGTACCTGACGGCGGCTGCACCACGGGAACACTCGCGGAGCGAACCGAGCAGTTCGAAAAGGAGGTGCTACTGGCAGAGATTCGCCGCCAGAATTTTCACATGACGAATGTAGCTCGCACGATGGGCCTGGAACGTAGTCACCTCTACAAGAAGTGCCAGCAACTGGGCATCGATCTGCAAGCGATCCGCAAGCCGGAGTAATTCCCAACTCTTCCATTCAAGAAAGCACTCCCTCACCCCGGCACAAACGCGGGTGTCGGGAGGATAACGAAAACCGTTCCGTGAACCACCGCTGCAGTAGACCAACGCAGCCACTCTGCAGCACGCCTTCCTTTTCGACCCCGCTAAGTCATTGAAAACAAGCTAAATTGTGTTCTTGACAGAACGTGTAAGCACGCTAATCCGCGCCAACATCAACGACGCCATCGATCGCGCCGAGGATCCAGAAAAAATGATCAAGCAAGTGATTCTCGACATGGAGAATCAATACATGCAGGTGAAAACGCAGGTCGCCGTCTCTATCGCCGACCAGCACATGCTGGAGAAGAAACTCAAAGAAAATGAAGATGCAGGAAACGAATGGATGCGCAAGGCCGAGCGCGCGGTAGAAAAAGCGCAGGACGACCTCGCACGCGCCGCACTCCATCGCTATCAAACCTCCCAGCGGTTAGCGCTAAGCTATCGCGAGCAGGTAGACGATCAAAAGGCGCAGGTCGAAGCCCTGAAAGGAGCGCTGATGAAGTTGGAACAAAAGCTGGAAGAAGCGAAAACAAAGCGCGAATTACTGCTGGCGCGCCATCGCCGTAGCATCGCCATGGGCAAAGCCGCTCGCGCGCACACCGCGGCGGGCGACCACCTGAACAGCGCCACCTTCGACCGCCTCAAGGACCGGGTAAACCATACCGAAGCAGTGGCCGCAGCGGAAATGGAACTCGGCGCAGATAACATCGGCGAACGCCTGACGCGCATCGCTCGCGACACCGAAGTCGAGCGCGTATTGGCGGACCTCAAATCGCGCCGCTTGCTTCCTGGCTGATTTTCGCGGGCACGGAAGTTTCCACATGCATCGTCTAATGCAGTCATCCTGAGGCTACCCGATAAGGGTAGCCGAACGATCTCAATCCACCGCCCGCGACTAACCTCCTTCCACGAGTCCACGCGGGGTGTCCTGCGCTCACGGCTCACCCATCCGCGGCAGCTACAGTCCGTCCACGATCCTCCGTACCAACGGCAACACATCATCCAACCCGCAGGGACAGGTCATGTACATGATGCGCACGACCTTGTCGCCTTTGCGAACAAAGATCATGGCGCCCGCCGCATCAAAAGCCTCGTCGCCCAGATTAGGAATGTCCGGCGTGATCGAAGGCCCCATCCGCCCCAAGGTAGCCTTATTCAGACGCATCTGCAGCTGCGGTGCGTTGTTATCGATCGAAAAGGAAAACACCGGCGTTTCGCCAGGATGATCGCTGACGGTTCCGTTTGATTCCGACTGGGCACCGTGAAGAATCGTCTTGCCGAAACTTTCCAGATTCTCCTGCTGTGCCTTGGTCAATTCATTCTTCCGCAGCGCTGTGATGTGTTTCGTTGTCATCTCCGCGGCATCTCCGATAACGCTATACGTACATCCAGGAGTGTCGCTATGGTCGGATTCCGCACGCACCACTTCCATTTGGACAGCCTGACTTACATCTGCTTTGGGAAGCAGCGAACACCCATCAATGCGTCGCAGCGCCGCCGCACTCTCGCGCCTTTGCTCCGGAGAACGGGTAAGCCCCATTTCCTGCGCCTTCTGATGAATGCGGTGGCCGATGTACATCATCGCTGCTGCGGCGATCGCGCCGAACACCACGAAGATCAGCACCACCGCGATGAGAATCTTCACCAGCGGACTGGTTTTCGTGGCTACCACTGGCACCTGGCTTGACCCTGGCGCCGCGTACGCCGCCGGGGGCGGGACTACTGGGGACGCCGATGGAACACCCGCACTCGGCTGTGCGACAGCACCAACCCGCGTTCCGCACTTTACGCAAAATCCCTGCCCGTCGGCCAACGGACTTCCACAATTTCTGCAGAAACCAGCCATGAATTTCCCCCTTTGAAGTGCCTTCGAACTGGCCCAGCTTGGTGGCAGCATCCTGACAGAGACCCAACATTGCGGGCAAGAGCTTCCATCAAAGGGTACACCCAGACTACCCACACTCCTTAACGAGGGGCTACCAGGAAGGGGGCAGCGTTCTCGCGGTGGGATTGCCTTCGGGAGTGCCGCTCGTGCGAGAATAGCCTGGTGAATGCGGAATGGATTGCTGTCCCCGCTATAATCACCGCCGCTGCCAGCCTCGCGGCCTACGGCGCGGTCTGCCCGCGCACTCAATTATTTGGGCCCACAGTTCGCCATACTTCCTCGCCTCGCGAACTGGCTATCACATTCGACGATGGCCCTAATCCCGCGATGACGCCAAAATTCCTGGATCTGCTGCAACGCTACGAAGCCCGCGCCACATTCTTCCTGATCGGGCGTTATGTCCGCGAATGTCCCGATCTCGCTCGCGAAATTTCAGTGCGGGGTCACGCCATCGGATGCCACACGGAGACCCACGCGAACTTGCTTTTAGCCAGTCGGCGGCGAACCCATTACGAAATATCCCGAGGCTCCGAGTCCATTGCCGCCGTTACCGGCGTCCTGCCCAAGCTGTTTCGTCCACCTTGGGGTTTCCGCAATCCCTGGATTGCAGCTGTCGCCCGCGAACTCCATCTCCGTGTGGTGATGTGGACGCTGCTGCCCAACGACTGGCGCGCCCCGTCAGCCCCTTGGTTGATTGACAGAATGCAACCGATCGCCACCCGCGCCGCGGTTAACGGACAAAATGCGACCGGGACGGGCGACGTCCTCTGTCTACACGACGGCTATCATGCCCGGCAGAATGGCGACCGCAGTCGCACCCTCGCCGCACTCGAACATTGGCTTCCGCGCTGGCGGGATCTCGGACTTAAATTTGCTACAATCGAAGGAGCGGTGCCGACCCCCGCGCGATGACTATGGACGAGCGAGCTTTTTATACCGAACGCGAAGAAGTGAGAAAAATCAAGCTGGTATGCCCGAGTTGCCGCGGCGAATTTGAGTGCCCCGTGCGCTGGAAAGTCAGCCGAAAAAAGAAGGAACTGCCCCGAGGCGCCGGTGAAGAAGACAAAAAGCGCTTCGCCAAGGCATCTTCTTATATGGTGCGTTTAGACGACCTGGTAGCCTGCTACAAATGTCGCAAACGCTTCGAACTGACCGGCCAATCCACAGTCCTAATCTCCGACACGCTAGGCGATCCAACAACCGATCCAGAGAACTTCGGCAACCGCTAATCGACGTCCGTAGGTAGTAGGAGGCGTGGCACTGCCTATCCGCAGCTCTTCTCGGCCCATCCAATGGGCTAGAACATCCCCAGCATTTCAATCCGCAATAAGCGCCTGCGAATTCGCCGGCATCGTCCGAACCCGCGCCTCCAATTTCCCCCGAATTCCATAACGAGGTCGGAGTGTGATCGAGGGCATCGGCACAGTCGGATGGGCCGGCACGAGCGCAATGCGAAACCTCTGCGCAATGGTGGCCAGCAACAACCCCGCCTCCATCACCGCAAAATTATTTCCGATGCACTGCCTGGGCCCGCCCCCAAAGGGAAAATACGCAAACCGCGGCAAGCGCTTTTGTAAGTCGCCGTCCCATCGCTCCGGGCGAAATTCCTCAGGCGCTTCGAACCATCGCGGATCGCGGTGCACCACCCACTGCGCCAGCGAAACACCACAACCTTTAGGTATCGGATAGCCCCCAATCTCCACGTCCTCAATTGCTAGCCGGGCCATTCCCCAAGCTGGCGGGTACAATCGCATTGATTCCGTGATCACGTGGCCGGTGTAGCGCAAGGTCGGCAAATCCTCAAGCGACGGCGAGCGGCCGCTTAGGACGGCATCCAACTCAGCGTGCAACTTCGCCTCCACCGTCGGATTCTGTGCGAGCAGCATCCAGGTCCAGGACAAAGCATTCGCCGTCGTTTCGTGCCCGGCCAGAAAAATCGTGATCGCTTCATCGCGCAACTGCCGGTCGGTCATTCGCGACCCATCCTCGTCGCGCGCCGCCAGCAGCATCGACAGCAGATCGCCCGTATCTTTACCGGATACCCTTCGCTCTTCGATAAATCTAAAAATAATCTTGTCCAAACGCCGGGTGGCGATGGCGGCACGAATATTTCGCGGGGTCGGCAGCCAAGTCGGTGTGAGCATGAGTTTGCGGAAATCGGAGTTTAACTCCATGATGGCTTCCAGCGCGTGACCTACTCGCCGCGCCTCGTGATCCACGTCCGCGTCGAAAAGCGTTTTGGCCACAATCTGCAGCGTCAGCCGCATCATCTCCGCGTGAATGTCGCGCTCTTCCCCATCCTTCCACTCCGCGAGCAAGCGGTCCGCATAAAGCACCATGGTGTCCGCATACGAAGCAATCCGTCCGCGGTGAAACGCCGGCTGTGCCAAACGGCGCTGCCGCAGCCAAAAATCTCCTTCGCTGGTCAGCAATCCGTCCCCGAACAATCTCCGGTTCTTTCGAAGAATCCGCCCTTTGATGAATTTACGATTGTGGGTAACCAGGACCTGCTCGATAAAATCCGGATGGCTCACGAAATACACGCGGAAGTTGTAATAACGCATGGTCACGATGTCGCCGTAATCACGCACCAACTGCGGCATGAAGGTCAGTGGATCGCGGCTGTAGTTTTTGAAACTGGCCGTCCACGATTCGGGGCTTGGTCCGGGCGGAAGCTTGTCGGGTGTTGGAATTCCCACAGTCCAGCTTTACGTTTCTGCCTTCGGATGTCCAGCAGTTCGAGTAGGTTCGAGTGCCGGCAACTGGAAACGCACAGCGGAATCATCGCTGAGAAAGACTCACGAGAAGCGGCGCGGACGGCAACTTAACAATCTCTTTTCCACTGACGCGCACCGCAGCCACCGCCCGCACAACGCCGCATTGCGCGCCAAATTAGTTCCTGCCGCTGGCTTGTTTCGCTACTAACTCGTAGCTCACAAACGCGAGTTGCGTGCTGTCCGGCGACCACGATGGAACGTTAATCGTTCCCTGACCGCCGAATAGCTTCGCCAAGACGCGTATCCTTTTGTCGCTCAGAGACATGAGGCGCAACATCACGTCCTGATTAGGCGGATGGCCTTTGACCTCTTTTTCGAAGGAAAGAAAAACCATCCACTTCCCATCCGGCGAAATATGCGGGAACCAATCGTTGGAATCGTCCGAAGTCACCTGTTCCTGCTCGGTTCCGTCCGGGCGCATCCGCCAGATTTGCATAATGCCGGTGCGCTCGGAATTGAAATAGATATATTTGCCGTCGGGAGAATACTCCGGGCCGTCATCGAGTCCTGGCGCAGTGGTGAGACGCTTTTCTTCGCCCCCAGCCGCCAGAATCGAATAGATATCGAAGTCCCCATTGCGTTCGCCCACAAAGGCCAGGGTTTGCCCGTCGGGCGACCAACCATGCCAATAGGACGGCGCCTTTTGGGTGATGCGGCGGGGCGTTCCCCCTCCAGCAGGAACAATGTAAACAAGTGAGCGGTGGTCTTCCTTCGATTGGTCGCTGATCGCCAGCAGCGCGCCATCGGGCGACAATCCGTGGTCGTTGTTGCAGCGAATCGCAAAGCCTGTGTCGATAATCTGAATTGGGCCACCGGCGACCGCCATGTGGACGATGCGGCCATCGCGATTGAAGATCAGCGAGTTGCCGTCGCGTGTCCAATTGGGCGCTTCGAATTTTTCCGGCGCGACGTATAGCACGTGGCGATCCGTGGAGTTGATCGCAATTGTTTCCAAACTGCTATACAGCGTGGTTGGGGCATCGGCTGCCATCGGATCTGGCGTACGAACGTCTACGTTCGAAAACACCGCCGTTTCCACAACGTTCTTGTCGTGCGCACAAACGCCGATTCCTACATAGAAAGGTCCCGTGATCGGAACGCGAACGGATGCGCCCGCCGGGTGAAGTTCCTCGCTGCCCCCTGACAGCGACAAATAGAAGAAGTCGCCGCGCTTTTCCAGTCGAATCCGCTGCGTCGAAAAAATGCTCGACTCAATGTCGTGCGTAACCGCGCCTTTTTCGTCCCGGAATTGCAACGCCGTCAAACCGTTACCGTGCAGCGCTGCATCCACATAAACAGAGTCCGCATCCAGGCTTTGCCGGATCATCAGCACTCCCTTTCGATGTGGCACGCCCCCAAGCCCAATGAACGAGACATTTGCCTGCAGTGTCACATCTCCAGACATTTTTTTCCACGCGAACTGGAAGTCGTCCTCATTGGCCCACATGTTGTTGCCGCTGCCCGTGATAGTGTACGTTTTCGTCGCCGCGTCGTACTCGGTTGTACCCGCATGTAGAACCGTGCCGACATCCCCATGACCTTCGAACATTCCGATCGGGCCGCCGGGAGTTTCAGCGCGCAGCACGCAGAAAAAGGCAAACATAAGAAACGTCGCAGCCGAACCAATTCTCAATGCGCTGGTGCTCACGGCATCACCTTAATCATCACCACTCCATGCGAAGGCACCTTCGTTTCGAACCTGCCATTAAATTTTCCCAAATCTCTCCTCATCCACAGATCACGAACTCCCGCGTTAAGGTGCGCGGGATAACCTAGTTCTTGCCACGAAACAGAAATCTGCGCGTCCGCCGCACCGCGATTAAACAGGATTACGGCTCGTCCGCCATCGCCCAACTGCTTCGACCAGACCTCCGCTTCGCCATCCTTTCGAACTCGGCGACCCTCCACCCCCAAAGCATCCTGGTCGACCGCGATCACCTCTTTATTTGTCAAAATCTCTTTGATTTCTGCAGGCATATTCTTCAAATCATTTCCCGCAATCAACGGCGCCGCCAGCAAACACCACAAACTGAAATGGGATCGATACTCGGTGATCGTCATCCCTCCATTGCCGACCTCCAGCATGTCGGGATCGTTCCAGTGACCAGGTCCTGCATAGGATTCTAGTCCGTCTTGTAGGTCCACGATTTTTACAAAACTCAAGGCATCTTTCTTCTGGCAGTCCCAACAGTCGCTGATATCGCCTGTTGTACGCCAAAGATTGCCGACGTCTGTCGCCCACAGCCAAGGCTTAGCCTTGCCCCATTCGCACAAGCTGAACACGATCGGTCGGCCCGAAGCGCTCAACGCGTCTCGCATCGTGGTGTATGCCCATTCCGCATTCGCCGTGCCGGTATGGCACCAGTCATATTTCAAGTAATCGACGCCCCAGGCCGCATATTGCAAGGCGTCCTGATATTCGTGCCCGCTGCTGCCCGGGCGGCCCGCGCACGTCTTAACGCCAGCGTCGGAATAAATGCCAAACTTTAGACCCTTGGAGTGAACAAAGTCCGCCACCGCCTTGATTCCCGAAGGAAACCGCTGGGCATCCGCGACGATATTTCCGCTGCCATCGCGGCTTACCTGCCAGCAGTCGTCGATTACCACGTATTGGTACCCCGCCTCCTTCATTCCGCTGCTGACCATGGCGTCGGCCGCGCCCTCAATCAACTCTTCGCTGACGTTGCAGCCGAACTTGTTCCAGCTGTTCCAGCCCATCGGCGGCGTCAGAGCCAAACCATGGTCGGAAGCCTTGGTGGGAAGCGAACTCAGAAGTGCCAAACCAGCAGCTACACAGCACCAGTAACTTTGCTTCCAGAACCTCCCCATGCCGACCCCCTCGTTTGTCAAAATCCCAGGCCTTGCGCACAGCGCAACCCCAAGGCGTCCGGCCATTCTATTGGGCATCACCGCCAAGTGCTATGCCTATCCCGAGGCCAATACCAGATCGAAACGCGCACCTATGGTTTTTTGACAGGCGTCGGCCGAATGCGCTCGGCAGAGGTGATTCCCTGCCCTTCCATTACCGAGTAAAACCGATCGACAGCCAACTCGCCGAGCGTTTCGATTCTTCCGGACGGCCAGCGAATCTCCACGCGGTCGATCTTCTTTGCCGCTCCCAATCCGAAATGCAAGCGCACGTCGTTTTGCGACAGGTAGCTTCCGCCACTATGGATTTCGTCGGTCTGCGTCATTCCACCGGCCACGACCTTGATGCGCGCGTTCAAGGCCATCCGGTTGCTCTTCGTGCCCGCAAGTTCAAAACTCACCCAATGTCTCCCTGGCACGCCATGATTCCTCAAGATCATAGGCGCGCCGTCTAGATCGGCAATCACCACATCCATGTTCCCGTCATTGAAAAGGTCGCCGACGGCGAGCCCGCGCGAGACCCGCTTTTCCTTGAGCGCCGGTCCCGCGAGGTCGCTCGCATCGCAAAATGTGCCGTCAGTTTGGTTCAAATGCAGCAATTTCGGCTCTCGATATCTGGCGCCCGAGGGCAATGTATCCACCTGTGGGTACACGTGTCCATCCACCGCCATTAGGTCTAGCCAGCCGTCATTGTCTAAGTCCACGAATGCTGTGCCCCACTTTACGTAGGGGAGCGAAGGAAGCGCCGTGCCCGATGCATACGAAACATCCGTGAAGTTCCAATTACCATCGTTACGATAGAGAAGGTCATTTTCATCCGAAAAATTGGTGACATATAAGGCCGGTAGGCCAGTATGCAGATAATCGCCGACGGCAATTCCCATCGAAGCCTGCTCGGAGCCATCCTCGCTCACCGCCGTGCCCGATTCCAGCCCGACATCCCTGAATTTTCCACCGCCCTCGTTCTTATACAAAAATTTCGGCGTTGAATCGTTAGCGATATAAATGTCCGGCCGTCCCGTATTGTTAAAATCCGCCCAGATAACTCCTAACCCGTAATATCCGGCTGGGTCACTGACCCCAGCGCTTTTCGACACATCCGTGAAGGTGCCATTCCCGAGGTTGTGAAATAGTGAATCGCCCGCTCCCTTGAGTCCCCGAGGCCCGCACTGCACGTCGATTCCTCGATATTTGCAGTTAGGCGAATTGCCGAATCCCGGCAGATCATCGAGGTGAAAATCCACATAGTTCGCTACCATTAAGTCCACAAAACCATCGCCATCGTAATCGCCGAACGCAGCTCCCGTGGACCATCGCCCGTCAGCAACGCCGGCCTTCGCGGTAACGTCGGTAAAGGTACCATCCCCATCATTGTGGTACAGCACATTCCCGCCCAGGCACGTGACGTAAAGGTCGGGCCATCCGTCATTGTCGTAGTCACCGACAGCCCCACCCATCGCAAAGCAGGGTGTGCCGATTCCCGCTTTCTCCGTTACGTCGGTAAACGTCCCGTCGTGGTTGTTGTGGTAAAGAGCACCGCGACTCTTTTGACCCTTAATGGCCATGTCCACGCTGGGAGCATTCGTGAAATAAATATCCAGCCACCCGTCCCGATCATAATCGAACAAAACCACGCCGCCACTCATCGATTCCACGATGTACTTCTTCGCTGGGTCAGAAGTGTGCTTGAACGTAATTCCCGTCCTCGCCGTGATGTCTTCGAGCTGCGGCACAACGCGGCCCTCGCATTTAGCAGATTTGGCGCCCGGTGGTGGAGACGGCGGGGTGGGATGTCCGCCTTGCGCGGCGGCGAGATCCGCTCCCGCCAATAACACCAGGATCGATTTCGCCAATCGCTTAGACCCAAGCCGCTGCAACTTCTTGCCATCAACAAGAGACTTCATGGGCTTTGGACGACCGGAATGGCCGCCCGATCGCGCTCACGCTGCTTCGCTTTTAATTCCTTGTAAATCTCTAGCTCTCGATCGGCATCGGCCGCACGCGATTGTTTTCGATAAGCGGCTTGTAATTGATAGTGCATGTAGTCGCTTTGCGGGCTCAATCGCGTTGCGCTCTCCAGATGCTCCACAGCATCCTTGATTTCACCGCGATCCAGAAGGATCTTCCCCATCTCATACTGCGCATTAGCATGATCCGGGTGAGCGCCGATCACGTCTTGAAATAAAGCCGCCGCCTCCGCCACCTTCGATTGCTGCAAATAGACAAATCCCAGATTGTACTTCGCATCCGTATCGCCGGAATTGAGCGCCAGTTCTGCTCGGAATTCCTCAGCAGCTTCACCCCAGTGCTCCCACCGAACATCCGCTTGCCCCGCGAAATAATGCGCCTTGGCCAGCCCCGGATCAGCCTGCAGAGCCCGATGGAGTTCGGCAACCGAACGGCCATAATCCCCGATCTCAATCCACAACTGGCCGATCAGCAGCCGTGTGTCTTTCGGCCGGTCGGTCTTCTCATATTCGCTGAGCGCTTCGCTGGCTTTCTTCATATCGCCAACGTGTGCCAAGGAAGCAGCCCAGGCGTATCCGACTGTAGCGTCTTGCATTCCCCGCTGGCCCAGTGGAGAAAACGCCTTAGCAGCGTCGCCATACTTGTCCGAGGCGAAATATGCCATGCCCAGCATCGCTCGCACCGGAGTATCTCCAGGCTTTTCCTCAACCGCCCGCGAAAATCCACGAATCGCTTCAGGATAATTATTCGCTCGAAACGCGGAGAGGCCCAGGTTCTTCGCCAGCCCCGGCACCTGCCGATCCCAGCGCTCCGCCTCCTGATAGTGTCCCAGCGCAGCGAGGTATTCCCCCCGGACCGCTTCGGAAGTTGCCAAGTCGTTGAAACTCAATCCCAGAACCGATCGCAGTCGATTCTCTTGAGCATCTGCGGCCGACCGCTGTTGTTCCGTCAAATTAGCCCGAGCCACAACGGACGCATCCACACGCGCAAAAGGATCGGTATCGGCCGGCAGCAATGGCGCGGCCTGTACTTCATTCTTAACATTTAGCGGAACAACCGCGGCAGCCGACCCCGCACCCCCGGCTAGGGCCACCGAGGACGCCACGCTTTGTTGCCCCTGCTCCATCGTCTTGTTCTGAAGCTCGCGCGCCTTCACCAAATACTGCGCGCTCTCCTCCGTCCTGCCTGAGGTCGCCAGAATACGGCCGAGATCGACATAAGCCCGCCGAATTTGGAAGTTGGAACGAGCTTCGTCAGTGCCGGTCAAAACGATCGACTTGCGAAAGCAGTCCTCCGCGCGTTTCATGTCGCCTTGCGCGTAAGCGTTCAGCCCCATATAGAGCCAAGGCTCCGGCCAGTCGGGGTTCACCTCCACCGCGGTCTTTAGATAGCGCTCGGACAACGGGTAGTCCCGTTCGCCCGAAGCCAGGAATCCCACCATGTAATTGGCCAAATAATCCCGCGGGTAAGTTTCGAGCTCTTTCAGGAATTCTGCTTTGATCTCTGGAGTGGCCTTCCACTCATTAACCGCTAGTCGCGCAAGGGCCAAAAAATAATGCGCGTGGGGCGTTCGCGGATCCAAAGCCACCGCTTTCTGGAACTCCCGGATCGCTCCAGGCATATCATCCGCATCCCGATAAGCCCTGCCGAAAAGCACATGAAGCGATCCGCTATCTCCACTCGCCCGCACCATTTGCTGGAAGACGGCCGCGGCACGCTCCTTGTCCTGCGCGTCTTTGGTCTGCAGCAGGCAGATCCCCAGCGAGTATACCGTCTCGACGTCCGCATTCGGATCCAGCTCTACCGCCCGATCCAGAGCCTCGGCGGCCTTCGCGTAGTCTTGTTTCTTGATCCAGGCTCTGCCGCGCACCCCCAACGCCCGCGCGTTACCAGGGTCCGCCCGAAGGGCCCGGTCGGAGTCGTCCAGCGCTTCGTCCGGATGGTCCCGCTGGAGTTCCGCAATCGCCAAATCCACTCGCGTATCCGCCAGATCTTCGAAATCCAGCGAGCGCCGGTACAACTCGATCGCTTGCGGGAAAGCCGCCTCCAAGAGCCGCAGTTGGCCGAGTTCGCGCAGCGCCAACGCGATGAGCTTTTCGTTTGTCTGGGCGACCACCACGGCATCGCCACTACGTTGGGCAGCCTGTGCGGCTTCCAGTCGCCTCCGAAGCTCCGCCGCCGCGGCATTTGCGCTTTTATCTGCCGGCCTTCCCGCGGGCTTTTGCGGCACGCCGGTGGATTGTCCAAACGCGAGACCGAACGACAGAGTCAATATCGCTAGCGCGGCGAGTACAAAGACGAGGAAACGACAAGCCTTCGGCAAGAGAACGCGAGGCAGGAACGTCAACGATCCAAGATGAACGGATTTACAGTTCAAAGCGACCCAGTAGGAAAGGTAAACGGCGGGGCTCCAAAATTCAAGCCCCGCCGTTCGAGGTTAACCGCGTAATGTTCCGTCCCTTAGAACGTAAACTTCAGGGTGTACTGAAGTTCGCGACCAGGATGAACCGCTGTGGCTTGCCCGAACCCACTGCCCGGGCCGTTCGGGGACCCGGTTTGACCAGTCACGACATTGTTCGTGGGGCTGCAGGGGTTGACGCCTCCGCAAACCAGGTTGTTGCCGCTGAAACCGATCCCCAGGTTGCCGTTCTGGCCGCCAAAGAAGTTGGCATGGTTGAAGATGTTGAAGAAGTCCATGCTGAACTTGAGGCGGTAGTGCTCCTTGAAGATCCAGTTCTTGGCGAGTTGCATGTCCACGTTCCGATTGTCTGGGCCGAAGCAATACCCGTGCGGGGCGTTACCGATCGTTCCGATGGTGTACCCGACCAGAGTAAACGCCGCTGGGTTGAGAATCTGCTTGCCGCTTACACCGGAATTACAACCCACCCCAGGGACGATGTCGGGTCGGTTGTTGTTGGAATAGCCGTTCCCGGTTAGCGAATTGAGGGTGCTGTTGAATCCGGTCGCGCAGCTGCCATCCGCTAGCACCAAGGCACACGCGCCATTGGCTCCGTTAGTGAAAACACCCACGGAAGCGCCGGTCTCAACGCTGATGATGCTGTTCAGCTCCCACCCGCCTAGCGATTTCTGCACTAGATTGCTGCTCTTCTCAAGCTTCGGCAGGTAGAACACCTCGTTGGCGACAAAGATCTGCGGACGATTGATGCTGCTGTTTCCTTTGTCGATTGCATGGTTCGGGCTGATAAATGCTTCCTCGCTGATGCCTCCGGACGAGTTGTCCAACTCGATGTCGGCAATCGAATGCGAGTAGGTATACGACGCTTGAACCGTCGTGAAATTGCTCAGACGCGAACGGAACAACGCCTGCAACGAATGATAGCTGGCGTGCCCGCCTTTCGCGAATTCAGCGATGGTCCCGAAGTTTCCGGCCGGCCGAAGGGCATTTTGCGCGCTGCCGTTCAGAAACGCGCTCTCCACCCAGTCCGCCTGCGGAACCGCATTCAGATCCGATACGGAAACCAAGTGGATACCTGTGTTTCCGACATATCCCAGTTGCAGCGCCGTGTTGCGGAACAGTTCCCGCTCCACCGACGCGTTCCATTGCCAGCTATTGGGCGTTACGCTGGTCGGATCGATAGCTGCGTTGGGCGATACCGCTGGATTGCTCAGCGGCGAAGGCGTCTCCAGCGTCCGGCTGTCGGTGGCGCTGACAACGAACGGCGCTGTTCGCGCCAATCCTTCATCCTGTCCTACCGACGCCCGCTGGTAAAACTGTCCCAATCCAACGCGAACCGCGGTCTTCCCGTCTCCTTTGACGTCCCACGCAAGACCAAGGCGTGGAGCGACGTCGTGGTTGTTGTTGAAGACCAGCGCTCGGTTCGGACCCAACGTTCCGGCCGACAGTGGCAGGCTGATACCCAGCGAACTTAGCTGAGCCGCAGCAGCCGTGCAGGGCGAAGTGCCGGGAACAATGATCACGCCGTTGCAAGCATCCGATGCAGGCAACGCCGGGTTGTAGTCGGCCAAGCTGAACGACGCCCAGTTATTGACCTGCGAATAGGGCTGACGATAGAACGACCAACGGAACCCGTAGCTGAGGGTCAAATTCCGGCGGAACTTCCACGTGTCGCCCGCGTACCATTCGAAGTCGTGCCATACGACCTGCGCAAGTCCGTTTACGCTGTTCTCGGTAGAAACAAATTGTTGCCCAGGAACCAATATGTTAGCGAGGGAATTGCCGGTCGGCGTACCAGGAACGCAACCCGCTGGTGAGGTGGCTGTGCAGGTAACCAAGCCGCCGTTTCCAGTGTTGAACGATGGCTGATCGTTGCCCCCGTTGTTGAATTCGTCTTTTGCATTGGTGCTGAAGTACGCACCCACCTTAAAAAGGTGGTTGCCGTGCACTTTAGAGATGTTGTCCTGTAGGGCGTACAGGTCCTCATGGTTGGTATAAGGCGCGATGTTCCACATGGTCTGGCCGCTACCATAAGGCTGCAAGCCACCCCAGTTGCCCCCGCCATTAATAAAGGCTCCTTGCTGCTTTAGGGATGCTGGCCAAGCCGTCGGGATCGCGGCATTAATCTCGGCCACCAAGGCAGCCCCCGTTGACGCTAACGTGGTGATGATGGCGTTATGGCCGTAACCGAACTCCACGTCGTTTACCATCGTCGAACTGAGCTGCGTGGTCAGTTTCGCCATGACGCTCTTCGAAGGCTGGCTCCAATCCGAGTTGATCGTCGGGAAGAACGAAGATCCCCAGAAAAGATTCGGGTTCGGTGAAGGACTGGTCCAGGAATCATTGGTCCATCGGAAGGTCACGCGATTGACCTTGGAGATATCGTAGTCGGCGCGAATGTTCCACTCGCTCCAGCTAGGTTGTGTGCGTTCCTGATCCACCCAGTTATTGGTCGTTCCGGTAGCTCCCGAAACGTTGGGGTTGGGATAAAATTGCGCCAGTAGTATGCCAGCCGGGTCTGGCGTTGCGAGCTTAAAAGGATTGCCCGGTGCCTGCAATGCAACCGGAATGGTCGGCACGGTGGCGCCGCAAGTACCTTTCCCGCCGGCCGCTATTGCCGCCGCATCGGCGCTAAAATCGCCCATTTTCTCCGCCACAGTAGGAACGCAAGCGCTCACCGACTCGCCACGCACCTCGCGGTTCCATTCCTGGTTCCAGAAGAAAAAGAGTTTATCCTTCTTGATCGGGCCGCTGACGTTGTAGCCCCAGTCGTTGCGTCGGAGCTCGGCCTTACCGGTGCCATTGTTATTTGAAAACCAGTCATTGGCGTCCAGCTTGTCATTCCGGCCCGCATAAAACACGCCGCCGTGGAACTGGTTCTCGCCCGACTTCGTGGTGATGCTGATGATTGCGCCCGACGCCTGCCCATATTCTGGACCATAAGAGTTCCGAATCATTTTGAACTCAGCGATAGCATCAATCGACGGATAAACCAGAATCGTACGGTTCGAACCCACGTCATTGTTATTCACGCCGTCAACGAGGAACAGATTGTTCGTGTAGGGGTTGCCGTTCACGGAGAAGTCGCTTCCCCCCGTCAAACCCTTGTCTCGGCCGTCAAACGATTGTGCCGTCGATACGCCCGGGGACAGAGTCACCAGGTTCATAAAGTTTTCGCCGTTCAGAGGTAATTCCCGAACCTGGGTGCCTTGTACGACTTCGCCCACTTCCGCGCTTGCCGTCTGCACTTGAACCGAGCTCGCTTCCACGGTGACCATTTCGCTCGCCGCTCCGAGTTCGAGCTTCGCGTTTACTTCCGACGATGTGGACACGTGCACTTCAACGCCTTTAGCCACAAACTCCTTAAAACTTCCCTGCTTGATCGTAATGTCGTACACCCCGACCGGCAATTGCGCGAACGAATACACTCCCTGATCGCTGGTGGTCGTCGAATACGTCGCGTTGGTTCCGGTATTGATCGCGGTCACGGCTGCACCCGCAATCGCCGCCCCGCTCGGGTCGGTGACCGTACCAGTGATGGTTCCCGAATACTGTTGTGCATTGACCGCATGCGGCGCAAGCACCAGTACAAGCAAGCAAAGCAGGCCGCCAAACATAAACCGTGTTCGCGTCGCTTTGCCTTCCGTCAATTGAATTCTCATTCGCACACCCCTTCGAATTTTTATTCCGATTCAATTCAGAAGATTTCCTTTTCCTCTGAGCCGAACCCGGACATCAACGCCAAGCGCCCGCAAGACTTCCTGCCTGCCAGTGAATTTGGACCCGGTATTCGGTCCCTCGACAAACTCGACTAATACATTTGCACTAGAGGATATACTTCGCGGAAACGATGTCAAGCGGAAATAATGATATTCTACAGAAAAAATAGTGTTATTCTGTTTTGCGGGCGTGCCCCGGGACAGAAGCCATCGACCCGGCAACTGCGATCGCTATCGATATCTTTTACTTCCGCTCACGTACCCGATGGTGGGCTTGAAGAAATTCTATGGCGGATCGTAGAAATCTATGGTATTTGGAAGACCTCTTGGCCCCACTCGGTAGCGAAGTCTCCTTTCCCGACCAGTTCGCCATGTCGTGTACGTTAACGTTAAAGTTCGTGCATCTACACCCTTAACTCATTTTCAGGTACACTCCCGGAGACTTTGCAGCCATGACCTACTCTCCCAAAAAGAAATCCGCCTTTCACGGCGAGCCGAAAGTCACCCTTAAGACCGTGGCCGCTCACCTGGGTCTCACCCCTGGCACCATCTCGGCCGCGCTCAATAACTCCCCGGCTGCTCGCTCCATTCCCGAGCGCACCAAGAAGCGCATCCTCGAAGCCGCCAAAGACCTCAACTACCGTCCCAACTATTTCGCCCGCTCTCTTCGCCTTCAACGCACCTACACCATCGGCGTTATTGCCGAAGAGATCGGTGACGCGTACGGCTCCCTGGTCATCTGCGGCATCGAAGAATATCTAAGAAAGCACAATTTCTTCTTCCTGACCGTAATTCACCGCCACGATCCCCGCCTTCTCCACACCTACGCGCAAATGCTGGTGACCCGCGGCGTGGAGGGCTTCATCACCACCGACACCTCACTCACCGAGAAACTCGAACTCCCCACGGTCGCCGTCGCTGGACATGGCCGTGTCGAAGGGGTGACCAACGTGGTGTTGGACCACAAGGTTGCCGCTCGCCTCGCTCTAACCCACCTCGCGAACCTCGGCCACCAAAGAATCGCCTTCCTGAAGGGCCATCACTCCAGTTCAGACTCAGCCGTACGCTGGGCCGCACTGTGCGAGACCGCCCAGGAACTTGGCATCCAAATTCGTCCCGAACTCACCGTTCAAATCGACAGCACGGTTTCAACTCCTGAACTGGGCTATCCGTTCACGAAGCAACTTCTCGCAAGAAAACATCCTTTCACCGCGCTCTTCGCCTATAACGATATCTCCGCGATCGGCTCCATGTGGGCCCTGCGCGAAGCTGGCCTACGCATCCCGGAAGATGTTTCCGTCATGGGCTTCGACGACATCCCTGCTGCCGTCTTCAACAATCCAGGTTTGACCACCGTTCGCCAGCCGCTCGAGCACATGGGAAGAATCGCCGCCCAGACGCTAATCGACCAGATCGAAGGCAAAACCGAATTCGTACCTGAAATCGCCATTGAGCCCGAATTCGTCGTTCGCGCCTCGACCGGCCCAGTCACTCTTAATGCCGCGGAACCCCAGGTAGCGGATGTAGCAGAAGCGAACAAAGTCACCGCCAACCGCTCATAACTTACCACCTTAGTCTTTCAAGACTTTTGTCGCTTCCCACGATTTCAACAACATTGATTTCGCTCGCTCTTCACTCCACACTAGATCTCGGGCCAATTCTCACGCCATATCGTATGGTTAGCTTCGGCAAACGACTATTCCTGTTGGTTTTCGCCTTCAGCTTTCCCTTCTTGCTTTGGCCAACTTCCTCTTCTTTCCTTCGCGCCCAGCTTTCCACCGCCGACCATCTCTCCGAGCCGGGCTTCTGGCCGACACAGAACGCCACATCCCTCAGCGAATTTGCGGGTGCAAGTGCTTGTGCATCCTGTCACTCCACAATCGTCTTCACGCAAACCACCACGCCCATGGGCGCCGCCGCCATGCACGCTGCCGATTCCGACATACTCCATTCCCGCCAGACCCTGAATTTCGCCTTCGACAAATACCACTACGAAATCAAAACCTCCGCAACGCGCAACGTCTACACCGTAACTGACGGAACGCGCACCCTCACCGCCGATCTCCTCTGGGCTTTCGGAACCGGCCGCGTCGGCCAGTCCTATCTCTTCAAAAAGGATGACGGAAATTTCTACGAAGCCCGAGCCACCTACTTCGACACCCTAAAAAATCTCCACTTCACCCCCGATCGCGCGCTAACCTCCGCCAAAGACCTCGAACAAGCCATGTACCGCCCGGTAGACATCTCCGAAATTCGCCGCTGCTTCGCCTGCCACACCACCGCCTCAAGCATCGCCGATCATTTTGACGAAAAAAACCTGATTGCCGGCATCACCTGCGAAGCCTGCCACGGTCCGGGAGCAAACCACGTCGCAGCCATGCAAGCCGCAAAGGTAGCGGGCATGCAACCGTCCGCAGCAGGAACCATTTTCAACGCCGCGCAGCTCAGCCCGGCAGACTCGGTCGATTCCTGCGGCTCCTGCCACGCTACTTGGTGGGACGTGAAGCTCTCCGGCGTAAAGGGCGTCTCGAACGTGAAATCGCAACCCTATCGCCTCGAAGGCAGCAAATGCTGGGGCCAAGGCGGCGACGCTCGCCTAACCTGCGTAGCCTGCCACGACCCTCACAAACAACTCCAAACCGACCCAACCGCGTACGACGCAAACTGCCTCAGCTGTCACGCAACGACGCCAAGGGAGAACAGAATCGCAGACCACCCAGGCCCCGCATGCCCAGTCAGCATCAAAAATTGCGCGACCTGCCACATGCCAAAAGTTTACGTCCCGGAGATGCACTACAACTTCACCGACCACCGCATCCGCATAACCCGCCCCAACGACCCCTACCCCGAATAAGCTCCGAATCTCCGTGACCTCTGTGGTTCCGACCGTTGCGTCCTCGGTTGTTAAATCTTTTGACTTTGCTTTTCTCTGAACCACTCTAAGTACGCTTCCCACTCCCCTCAACAAGAGTCACGTAACGATCCACCGGCAAATTCTCAAACCGCTCCACCCCCCCGCCAGGCAAAGGCCACTTCACGTCCACCCAATCCACTTTCGTCCGGTTCCCAATCCCCAACACCAACCGCGGATCATGCGAAGACAAAAAGCTCCCCCCACCCACCTTCATCCGCGACCTCTTCAAATCCCTAGCCTGATACGTAACCCGCGCCCCAATCGCATCGACATTCGCCCTCTTCCCCACCAATCGCACTCCCAACCAATGATTCCGCCCACCCAAATTATTCCGCAACAGAATCGGCGGCCCATCATTGTTCGAAATCAAAACGTCCAACCCGCCATCGTTATCAAAATCTCCAACCGCCAATCCCCGAGCCGCAAACGTCTTCGAAAACACCGGCCCACTCTCGGCACTGACGTTCCGAAAGCCCTTCCCCTCGTTCCGAAACAACAGCAAAGGCTCCTTGAAGGTAACCTGATGCGAAAACTCCTCCACCAGGTCATCCGGAAATCCATTAGCCAAAATCAAATCCAATTCCCCGTCATTATCATAATCAAAAAACTTTAACCCCCACCCACTCATCCATCGCGTTGCCATCCCAATTCCTAACTGCATAGCCACATCATCGAAAGTCCCATCCCCGTTATTCCGATACAGCGAAAAAATCTCCTCATCAATATTCGCCACAAACAAATCCATCCACCCATCCTGATTAAAATCCGCCGAGTCCACCCCCATTCCCGACCGCGCCCGCCCCTCTGCGCTATAACCCACATCCGCAGCTAACCCGATTTCCTCGAATCTCCCACCCCGATTCACGTACAAAAAATTAGCCACCGTGTCGTTGGAAATAAATAAATCCATCCGGCCGTCATTATTGATGTCCGTAGCCACCACCCCCCAAGCCTTACCCAAATGCTCGGAGATCCCCATCTCCCGGCTCACATCGGTAAACGTCCCATCCCCATTGTTATGAAACAACCAGCTAGGCCGCGGCCTGAAAATCCGCGGAATGCAATAATGATGCGTCCCATCCTTATCCACTCCGCAGCTCAGCGACTGATTGAACTCGCAAAACTGCCCCACAAACAGATCCAGCCGCCCATCATTATCGTAATCAAACCAAACCGCGCTGGAAGCCCAACCAGGTGCCGCAACCCCAGCCTTCTCCGTAACATCTGTAAACGTCCCGTCCCCATTATTCCGGTACAAAATGCTCCGCCCATACTGGGTTACATATAGATCTGCAAATCCATCCCCGTTGTAATCCCCCACGGCCACGCCCATCCCATACCCGCCCCCACCAACCCCAGCCTTCGCGGTAACGTCCGTAAACGTCCCATCACGATTGTTCCGGTAGAGCGCATTCCGCAACCCCGGCCGCGGATCGTAAAAATCGCACTTCCCGCTATTCACCAAATAAATGTCCATCCACCCATCATTGTCATAATCCAGAAATGCACAGCCAGCCCCACTAATTTCCGGCAAATGCTTAGCCGCCGACCTACCCGCCGTATGCACCCACGCAATTCCACTCTGCGCCGCCGGAATCTCTTCGAACGTGTAACCCCCGCTCGGCAAACGATCCCTGCCAAGGGCCAGTCCGCAAAGCGGCCAGGCCCCGCCAAAAGCAGCTAGATTTTTGAGAAAAGAACGCCGAGAAGAACCCGAAAGCAATCCGCGAAACCGTCGATCACGCATTCCCGGCATTATGCCCAGAACAATACCAAGACGCAAAAGACCGCCATCCTTTCAAGTATCGCTGGTAGGGACGGAGCTCGCTCCGCCCGGCCGATGCGTCTTGGCTGTTGGAAGCGCCCTCGTAAGAGGCGGGGTTTAGATGACACCCAAGCACCCAACGTGTCGCAGCATGGTCGCACCCGTGAATCGTGCCGACTCATCGCTCCCATAAAGGTGCGGATCGGCAGCACCTCGCGTACAATCCCCACTGCATATCCAACACAACCACCATGAACCTACTAACCCGACGCTCATTCCTAGAAAAATTTTCCACCCTAACCGCAGGCGGCCTCCTCGCCACCACCGCCCGAACCTCCAGGGCGGCCGCCCCTCAATCCACCCCGCGCATCCCCTTCCCCACCGCCCCCCGCGACCGCATCGCCGTAGCCTCCTACCCTTTCCGCGCCTACATCAACGCCCCCAACAACCGCGATCGCGACCCCAAACTCCCCGGCATGGATCTAACCCAATTCCCCTCCGAGGTAGTAACCAAATTTGGCGTCAACAATATCGAGCCGCTCTCCGAGCACTTCCTCAACACCGACCCCGATTACCTCCACACCTTCCGCCAAGCTCTCCAGAAAGCAAACGTGAGAGTTGTGAATATTCCCACCGACATCCGCCAAAGCTTCTACGACACCGATCCCGCCAATCGCCGCCAAGCCATCGACGCAACAAAAAAGTGGATCGACGTAGCCGTCCAACTCGGCTCACCCGGCGTCCGCCCGCACATCGCCAGCACCCCCAACTCCGCACCCGACGTGCAGCGCGCCGCAGCCAGCGTCAGCGAAGTAGCCACCTACGCCGCGCAAAAAAACATCGTGGTAACCTTAGAAAACGACGACCCCGCCAGCGAAGACGCCTTCTTCCTCGTCAAGGTCATCGATGCCGTCAACCATCCCTACCTCCGCTCCCTACCCGATTTCGCCAACTCCATGCTCACCGGCGACGCCGAGTCCAACTACCGCGCCGTCCAAGCCATGTTCGCTCGCGCCTACAACATCTCCCACGTAAAAGACGGCGAAGTCGACGACCGCGGCAAGCAGTTCAAGGTCGATCTCCGACGAACCTTCGAAATCGCCAAATCCGCCAACTACCGCGGCTACTTCTCCATCGAATTCGACGCTCCCAACGACCCCTACGCCCCCACCACCAAACTCATCGAACAAACCCTCAGTTACCTCTCGTAAGTGTCTTTTCTCTGACTACCAGCGGCTGCGGTAAGCTGTGGTAGGTTACTCCTGCGAGCCTAATCCTATGGCCACGCGAAACAAAACTCTCGAATATCTCACCACTACCAAGATCGGTGAGCAGGGACAACTCACCGTCCCAAAACAGTTCCACGAAGATCTAGGTCTCGCCACGGGCGCCCGCTTCGCCATGCTTCGACCCGGCGACGGCCTGGTCCTTTTGCCGGAACAACAACGCTTTGAAAGCCTTGGCGGGCAGATAGGTTCCGCTTTGACCCGTGCCGGCCTCACTGCTGAAGTGGTTCTCGCGACTTTGCCCGAAGCTCGCAAACGCATTTCACGTTCAAGCAAAAATTACCCGGGGGTGGGGATATCGAATATGCCTTCAAGGCGAATCTATCGCCAGCTGTCCGCTCGCGGTGTTTGGCTCTGCCTTTTAGTTTGGTGTTTCGTCGCACCGGCTTTCGCGGAGCCAGCCACACTGACCCCGTCTCAGGATAGCCAAGCCGACTTCGCCGTCGCCGCTCAAGCCGCGTCCTCTGCTCGCGACGCCGGCCGCACCGAGGTGGCCATCGAAAACTATCGCCGCGCCGTTGCCATCCGCCCCGACTGGCAGGAAGGCTGGTTCTTCCTCGGCACGCTGCAGTACGACACCGACCGCTACGCCGACGCGATTCCTGCGTTCCAGAAGTTGACCGAACTCGCACCCACTGCGGGCCCCGCATGGAATTTTCTCGGTCTCTGTGAATTTGAGACCAAAGACTACGCTAACGCTACGGCGCACCTGGAAAAAGGGCAACAACTTGGAACCGGAGACGATCCAGAAATTGCGCGCGTCTCCAAATATCATTTGGCGCTATTACTGAACCGCGAGGGCGATTTTGACCGCGCTACAACCACGCTGAGGTCCGCTTTCGGCGAAGGCCAAATCCCTGCTCAAGCAAAACTCGCGCTCGGACTCGCTCTGCTGCATGCTCCGGTCTTGCCCGACGAGCTTGACCCTTCGCAGGAAGCGCTGGTGCGCTCTGCCGGAGAAATCGCCGCACGCCTTGCCCGGGGCGATTCCGCAACCGCTCTCCATGACTTCCCGCAAATCCTGATGGAACATCCCGGCACACCCTATCTACACGATTCCTACGCCAAGGCACTCGCAGCCGCAGGAAACGACCAAGAGGCACAAGAACAACGACGCGAGGAATCTCGCATCGCCAGGAATTTCGCTCCGGAAAAAGCACCGCAAAACGAACTGATGGCGCGGATCTACGCACGCCGCTCTTCCCCGGCGGAAGCGGTTCCGCCGAATCCCGACAATCTCTGGAATCAAGCGATGGGCGACTATTCGAGCGAAAAATACTCCGACGCCATTGCCCACCTAAAGATTTGGATCGAGCGCAGGCCCGCGGAACGCCAGATCAACGACGGCACTGCTTGGGCGGTCATGGGTCTCAGCGAATTTGCCCTCAAAGACTACGACAACGCGCTCATCCATCTCCAGCGCGGCCAGGATTTAGGACTGGGGGGCAGTGCAGAGTCGGTCCGCCTGGCACGGTATCATCTCGGAATCCTTCTCGACCGAAGCGGGCAATACGAAAGCGCCGCGGGATTGCTGGCGCCCGAAGCCAATCACGAAACGCTCGCGAGCGAAATTCGGTTTGCGCTTGGCATCGCTCTGTTGCGCATGCCGCTCCTCTCCGACCAAATTCCCGCGCAGCAGCGCACCCTGGTGCAAAGGGCCGGAGAAATCGCCATCTTGCTGCAAGGAAGCAAATACGCCGAAGCTTTTCCCAAGCTCCAGTTACTTCTAAAGGAATATCCCAACACGCCGTTTCTGCACTTCACCTACGGACTTGCCCTGGCCAGTCTTTCCCAATACGACGAAGCGACACTACCACTGCGCGAGGAGGTCCGCATCTCTCCCGCCAGTGAACTTCCGTACCTTCTTCTCGCTTCGATCGCGTTGCGTCAGCACCATCCGACCGACGCTCTGGCTTCGGCAGAGCACGCCATTCAACTCGCGCCCCAGTCCGCGAAGGCCCACTACACGCTGGGCCGCGCATATCTGGATCTAGGAGAGGAAGAAAAAGCGCTGCGCGAGCTGGAAGCCGCCAACAAAATCAATCCAGGCAGCCCGGAAATCCATTTCATTCTCGCAAAAGCCTACGCCAAAGCGAAACTTCCGGACCAGGCCCAACAAGAACGCGCAACCTTCGTCCGCCTGAACGCGCTAGTGGAACAACAGCGCAGCCTGATCGGCAACCAATCCTACGGCGCCTCCACCAATTCCATGGAGCTATCGCCCGCCCAGGCCCCGGCGCCGAACTCCAACAGCCCGGAGCAACCGTGATGACGAGGGGACGGCTGGGCGGTAGCGCAGGACGAAGTCCGGGGAGCCCGGCGGTCCCTCCCCCCGCCAGCAACTCATCTCTTTTCGGGGCAATCAGTTAGCAAAACGTTCCGCGGCACGAGCCTTGGCCTTGGCCGCCTCTTGTTCCCGATTCTTGGGAGGCGCGTTGGTTTCCAGAGAACGCAGAAGCCGGCTGGCAATACCAGCGATCTCGTCGACGGCCGAGAGAAATGCTGTTTCGTTTGCTTTCGAGGGCTTATTGAAGCCGGTGATTTTTCGCACGAACTGGAGCGAGGCGGCACGGGCCTCGTCCTCCGAAACCGGCGGATCAAAATTGAAAAGGGTTTTAATATTTCTGCACATCGCCTACAAACCTCACGTCGCTCCACCTTTGAGGAGGGCAGTTACGACCTAAATGTTACGCCGCTTGCTCGCAGTTCACCATCCAGGGAATACCGAACTGATCGGCCAGCATACCGAAGCGCGCGGACCAGAAGGTTTTCTGGATGGGCATTTGCACGGTGCCATTTTGTGCCAGCTCTTTGGAAGACACGTTCCGCTTCCTCAGGTTCCTTCACGCCAATGGATACGGAAAAGCCTTGCGGTCGCTGATAACGTTCCGATGACGCGTCGGCGCCCATCAGTACGCTGCCATTCACTGTCATCCGGGCGTGCATAACTTTCTTTTGCCAATCCGAGGGGACTTCTTTCGCCATGGGAGAATCGCCAAAGGTGAACATTCCGTCGATTTTGGCGCCCAAGACTTTTTCGTAAAACTTAAACGCTGCCTCACACTGACCATTACAGTGAAGATAAGGATTTATTTGCACGACATACCCCTTTGCTTCGTACCAGATTTTGCTAAATGCGGAAGCCCAGTCGTTGGATGGATTCTAAGACTCGGCGTGAGTGCCTCGAACCAATTCGATTTTGCCTGGCGCTGGGGATTGTGGGCGTAGTGCGGCGAATTCTAACCTCCAGCCATGGCGCCGACAATCAGAAATGGCTCGGCCCCCTGCTCGACAGCTTTGGGCAGGAGCGTACTCGGCGGTTCCAGCGAATAGTCCTGTTCGCAAGCGAAGAAGCGGACAAAAGGGCGGCGCTCCTGGGTCACGTGGTCGCGAATTGTTCCTTGCAACATCGGATAGGATGCTTCGATCGCGTCCAGAACCGAGACAATGGTCGGCTGGCCGGCAACCTCGACTTGCACTTCGCCGCTGACGCGGGCGAGCGTTTTTAAATGCGCGGGAAGGAGCACACGAATCATTGCAGGGTTTGAGCCTCCACGGAAAGGACGGGAGGAAGATCGCGCAGGATGGGAGTCCAGTTATCGCCCGCGTCCGCCGATGCGTACACCTGGCCTCCCGTCGTTCCAAAGTAGACGCCGCAGGCATCGAGCGAGTCAACCGCCATGGCGGCGCGTAGCACGTTGACGTAGCAATCCCTTTGCGGAAGCCCTTTCGTCAATGGTTCCCATTCGTTTCCGCCGGATTTGCTGCGATACACGCGCAGTTTGCCGTCCAGTGGAAAGTGTTCGGAATCGCTCTTGATCGGCACCACGTAGATAGTTTCCGGCTCATGCGCATGGACGTCAATCGGAAAGCCGAAGTCGGTGGGCAGGTTGCCGCTGACTTCTTGCCAAGTGTCGCCGGCGTCTTTACTGCGCATGACGTCCCAATGCTTCTGCATGAACAAAACGTCGGGACGCGATTTGTGCATGGCGATGCGGTGAACGCAGTGGCCGACTTCGGCGTTCGGGTTGGGAATACCTTCGGATTTCAAGCCGCGGTTGATGGGCTTCCAGGTTTTCCCGTCATCGTCGCTGCGGAAGGCGCCCGCCGCGGAAATGGCGACGAACATGCGATGGCGATGCTTCGGGTCGAGAATGATGGTGTGCGAGCACATTCCGCCTGCGCCCGGATGCCAGGAGGGGCCAGAGCTGTGAGTGCGAAGTCCCGGAAGCTCTTCCCAATTTTTGCCGCCGTCGGTCGAGCGGAACAATGCGGCGTCTTCGACGCCGGCATAGACAGTGTCAGGATCGTTCAGCGAAGGTTCCAGGTGCCAGACCCGCGCGAACTTCCAGGGATGCGGAGTCCCGTCGTACCACGTGTGCGTGCCGGGGACACCTTCGTACACGAATTTATTGCCAACGGGCTGCCAAGTTTTGCCACCGTCGTCGGAGCGTTGGATGAGTTGCCCAAACCAGCCGGTAGACTGTGACGCGTACAGACGATTGGGGTCGGCGGGAGAACCCTTGATGTGATACAGCTCCCAGCCGGCAAAATGAGGACCGCTGACGCCCCATCTTTCGCGCTTTCCATCGGAAGTAAGAATAAAGGCGCCTTTGCGGGTGCCTACCAGCAGTCGCACGCTGCTCATCGTCTGCTCCTTAGGGGATTTCGCCACGGGTCGCGGAGATGGCGTTTGGCTCGAGAGCTGTTCTGCAGGTTCAGAATCGCAAGCCTGGTGGTGCGTGATTTCTGGAAGACCACAACTCGAACGCTAGAATTGCGGTCCGAAAGCGAGTCTGCCCAATTCACTTTTCAAATGCAAGTAAAAATATGCTAGGGTGGAAATATGTCCAGCAAGAAGCTGAGCCCGAAAAGACGGTCGGGATGTCCCTTGAATGCATCCGTAGAGATGCTGGGCGACCGTTGGTCGCTGTTGATTATTCGCGACATGATGCTGCGAGGGTTCCGGAGCTACAAGGAATTTTTGGAATCGTATGAAGGAATCGCTACGAACATCCTGGCAGATCGCCTCCGTAAGCTGGAGGCATATGGAATTATTGAGATCGAGCGGGATTCCTCCGATGGACGGAAAGTGATTTATTTGCTTACTGCGAAAGGAATCAATCTGGCGCCGGTGATGGCAGAAATGGTGCTGTGGGCCGCGGCCCACGAAGATACCGGCAACGAACCGCTGGTCCGGGAGCTACGAAACGACAGGGAAGGCTTTGTGGCAGCAGTGCGGCAACGCTGGGCCGAACAGACCGCCGGCGCCAAAAGCAATAACGTAATCCCGGAAGTCGCACACAAGCGGTGAAGGCGCGTTGCAGGTTCGTACTTCACAAGACGCGCGTAGGCGGGGCTTCCACCGCGTACCCGCGTCCAATGCGATACCCAGGTTACTTCTTTTCTGAGGCATGGCCCTGTGAACTCTTCCGGCAGAAATTTCTATTTCGCGCCAAGTGTTTGAGGTTGGGAATACCTTCGGTGGCAAGCTTGCCGATCGGCGGCTCATGGCGTCATTACTTTGGGCCCTTGGCCATGGCCCCCTAACCCCCACTCGATCCTTTCCTCGCAGCCTTTACGGTCACCAGCCATCATCAGGTTTCATCACGCCAGTAATCGTCTACGACCGCATATTCCGCGAGCATCGCGCTGGGCCGCATCGGGCAGGGGCGCTGGGCTAAATCCCATTGCTCGAAACAGCTGATCGCACTAGGATGTGGCGGCGCCCCACACTGCGCGCGAGAAGTCGTAACCCGGGAGGGTTCTTGAGGCTCGACTACAGACCCATCCGGGCCTTCTTGCTGGCCGGTATTTTGTTTTGTGTAGCAGCAACAACACTCGCGCAAACCGAGACCACACCTGGTGCAAGCTCGCCTGGCCAGCCTATCTCAGGAACACTCGGCGTGAGCCCATTCGCGGGCAGCGTGCCTGCAAAACCTGTTCCGGGGGTAATGCCGCTTTCGTTGCAGGAGGCCATTGACCGTGGGTTGAAGCAGAATCTCGGGCTGCTGCTTTCGAATGCAGACATTCGTTCGGCCCGCGGACAACGATGGGACCAGTTGAGCGCGCTCCTGCCGCACGTAGCGGCGGCGCCCTATGTGGCCGAGTCGAAAATCAATCTTGCAGAGTTGGGAATCAGCAGCCTTGATGGGCTCACAATTCCCGCGTCGGCCGGTCCTTTTTCTTATTTTGACGCCCGGGTATCCGTCACGCAGTCCCTATTTGATTGGAAGTCGATTAACGCAACGCGCGCGGCCGGCCAGAGCTTGAAATCCGCCGAATACAGCTACAAAGACGCGCGCGATCTGGTAGTGCTGGCCGTAGGCTACACCTATTTGCAGGGAATCGCCGACGCAGCGCGCATCGAGACGGCGGAAGCACAGGTCAAAACGGCCCAGGCGCTCTACGATCAAGCGAGCGATCAAGTGACTGCAGGCACTTCGCCAGACATCGACGGCCTGCGGGCGAAAGTAGAGCTCCAAACGCGGCAACAGCAGTTGATTCAGGCGAAGAATAATTTCGCGATCCAGAAGCTGACGGTGGCACGCGTCATCGGGCTGGCTCCCGGACAGGAATTCGAGTTTACGGACAAGTCGCCATACCAGCCCTTCGACGGCATCACGGTTGAGGAGGCGCTGAATCGCGCTTATGCTTCGCGCTCCGATTACCAGGCTACTCTGAGCGAGGTGAGGGTGGCGGAATTCTCGCGCAAGGCTGCCGTCGCGGGCTATCTTCCCTCGCTTTCTTTTAACGCGGACTATGGTGCGGGAGGCGCTCATCCCTCGACGGCCACGGAGGTGTTCGACGTGCGCGGCACGCTATCGATTCCGATCTTTCAAGGGGGCAGCGTTCACGGTGACATTTTACAGGCGGACGCGAGATTGCAGCAGAGTCGAGAGCGTCAGGAAAATCTGCGCGCGCAGATTGACTCCGACGTTCGCACCGCGCTGCTGAACCTGGAGTCGGCGGCGGAGCAGGTAAAGGTGGCGCGCAGCAACATTGATTTGGCGGACGAGACGCTCGCCCAATCGCGCGATCGTTTCAGCGCGGGCGTCACCGACACCGTGGAAGTGGTGCAATCGCAGGAATTGGTCGCCAGCGCCCACGAGCAGTATATCTCCAGTCTCTATAGTTTCAATCTTGCCAAAATATCTCTGGCCAGGGCACTGGGCATGGCGGAAAAGAGCGTCAGGGAATACTTCAAGGACAGGTGAATATGGCCGAAGAGAACCCAACCCATTCGGTGCCAGGTTCGGTACCAGGCACCGTCAACGTATCCCCAATTGGTGCATCCGGGTCGGCGGATACGGAAGCTGCGCCTCGAGTGTACCGGAACACGAACCGCCGCCGGAACATCCTGATTGTGATTATCGTCGTCGTCGTGCTGGTTGTCGGCGGCCTGTTCTTGTGGCGCTACTTCAGCAGTTATGAATCGACCGACGACGCGCAGGCCGATGTCCACCTCTATCCCGTCAGTGCGCGTATTTCCGGATACGTAGTGAAGGTCAATGTAGACGACAACCAGTGGGTGCAGCAAGGTACCGTCATGGTGGAGATCGACCCGAAAGACTATGAGGTCGCAGTCGCGCAGGCGCAAGCCAATCTGCAAAACGCCGAAGCGACGGCCCAATCTTTGAGTATCACGGTGCCGATCACCTCGGTGAACAGTTCAAGCCAACTGAGCTTCACGGCTTCGGATATTACCAATGCAGACGCGGGAATCATTGCCGCACAGAAGCAGCTCAGCGCCGCCCATTCGCAACTGGAGGAGGTCGAGGCCAACGATGTGCGAGTGCAAGAAGACCTGCAACGCTACAAAATGCTGGTAGACAAGCGGGAAGTGGCCAAGCAGGTTTACGATCAGGCCTTGGCCGCGGCGAAATCCAGTACCGCAGCGGTAGCGGCGGCGCGCGACACTGAGTCGGCCGCGCAGCAGTTCGTACAGCAGGCCCTGAGCCGACTGGGCCAAGCGCAGGCCAACCACAAAACCGCGGAGACCGGACCGCAGCAGGTGTCGTCGACGCGAGCTCGCGTGCGCGCGGCAATCGCCGATGTACAAGAAAAAAGCGCACTGCTCGAACAAGCCCAGTTGAATCTGCAATACACCAAAGTATCTGCGCCCGTCACCGGCGAAGTGAACAAGACGGTGGTGGTCGGGCTGAACGTACAACCCGGCCAGCAACTTCTCACGGTGGTGCCTCTCGACCAAGTGTGGGTCACAGCCAACTTCAAAGAGACGCAGCTTAAACGCATGCGCGTGGGCGAGAGAGCCGAACTGCACGTGGATGCGACAGGACGAACGCTCAAGGGGCACGTGGACAGCATTGGCGCTGCAACAGGCCCGCTCTTCAGTTTGCTTCCGCCCGAGAACGCGACGGGCAACTACGTGAAAATTGTCCAAAGAATTCCTGTAAAAATTGTTCTCGAGCCAGGGGAAAACCGGGATCGCCAGCTTCGACCAGGCATGAACGTAGTGCCGGACGTGTACCTCCAATGAGCTCTGCCGCTCGCACCTTGGAGCAGGACGTCTGGCGACCCAAATACAATCCTTGGCTCATTGCTGTCGTTGTGGCGCTTGCCGCATTCATGGAGGTGCTCGATACCAGCATCGCCAACGTCGCGCTGCCGTACATGGCCGGCAGCCTGGGCGCAAGCAACGATCAAAGTACCTGGGTGCTGACTTCTTATCTGGTTTCCAACGCCATCATTCTGCCTATCAGCGGCTGGCTTGCGGGTGCGTTAGGACGCAAGCGTTTTTTCATGGCCTGTTTGACGGTGTTTACGATGAGCTCTTTACTTTGCGGGTTGGCGCCGAGTCTCGGGATGCTGCTGCTCTTTCGCGTGCTGCAAGGCGCTGGTGGGGGCGGCCTGCAGCCAATGGCCCAGGCCATTCTGGCTGACACGTTTCCGCCACAACAACGAGGCTTGGCGTTTGCACTTTACGGCATTACCGCCATCATGGCACCTACCATTGGTCCAACACTGGGCGGATGGATCACCTTCAACTATTCCTGGCGGTGGATTTTTTTTATCAATCTTCCCGTCGGCATCGGTACTTGGTTTCTGGTGCGACGCTTCGTCGAAGATCCGCCGTACCTAAGCAAGATCAAGGCAGCAGGAGTGAAATTGGACTACATTGGCATCGCTCTCCTCACACTAGGTATCGGAGCATTACAGATTTTGCTGGACAAGGGCCAGGAAGATGATTGGTTCGGATCGCGGTTCATCACTACATTAGTTATCGTTGCGACGGTATGCTTAGTTTCGCTGGTGATCTGGGAATGGTTCCAAAGGGCGCCGATCATTGACGTGCGCTTGTTCAAGAGCTTCAATTTCGCCAGCGCGAACTTGATGATGTTCACTCTGGGAATCTTGTTGTTCAGCAGCTTAGTGCTGATGCCGCAGTTTCTCCAGACGCTTTTGGGTTACACCTCGCAGCTCGCCGGGTTGGCGCTTTCCGCTGGCGGCATGGTGCTATTGATCGAGATGCCCCTCATGGGCCAGCTTACGACCAAGTTCCAAGCGCGCTATTTGATCGCCTTTGGCTGGCTGGCATTGTCCATCGCCATGTTCTATTCCACGAAACGCATTGATCTGCTCATAAGCTTCAAAGCCGCCACTTTGTTGCGCATCGCCCAAGTGATTGGTTTGGGTTTTCTGTTCGTTCCCATTACGCTGGTGGCGTACATTGGCATTCCGGCTGAGAAGAACAACGCAGTCGCTGGGATCGTCAATTTCATGCGCAACATCGGAAGCAGTGTCGGAACCTCCTTAGTCACCACATTAATTGCGCGGCGCGCGCAATTCCATCAGGCCCGGCTGGTCGAGTATGCTCGGCCCGACAATACTAATTTCCAGAATTCGGCCAATGGCCTTGCCCAGCAGTTGGCACACTCGGGATTAAGTGTGTCGGCAGCACACATGCAGGCATATGCCAGGATCTACCAATCCCTGCAATCGCAGGCCGCCAGCCTGGCTTACATCGATACCTTCATGGTCCTTGCTGTGGGGGCAGGAATTATGTTTTTCCTGGCCTTCGCGCTGAGGAAGAATGATCCAAGTGGCGGCGGCGCGGTAGTCGTGGAGTGAGTGAAATGAAATGGCGGTGGATTGCGCGAAGACAATTGATTTGGGAGGATGGCGTATCGAGGTTAACGTACCTGACGGTGTTCAATGATCAGAATCGTCGCAATTGAACGGGAGTACGGCAGCGGCGGTGGCGAAATTGCTCAGCTGCTGGCAACGCACTTGGGCTGGAGACTGTGGGATCAGTCACTAACCGAGGAGATCGCGAAGCTTGCCGAATGTCCCAAGGCGGTGGTCCAGCTTCGCGAGGAGCGAACCGATCCGCTCTACTATCGGCTATTCAAATCCTTCTTGCGCGGAAGTTATGAAGGAAGTTTGAATGCCCACAAGCTCAAGTTGGTGGACAGCGAAAGTATCTTGAAGATGACGGAACGCGTGGTGCAAAAGGTGGCCAAAGACGGAAACTCTGTAATTGTCGGCCGCGGCTCGCAGCAGTTCTTAAGGAACAACGGAGACACTTTGCGCGTGTTTCTTTATGCTCCAAGGGAAGCCAAAGTGCGTCGACTCTTGGCGCGCGGCAAGAGTCAGAACGAAGCAGAGCAGCTGGTGGATTCCGTAGATCGGGAGCGGGCTGATTTTATCGACAAGTATTTCCACCACGCATGGCCTCAACGCGACATTTACCATCTCATGGTTAATACCGCGATCGGCGACGCGGCTGTCGTTCAAATGATTCTCGATCTCGCTCAACAGCTGAATGCAACGAGCCAGTAGCCTCATCGCGAAGTGCACGTGGGAGCTCCTCAAACGAAGATGCCCTGTGTCGGTCATGCTTCCTTGCTCTGAGCCGCAATGCTTTCCTTAGCGCCGCTAGTTCAGAACAACCGGCGGCACGAACCGCGCAGACAGACCTACCAGACATGAACCGCACTGGTGCGTGGAGGACCAGAGCGGCCTTGAATGACCTGGGTTTCAAGGACAATTTCAATATTTTTTCGATTCCAGTCCCGCGCCACCAGATTCACCATGTCATTCATGCGATGAGCGTCGACTAGAAATTCGCCGGCAGCCACGGTGCCCCCGCGCCCGATGCCTGCGGCGATGACAACATATTGATCGGTATCGGGGTCCACGAAACGCGCCACAATGGCGTAATCCTTGTAGGTTCCAGTTTGCTGCTGTTGTGAGCGATTCAACGCCCAGTCACGTTTTTCCGGATTGGCGCGGTCTTCGATCCACAATTGCGTCATTTCAGGGTTGTTCGCGAAATGGAAACGCAAAGGGGAAGTTAACCGCAGCGTCCAACTATTATCGAACGCTCCGATGAACACCGATGGACTCCGGCGCAGATCGGTCAAACTGGTGGTCGACTCACCGAGCACACGATAGTTTTTTCCATAGGTGCGAAGCAGGCCGGCGACATTAACCAGAGGGCTGACGTCGTCGATGATAACGGTAATCATGCTGTCAGACAGGGTCGTTTCCCTCTGCGGGTCAGCGGCATCGCGTAATCGAATCGTCGAATATTGATTCTGGTCGGCAATACAGAAAAGGAGTGGTTCGGGCGAGTTCACAAACGGTTCCCAAAACACTCTGAGGGCCGGTGGCCGAGCAAGGTACCAAAATGCGGCAGACACGATCACCACGGCTATCAGAGCAAAGGCAAGGATCGGCCATCGTCTATTCGAGAAAATCCATTTCGTGGCTTGTGAACCATGAGCTACGGAAGGTTGCGGGACCGCGTTATCCGTGCCGTGCCCAGCCAATTCCACCGACGTTCCCACCAAACCGAGAGGATGTCCCGGCAAAGAAAACTGTGGAGCGTAGGAGCCAGTGGGCAGGAAGAACCGAATCTCCTGGCCGTGCTTCGGGTCGTGATAATAATGTTCGATGCGTTTGCGAATTTCCGCGGCGGTGACCCGAACAATGGGGTCAGTGTTGGTATCGTAGTCGGCTGGCCGGCCGAAGACTTCGACACCAAGAATACGCTCCTTGAGTTGGTCGGTCTGACCCGCTAAAGCGCGCGCGACAACGAACCTCAAGAAACTCGGGTATCTTTTGCTCGAGTGGAATAGAGGAGATGCGAGCAAGTGTTCCAGTTGCTGCTGTATGGCTGCCTTTTCGCCTTCGCTAAAGGGTGTCCAGTTTTCCGTTGCCTGTTCTGGTAGCAATGTTGCCCTACCGTGTGACACGAGTGAAAAGCATCGCTGCACCGCGAAACGTAGCACCGGTACGGTGAATTTTGTGTATCAGAAAATCCGATGGGGCCGATAGTACAGTGCTTTCGATCCGCGCGCAATGCATAAGGGCTTGTCGAAGCTCTTTTCGGTAACTCTTATCCCACCGCAAGTCATTGGAAATAGTAATGATAAGACATTGCTCGAGGTCTTATCGTCCTTATCTCCTTTTCTTTACCGGCAAACCCTTGCAGCTCGGACAAGGACTTTCTATATGTGTGATCAACGTTTTGGGTTGTGCCCTCGGGCTTCTGCACCATTTTGAGGATGCGTCGAAACCTCCGAGGGCTCGTAAGAATTGGCAGGCCAGCCGGACAGTCGGGTGGAGTCGAGGCCACCCGCCCGCGGTATAGAGAGGACCTCCTTATGTCATTTAGAAAACCATCTTGGAAGGTACGATTTTTGCTCGGTGCCATGACGTTTGTGTTCTTAAGCGGCAGACCGATGTTTGGTCAAACGCAGGCCATAACGGCGACTCTGAACGGAGGTGTCGCGGATTCGTCCGGAGAAGCGGTGGCCGGGGCCAAGCTTACATTGACCAGTGCGGAGCGCGGGATTTCTCGAGCGTCCTCGACCGGCAATACCGGCTTATACAGTTTTACCCTGTTGCCTCCCGGCGTTTATACGCTGGTTGTGGAAGTGCCTGGCTTCAAACAATACCGACAAGATGGGATCACTTTGGAGCCGGGCCAGACAGTGGAGCAGAATATTAAATTGTCGGTCGGGGCGGTGACGGAAACGGTCGAAGTCACCTCCCAAGCTCCGCTGCTGAACGCGGATAACGCCAATATTTCGTCGGATATCTCCGCTCGGCAGGTCGTTGAACTTCCGTTGAACCTGCGAAGTGTCATCAGTTTGGCGGAACTGAACTCTTCGGTCAGCAATACCGCGGAAGAACAGGTTGTAGGAGCCCCAGGCATCTCAGGAAGCGCCGATCAAGATATTTCGTTCCTGAATTTTGGCGGTACCTTCTTTGACACCGCGGCGTACCTGCTGGACGGCACGTACGACACGCGCGTCGATTGGGGCGGGGTAATCTACGTTCCGTCGGTGGACGACGTACAAGAGTTCAAGATTCAGACCAACGCGTTCACGTCGCAATATGGATGGAGCAGCGGCAACGTCATCAACGTCGTGACGAAATCGGGCACGAATGGATTCCACGGGGATGCTTGGGAGTTTTACCGCAACAGCGCACTGGATTCAAGATACTTCTTCAATAATGGAGCGCAACCGGCGTTTCACCGCAATCAGTACGGTGCCACCATCGGCGGGCCAATCCGGAAAAACAAGACCTACTTTTTTGCGTACTATGAAGGTCTGAAGCAAGCGACACCTGCCACTTTCGTCGGCACGATGCCTACGACGGCGGAAAGGTCGGGAGATTTCTCCGCGCTGCTAGGAGCGCCAACCGGACAGACGGACGCCTTGGGACGACCGATCTTGAGCGGGGCAATCTACAATCCATTCAGCACGCGACCCATTACGGCTGGAGTAATAGATCCGACGACAGGCCTTGTCGCTACGCAGACGGGATACATCCGAGATGCTTTTCCGGGCAACATCATTCCGCCAGCATTGCTGGACAAAATCGCGTCTGGCATCGCCACGGGTAGTTATTGGCCCACACCAACGAATGGCAATCTGGTGAACAATTTTACGGCAGCCGCATCGGCCGCCGCCCATTCCGACGAATATTCGGGCCGAATCGATCACAACTTCTCCGACTCTGACCGGATTAACGTGCGCTGGTCACAGAAATACGAGACAAAAATAAATTTCCCGACGTACTACGGCACCTCGGATATGGGGGGACCGGGAGTAATCGCTCCCAATAACCGGTACAGCGTAAACATCGGCTACAACCACGTTATCAACCCGACGTTTAACATGAGCGTGAATTTCGGGGTGAACCGCCACGTGGAGCAGTCGGTTACCCAGAGCCTTGGGTACAAGTCTTCGACAATTGGGCTCCCCTCTTTCATCGATCCAATCGCGCCGTCTTTCCCAGAGATTCAGCCGCAGAGCTTCTCGGCCCTTGGTGCGCAAGCTGGGCTGGATAATTACATCACCCCGCAAACGTTGTGGACCAGTTCGGTGGATTTCACGAAAGTAAAGGGGAAGCATGAAATTGCGTTTGGATTTATGGACGTGTGGGCGCGGATCGATGGTGGACACTACGCGAACACCGTTCTGCAATTCCAGACGACCACTACCGCGGGGCCTAATCCACAAGACTCGGCGGCCGGAACCGGCAACGGGTTCGCTTCTTTTCTGTTGGGTGTGGGAAGCGGCACAGATCAAACTGGTTTTACGCAATTCCCGGCTACCGATAAGCACCTGCTGGGCTGGTATCTACAGGACAGCTGGAAGGTGAAGCCGAAGCTGACCCTGACCCTCGGCCTGCGTTATGAAATCCAAACGGCGCCGACGGAAAGGCATGATGCACAGCAGTATTTTGACTTTACCGCGGCGAATCCCATTAGCTCCGCAGTCGGATTTAACGTGCCGGGTGAGTTGATCTTCAACTCACCCAACAACAGCGGTTTATATAACACCTCGTACACCAACTTCGCCCCGCGCGTCGGAGCGGCTTATCAATTGCGCGACAAAATTGTGTTGCGCGGCGGGTACGGCGTATTTTTCGTGCCGAACTTTTACGGCCAAGGGCCCAATACAGGATATTCGCAATCGACGCCGTGGGTCACGAGTCTCAACAATGGCTTAAATCCTTCGTCCACCCTGAGCGGAAATGCGTCTCTGGGACTGCCGAGCGCGTTTCCGAGTGAGGTGGTGCCTACGGGTAATTCCTTGGGCGGGCTGACGGACGTGGGCTTTGGACTTAACCCGGTGACCGATCCGGTCCGGAGTTCACCATACGTTCAGCAGTGGATGGCCGGAGTGCAATACAGCCTAACCAACAACGACCTGATCGATATCACGTACGTCGGAAATCACGGGGTGCATGTGTTGGCGCAATATTTGGAGTGGAACGAACTTCCGGTCGCAGATTTGGCGATGGGGAATGCGCTCAACGCAATGGTTCCGAACCCCTTCTTTGGGCACATAACGCAAAGCGGTTGCGGGCTCAACGAGCCAACGATTGTGCAGGGGCAATTGTTGCGTCCTTATCCAGAGTACTGCAGCGTTACCGAGGCAGAGCCTGCCGTGGGTGGGTCGACTTACAACGCTTTGCAAGCGACCTATACGCATCGTTGGCACTCCGGGCTTGACCTCAACATTTCCTACACCTACTCGAAATTCCTGGACAACGTGCAAGGTAATTCTGGTTGGGCATTTCCGGGCAGCGGGAGTTCGGTGCGGAATTCGTACGACCTCGCCGCTGAGCGTTCCGTCGACGTAACGGACATTCCGCACAGCCTGGTGGTCTATTACAACTACGAATTGCCTTTGGGTAAGGGGAAGCAGTTTGGATCGGATTGGAACAGACCTGTAAACGCGGTGCTAGGGGGCTGGCAGTGGACAGGAATTCTGACTGCGAAGTCAGGGCTGCCGCTTTCCATCGCCCCAGCGCAAAACAATACCGGGGGCTTTGGTTTCAACCAGCGTCCCAATGTGGTCCCGGGTGTGAGCCCGATACCGCAAAATCAATCGATTAATGATTGGATTAATCCTGCGGCATTCTCGCAGCCTGCTCCATTCACCTTTGGGGATGCCCCAAGATTCTTCTCGGACCTTCGTGCGCCCCGCTACTTTAACTGGGACATGGGCATACAGAAATGGTGGAACTTTACCGAGACGAAGCGATTCCAATTCCGCTTCGAGCTGTTTAACGCGTTCAACCATCCGAACTTCTTCGAGCCAGACACTAACCTGGGCGACGCTAATTTCGGGACCATAACCTCGGCATATCCGGCGCGTAGCCTTCAGTTCGCTGGGAAGTTCTATTGGTAGCCGACCGTGGCGATGGTCTGGCAGCCTGCGATTAGGAAGTCGGCGGGCTGCCAGTTTCCAGGTTCACGCTAGCTCTAGCGATGCCCTGCCGTTCTGGGACGGGCCACGCCGTCACGCAAGCCGGAGATTCGGAAATACCGGTGTTATGGTCACCAACGCAACGCTCTATTCCCATGGTGCAGCCAAACTGATTGGGATGCAGCAGTAGCAGCCTAGTGAACCACGGGAAGAATGAATGAGAATCGACCTTGGAAGAGCAGGTGGTACTTACTGCAGTAAATTTCTTCTCTTCATCCTAGGCTTGGCATTCCAATTTGGTTCAATTTCGCGCATGGTAGGTGCACCTTCCGATGGCGCGTCGGCTGCTCCCCGGGTAGGCAATGATGACGCCATCAAACCGACACCAAACGGCATCGAACTACGCCGTGGCAGCGTAATCCTGCAAGTAGTGGCACTTCGTGACGATGTATTGCGGGTCCGGATCGGAGCACACGGTGAGCTGCCCGAAGATGCCTCTTGGGCAGTTTCCGAGGAGGTCCGTCGTCAGGCGGTCAGCGTGATTCCCGAATCGTCCGCCGACGCATACGGGTTTTACACCAAGATTCTGCGCGTTCGAATCACGCGCGACAATTTCAGCCTTTCCATTACGGACCACCAGGGAAATGTTCTACAGGAAGATCTCGCTGGGCGACCGGTCGAGGTTCACGGGAACGAGTTCCGCCTGTACAAGAGAATGCCCAGAGACGAACATTATTTTGGACTGGGCGACAAGGTTGGCACCTTGGACCGGCGCGGTCAGGAATTTCGCCTCTGGAATACGGACGCCTTTCGCTTTCAAGAGTCAAGCGATCCCATCTATAAGAGTATTCCGTTTTTCATGACCATGCGGGCAGGACGCTCACTGGGAGTGTTCTTGGACAATACGTGGTGCACCAGTTTTGACTTCGGGAGGAGGGAGGACGACATCTACTCGCTTGGAGCCAGTAACGGTCCGATCGATTATTATCTTTTCTACGGTCCTGACCCCAAGCGAGTAGTGATGACCTACGCATGGCTGACCGGGTTGCCTCCGCTGCCGCCTCGGTGGTCGCTTGGATTTCAGCAGTCGCGCTTTAGCTACGAGACAGAAGGTCGATTGCGCGAAATCGCATCGCGCCTGCGCTCGGACAAGATACCAGCCGACGTCCTCTATCTGGACATCGATTTCCAAAAAAAGAACCGCCCCTTCACCGTGGACCCAGCACGCTTCCCGCATTTTTCGAAGATGCTATCGGAGTTGAAGCGAGATCATTTTCACGTCGTAGCGATCACGGACTTGCACATAGCTCGGGTTGCCAACGCCGGTTATGCTCCCTATGACACCGGCGCGTCCGCGGATCATTTCGTCAAGAACCCGGATGGCTCGACCTACGTAGGTACCGTCTGGCCGGGACCCTCCGTCTTTCCAGACTTCACCCAACAGAAGACCAGGGAATGGTGGGGCACGCTATACAAAAACTTTGTGTCGGAAGGTGTCGCGGGCTTTTGGAACGACATGAACGAGCCCTCAGTCTTTCAAACCGCCAACCTGACCATGCCGGACGACGTTCAGCACCGGATCGACGAAGCTGGATTTCGACTGCGTTCTGCCAGCCATCTTGAGATTCACAACGTCTACGGCATGGAGAATTCCCGGGCTACCTACGAAGGCCTGTTGAAAATTAACCCCGATTTGCGGCCATTTGTCTTGACCCGCGCGACCTATGCCGGCGGCCAGCGCTTCGCAATTACTTGGACAGGCGACAACACCAGTTCGTGGAATCATCTTCGACTAACCACGCCTATGCTCCTCAATTTGGGGCTAAGCGGTTTTGGATTGTGCGGGGCAGACGTCGGCGGCTTCATTGGAACGCCTGGCCCGGAACTCTTGACGCGTTGGACCGAGCTCGGGGCTTTCCAACCAATCGACAGGAATCACACAAACAAGGGCTCCGGGGACAAGGAAGTGTGGGTACACGGACCCGAGCAGGAAGCCATTCGTAGACGTTACATTGAGGAGCGTTACCGCCTTCTGCCGTACCTCTACACCCTTGTAGAGGAACTCTCGCGCACGGGTTTGCCGGTCGTCCGGCCGGTCTTTCTCGAATTTCCTCGTGCCACTGTGGATCTGCATCCATTGGACCTGGATGCTCCCAACGAGTATTTGTTCGGCCCGGACCTCCTGATAGCGCCGTCGCCATTTCCGGAGCAGCCTGATCCTTATCCAGTGTATTTGCCCGGCGGCATCTGGTACGACCATTGGACTGGCGCGCAGATTGAGAGTGTCGGTGTGGAAAAACCGACGTTGGTGATTCAGCCTAGGCTGGAGACCCTTCCCGTTTATGTAAGAGAAGGCACGATTTTGCCCCTGCAGCCGGTGACGCAGAGCACCGAGCAGACACCCCAAGGTCCTTTGACACTCCGCGTGTATCCGGGAAAAGATTGCCGGGGATCTTTGTATCAGGACGACGGGAGGACATTGGCGTACAAACGCGGAGAATTTCTCCGAATGGAATTTTCGTGTGAGGTTGCGCCTCTTTCGTTGACCCTGCACATCGGCGAACGGCAGGGGACATTTCCTCCATGGTGGAAGCAAATGCTTGTCGAAGTGTACGACTGGGATTCGGGGACCGCGAGCTTCCGTCAAAATGGCAAACCGCCAGTAGCGTTGCGAACGGTGCAGAGCACGCCGCACATTTTCAGCGTGGAAATTCCTGGGGAGACGCAAAGCTCAGACCTGGAATTTCGTCGCACAAATCACTCGTCGGCGTTTCATAAGCGATAGCTTCGGTACAAAACTACCGACCACTCTGAAGCGACTGCGCGCCAGAAAGGATCTCGGATTGCCAGCTGTCCGCTTGAGAATCTATGTGAGCCTGTTTTCGACGATTTGCGCCTTGAGCGTGTTTGGCTACGAACTAAAGCCTGGGTCCAAATCGCTTTTTGACCTGAGATCTCTGAGAGGCGTGGATTTTACACTGCGCAACTCTCCCACCTCACGGAAATATCTAATCGAGACAATGCCCGGTGGGGTGGCGCTGCTCGATTACAACAATGACGGCCTGCTTGATATTTTCCTCGTGAACGCGGGTCAGATTTCCGACCGCTTGCGCAGCCCCGCAACTTTTGGCCGTCATGATCCTGCTTACTGGAATCGTTTGTACCGGCAAAATCGCGACGGTACCTTCACCGATGTCACTGTACAAGCGGGGTTGGCAAACGCGGGGGACACCAACTACGGAATGGGGGTTGCCGTAGGCGACTACGACAACGACGGTTTCCCCGACATCTATGTGACAAATTTTGGAAAGAATATCCTGTATCACAACAACGGAAACGGTACGTTTACCGACGTAACCGCCAAGGCGGGGGTGGGGGCAGGAGGGTGGTCGGCCTCAGCAGGCTTTCTCGACTACGATAATGACGGAAAGCTTGACCTATTCGTCACCCGATATCTTGACTGGAGTCCCGCTAACAGTAAGACCTGCGGTACCCCCGCAGAGCCAATGTATTGTCCACCCGGAGAATTCCCCCCAACAACGAACATTCTTTATCACAATCGGGGGGATGGCACTTTCGAGGACGTGAGCGTGCCTTCCGGGATCGCGTCGAAAAAGGGCCACGGTTTAGGTGTCGCTTTCGCAGACTACGACGGCGACGGATACCCGGACATCTTCGTCGCCAACGACGTCACCGAACAATTTCTTTTTCACAATAATGGAAACGGGACGTTTACCGAACGCGCGCTTGATGCCGGTGCTGCCCGCTCAAATAGCGGCAAGATGTTGTCGGGAATGGGGGTTGTGTTTCAGGATTACGACAATGATGGCCTCCCCGATATCATTGTCACCCAGCTACCTCATGAACCTTATGCCGTGTTTCACAATGACGGGGGCGGATCCTTCAGTGCGCAAGAGTTAGAAGCGGGCTTCGGCGCGCTTTCTGGAACATCCTCGGGCTGGGGAGTTGGGCTGGAAGATTTCGACAATGACGGCTGGAAGGATGCGTTTATCGTGCAAGGCCACGTTTTCGACAACGTGGAGACATATGATGGTTCGTTGCGCTATCGAGAGCCTCCCTTATTTGCATTGAATCACGCCGGCCATTTCGAGAAAGCCGAAGCTGGCTCGGTCGTGCCCGTCGCTGGTCGTGGCGCAGCGTTCGGCGATTTGAATAACGACGGTTGGATGGACGTCGTCGCGACCGCTTTGGGCGAACGGCCGCAGGTCTTTTTAAACCGCGGAGGAATGCTCCATTGGCTTTCGATCACACTTCACGGGAAGCGCAGCAATCGCGATGGATATGGAGCGCGCGTACAGGTCAATGGCCAAGTTCGCTTCGCGACGGCAGCAGGGAGCTATCTTTCTTCGAGCGACAAACGTTTGCACTTTGGTCTGGGGGCGGCACAAACGGCGACCGTCAAAGTTGACTGGCCTTCTGGTGTTCACCAGGTTTTGCTGAATATGAAAGCGGACCAGTTCCTAGACATAGAAGAAACCACCCCGCAATAATACGTGAACTGCCTGGGACTTGAACTGCCGTCGTAGCTAGCATTGCGCAGCTTGCTTCAAGGA
>Ga0182024_10002186_pt1 | contig 49073 bp, 40 predicted proteins | sample P32metaG_FD_120480 | JGI IMG/M metagenome (GOLD analysis project Ga0182024, IMG submission 120480) | Permafrost microbial communities from Stordalen Mire, Sweden - P3-2 metaG (Illumina Assembly) | ecosystem: Environmental > Terrestrial > Soil > Wetlands > Permafrost | place: Sweden: Stordalen...
GCGCTGATGACGCCCGCAGCTTCGGTCTGCGGCTGGCCTTCGCCCGGCATCTCGCGCCCCAGGCCCGCCTGGGGCTGCTCGAACGTCGGCGGGCCCAACTCGTCCAGCGCCTGGGCGAGGTCCGCGGGGCAACCGGGGGGAGCGCCCTCGACGTCTACGCGCGCTCGGTGGTCGAACACACCGCGGACGCAGTGGCCGACGACATCGCCTGGTTGGACCGCCTGATCGAAGTGGAGCGTTCCGCCGAAGTTCTCACCCCGGGCGTTCCCGCACCCGAAGTCCTCACAACCGTCGCACGAACCGAGCCGACAGGCAGAGAAGGAGACAACCAATGAGTACCGTCCGCGTGGCGATCGCCGGTGTCGGCAACTGCGCCAGCTCGCTGATCCAGGGGATCTCGTACTACAAAGACGCCCAGCCCGACGAGGTCGTTCCCGGCCTCATGCACGTCGTGCTCGGGGGCTACCACGTGGGCGACCTCGACGTCGTGGCCGCGTTTGACGTGGACGCGGCCAAGGTCGGCACCGACCTTGGGAAGGCGATCTTCGCCGGGCAGAACAACACCATCCGTTTCGCCGAGGTGGGCGAACTCGGCGTCACCGTGCAACGGGGGCCCACGTTCGACGGCCTCGGCCGCTACTACAAAGAGGTGGTAGAGGAGTCGCCCGCCCCGCCGATCGACGTGGCCGCGGCCTTGCGCGACGCCCGGGCCGACGTGCTGGTGGCCTACCTCCCGGTGGGCTCCGAAGAGGCCCAGCGTTCCTACGCCACGGCATGCCTCGAGGCGAAGGTCGCCTTCGTCAACGCCATCCCGGTGTTCATCGCCTCGGATCCGCTCTGGGCTCAGCGCTTCGCTGACGCCGGCGTGCCGATCATCGGCGACGACATCAAGAGCCAGGTCGGCTCGACCATCGTCCATCGCGTGCTCACCCGTCTCTTCGAGGACCGGGGTCTGGCCCTCGACCACACCTATCAGCTCAACGTCGGCGGCAACATGGACTTCAAGAACATGCTCGAACGGGAGCGCCTCGAGTCGAAGAAGGTCTCCAAGACCCAGGCCGTTACCAGTCAGATCGAGCACGCCGCGCTGGCCGCCGACGACGTCCACATCGGACCATCGGACCACGTGCCGTGGCTGCACGACCGCAAGTGGGCCTACATCCGAATGGAGGGCCGCAACTTCGGTGACGTGCCGCTCAACCTCGAGCTGAAGCTCGAGGTCTGGGACTCCCCCAACTCGGCCGGGGTCATCATCGACGCTGTGCGCTGCGCCAAGTTGGCCCTCGACCGGGGGGTCGGGGGACCCCTGCTCGGTCCGTCCGCCTACTTCATGAAGTCCCCGCCGGTGCAGTACCACGACGATGTGGCCTACCAACTGGTGGAGGATTTCGGGGCCGGTGAACCGGGCCCGGTCTGGCCGGTGGACTGACGCGGTCGGTGAACGGGCTCGGCTCGGCCCGACCACTTGGCGCTGTGGCTACGAGACGGGCGGGGGGCAAACCATGGCGAAGCTGGCCATGACATTGGTGGGCACCACCAGGTTGTCCGAAGTCCCGGGCGGGCACCCCACATCCGAGGTCCCAAAACCGGTCACCGACCAGGTCGGGCCCGACCGGTGTGCGAACCCGTAGCCCGGTTGGAAGGTGCCTTGACTGTCCGGGGTGGCGTTGACGGTGAACTTGGCCCAGGTCGGGTCCTTCGTCGACACGAGGATGCTCCCGATCGTCCATTGTGCGGGCTTCATGCCCTGGGAGCGCTGAAACTTCGTGATCGCCCCGACAATTGCCGCCTTGGTCTTGGCGACAATTGTCGTGGTGGTCGTCGGTGCGGCGCTCGTGGCCGTGGGCGATGTGTTGGGCGGGCATGGCAGCCCGAAGGCGGAAAGGACGTTGGCCGGTACCGTCACGTAGGTGACCGCGGCGGGGGTCGTGCTGCCGGTCAGCGGGCAGCCCACTTGCGCCGATCCGAAACCGGTGACCCGCCAGGTCACCGCGGTCTGATGGACGAAGCCGTAGCCCCCCTGGAAACTGGCCGCATCCGACGCGGTCGGGCCGATGACAAACTTGGCCCAGCTCGGGTCGACGGTAGAGACCGCAACGGAGACCACCCGGTACCGGGACGGCGAGATCCCCTGCGAGCTCTGGTACGCCTCCACGGCCTTGGTGATGGCCGGGAGGGACGCTGACGTCGACGGGGCCGTGGTGGGCGGTGACCCGCTCGAATTGGTCGACGGCGAGCTGCACGCGCTCAGCGCAGCCGCCAGCGCCACGGCGCCGACCAGGCCCACCGCGCTGTTCCGCACCCGCCGACCCCAACGGTTCATGCCATCCTCCATCCTTCTGGCTCGGTGCATCCTGACATGGCTGCTCGGCGCCGTCGGGCGTTTCGCCGGGTTCTTCAGCGGGCCGGAGACTCCCGGGCGGCCCACCACTCGTCGAGGCGGCGTCCCGCCTCAAGTTCTCCGAGGGGACCCTCTTCCATGCGCAGCTCGAGCAGGAAGTCGAGGGCCTCACCCACGGCTCGACCGGGGGGGATGCCCAGACGGGCCATGATCTCGACGCCGTCGAGGTCCGGGCGGATGGCGTCGAGAGACTCGCGTTGGCCGAGGTCCGCAATCCGCGCCTCCAACTCGTCCATCCGCCGGGAAAGGGCGCGCGCCTTGGCAGCATTACGCGTCGTGCAGTCACAACGGGTGAGCTCGTTCAGCTCTTGCAGCAACGGTCCGGCGTCGCGGACGTAGCGGCGCACCGCCTTGTCGGTCCAGCCGAGCCGGTACGTGTGGAACCTGAGGTGCAACTCGACAAGGCGCGCCACGATGTCGACGTCGTCGCCGGGATAGCGCAGGGCCTCCATGCGCTCACGGGTCATGCGGGCCCCCACCACCTCATGGTGATGGAACGTCACCCCGCCTTGGGCGAACGCCCGGGTCCGCGGCTTGCCGACGTCGTGGAAGAGCGCGGCGAGTCGCAAGAGCCGTTCGGGCCGGGTCTTGTCGACCACGGCCAGGGTGTGAGCAAGCACGTCTTTGTGGCGGTGGATCGGGTCCTGCTCGAGGGCCAGCGCCGGAAGCTCGGGGAAAAACTCCCCGGCCAGTCCCGACTCCACGACGAACCACAACCCGACCGAGGGCCGGGCCACCACGACGAGTTTGTCGAGTTCGTCGCGAATTCTCTCCGCCGAGACGATGCTCAGCCGTTTGTGTCCCGATCGCACGGCCTCAACCAGGTTGGGGTCGGGCTGGAGGTCGAAGGCGGCGACGAAGCGCGCCGCCCGCAACATCCGCAGGGGGTCGTCGTCGAAGGAGACATCGGGAGCGAGTGGGGTCCGCAGCCGCCGGGCCGCCAGGTCGGCGATGCCGTCGAAGGGATCCACCAGGGTGAGCTCGGGCAATTGCAGGGCCATCGCGTTGACGGTGAAGTCGCGCCGGGACAGGTCCTGTTCGATGTTGTCCCCGAACGTCACCTCGGGTTTTCGCGATTCAGGTCGGTAGACCTCGGCCCGGTGGGTGGTGATCTCGTAGCGGCGCCCTTGGTAGCGACACCCAATCGTCCCGAAACGCTTGCCCTGGGTCCACACAGCGTCGGCCCAATCCGTCACCAGCCTCTCGATGTCGTCGGGACGCGCGTCGGTCGTCAGGTCGAAGTCGAAGTCTCCGTCTCCGACGGCTTCGGTCGACTCGACCAGGGCGTCACGCACCGAGCCGCCCACCAAGTACAAGGAGCGGCCGGCCGCGACGAAGCGCTCGGCCAACTCGGTGGTGGCCTCGACCAGCGGGCGGAACCGCTCGGGGACCGGCTGGTGCGGCACCTGCACACGGTAATGCGCCACGGTCACGGCGCCCACAAGGGTTAGCGTTGCCCGGTGTCGTTGAGGTTCGCCCGCTCCACCGGGCCGGCGCTGCTCGCCTTGGTCGTCTCGGTGACGCCGGGGGCGGCCCTGGTCAACGCCCTCGTCGGGGGCACGGCGGGAGCCCTGACTCCTCCGGGGCATTCGGGCCCCGCGCTCTCGCTGGTCGACCAGTCCCCGTGGGTCATGCCGGGCCAGCCCTACCGCCTCGAGGTGGCCGCCGGGCCGGGCACCCCACCGGGGGCCGTGGTGGAAGTCACCGTCTACGACAAACTCACGAGCCACTCGGGATTCGCGCAGACCCTCTCGTCCACGCCCTCGGGCGATCCGCTCGATCACACCGCTCCCCTCGCCCTGTCGAGCCTGCCCAAGGGCCAGGACGGGGGGGTCGTCGTGGCGGTCGGCGTCGAGACCAGCAGCGACGCTGGTTCGTCGGACACCCCCGCCCTCAACCTCAACTGCACGTCCGAGACCGACGCCTGTGCCGGCGTCTATCCCGTGGTGGTCAGCCTGCAACGTCCGTCGGGCGGGGGACCGCTCGGTCGCTTCACGACCTACCTGACCTACGTCGAAGCGCAGAGCAACGAGCGGCTCCAGTTTGCCTGGGTGGTTCCCGCCTCGACTCCCGTCAGCTTTACCGCCGCGACCGACCCGGCTCGGGCGCTCGCCACCCCGGCCCGGGCGGCCATCAACGCCCTGGCAGGGCTCGCCCAGTCGCTCCATTCCAACGACAGCGTCCCGGTAACCGTTGAAGCGGTCCCCCAGACTCTCCAGTCCCTCCAGGCGGTGCGCGGCCCGGGCGCCCCTTCGGCCAAAGAAGCGGTGTCCACGTTCGGTTCGCTGTCGACCGATCAACAGCTCCACCAGTTCCCCCCACTGCCCTACGTCAGCGTCGATGCCGGCGCGCTGGCCGGCGTCTCGACCGAGCTCGCGGCCCAGATGCACGAAGGCGCCTCCACCACCCACAATGCCGGGGTGACCACCGATCCGGGTCCGCGCACCTGGATCGCCAACGGAACGGTTGGCAGTGGCCTGGATACCGGCCTGTCGTTTCTCAAAGCGCACCGACTGCAAGTGCACCGACTGGTGCTGCCCGACACCGACGTCGCCCCGTTGAATTCCGGGGCGAACTCGGGCCGGACCTCGTCGTCGCCCTTCACGCTAGCCCTCGGACACGGAGCGACGGTGCTGGCCGCGGCCTCGAACACAGAGGTGGCCGCACACTTCACCGACGACACCGCCGACCCGGCCATCGAGGTGTCCCGGATACTCGCCGACCTCGCGCTCATCCACTTCGAGGCGCCCAACCTCGACGAGGCCCGCGGCATTGTCGTGGTACCTCCCGCCGGGTGGACGCCGCAGAGCACGTTTGACAACGAGCTGCTGGCGGGGCTGGCCGGCAATCCGAACATCGAGGCGACAACCCTCGACGGTTATTTCTCGGCCGTACAGCCGGCCGGGGCGAGCGGGTCGACCCGCCGACTCGCTTCGGGAGGTGCGGGCCCCACGCTCTCCGCGTCACTGGCCCACCAGATCTCGACGGCCCGGCTCCGCCTGAGCGCCTTCGACAGCGCTGCACCGACCCACCCACCGGTGCTCAGCCAGCTCGACAACGCGCTGCTCGCCTCTCAGTCGACGAGCCTGACGGCGAGCGCGCAGGTCGACGGGGTCGCCAACTTCGAGCGGCTGCTCACCGGTCAGCTTTCCCTGATCGACCTGTCCAGCAACCGGACGATCACCCTCACGGCTCGGACGGGGGCCATCCCGATCACGATTTTGTCGAACGCCCCCTACACAGTGACCGGCACCCTCGTGGTCACGGGCAACAAGTTCGAGTTTCTCGCCCCCGGGTCGGTCCGCCGCGGCGTCGTGCTCAACCACCCGACCACCCCGGTGCGCATCCAAGCCCAGGCGCGGACCTCGGGCGATCTTCCCCTGGTGGCCACTTTCAAGTCGCCCCAGGGCGGGTTGGTCGTGGCCCACGCCGAGCTGACCGTACGCTCGACAGCCACCTCGGCCGTCGGCATCGTGCTCACCGCCCTCGCATTGGCGGTCCTGCTCGCCTGGTGGGCCCGCACCTGGCGGGCGGGACGCAAGAGTTCGCGCTCGGCCCGGGAAACCCGTGGCTAGGGGCCGGAGCGTCACCGCCGCTCCACGGGCTCGATGAGCGATCTCATCGGCGGGTCCGCCGACCCCACCCCGCCGCCGGGGAGCGAAGGCCCCGGGGTGGGTGCCACGGGCGGTGGTGGCCCCGTCGCCAACCTGCGGCGGGCGACGGTCGGCATGGCCGCGGGAACCGGCCTGTCCCGGCTGACCGGGGTCCTCCGAGTGCTCGCCCTCGCCTATGCGCTGGGCTTCACTCGGCTGGCCGACGCCTACAACCTGGCCAACACCACGCCCAACATGTTCTACGACATCATCTTGGGCGGGGTGCTCTCGGCCACCTTCATCCCGGTCTTCGTCGACCGCCTGGCCAACAAGTCCGAGCGTGAAGCCTGGCGGGCCATCTCAGCCGTCGTCACCTTGTCGGTGGTCGTGTTGGCTGGGGCCACCGTCGTCTTTTGGATCGCAGCGCCGCTCGTGATCACCGGGTACACCTCGCTCGCCCACACCCACGGTGCGGCGGCGGTCACCAACCTCGGCCACGAGCGCGAGGTCGCCACAACGCTGCTCCGCTGGTTCGCCCCCCAGGTGTTGTTCTACGGGTTGATCGCGTTGGCCACCGCGCTGCTCAATGCCCGCCGCCGGTTCGCCGCCCCGGCCTGGGTCCCCGTCGCCAACAACCTCGTCTGTGTGGCCGTGCTGTTGTGGTTCCACCATGTCGCCGGGGTCCCGAGCCTCCTCGGGGCCCAACTCCACCCGAGCCAACTGGTCCTGCTCGGGTTGGGCACGACCCTCGGGGTGGCCGTCCAGGCGGCCCTGCTCGTCCCGAGCCTGGGGCGGGCCCAGCTCCGCCAGCTGCGCTGGCACTGGGAGCCGGGCCACGAGGCGGTCCGCACGGTGCTGCGGCTCGGGACCTGGACGTTCGGCTTCGTGATGGCCAACCAGACCGCCCTGTTCGTGGTGCTGGCCTTGGCGGTCGGGGCCGGCGGGGCCGCACCGGTCTCCTCGTACACCTACGCGTACACGTTCCTCCAGATGCCCTACGCCATCGTGGCCGTCTCGGTCATGAGCGCGGTGACACCCGATCTGTCCGAGAAATGGTCGATCGGTGATATGGCCGGCTTCCGCCGCCGGATGGCCGGCGGACTGCGGGCGGTCCTGGCGATCATTCTCCCCGCAGCGATGGGGATGCTGTTGTTGGCGAAACCAGCGGTGGCGTTGCTCCTCGGACATGGGGCGGGAACGCCGAACGCCACGGCGGCGACCGGATCCGCGCTCGCCCTGTTCGCCCTCGGGCTACCCGGCTTTTGCACGTTCCTCTATGTCGTACGCGTCTTGCAGTCGATGCAGCGCACCCGGGTCGCGTTCTGGCTGTACCTGATAGAGAACGGGATCAACGTGGCCCTGGCCGTGGCCCTCGTACATCCTTTGGGCGTACGCGGGCTCGCCTTGTCCCTCTCGATCGCCTACAGCGTCGCAGCGGTGTGCGGCCTGGTCGTGTTGCGTCGGTGGTTGGGCACCCTCGGGCCGCCCCGGGCCTGGTACCCGTTGCGCCGGGTCGCTGCGGCCACCGGGTTCATGGGGATCGTCGTCCTCGTGGTCTCCAACCTCTCGGGGGCCGAGACGGGAATCGGGCTCCTCGTACGGGTGATCGCCTCGGTGACCGCGGGCATCGCGGTCTACGCGGCCGTGGCCGCCGTCTTGGCCAACCGGGCCGGACCGAGAAACGGGCGGTCCGCCCGGAGTACTCGGTGACGGCGGCCGCAGGACCACACCGGTCGGGAGCCAAAGCCGCTAGGTTCGCGACCTTGCGTGCCGGGGGCACTCGGACGCCTCGAACAGACAAGGATCGCATCTATGCCCGGCGTCCACGTGGTGACCGACAGCGCCTGTGATCTGACCGACGATCTGGCGGCGGCCGCCGGCATCACGGTGGTTCCTTTGACTATCCGCTTCGGTGACGACGAACTGTTGGACCGCCAAGACCTCTCGCCCGCACAATTCTGGGAACGCTGCAAGAACTCGGCCGCGCTGCCACAGACCTCGGCACCCGCGCCCGGGGCCTTCGCCCGGGCCTACGAGGACGCGGCGACCGCAGGGGCCGACGCCGTGGTGTGCCTGACCTTGTCCTCGGGGGTCTCGGCCACCTACCAGTCGGCTCTTGCCGGGTCCGAGGGCCTCGGCGACCGGGTGAACGTGCGGGTCATCGACACCCGGTCGTTGACCATGGGCCAGGGCCTCCTCTGCCTGTCCGCCGCCGAGGCGGCGGCGGGCGGGGCATCGCTCGACGAGGTGGCGGCCCAAGTGGACGACCTCATCGGGCGGACCCGGGTCTTCGGCGTGGTCGCCTCTCTCGATCACCTCCAACGCGGCGGACGCATCGGCGGGGCGGCCGCCCTGTTGGGGTCGCTTCTGTCCATCAAGCCGGTCATCCAGGTCAAAGACGGCCTGGTGGCCGAAGAATCCAAACAAAGGACCCGGACCCGCTCGCTCGAGTACCTCTGCGGGAAGGCCAAAACCGACGCCCCCCTCGAGCGGTTGGCGATCTGCAACGGAGCGGCCGAGGACATCGACGTGGTGGTCGACCAGCTGGCCGACGTCGAGGTGGCCCACAAGATCGTGGTGGTCGACCTCGGGCCGGTCGTCGGCACCCACGCCGGCCCGGGCACCGTCGGGGTCTGCTACCAGGTCCACGCGGGTTCGTGAGCAGGCGACCGCTATTGTCCTGGCGATGAGCGCGCCACCGACCGAGCCGCCGACCACGGTGTCGCCCCCCTGGCCCGCCGACCCCGGGGCGCCGGGGGGGATGGGCGCGCAGTGGCCCAAGAAGGCGGCCGACGTCGTGGATCTGGTGGTCGACACCATTCACGACAAGGCCATCCGCCCGGTCCTGATCGCGGCACGCGCCATCGTGTTCGGGCTGCTCATCGCCGCGCTCGGGTCGGTGGTCCTCATCCTCGTTTCCGCCGGGCTGCTCCGCCTCCTCGATGTCTACGTGTTCCCCGGAAGGGTATGGGCGTCCTATGGGCTGTTGGGGCTCATCTTCTGCGGAGCCGGCCTCGCTGCGTGGTCGAAGCGGACTACGAGCAATTCGCCGGCGTCCGGGGGCTGAGGACCGGCGTTGAGCGAACAGCGCAAGATCCTGATCGCCGGCTCGGGTCCGGCCGGCCTGACCGCCGCACTCTATTCGGCGCGGGCGCAGCTCTCCCCCCTCGTCGTCGAGGGCGAGCCGTCGTCGACGAGCGACCAGCCGGGGGGCCAGCTCATGATGACCACCGACGTCGAGAACTACCCGGGGTTCCCCGCGGGGGTCATGGGACCCGAACTCATGATCGCCATGCGGGCCCAAGCGAGCCGGTTCGGCGCCGAGATGGTCACCGACAAGGTCACCCGCTTCGACCTGTCGGCTTCGCCGTTCGGCGTCTGGTTGGGCGACCCCGAGGCAGCTGAACCGACGTATCTGGCCGAGGCGCTCATCATCGCCACGGGTGCCCGCTCGCTCATGCTCGGGGTACCCGGTGAGGACCGGCTGCTCGGCTACGGGGTTTCGACCTGCGCCACCTGCGACGGCTTCTTTCACAAGGACAGCCAGATCGCGGTCGTCGGCGGGGGGGACTCCGCCCTCGAAGAGGCCCTGTTCCTCACCCGGTTCGCCGACAAGGTGACCCTCGTGCACCGGCGCGACGAGCTGCGGGCCTCGCGGATCATGCAGGACCGGGCCCGGGCCAACCCGACGATCGAGTTCCGCTGGAACTCCCAGGTCACGGCGGTGCTCGGCGACAGGAAGGTGACCGGGCTGGCCGCCGTCGACACGGTGACCGGCGAAGAGTCCGAAATTGGCGTCACCGGCCTGTTCGTGGCCATTGGGCACGAACCGAACACCGGGGTCCTGGCGGGACAGCTGACCCTGAAAGATAACGGGTACATCACGACCTTCGGGGGAACAAAGACCAGCGTGGAGGGGGTCTTTGCCTGTGGCGACGTGCAGGACGACTACTACCGCCAGGCCGTCACCTCGGCCGGTTCGGGCTGCATGGCCGCCATCGATGCCGAACGCTGGCTTGAAAAGCGAGGGTCTTGAGCTGGGCGGGATGGGCTGGTGCGGGTGCCCGGGTCGGGGGAACAGGGCGCAGTCGAGTGGTGTTGAACATGTGCTCGGGGACAACCCCCGGGGCCCGATGAGGAGGCTCTCATGAGCGAGAAGATCGTGACCCTTAGCGACGCTACCTTTGACGAGCATGTCAAGGCGTCGGACGTCCCTGTGCTGGTGGACTTCTGGGCCGAATGGTGTGGACCGTGCAAGATGATCGCCCCGATCCTCGAGGAGATCGCCGAGGAGCAGACGGGGAAGCTCCAGATCGGGAAGCTGAACATCGACGACAATCTGGACGTGACCCGCAGGTACGACGTGATGAGCATCCCGACCCTGATCCTGTTCAAAGACGGCGAGCCCAAGGCCCGGCTCGTGGGAGCCAAGGCCAAGGGCCAGCTGCTCCAGGAAATCTCGGAGTACCTGTAAACGGCGGCGACGGGCTGCCCTTGGCCGAGGGCGCGGCCGGAGAGCCGGTCGCCGACATCCAACGGCGGCTCGAGGCGCTCGGCTTTTCGAGCGCGGGGGACAGGGCCGGGGTCTTCGGTCCCCCGACCCGGCTGGCCCTTGAGGCGTTCCAGCACCGCCGGGGGCTCCGAGTAGACGGGGTCTGCGGGCGCCAGACCTGGAACACCCTGGTGGAAGCCGGTTTCAGTGTGGGCGACCGGTTCATGTACCGCCGGACCCCGATGCTGCGGGGCGACGACGTGGCCGACCTCCAACAGCGTCTCGGCTCGTTGGGCTTTGACACCGGCCGGGTGGACGGCATTTTCGGTGATCTCACCTCGGCCGCCCTGCTCGAGTTCCAGCGCAACGCCGGGCTCCCCGCCGACGGCATCGTGGGGGCGACGACGCTCCGTGAGCTGCTCCGGGTCCAGGGCCGCCACGAGCAGCCACCGCTCGTGTCAACCGTGCGGGACAAAGAACGTCTGCGCCAAGCCCCCCCAACCCTGGCCGGGCGCCACCTGGCCGTTGGCGAGGCTGGGGGGCTGGCGACGACGGTGGCCGCCCTCGGGCGACGGCTCGTTGAAGCCGGAGCCCAGGTCAGCGCCCTGCACCATCCCGATGACTCCTCTCGGGCCCACGAGGCCAACGCCGCGGCGGTCGCGGTGTACATGGGTCTGCGGCTGGCCCCCGAGCGGCCTGGCTGTGCCACCTCGTATTACGCCGGCTACCGCTACGAGTCCCCCGGAGGCCGTCGGCTGGCCGAGCTGGTCCAACAGGCGGTCCCCGCCGCCATTGGCGTGCCCGACCTCGGCTCCCACGGGATGTCGGTGCCCGTACTACGCGAGACCAAGATGCCGGCGGTCATCGTCGAGCTCGGACCGGCCAGTGTCGTCGTCGAACAGGCTCGGGCCCTGGTCGCGGCACTGGCGTTGGCCCTCGGACGCTGGGCCGGCTCAAGCTGGGAATAACCGGGACTCGCCTCTCGGGTCGGTCGGGGAGGTGACCTTTACGTGACGCGCCAGCATCCTGGGTGACCGCCACGCGACGAAACCCTCTACTTCAGGGCGAATACAACAATCCACAACGTCATGCACAGGTTGTGGACGAAACTGAAGAGCGGGTTGACGGTTACCCGTCGCCCGACGGGCCCTCTGCCGGGCCGCGGGGTCGAGAGCGGGCCCAGCCCTCAGCTGGACGTCTGGGCCTCGGCCCCGTCGCCGGCCCTGTCCCGGGCGTCGCCGACCATGGCCCGGTAGATGCGCTCGAGGTCCTCGAGGGTGGCAAATTCCACGATCAGGCGCCCCCGCCGGTTGTGCAGGTCGACCTTGACCCTCGTATCGAGGTGGGCCGAGAGGAGCTCTTCGAGCTCGAGCACCCCGGGCTCGGGCAGCCGGCGGGGCGGGACCACCTTGGGGGTCGTACCTCTGGTAGCACCAGCGCCTGCGGGCGGAGGGGGGGGCGGGGCGGGCGGGATCACCTGACCGCTGCGGACCGCGTCCTCGACCGCCCGCACGGTCAGTCCCTCGACCACGATGCGGGTGACCAGGGCCTCTTGGAGGGCCCGGTCGGGCGTCCCGAGCAGGGCCCGGGCATGGCCGGCCGAGATGGCCCCGTCGGCCAACGCCCGTTGGGCGCCGGCGGGCAGCTGGAGCAGTCGCAAGGTGTTGGTGACCGTTGCCCGGCTCTTGCCGACCCGGGTGGCGACCTGCTCGTGGGTGGAATCGAACTCGTCGATGAGCTGCTGGTAGGCCGCAGCCTCCTCGAGGGCGTTGAGGTCCTCACGATGGAGGTTCTCCACCAGGGCCTGTTCGAGACTGTGGACATCGGTCGTGCTGGTCTGGACCAGCACCGGGATCGTCTGGAGGCCGGCCCGGCGGGCGCCCCGCCATCGACGCTCGCCGGCGATCAGCTCGTAGCTCTCGGACTCGCCGTCGATCTGGCGCACCAGCACCGGCTGGAGGACCCCGAGTTCGCGGATCGAGGCGGCGAGCGCCGACATCGACTCTTCGTCGAAGTGTTCTCGGGGCTGGAGCACATTCGGCCGGATGCTGGCAATGGGGACCTCGCGCAGCGCAGATCCCCGATCCCCCACCGCCTCGGTCGGAATGAGGGCACCGAGGCCCTTACCCAGCCCGCTTCGGCGCGCCATTGCTCACCTCCTTGGCCAGCTCGCGATAGGCGACCGCACCCCGCGAGGTCGGATCGAACACGGTGATCGGTTGGCCGAAGGACGGGGCCTCCGAAAGCCGGACGGTACGCGGGATCACGCTGCGGCAGACCACATCGGCGAAGTGCTGGCGGACCTCACCGGCCACGTCGATGGCCAAGCGGGTGCGGGCGTCGAACATGGTCAAGACAATGGTGCTGACCTCCAGCGCGCTGTTGAGGTTGGAAGCGACGAGGTGCACGTTGCGCAGCAGCTGGCTCAGGCCCTCGAGCGCGTAGTACTCACACTGGATGGGCACCATCACCTCGTTGGCTGCGGCCAGACCGTTGACCGTGATGAGCCCGAGGGACGGGGGGCAGTCAATGAGCACGAAATCGAAGTCCTCGACCACGCCATCGATGGCCCTTTTCAGCTTGAGTTCCCGGCTGAAGGCCGGGACGAGCTCGATCTCGACACCGGCCAGATCGATGGTTGCCGGAGCCACGAAGAGATGCTCGACGCTGGTCGGTTCGATGCAGTCCTCGAGAGGCGTGTCCCGCATGATCACGTCATACATCGAGAGTTCGAAATTGCGGGCGTCGATCCCCAGTCCGGTGGTGGCGTTGCCCTGGGGATCGAGGTCGATCACCAAGACCCGGTACCCCAGCTCGGCCAGGGCGGCACCGAGGTTGACCGTGGTGGTCGTCTTGCCCACCCCGCCCTTCTGGTTGGCGATGGCGATGACCCGGGGCAGGGGTCGGGTGACCTGGACCCCGTTGCTGCTCACCACGGCCCGCACGTTGTCGTCGGACACCACCGCTCGAGTCCTCGGGCCGGCCGCATCGACCTCGGGTGAATCGCCCGGTTTTGGTGGAGCGGCGGCGGTCACGGCCCCGGCGACCGCCGGCCCATCGTCGGGTTCGGGACCGCTCTCGTCCTGCCCTGTGGACAATACCACCGGGGCGGATGCGGCCGACTCGAGCGGTGGCGGGCCGTCGGTGGGCGGTTCGACCGTGCTCTGTCCCGCCCCGGCGGCCGGGAGTCCGCCGTCCGATGCCGTTTCCCCCGGAAAAGACCCGTCTTCAGGCAACTCTCGGTCTTTGCGCCGGAGTCGCATCACCCGTTCCCACGACTGCGAATCGGCACGGGACCATCCTCGCCGCCACTCGCTGCCGGGTCAAGCCTCAACGGGCTGATCCTTGAGAATTTCCCCGAAAACCGCCGGCGCCGTTCCACGTGACGCATGACGGTGAAACACCCCCCGCCGGCCGAGCCTCCCGCTCGGGTGTTTCACGTGGTACCATACGGTGAAACACCTCCGGGAGACCGCGCCATGCCCTCTGACTTTGACGTTGGCTTCCTGATCGGCCTGTTGATCGGGGAGGGCAGCTTCGGAGGCGACGGCCGCCAGCCCCAGGTGACCCTGCGCATGCACGTCCGCCACGAGGCCCTCTTCTTGTGGATCGAGTCGACGTTTCCCGGCGGCAAGCTGTACGGGCCCTACAACCACGGCGGTCGCCGCTACTTCCAGTGGATGGCCCGCGGTCCGTACCTCCGAGATGTTCTGCTGCCGATCCTCGAGCGGACCCTCTCGCCGGACCTCGACGCCCACAGTTTCGAGCGCTTCGAGCAGATGAAACACCGCTACCCCGGACGCCTGGCCCCGTCCACTCACGACCGCCCGGAGCCCAGGGCACGGCCGGCGGCGCCCCGCAGGTCGCCACCCGCCGAACCGGCCTCCACGGCGGGCGCCCCCCCGGCACCGTCGGGGCCGGTCACGGCCATCTTCGAGCGCCTCCGGCAGGCGAGCCGACCGGAGCCGGCACGGTGAACGGGACCGGGGTCAGAACAACGGGCGCTTGACCGGAACCCCGACCCGCCGGGCGAAGCGCTCGGGACACGGTCGGTTTTGCTCGAGAACCCAGTAGGCAAACTCCCCTTCGACCAGGGCCGGGGCCGAGAGTCCGAGCTCGAAGAGTCCCTCGACCGACCAGCGATCCTCCCCGGCCCCGGCCGGGGGCGCCGAGACGACCAGGACGCCGCCGGTGCGCAGCAGCGGTGCCGCACATTCGGCGGTCACCGGAGGCGGACCGAAGGAACGGGCCACCACCACGTCAAAAGCGCCCCGGGCCCGGGCCTCATGCCCGATGGCCTCCGCGCGACCGGCCCAGACCTCGACTCGGTCCCCGAGGCCGCACTCGACCACCGCGCTGCGCAGGAATTCGGCCCGCCGCTCCCCGGCATCGAGCAGGACGACGGTGGCCGCCGGCCAATCCGTTGCCAAAACGAGACCCGGGAGGCCCCCGCCCGAACCCAAGTCGAGCACCCGGGACGGCGGATCGGGGACCCCGGCTTCTCTCAGCGCCGCGGCGAAGCCGCGGGCGTGACGGAGATGGGGTTCGATCGGCCCGGGCCCGAGCAGGCCGAGGTTGCGGGCCCGCGTCAGCGTCGCCTGGAGCACCTCGGGGCTGGCACCCACCGTTGCCACTCGGGTCGGTCGCCGCGGACCCTCGGGATTCAGCCGGCCGGAACGATGACGATGTAGCGGGAGGGATCCTCTCCCTCTGAGCGTGTGGCCACCCCGTCCATCGCGTTGACGGCATCGTGGACCACCTTGCGGTCGGCCGGCGACATCGGCTCGAGCGCCCGCTCTGCGCTCGAATCGAGCACTTCGTCGGCCACCTGGCGGCTGAACCGCTGCAGGGCGGCCGCCCGCTTCTCGCGGTAGCCAGCGACGTCGACCAGGATCCGGTCGGTCCGAGATGGGAAGTTCCGCTGCACGACGGTGCGGGTCACGTCTTGGAGGGCGGCCAGGGTCGACCCCTTCGGCCCGACCAGCAGACCGAGGCCCTCGCCGCCGGTCGCGGCCAGTTCCACCGTCTCGTCGTCGATGACTCGGGTGTCCACCGCCGCCTCCAGCCCGTAGCAGTCCAAGAGTCCCTGGAGGAAGTCCCGGGCCACCTCCGCCTGCTCTTGCAAGGTCATACCTTCGGCCATCCTGATCTCCTCCTTCGCCGCGGACCCCTTCTGGGATCCTCGCCGGTCACCGTGACCGTCGCCGTTCTCCGCCGTGCCGGCGGTGCTTTCTCCTGTCGGCCGGGCCGAGCCGCTCCGGCTCCGGCGCCGGCGGGCCGACCGGCTGCGCCCGCCGCCACTTTGGCCCTCCCCGGATCGTTGCCCACCGTTGCCCGGCGAGCCACCGCCAACCGGGCGGCGGGCGTCGCCACCGCCTGATCCCTCGGGGCGCCCCCGGCCTGCCGCACTCGACTCGCCGGTGCGCGGACGTTCTCGGGGGCGCCGAGTGCGCTTGGGTCGCGGCCCGATCGGGCGGACCCGCGCTCGGACCCGGGCCTCCCCGCGGACCCGGCCGAAGAGCCCGATTTTGGGCTCGGCGACCACGACGACCTCGGCGTCACCGACGGCCACCCCCAGCTGGTCCAGCGCCGCTTCGGTTGCCTCGTCCACGGTCTTGCCGGTGACCTCCACCCACTCCACCCTCAGCGATCCCTTCTGGTGCGCTTGTCCTTGGACCGGGGGTGGGGCTTGGCCCCGTTCCCGCCATCGGACCCGTCAGACTGATCGGCACCGCTCTTGTTGGCCCCGCCGGACTTGGCCCTCGGGGTGGTGCCGTTCCCGGCCGTGGCAGATTTCGCGGTCGTGGCCGGCTTCTTGGCCGCCGGGTTCCGAGGCTTGGCCCCCGTGACCTTCCCGTTGCCGTTCCCCTTGGCGGGATCGGCGGCCTTGTCGATCGACGTCTCGTCGGTCGGCCCCTTCTTGGCGCCGCTCCCGTTGCCCTCGACCAGGGCTGCCGCCCCCGCCGGCAGCGCCTTTTTCGAAGACGCCCCGATCTCGCGCTCGGCCGGTCGCTTGACGATGCCGTGGCGGAAGATGAAGTCCTGCGTCCCGATCCGGATCGCGGTGGAAGCGATCATATAGATCACCACACCGGCCGGAATTAAAAAGTAAATGTAGGCAAAAATAAGTGGCATTACCTTTTGCATCGTCTGCATCTGCGGGTTGGCTTTTGCCGCTGCAGGGTTGCGCTTGGTCATCTGCGACATTTGGATGTATTGCAAAACAACCGCAATGGCCACCAAAGCGAAATAGGGAACGTAGTTGTACCAATGGGCGTGATGCGAGAATGGCTTGAGGGCCAGGTTGATGCCGAAGGACTCCATTGCTCCCCCGGCCGCCACAAGGTGGTGGTACATCGTCGATGTTTTTGGGATATACCGGGGAACCGCACACACTGTCTGCATGCATTTCTGACCGGCTCTGGCGTAGCCAGCGGGGATCGTTGCCCCTTTCGAGACGGTATTCGACAGCCCTTTGATCACGTCGTAGAGGACGATGAGGGCGGGCATTTGCAGGAACATCGGCAGACAGCCGCCGGTTGGGCTGACCCCCTGTTCCTTGTACATCTTCATCATCTCGGCGTTGAGCTGCTCGCGGTTCTCCGCCCCCTTGTACTTCTGGCGCAATTTTTGCAGCTCGGGCTGGAGGGCCTGCATGGCAACCATCGACTTGGTGCTCTTCACCGTGAGCGGCGTGAGCAGGCCCATGATCAGGATCGTGAGCAAGATGATGGCGATCGCGTAGTTCGGGACGATCCCGTAGATGAAGGCGAGGACCGTGGCCACCACCTCGAAGAGGGGATGGAAGATCTTCCCCACCGCGGCAAAGAGGCTGTTCTCGGCCAACATGGGCACCAAGTGGATCATCGTCGGCCCCTCGGGTGCTCAACGGTGAGGGGTACCAGGTCGACGCCGTGGCCCCCGAAGGGGTGGCAACGCAGGACCCGCCGCAGGGCCAGGCGGCCCCCCCGCCACAGCCCGTGGCGCTCGATCGCCTCGGCGCTGTAGACCGAACAGCTTGGCACGTAGCGGCAGGGCGAAGGGTGGCCGGCCCGGAGGCCTTGGTAGGCCCCAATGGCCCACAGGGCCAGCCGGGAACCGGTCTTGGGACCCGGGCGCCCCGTCACCGGACCCCCGTCGGCGGTTTCGGACCACACGACGCGGCGGCGAGCAGCGCCTCACGAACGGTCCGAACCAGCTCGGGGTGACCAAGCACCACCGCCTGGGGCGAAGAACCCACCAGGTAGGCCCCGGGGGCGAGCTCGCCAGCGGCCGCCTGGACCGCCGCCCGGAGCCGGCGGCGGAGTCGATTACGCGCCACGGCGTTGCCGCAGCGCCGCCCAATTACGTATCCCACCTGGGGAAACTCTCCGGACTCGGCGCGTCGAAGGGGCACGAACGACACCCGCACCGGGCCCCGGGCGGCCCGCCCGGCGGGTCGTCGCAAAGCCCGGAACGTCGAACGCTCTCGGATTCTTCTCACTGTTGGCGTGGTCATGGCCTCGCTCAGACAGTCAGCCGATGACGCCCTTTGAGCCGCCTCGACCGTAGGATCGCCCGTCCGCCTTTGGTCGACATACGCCGACGGAAGCCGTGCGTTTTGGCTCGTTTGCGCGTATTGGGTTGGTAGGTTCGCTTCACGTCGGCCAGCCTTTCGCCGCTTTCGCCAGCCCGTAATGGCTCGGGCCGGCCCAGAGGAGAGCCATCGGGGGTCCCCGGGGCCCCGTGCCCTCGGGTGCGATGACGTCCCCTGATGCTAGGCGCGATCGGGGGGTTGCCACTAGTCGGGATCTCGGGCACGGTGTACGTTCGATCGACCACGGCCTCAGCGCATGGTCCACACCTGTGGACCACGCTGTGGATGATCGGCCGAGCGGGCGCGCGGAGGAGCAGGTGAACGATTCCCACGGGCTGTGGACACTGTGCGGGGCCTCGCTGCGCGAACAGGTGTCGGACACCACCTGGCAGATGTGGCTGTCGAGTGTCGAACCGGTGTCGTTTGGCGATGGTGTGATGGTGCTCGGGGTGCCCAATGCCGTGGTCCGAGACCGCGTCGAGGGGCGTTTCCTCCCGCTGATCGAAGAAACCCTGGCCACGCTGGCCGGCACGAAGGTGCGGGCCCGGCTCCAGGTGGTCGACCCGCCGCTCGCCGAACCCGTAGGTGCCGAACCCGACGCGCCCCGCTCCCAGGCGGCGAGCACTCTCGGGCGCCCGGGCGCCGACAAGATCGATCGGGGGCAGACCGAATCGGGTCCCGGTCGCCGCTCGGATACGACGTCGGTCGTCCTCGACCCCCGGTTTACCTTCGATACCTTCGTTGCCGCCTCCTCCAACCGCCTGGCCCACGCCGCCGCCCAGGCCGTAGCCGAGACCCCCGGGCGGTCCTACAATCCGCTGTTCATCTACGGGGATTCGGGTCTGGGCAAGACCCACCTGCTCCACGCAATCGGGAATTACGTCCAAGAGAACTTCCCGATCCGAAAGGTCCTCTACGTCACGACCGAAACCTTCATGAACGATTTCGTCGACTCTTTGCGCATGTCCACGACCATCGCCTTCAAGCGCCGTTACCGCGAGTGCGATGTCCTGCTCATCGACGACGTCCAGTTCATGGAGAACAAAGAGGGCCTCCAAGAGGAGTTTTTCCATACCTACAACGATTTGAAGGGGGCGGCCAAGCAGATCGTGCTGACCTCTGACCGGGCGCCCAAATCCATCGAGACCCTCGAGGACCGCTTGCGCAGCCGGTTCCTCTCGGGACTCATCACCGAGATCGACCCCCCCGACCTCGAGACCCGCCTGGCCATCTTGCGCTCCAAGGCCGAGGCCGATCACGACGACATACCCGACGACGTCTTGGAGTTCATCGCCACCCACGTAAAGAACAACATCCGAGAACTCGAGGGCGCCCTCATCCGGGTCACCGCCTTCGCCAGCCTCAACCGGGAGCCCATCTCTCTCGGTCTGGCCGAACGGGTGCTCTCCGACATCATCTCGGCGGGCGAGCCACGACGGATCACCCCCGACATGATCCTCGAGGCAACGGCCAAGAGTTACGGCTTCAGCATCGATGCAATCTGCGGCCCCAGCCGGACCCGGCCCCTGGTGACGGCCCGCCAGGTGGCCATGTACCTCGTGCGTGAACTCACCGACTATTCCTACCCGGCGATCGCCCGGGTCTTTGGCGGCCGGGACCACACCACGGTCATCCACGCCGTCGACAAGATCTCCACCCAAATGAAAGAACGACGCCAGATCTACGATCAGGTGACCGAAATCCGCTCCGAGATAAAAACCGGCACGTGACATGGTGCGCGTAGCACATCGGGGCATGTGGACACCTCCCGTCTATCCTGGGGACGCGACCTCACCCATCCACAACTTCGGCTGGCTCCAGGCGATCCGGGCTCGCCGTGTCCACCGGCCTGGGCGGCGCGGTGGATAAAGATCCACCCCCTGAGCAGGCCCCCGTCCCACCCATCCACAATCCCCAGCTCTTATTACCGATATAGAGAGAATTACTCTCTGTTCCAACAGCAGCTATGTGCATCGTGGCGAAAGGAAAATCTCCGGTGAAGTTCCGGTCCGAACGTGATTCTTTGGTAGAAGCGCTGGCCACAGCCGGGCGGGCCGTCGGCGGCCGCGGGAGCTCGTCAGCGGTCCTCTCGGGTCTCTTGCTCGTGTGTGAAGGAAATCGCCTGGTGGCGACCGGGACCGATCTCGACCTGACCATCCGAGTGGAGCAAGAGGTGATCGGGATCGACGACGGGTCGTGCGTGGTTCCGGCCCGGTTGAGTGCGGACATCGTGCGCTCCCTCGAGCCGGGTGCCGTGACCGTCGAAGGGGCCGAGGAGAAGATCGAGATCTCCGCCGCCCGGTCACACTTCGGTCTGCGGGCCTTTTCGGTGGTTGAGTTCCCGACGATGACTGAACCCGAGGGCACGACCGTCGATCTTCCCGGCCCGGGCCTGGCCGAGGGTCTGCGCCAAGTGGTCCGGGCCGCGTCGAACGACGACGCCCGACCGCTGCTCACCGGGGTGCTCATGACCAATGAAAAAGGGGCCATCCGGCTGGTGGCCACCGACTCATACCGGCTGGCGCTGCGCGACCTCGAGGGAACCGGCGGCCTCCCCGAAGGAGAGGAGATCCTCGTCCCGGCGAGGGCACTCGCGGAGCTCCAACGGCTCTCGTCGTCGGCCGGTTCGGGTGAAGGGGAGGGACCGCCGACCGTCGCCATGGTCACCGGACCCCACGAGGTGACCTTCACCCACGGTGCGGTGCGGATCAGCACACGCCTGCTCGACGGCTCCTATCCCGACTACCGCCAGCTGATTCCCGACCACTACCCGAACCGGTTGCACCTGGGTAAGGAGTCTCTGCTCGGTGCCCTTCGCCGGGTGCGTCTGTTGGTGCGCGATAACACGACACCGGTCCGCCTCTCGATGCGGGCGGGCGGCGTCGATCTGACGGTGGTCTCCCAAGAGGTGGGAGACGCCAGCGAAACCGTCGACGGGGACTTCACCGGCGACGAGCTGGTCATCGCCTTCAACCCGACCTACCTGATCGACGGTGTCGAAGCGGTGCTCGGCGATGAGGTGATCGTCGAGACCGCCGACGCCGGCAAGCCGGCCACCGTCCACGGTGCGGAGAACGACAACTTCCGGTACCTATTGATGCCGGTCCGGGTCTCCTGAACCGACACCGGCGAGCCACGGTCCGAGAGCGAAGGCCGGGCACCCCGTGAGCCTGCTCCACCTCTATCTGCAGGACTTTCGCCTGTTCGTAGCAGCACGTTTTGATCCCGACCCGGTCGGGACGACGGTCATCACCGGGCCCAACGGGACCGGCAAGACCACCCTGCTCGAAGCCGTGGCCTATCTCGGGACACAGCGGTCGTTCCGGGGCGCGCCGCGCGAGGCGATGATTCGCGCCGGCGGCGAGCGTGCTGTGATCCGGGCCGAGCTCGTTCGTGACGGCCTGCCGCTGTTGGTTGAAGCCGAGCTCGCGGCGGTCGGCAAATCCCGGGCCCAGGTGAATCGGCAAGCGGTGCGGACACGGCGCGATCTGGCCGACGCGGTGCCCGTCACCATTTTTTCGCCCGAAGACCTCGGCATTGTCCAGGGCGGCCCGGCTCGCCGCCGCGACCTCCTCGACGACGCGCTGCGCATGCTTGACCCCAAAGCCGGGGCAGTCCTCGATGAAGTCGAACGGGTACTCCGCCAGCGCGCCGCGCTGCTCCGTCAGGCCGGCGGGCACCTGCGTCCCGACGTTGCGAGCACCCTTGAGGTGTGGGACGACCGCCTGGCCGACGCGGGTGGCGCGTTGGCCGAGGCGCGCCAGAACCTGACCGAAGACCTCGAACCGCGGGTGGTGGAGTCCTACCGCATCCTGGCCGGAGCCGGACCCGCGGTCTCGAGCGTCGCCGACGCGACGTCGGTCGGTGTGACCTATCGCCGGGGCTGGGACGGGCCGTTGGCCGTCGCCCTGTCCGCCGCACGCGCCGACGACCTGCGGCGTGCCGTGAGCACGGTCGGGCCCCATCGAGACGACCTCGACCTCGAACTCGGCGGGCGAGACGCCCGGGTCCAGGCTTCCCAGGGCGAGCAACGCTGCCTTGCCCTGGCCCTGCGATTGGCGGTGCACCGTCTGGCCACCGAGCGGCTCGGTGCGGCCCCCATCCTCCTGCTCGACGACGTGTTCTCCGAACTCGATCCGGACCGCAGCCGGGCCCTGGTCCATGAACTTCCCCCCGGGCAAACCCTGCTCACGACGGCGGTACCGCTCCCAGACGGCGTGTCGGTGGCCACCGTGTTCGACGTGCGTTCGATCACCGGAGGCCAACAGAACCCCAGACCGCTGTGAGTCCCTCCTCGGGGGGCCACCGCCGACGGCGCCGAGGCGGTCCCGACGTCGGTCCCCAGCCCCTGGACGACGCCCTGGACGACGTCGTGGGCCGTCTCGGCGGTCCCGACAGCGGGTCCCTCACGGCCATATTCAGCCGATGGGAGGACATCGCCGGGCCGGTGTTGGCGAGTCACGTGCGTCCCCTGCACCTCCAAGGGGGCACCCTCGTGGTGGCGGTCGATCATCCGGCCTGGGCCACCCAGGTCCGGATGCTCGCCGCGACCCTGCTGGCCCGCGTGGGCGAAGTCGGCGGGACAACCCCGCAGCGCCTGGAGGTCACCGTTCGTCGCTCCGAGGGCGGGGGTCCACGGAGCACCGGAGCGCCGCATCTCGACTAGAATGAACAGGTCCGCGCCGGACTATGAGGGCCCGAAGTTCTAGTGGCGACCCGGTGCGCACAACGAACAGTTGTCATGCGAAAGGGCGCGCCCGTGGGGCTGACCGGGGAGACTGAAATTGGCGGTTGACCGTACGTACACCGAGGACGACATCACCATCCTCGAGGGTCTCGACCCGGTGCGGATGCGACCGGGGATGTACATCGGATCGACCGGGCCGACGGGCCTGCACCACCTGGTCTGGGAGGTCGTCGACAACGCGGTGGACGAGGCCATGGCCGGGTACGCCACCCGGATCGACATGACGCTCCTGGCCGACGGCGGGGCCCGGGTCATCGACGACGGCCGGGGGATCCCCGTCGGCCCCCACCGCCAGTTCCCCGACCGCTCGACCGCCGAGATCGTGCTCACCACGCTCCACGCCGGGGGGAAATTCGGCGGGGAGGGGTACAAGGTCTCCGGGGGCCTCCACGGGGTGGGGGTATCGGTGGTCAACGCCCTGTCGACGCGGCTGATCCTCGAAATCGACCGTGACGGGCACCACCACGTGATGGAGTTCAAAGACGGGGGAGTGCCGGCGGGCGACCTCAAGGTCACCGGACCCGCCCCACACGACCGCACTGGCACCACGGTTACCTTCTGGCCCGATCCGTCCGTTTTCGAAGAAGTCGAGTTCCGGGCCCAGACGGTAACCGAGCGCCTCCAGGTGATGGCTTTTTTGAATAAGGGCCTCGAGATCCGCTTCACCGACGAGCGCCCCGGCGGGGACAAGAAGGAGACCTTCAAGTACAACGGCGGCATCGTCGACTACGTCAAGCACCTGAATGCCTCCAAAGAGTCCCTCTTCCGCAAGGTGGCCTCCTTCGAGCAGTCCGAGAAGGGCCATGAGGTGGAGATCGCCATGCAGTGGAACACCGGGTTTCACGAGAGCATCTTCTCCTTCGCCAACGGCATTTCGACCACCGAGGGCGGGATGCACGAGGAGGGGTTCAAAAAGGCGCTCACCAACGTGGCAAACCGCTACGCGAGGGCGCGGAACCTTTTGAAGGAGAAGGACGACAACCTGCTCGGTGAGGACATCCGCGAGGGCCTGACAGCAATCGTGTCGGTGCGCTTGCAGGACCCCCAGTTCGAAGGGCAGACCAAAGCCAAGCTCGGCAACGTGCCGATCCGCTCCCTCGTCGAGCGGGCCACCAACGAAAAGTTGGCCGAGTGGTTGGAGGAGAACCCGACCGAAGCCAACCAAATGGTGAAGAAATCCATCGTCGCCGCGCAGGCGCGCATGGCCGCACGCCAGGCCCGGGACCTCACCCGCAAGAAATCCGGACTCGAGGGGGCCGGCCTCCCGGGCAAGCTGATCGACTGCTCTTCGCGCGACCCGCGTGAGTGCGAGCTGTTCATCGTGGAGGGCAATTCGGCCGGAAGCTCGGCCAAAGACGCGCGAGACCCGCGTACCCAGGCCATCTTGCCCATCCGGGGCAAGATCTTGAACGTCGAGCGGGCCCGCATCGACAAGATGTTGAAGAACACCGAGATCCAGGCCCTCATCGCCGCCATCGGTGCGGGCCTGGCCGACGAGTTCGACGTCACCAAGGCCCGCTACCACAAGGTGATCGTGCTCGCCGACGCCGACGTCGACGGCTCGCACATCCGCACCTTGTTGCTGACATTCTTCTTCCGGCAGATGAAGCCCCTGGTCGAAGGCGGCTTCGTCTACGTGGCCCAGCCCCCCTTGTACTCGACGCTCGTCGGCAAGGAGAAGGTCTACCTGAAAGACGACCAGGCCAAGGACGCGTTCATGATCGAGCATCCCGACCACAAGCACGACTTCCAACGGCTGAAGGGCCTCGGGGAGATGGACTTCACCGAGCTGAAGGAGACGACCATCGACCCGACGAAGCGCTCGTTGCTCCAGATCAATGTCGAGCAGGCCGCGCTGGCCGACGACGTGTGCTCGGTTCTCATGGGCGACGATGTGGAGCTGCGGCGCCACTTCATCCAGACCAACGCAAAGGACGTGCGCTTCCTCGACATCTGAGGGAGCCGAGAACCAACATGCCACGACGGCGTACCACCGACCCGCAGGCCGGCACCTCAGGGACGAACGGCAGTTCCCCCGATGACGGCGCGCCGGTCCTCGGGTTCATCGAGCCCATTGAGATCCAAGAGGAGATGGAGCGCTCCTTCCTCGAGTACTCCATGTCGGTCATCGTGTCGAGGGCGCTGCCCGACGTGCGCGACGGGCTCAAGCCCGTCCATCGCCGGATCCTCTACTCGATGTTCGACCAGAACCTGCGGCCCGACCGCCCGCACGTGAAGTGTGCGGCGGTGGTCGGCGAGGTGATGGGGACGTACCACCCCCACGGCGACTCGGCCATTTACGACGCCCTGGTCCGCATGGTCCAGGACTTCAGCATGCGTCACCCCCTGGTCGACGGGCACGGCAGTTTCGGTGGACCGGGTCCCGACGAGGGTCCCGCGGCGATGCGCTACACCGAGTGCCGGCTCCAACCGCTGGCGCTCGACCTGATGGCGGGCATTGACGAGGAGACGGTCGACTTCGCCCCCAACTATTCGAACAGCGCCGAAGAGCCGACGGTGCTGCCGGCGCGCTTTCCGAACCTGTTGGTCAATGGGTCCCAGGGCATCGCGGTCGGGATGGCGACCAACATCCCGCCGCACAATCTCGGCGAGGTGATCGACGCCACGATCCACCTCCTTGAACACCCCGACGCGACACCCGACGACCTGATGGAGTTCGTAAAGGGCCCGGACTTTCCGACCGGGGGCCAGATCCTCGGCCGCCAGGGCATCCTGGACGCGTACCGAACCGGTCGGGGCTCGATCAAGATGCGGGCGGTCGCAGAGATCGAAGAGGGTCGCGACGCCACCCGGATCGTGGTGACCGAGCTCGCGTACCAGACTTCGGTCGGGGTCATCGCCCAGAAGATCGACGACCTGGTCAAGGCGGGCGACATCGACGGGATCGCCGAGGTGCTCGACTCCTCAGCGGGCAAGAAGACCCGGTTGGTCATCCGCTTGAAGCGCGACGCCAACGCCAACGTCGTCCTCAACAAGCTCTACAAGCACACCCCGTTGCAGACCAGCTTCGGGGTCAACACCCTGGCCCTGGTCGACGCGGTGCCCCGCACCCTCAACCTGGCCCAGGTGCTGACGCACTACGTGGCCCATCAGGTCGAGGTGGTGACCCGACGGTCAGAGTTCCGGTTGCGCAAGGCGCAGGCCCGGGCCCACATCGTCGAGGGCCTGCTGCGGGCCATCGACATGCTCGACGCGGTGATCGCCACCATCCGGGCGTCCGACGACCGCCCGGCGGCCCGGGTGGCGCTCATGGCCGATCCGTTCGTCTTCACCGAGGAGCAGGCGAACCACATCCTCGAGATGACCCTTGGCCGGCTCACCCGGCTCGGGCGCAGCGAGCTCGAACAGGAGATGGCCCAGTTGCGCGAGACCATCGCCGAACTCGAGGCGATCCTGGCCGATCCGGCCCGGCTGCGAGGGGTCATCGCCACCGAGATGACGGCGGTGCGTGACGCCTTCGCCGACCCGCGCCGCAGTGTCATCACCCACGACCCCGGTGAGCTCGGCATGGAGGACCTCATCGACGACGAAGAAGTCGTCGTCACCATGACGGCGGCGGGCTACATCAAGTCGGTGTCCGCCGACGCCTTCCGCACCCAGGGCCGGGGCGGCCGGGGCGTCCAAGGGGCCCGGTTGAAAGAAGAGGACCTGGTGACCCACGTGGTCCACACCTCGGCCCACGCCTACCTGCTGCTCTTCTCCAACCGCGGGCGGGTCTACCGGCTCCGTGGCCATGAGATCCCGATGAAGGACCGCTACGCCAAGGGCACGGCGCTCGTGAACCTGCTCCCCCTCGCCAACGGAGAGCGGGTGCAGGCCATCGTCCAGACGAGGGATTTCCCGGCCGATCACTACCTGATCTTCGCCACGGCCCGCGGCCAGGCGAAAAAGACCGCCTTCAGTGAGTACGACAAGTCCCGGCGCGAGGGCTTCATCGCCATCAACCTGCGCGAGGGCGACGAGCTGGTGCGGGTGGTGGCGACAAGCGGGGACGACGACATCTTTGAGGTGACCCGCAAGGGCATGACCATCCGGTTCTCGGAAAACGACGTCCGGGCGATGGGCCGTGACGCGTCGGGCGTGCGCGGCATCCGGCTCCGAGAGGACGACGAAGTGGTCTCGTGCGATGTCGCCCGTGACGAGGCCGACATCCTGATCGTCACCGATGCAGGGTACGGGAAGCGGACCAAGCTCGAGCGTTTCAACCGGCAGGCCCGAGGGGGTCAGGGCGTGCGCGGCATCCGGCTGACCGCGAAACGCGGCCGGGTGGTCGCGGCGTTTATGGCGGCCCTCGACGAGGAGATCCTTCTCGTGTCCTCGGGCGGTGTGGTCATCCGCACCGCCGTGCGCGAGATCGCCTCCCAGGGCCGCGACGCCACCGGGGTGCGGGTCATGAACCTCGACGACGGCCAATCCGTGGCGGCCGTCGCCCCGGTCACCGGCTCGGAGTAGCCCTCCGGGGAACGGGGCGGCTCGAGGTCACGACACCGACACGAAGTTCATCGTGAACGGGGCGGCGGGTGGAAAGTAGAAGCCGACGACCTTGCTGCCGACTGAGACGAAGACGTGGGCCGTGGGTGAACCGACCTCCAAAGTGAAGGACTGGCTGGCCAAGAAGTCCTTCACCTGCCCCGCGCCCACCACCCCGGCGAAGACCGGTGACACGTGCTGGGCGTCGGTGGCCTGCATCCAGCTGGCCGACCCCACCGGCTCGACCCGGATGAGGAACGCCGGGGCGTGGATGTCGAAGGTGGCCCCCGTCGCGCTCTTCGTGGCCACCGTGAACAGCGCCGTCGCTTTGCCCGTCACCGCGGTGTTGGTGTGGTGGGCAGGCGTATGGGCGTGGGTGATCCCGATGGAGTTGAGCCACTGCGGCTTGTAGCGGTGGACGAGGAGCCCGGCGACACCGAGGACGACGGCCAGGGCCACCACCGCGACCACGAGCTTCAGGGCGAATGGCGCCCGGGCCTTGCGCGGTGGGGTGGGCCGGATGGCCGGCGTCACGCCGGTGTCGACCAGATTCACCTGGGCGGCGCCGGGCTGGGATCCCACCGGAACCGGTGTTGAAGCGGCCGTGCCCGGGGGGGCGATGCGCCGGCCCGCCGCCGTCGCGGCCGGGGGCGTCGACGGCGACCTCGACGCCGCGGTGACCGGTACGGCCCCGGTGTCGAGGGGGCTTTGGACGACCCCGCCCTGCGCGAGCACCGTCGCTCCGGGGACCGGATCGCTGTGGGGCCCCGTGACCACACCGGGTGCCTGGTGGACGGCGACGCTCGGCGCGCCGCCCGCGGGCACCGACAGGACGGTGGCCACCGGCCAGTTGTCGACCAGCAAGAGCACGTAGCGCTCTCCGGGAAGACCGAGGAAATCGGCGTAGCGGCGCAGGGTCCGCAGCACGATGATGCGGTCGGGAATGCGGTCCACCGTACCGGCCTCGAGGCAGTCGAGCTGTTCGGCCGGCAGTCCGGTGCGCAACGTCACGTCGTCGAGGCTCAGCCCCTGGCGGGTCCGGGCCCGGCGGAGGTTCCGTCCGAGCTCGGGTACCGATTCGGGGGGCCCGGCCACGTCGCTTCGACGAGGGTTGCCGCCGGCACGATGCAGGATCACCCCTCGCCCCTTCCCTCAGGCCGCTTGGTTTGGCGTGAGCGTACCCCCGCCGGGGTCGCCCGGCGTTGCGGGGGTGGCGCTTGCCCTACAGATAACCGACAGGCTATCCACAGGAAACGGTTGAAGGATGTGGGCCAGGAGGTGGCACGGCGTGGCCGACGATGCTCGGGTGTTGATAGTGGACGATGAACAGGGCATCACCGACCTGGTCTCGATGGCGCTGCGTTACGAGGGCCTGTCGGTGGAAGTCGCCCATACCGGCGGCGACGCCCTCCGTGCGGTCGAGCGCTTTCGCCCGCACCTGATGATCCTCGACGTGATGCTGCCCGACTTCGACGGCTTCGAGGTCCTGCGTCGGCTGTCGGGTGACCAGCCGCGGGTCCCCGTCCTCTTCCTCACCGCACGCGGGGAGCTCGACGACAAGCTCCGCGGCTTCACTCTGGGTGGGGACGATTACGTGACCAAGCCGTTCAGTGTCGAAGAATTGATCGTGCGTACCCGGGCGATTTTGCGGCGCGCCTATGACCTTGAACCCGATACGGGGCTCCTTGGCTTCGACGACGTGCTTCTCGACGAAGAGCAGCACGAGGTCACCCGTTCGGGTGTGGTCGTCGATCTGACGCCGACCGAGTTCAAATTGCTCCATTATCTGTTGTTGAACGCCGACCGGGTGGTGTCGAAAGGCCAGATTCTCGACCGGGTATGGCAGTACGACTTCGACGGGAACGACAACGTCGTCGAGATCTTCATCAGCTCGCTGCGGCGCAAACTCGAAGCGGACGGTCCCCGGGTGATCCAGACCGTTCGCGGTGTCGGTTACCGCCTCCGCCGCCCGGCACCGTCGTGACCCTGCGGGGCCGTCTCTTGTTGGTACTCGTCGGTGTGGTCGCCGCGGGCCTGATCCTCTCCGATGTGGTCACCTATACCCAGTTGCGCTCGTTTCTCGTGGCCCGGGTCGATCCCCAGCTGCAGGTGGCATCCTTTTCGATGACCCGGGCCCTCGAGGCGGAAAATGGCCTCGCCCCCGCCCTGCCCTTCGTGCCAGCACCGACCACCCCGGGCACCTTTTCGAGGGGGTCGTCGTCTCGTCTCCCCGGCGGATCCGCCACCGGCGGACTCCCCCGCGGCTTTGGCGGCGGGCACTCGGGTTCGGGGCTCGAGCCGGCTGGGACGTTCGGGGAGCTGGTCAACGCCCACGGCGTTGTGGTGGGCAAGACGGTGTCGGTCATCTACACCGGCAAGGCCGTCGCCCGCCCGGTACTTCCCCACCCGTTGCCCGCCCTCGGACGCAACGGGACGGCCGTCTTCAGCGCCACCAGCAAGGGTGGGACCGTTAGCTACCGGGTCCTGGTTCGGTCCTTCCACTACCGCGATCTCACCGTGGTGGTGGCCATTCCCCTCACCGATGTGAACCAGACACTCGGCCGTCTGCTCCAGGTGGAACTCCTCGTCAGCGCGGCCGTGTTGCTGGGACTCGGCGTGCTGGCCTGGTGGATCGTCCGACGGGGCCTGCGACCGTTGGAGCAGATGGCCGAAACGGCCGGCGAAATCGCCGGCGGCGATCTCGGTCGGCGGGTGACACCGGCGGAGGATCGCACCGAGGTCGGCCGTCTCGGGCTCGCCCTGAACGCCATGCTCGGGGAGATCGAGGATGCCTTTGCGGACCGGGCGGCGTCGGAGGGCCGCCTCCGGCGGTTTCTGGCCGACGCCTCCCATGAGCTGCGCACCCCGCTCACCTCCATCCGCGGGTACGCGGAGATCTTCGATCTCGGAGCGAGCGAGCGTCCGGCCGACCTGGCCACCTCCATGCACCACATCCGCGAAGAGGCAGACCGCATGAACGTGCTCGTCGACGACCTGCTCCTTTTGGCACGCCTCGACCAGGAACGGCCCCTCGACATCGCACGAGTCAACCTGGTTGCCGTGGTGGCCAAGTCCGTCGACGCCGCCCGCCTGTTCTCGCCCGGCCAACAGGTCGAGTTGCTCGCACCCGAAGTGGTGGAGGTCTTCTGCGACGCCCACCGGGTGCGCCAGGTCGTCGACAACCTGGTCGGGAACGCGGTGCGCCACTCACCACCGGGGGGCCCCGTGGTGGTGCGGGTCCTGGTCGAACAAGACGGTGCGGCCGTCGAGGTGAGCGATCGGGGCCCCGGCGTGGCCCCCGCCGACGCCGAGCGGATCTTCGAGCCCTTCTTCCGGGCCGACACCTCCCGGGCCCGGGCGACCGGGGGAGCGGGCCTCGGCCTGGCCATCGTGGCGGCCATCGCCCGCGCCCACGGCGGCACCGTCGGGGTGCGCTCGAACGGGCCCGGAGGGGCCACCTTCTGGATCCGCCTCCCGTTCGGGTCTCCTTCAGCAGATCCACAGGAAGCAGAAAGCCTGCGCACAGAGACTGTTGGTTGACTCGGGCCCATGCACGCACCAGCTGAGAGCGCCACCCCGGTGATCCGACGAGCCGTCGTCGTCATTGCCACCGTCTTGACCAGCATCTTTTCGGTCGCCCTGCTGGCGACACCGGCATCGGCCGCCTCGTCGTCGACCGGCTCGGGAACCTCGAAGTCGGGCCAGGGGGCGAAGGCCTTCGAGACCTGTCTGGCCCAGCACGGCGTAAAATTTTCGGGGGTCCATCGCCCCGGTGGCTCGGGGTCGTTCCCCGGGGCGCACCCCGGCGGCTCGGGCTCGTTTCCGGGCGGGGCCGGGGGCGGCGGCTCGTTTCCCGGTGGGCGCCCCGGCGGCGCGGGCGCTGCGGGCGGGGGCAAGACCAACTCCAAGTCCGCCAAGGCCTTCGCCGCCTGTCGGAGCAAGCTCCCCGCCGGCGGGTTCGCAGGAGGTGGCACCTTTAAGCCGACCGCCGCCCAACAGCAGGCGCTGACCGCCTTCGAGCAGTGCATGTCGACCCACGGCGTGAAGATCGCTTCGACGGCGACCTTCCAGACGATCCGATCGCTTGAGCAGGCCGATCCCGCCGCCGCGAAGGCCTGTCAGAGCGACCTGCAAGGTGCCTTCGGGCCTCGAGGGGGCGCCCCGGGTGCTTCGAGCCCCCCGCCGACCGCCCCCTCTTGATCTCGGGCGGTATCGGGTCGCGCCGAGCCGAACGCCTCGGGCCAAGCCGGTGCCCGGCGTCCCGACCATGAACCAAAAGGAGCGGTGATGGCGAACAGGACCCGTTGGATTACCGGCCGGAGGTTGGTCAACGCCGCCCTTGGCGCGCTGATCATCGGCAGCGGCGTCGTTGCCGCCGTGAGCACGTCGTCATCGGCATCGACGACCACCGTCACCAGCACCGCCGCAGTGACCCGCGGGACGGTGCAAGCAGTCCAATCGGCCACAGGGAATGTCGCGGCAGCCCAGACCTATTCGCTGAGTTTTGCCGCCGCCGGCACGGTGAAGGCGATCAATGTCTCGATCGGCCAGCAGGTGACGCAGGGTGAGGCGCTCGCCACCGTGGACTCGTCGTCCGCCCAGACAGCGCTCACCGAAGCCCAAGACAACCTGACGGCGGCCGAGGACCGCCTCAGCCAGGACGAACAAGGTGGCACCAGCTCTTCGGGCGGCGGAGCGGCCTCCTCTGGCGGTGGATCGACGGCCGCGGTGACGATTCCGCCCTCGTCGACCACCACGACGACGGTGCCGGGGTCCCCCTCGAGTCCTGGGACTTCCGCCCCGACTACCCCGACCCCGACGACCCCGACCCCGACGACCCCGCCGTCGACGACCACCACAACCAGCGCGCCCAACCCCGCCACCATCGCCTCGGACGAGGAGTCGGTGGCCTCCGCGCAGGCCGCAGTCCAGTCGGCCCAGCAGTCCCTCGACAACACGACGCTCGTGGCTCCAGCCAACGGCACAGTCACCGCTATCAACGGCTCGATCGGCCAGAGCGTGAGCGCCGGCAGCAATTCGGTGACTTCGGGGACCGCGGCCACCTCGTCGGGATCCACCGGCTCTGGGGCAACGTCAGCCGGTGGCGCCGCCGCCTCCCCCGCTGGCGCGTCTTCGGGTGCCTCCTCCGCTGCCGCTTCGTCGTCCTCGAGCGCGTTCATCACCCTCACCGATCTCTCCCAGCTCGACATCACCTGTGACATCGCCGAAGCGGACGTGAGTCAGATCGAGGTCGGCCAGACCGCAACGGTCACCCTCAGCGCCCTCTCGGGCCAGCAGTTCCCCGCAACGGTGTCCGCGGTGGCCGCCAGCGGGACGTCCTCGAGCAGCGTGGTGACGTTCCCGGTGACCCTCACCTTGGTGAACCCCTCGAGCGCGGTGAAGGTCGGCATGTCGGCCACCGCGACGATCATCACCAGTTCCCTCGACAACGTCTTGGTCGTGCCCTCGAGCGCCGTGAGCGGTTCGACCAAGACGGGTTCGGTGACCGTCGAGTCGTCCAAGGGCACCCAGTCCAGTGTCCCCGTGGTCATCGGGCTCCAAGGGGCGTCGACCACCGCGGTCTACGGCGACCTGACGGTCGGCGAGAAGGTCGTCCTGCCAACGGTGACCATCGCGCCCAACTCGTCGAGCTCGACGGCCACCGGCACGGGCACCGGAACGCTCGGGGGGAGTGCCGGAGTCGGAACCGGCGGGTTCGGGGGTGGCGGGTTCGGGGGTGGCGGGTTCGGGGGCGGCCGGTTCGGCCGGGCGGGATGACGACCTCGGCACCCGCCGTCGCGCCGGTCATCCAGCTTCGAGAGGTCTCGAAGATCTACGGGTCGGGGCAGAGCGCGGTGCACGCCGTGCGCGGGGTGTCCCTCGTCATCAGGCGGGGCGAGTTCGTGGCCATCATCGGTGCCTCGGGTTCGGGCAAATCCACGCTCATGAACCTCTTGGCACTGCTCGATGAGCCGACACGGGGCAGGTTCCGGCTCGACGGCATCGATGTGCGGCACCGCGAGGAGGACGAGCTGGCCGAGGTCCGCAACCGGGGGATCGGCTTGGTCTTCCAGGCCTTCAACCTCCTCACGGGCATGAGCGCACTCAAAAACGTGGAGCTTCCATTGATCTACGCCGGCGTCCGCCGGACCGAACGCCAGGAGCGGGCCCGTTGGGCTCTGGCCGAGGTGGGGCTCTCGGGACGGGCCGATCATTTGCCGACGGAGCTCTCCGGCGGCGAACAGCAGCGGGTGGCGGTGGCCCGGGCCATCGTGAACGACCCGGCCCTGGTGCTGGCCGACGAACCCACCGGGAATCTCGACACGGTGGCGACGGCGTCGGTGCTCGGCGTGCTTCGCCGGCTTCACCGCCAGGGCCGGACCCTGGTGGTCATCACCCATGAACACGATGTGGCGGCCTTCGCGAACCGGGTGGTCGAGATGCGTGATGGCAGGGTCATCAGCGATCGGCTCCAAGAACCCGCCACCCTGCCGGTCGCCGGGGACCCGGGGGGCCGAACCGCATGATCCGATTCGACTCGATCCGCATCGCCCTCGGGGGGATCGCCGCCAACCGCCTGCGCTCGGTGCTCACCATGCTCGGGATGCTGATCGGTGTGGCCGCGGTGATCGTACTCGTAGCGGTCGGGAACGGCTCATCGGCCGCCGTCGAATCCTCCATCGAGAAGCTCGGAACCAACCTGCTCGTGATCTCGCCCCAGATCAGCTTCTCGGTCAACGGCCCGGCGCCGGCGACGTCGCTCACCACGTCCGACGTGGGGGCTCTCGAGGAGAAAGGGACCAATCCGGCCATCGCCCAGGTGGCGCCGGTGGTGAGCGCATCGAGCGTGAGCATGGCCTTCAATTCCACGTCGTACTCACCGGCGTCGTTTGTGGGATCGACCCCGCCGTATCTGTCCATGCACGGCTACACGATGGCCGGCGGTTCGTTCTTCACGTCAGCTCAGGTCAAATCGCACGCCAAGGTGATGGTCGTCGGCCAGACGGTGGTCTCCCAGCTCTTCGGGGGAGCCGACCCCATCGGGGACAACGTGGAGGTCGGGAGCGGGACCTTCGAGGTCATTGGTGTGTTGGCCCCCAAGGGAACGAACGGCACCCAGGACCTCGACGACGTGGTGATGGCCCCCTACACCTCGGTCCAGGACCAGATCAGTGGCTACGGCGCCTTCTCCTCCATCGACATCGAGGCGACGTCGTCGGCCACGACCACTGCGGCCCAGGATGAGGCGACTTCGACTCTCCAGACCGCCAACCAGACCACGGCGGCAGACCCAGGTTTCAACGTTGTGAACCAGGCATCGTTGATCCAGACGTCCACGGCCACTTCGAAGGTGTTCACCACCCTTCTCGGCGCGGTGGCCGCCATCTCGTTGCTCGTCGGCGGGATCGGGGTGATGAACATCATGCTGGTATCGGTCACCGAGCGGACCAGGGAGATCGGCATCCGCAAGACCGTCGGGGCGCGTCGAAGCGACATCCTCTCCCAGTTCCTCGCCGAAGCGGTCCTGCTGTCGATGCTGGGCGGACTCGTTGGTGTGCTGGTCGGTCTTCTCGGGAGCCAATTCACGATCGACGGCGTAAAACCGGTCATCGCGTGGTACTCGGTCGGCCTGGCCTTCGGGGTGTCGGTCGCGGTTGGCCTCTTCTTCGGGTTGTATCCGGCGAGCCGGGCGGCCGCGTTACCCCCGGCGGTGGCACTGCGCCGTGACTGACCGGCGGACCCAGACCTGATGGACGAGAGAACGTGAGCGCCGGCGAGTACGGCGGAGAGGAGACCGATATGGACGAAGACCGCGAGGCGATGGCGGGGGGGACCCCGCCGGGCTCGGCGAACGACGCCCCCAAGACGAGCATGCCGGTGCCCAAGGCGAAGGCGGCGGTCGCGCACAACACCGAGGAACTGCCGGCGGTCCCCGCAGGCCGCGACTCGCTCGAGTTCGACGACTTCGACGACAGCTGGCCCGACGATGACGACCTCGAGCGGTCCCGCCGCTTCGACGCCGCCGGGCGGGCCAAGGCGCGCCGGGTCACGAGCATCCTGGCCCTCGTGGCGGCCCTCGGCGTGGGCTTCGCCGGCGGGGTGCTCTACCAAAAGCACCAAGGATCGTCGACCGACGCCACGGCGGGCGGCGCGTCGAGTTTCGCGGCCCTACGGTCCGCCTTCGCCGGTGCCGGCGGGGGTGGCGCGGCGACGGGCGGCGGAGCGGCGGGTGGTACCGGCACCGCCACGGGGGCGGGCGGCGCATCGGGGTTTGCGGGCCTTGCGGGTCGCTTCGGGGGTGGAAACTCGGTGGTGGGCACGGTGAGCGCGGTCGCCAACGGCACCTTGTACATCTCGCAGGGGACGACGAGCGCGCTGGTGAAGGTCGTCACGGGTCCGGCGTCGACCGTCAAGGTCTCGGCTTCGGGAACCGTCGGCGACGTCCAGCCCGGCGACACCGTCATCATCACCGGGGCCAAACAGAAGGACGGGAGCTACATGGCGGCAAGCATCACCGACAGTGGTGCCGCAGCGTCTTCGGGGGCCGCAGCGTCTTCGGGCACCGCGGGGGCTGGCACGACGCCGGCCGGATGAGCCGGGCCCCCGCGGGCCTGTAATCGTCTTGTAAGGCCGGGTGCAGCATCTTCGTTCCGGCTTCGGCGTACCTTTTCTGGGGAGCACTCCTCGAGGGAGAGTCCTGCGAGCGGGGCGGCGAAGGGAAAGGGATGCAGATCCGAATGGGTGACCCGGGGTCATGATCGTCCTTTTGGGCATCGGGTTCCTCGGCGGGCTCATCACCGGGATCTCCCCGTGCATCTTGCCGGTGCTCCCGGTCATCGTGGCCGGGGGTGCGGCCGAGGCGACCACCGCGACGCGGTGGCGCCCCTACGCCATCATCGGCGGGCTCGTTGCCAGCTTCACCCTGTTCACCTTGCTCGGTGGCTCCCTCCTGAGCCTGCTCGGACTGCCCCAGGACTACCTGCGCGACTTCGGGATCATCGTGCTCGCGCTCCTCGGCATCGGCCTCATGGTGCCGAGGATCGGCGACCTGCTCGAGCGGCCCTTCGCCCGACTCGGGGCGACGAGCCAGGCCGGATCGGGTAGCGGTTTCGTGCTCGGGGTGAGTCTCGGCCTCGTATTCGTGCCCTGCGCGGGGCCGGTGCTGGCCGCCATCTCGGTCGTGTCGGCCACCCACCGGGTCGGCCTCTCCGTCCTGTTTCTGACGATCGCCTATGCGGCCGGGGCGGCCGTCCCGCTTCTCATCTTCGCAGTGGTCGCCCAGCGCACCACCAAGGGATGGAAGAGCCTGCGGACCCACATGCCGACCGTCCGCAAGGTGGCCGGGGGGGTCCTCGCCCTCACCGCCGTGGCCATCGCCCTCAACTGGACCCGGCCCCTCCAGACCTCGGTGCCCGGGTACACGAGTGCGCTTGAGAACCACCTCGAAGGGACCCACAACAAGCAGCTGCAGGCACTCACCCGCGAGCACGCCAACGAATTCGCCAAGGCCCAGGCCACGGCGGGCGGGTCCCTCCCGGTCCTCGGGCGGGCGCCCAAATTCACCGGGATCACCCAGTGGCTCAACACGCCCGGCGGCAAGCCGCTCACCCTGGCCTCGCTGCGCGGCAAGGTGGTCCTGATCGACTTTTGGACCTACTCGTGCATCAACTGCCAGCGGACCCTCCCCCACGTCGAGGCGTGGTACTCGAAGTACAAAGCGAAAGGATTCGTCGTCGTTGGTGTCCATACCCCCGAGTTCCCCTTCGAGCACGTCGTCTCCAACGTCAAGGCGGCCGCCGCACAGTTCGGCGTGCACTACCCCGTGGCCATCGACGACAACTACGCCACCTGGAACGCCTACAACAACCAGGGCTGGCCGTCCGAGTACCTGATCGACCAGAACGGCAACGTCCGCCGCACCGACTTCGGTGAAGGGGGATACGGCGCGACCGAGCAAGACATCCGACTTCTCCTCGAGGCCGGCGGGGCGACCGGTCTCCCGGCAGGGACCGACGTGGCCGACCGCACCCCCCAAGAAGAGGTGACGCCGGAGACCTACATTGGCTACGAGCGTCTCCAGCTGAGCAGTTACTCAGGCTCACCGGTGATCTTCAACAAGCTGACCGCCTACCACCTGGCTCCGAATCTGCCGGCCGACGAGGTGTCGTTCGGCGGGAGTTGGACGGTGCACCAGTGGCAGGCCACCGCCGACGCTACAGGAGCGCAGATCGAGCTCAATTACATGGCCGACAACGTCTACCTTGTCCTCGGTGGGACCGGGACGGTGACCGTCGCGGTCGACGGCGTGAGACAAAAGACGGTGAACGTGGCGGGAGTACCCGACCTCTACACCCTCATCTCGTCGCCGCACTACTCGAGCGGCTTGTTGCAGCTGACCTTTTCCAAGGGCGTGCAAGCCTACGACTTCACCTTCGGATGACTTCGACCGTCCCATACGTGGGCAGTGGGGGTACTGCAGCGTGCCGACGTCACCTTGCGCCGGATTACGCTGCGAAGTTGCCGACGGAGGTGGAGCGGCCGCCGAGCGGCGGGACGCGCATTTGCTTCGTGCTGCCGGCCGCCGGAGAGCCACCGGTACCGCTGGTTGCCCCCGGACACCGCGAGCATCGGGGAACGCCGGGATCCGACGACGCCCGAGCGGCCGGGCGGGGGACCGACGGCGGACGTCACTGAGCCTCCACCTCGAGCCTGCGACGGGCCGAGGGGTGGGTCAGAACACGTGGAACCGGGACAGCGGCCACACGAGGGCCACCACTTTGCCCACGACGAGCGACCGGGGGACCGACCCCCAGTACCGGCTGTCGCACGAGGCGTCCCGGTTGTCTCCCATCACGAAGTAGGAGTTGGCCGGGACCACCGTGGGCGTGATGGCGCGACCGAGAATTGTGCCTTTCGGCAGCCAGGGCTCGGCCAGGGCCCGACCGTTGATCAAGACGGTATTGCCCCTCGAAGAGATGCGCTCGCCGGGGAGCCCGATGACCCGCTTCACCAGATCGGCGACCGGCGGCCCACCGCAGTCTTCCGAAGGCGGCGTCGCGAACACAACGATGTCCCCGCGATCGATGGAGTGGAAGTGGTAGCTGAGCTTGTCGACGAGGATCCGGTCTCCGATTTGCAGGGTCGGTTCCATCGAGCCCGAGGGGATGAAGAAGGGCTGGACGACGAAGGTCCGCAGCACGAGTGTGGCCACCAGGGCCAGCACGACGATGGCTGCCGCCTCGACCACCCACCGGTAGCGGGACCCCTTCTTTGCTGCGCCCGGTTCCGGATTCTCGTCACCGGTTCCCTCCAACGCACCTCCCCGCGCCGCCCCGGACCCGCCCGCCTCGGCCGGGCCTGGGACGCCGGGGCTCTCGGTCTGTTGGTTGGTCTCGGTGGTCGGCACGGCGAGATGAGGCTATCGGCCCTGGTCCCCCCGCCCCAGTCGCCCTCCACCGCCGCCGGCGGGCCCCCGGCGGCGCCCATGGTCCCGCCGCGCGTGCAACGCCTTGAACAGGGTGCTTTTGGCTCGGGCGGACCCCGTGGAATACATCCGCCCGGGCGGGGTTCTCGATGAGGTAGAAGTTCGTGCGTCGGTCCAGCTGTCCAAGCGGTCGCCGGAGGGGAACCGAGTCGAGTCCATGAGCGTCGAGATCCTGCTCGCGCTGGTCGCGAGCCTCTTCACTGCCACCTCGTCGGTAGCCCAGCGGGTGGCTGCCGCCCCCGCACCCGGTGAGATCTCCTTCAGCTGGCGGCTCATCACCTTCCTGCTTCGACGGCCGGTGTGGTTCTTGGGGATCGTGTGCATGATCGCCGGCTTCCTCTTCCAGTTGGCCGCCCTCCACAAGGGCGAGCTCAGCCTGGTCCAGCCGGTGATCGCCACCGAGTTGCTCTTCGTCTTTGCCTATCTGGCGCTCCGCTACCACGGCCGGGTGCACACGCGGGACTGGGTGGCGGCCGCCGGCATGGCGCTCGGCCTCGGCGCCTTTTTGTTCCTCGCCGACCCACGGGGGGGCAGTGCGGCCCACGCGACCGGCGGCATCTGGTTCCTGGCCGGAGTCTCGACGTTTGCCGCCGCCGGAATCGTGGCCGCCCTCGCCAACGTCTCGGTCGGCGGCCGGCGTCCGTCGCCGGCCCGCCGCGCCGCGCTGCTCTCGATCGCCGCGGGCATCGCCTGGGGGTTTGTTGCGGCCGTGATCAAGGAGTTGAGCGTTCACGTCGGCCAGGGCCTTGCCGGCGTCCTCACGTCGTGGGCCCCCTACGTGCTCATCTTGAGCGGGGCGGCGGCGATGTTTCTTGTGTCCAACGCGTTCCAGGCCGGGCCGCTGGCCGCGTCGCAACCCGGCCTGACGATCGCCGACCCTCTGGTGGCGAGCCTCCTCGGCGTGTTCATCTTCGGTGAGCACCTCCGCACCGATCCCTTGCATCTGGCCGGGGAATGCGTCGCCGTGCTCGTGCTGATCGCCGGTGTGGTGCTGTTGAGCCGCAGCTCCCTCATCCAGGTCACCGCGCCGGGCGCGCCCGTGGAGGGCCCGTCGGAGGAATCCGAGCCGACCAGGACCGAAATGGGCGGTGGTCGAGCGGCGCCCGCCCCGGGAGTGTGGGCCGGCGGCCGGTCACTCCCTCGCTGATAGCGAGTCGACCTTCCTGGACCGGTCCGCCAGTTTCACCGGCCGGCATCGATCGTGAGGCTCTCGTAGCGGCGGACGAATGGCCCCGGGGCCAAACGGCCACCGTCCACGTCGACGGAGAACTCCGGGCAGACGGCCAGCAGTTCTTCTAGGGCGACGCGCCCTTGGAGCCGGGCCGCGGCGGCGCCGAGACAGTGGTGGGGGCCACCGCTGAAAGCGAGCATCCGGGGGATGTGGCGGGAAAGATCGAGCGCTTCTGAGCGGGGGCCGAACTCCCGCGGGTCCCGGTTGGCCGAGCCGTAGAGCAGGTGCACTTTGCGACCTCCGGGGATGGCGGTCCCCCCGACGGTCACCTCGCGCGTGGTGGTGCGACAGAGGCCCTGTACCGGGGCGGTCATCCGCAAGAGCTCTTCGACCGCGCCGGCCAGGAGACCGGGGTCCTCGGTCAGCGCCCGCCGTTGCTCAGGGTTCTGGGCGAGCAACACGGCCGATCCGCCGAGTAGTCCGGTCACCGTATCGTTGCCGCCGGCGATCATGACAAAGCAGTAGCCGAGGATCTCGGCTAGATCGAGGGGTGCGCCCCCGACCTCGGCCCGGACCAGGTCCGAGAGCATGTCGTCGCCCGGCTCCACCCGGCGCCGGGCGACGAGCTCGGTGAAGTAGCCGTATAGCGCGCTCACCGCATCGACCGCCCCGTGCACGGCGTCCCCCGCGGCGTTGGCCGAGACGATGGCGCTGCTCCACTCATCGAAGCGGGACCGGTCGTGCTCGGGGACTCCGAGATAGGTGGCCACGACGAGGGTGGGCAGGGGTCCGGCGAGCGTCTCGATGAAGTCGCATCGCCCGGCTTCGGTGATCAAGCGGACCCGGTCCCGGCAAAAGGCCCGGACCGCCGGTTCGAGGGTGGCCACGGCGCGGGGGGTGAAGCCCCGGCTGACCAGGCGCCGGTACGCCGTGTGCTCGGGGCGGTCCATCATCACCAAGGTGGGTGCGAGCCCGAGCCGGGCGATCTCATCGTCTTCGAAGGTGAGGCCGGCGGCCGACGAGAAGGTGGCGGTGTCGCCGGCGGCGGCGAAGACGTCGGCGAAACGCGACAGGACCCAGAATCCCCGGTCATTCGGCCGCTCCACGAAATGGACCGGGTCCTCCTCGCGCAGGCGCCGGTAGAGGGGGTAGGGGTCGGCTTGGGTCGCTCGGTCCATCGGGTCGTAGTGCAGCGGTCCGCTCCTCATCGCTGTGTGCTCATCGTCGTGACCTCGTAGAGCGACGAGCAACCGGGCCCTGGTCGTGCCCTCAGGCTGGCAAAAGCGTCGTCGGTGCGCAACAGCTGCGGGAGGCATGAGGCACGGTGGATCTGTTCGGGCAGACCGGATTCGGGCAGACTGCCACCGTGGCCCCGAAGACCCTGAGCCCATTGGAGGCGGCGTCCCTCGTTCGGACCCGCGACACCATCGGGTTCGGGCTGGGTCCGGCCAACCCGGACGCCTTCGTGACCGCCCTCGGCGGGCGCGACGACTGGGAGGATCTCGTCTTGGGCGGCGCCCTCCTCCTCGGGATCTATCCGGTGTTGGCAAAGCCGGGGGTCTCCTACCGCTGCGGATTCTTCGGACCGGGCGAACGGCTGTCGATAGCCAACGGGGCGCGAATCGACTATGTCCCCGGTGGCTTTCGCCAGATGGGCCCGATCCTCGCCCGCTTCGCCCCCCGGATCATGATGGTCCAGGCGGCACCACCCGACACCCACGGGAGGGTCAACCTCTCATTGCACTACGGGGGGACCCGAGACGAGCTCCTCGCCGCAGGGCGTGACCCCGAGCGGCTCCTGATCGTCGAGGTCAACCCGAACCTGCCGCGGACACGGAGCCTGCCGCCTGATTACGACAACACGTTGCCGCTCGACCTTATCGACGTGATGGTGGAGGCGCACGGGCCGCCACTGGCCCTCCAAGACCCAGCCCCGATCGAAGCAGACGCCGCGATTGTCGAGCACGCACTCGACTTCATCACCGATGGGGCCACCTTGCAGACTGGAATCGGCACGATCCCCAATCTGGTGGCCACCCGTCTGGCCGGGTCGCCGGGCGGGGACTACGGATTGCACTCCGAGATGTTCACCGACGGCCTGATGCTGTTGCATCAAGCGGGCAAGGTCACCAACCGGTTGAAGGGGGAGTTCCCCGGGCGTTCGGTCACCACGTTCGCCCTCGGGTCCGCTCAGCTCTATTCGTGGCTCGACGACAACGACGCGGTGGTCTTCTTGCCTGTCGACGTGGTGAACGATCCGGCGGTCATCGCCAAGAACCACAAGTTCGTCTCCATCAACGGCGCCATGTGCGTCGATCTGTACGGTCAGATCGTGGCCGACGCGGTGGATGGCACCCAGATCTCGGGGGTGGGCGGCCACGAAGACTTCATCGCCGGGGCCGAGCTCCACCTCGACGCCCACTCGCTGATCTGCATGCATTCGACGGTCACCGTCCACGGGGAGGTGCGCTCGCGGATCCTCCCGACGTTGCCGGCGGCGGCGGTGATATCGACCCCCCGGCACCACACCGGGGTGGTGGTCACCGAGTTCGGTGCGGCCGAGCTGGTCGGCCTGACGGTATCTGAGCGGGCCAGGGCTCTGGCCGAGATCGCCCACCCCGACTTCCGTCCAGAGCTGAGATCCCGGGCTGAGGCCCTTGTCTGAGCCGACCCGCGACGGCGTTGTCTCCCTGTTCGACCTGACCGGTCGGGTGGCCATCGTCACCGGTGGCAGTCGAGGCATCGGGCTGGCCATCGCCCGCGGTTTCGCTGCCATGGGGGCCGCCATCGTCATCGCCAGCCGCAAGCCGCAGGCCTGCGAACAGGCGGCGGCGGCCATCACGGCCGCCGGGGGCGACGCCGTGAGCGTGCCCACCCAGATGGGCGATCTCGGTCAGGTGGCGGCGCTGGTCGATCGGACCGTCGAGAACTACGGGCGCCTCGACATCGTGGTCAACAACGCGGCGAACGCGTTGGCCCAGCCGATCGGGGGGATCACCCCCGAGGCCTGGCAGAAGACCCAGGACACCAACGAGCGCGGACCGCTCTTTTTGGTCCAGCGGGCGTTGCCCCACCTTGCCGACAGTGACCATGCCTCGGTCATCAACATGGTCAGCGCCGGCGTCTTCACCCACGGCGGATTCCTCGCCATGTACACCGCAACCAAGGCGGGCCTCCTGGCGCTGACCCGTTCGATGGCGGCCGAGCTGGCCCCACGGGGCATCCGGGTCAACGCGCTCGCCCCCGGGCCCGTCGACACCGACATGGTGCGCAACAACACCGCAGAGATCCGGCAGCGCATGGCCAACGCCCCGGTGATGGGGCGCCTGGCCGAGCCCGAAGAGATGGTCGGCCCGGCCCTCTTTTTGGCCAGCGACGCCTCGAGCTTCGTGACCGGCCAGGTGCTCGTGGCCGACGGAGGCCTCACGTTCCACTGACGACCGGCGGATCGAGCGCCGGAGTCGCATTGCCCGCGGCGCACTAGGGCCGGTAGGCCGCAATCGTCCGCAGGCGATCAGGAGGCACGCCGGCCCATGACGAGGCAGCTGCTGGTCGCGGTCGCCACCAGCTTGCCGGCGCCATCGACGATCTCGGCCGCCGAGTAGGCGACCCGCCGCCCCGGTTTTGTGACCCGGCCCGTCGCACGGAGCACGCCGCTGGTCGCAGTGACGGGCCGGAGATAGCTCACGTTCAGGTCGATCGAGGTGTACGCCATGCCCGACTCGAGAGTGGTGTGGACGGCGCATGCCGCCACGGTGTCGGCGAGAGTGCACACCAGGCCGCCATGGACGACACCGATGGGGTTGTACGCGGATTCATCCGGCTCACACTCAAAGAGGACCCGTCCGGGTTCGATCTCGCGCATCGTGAAGTTCATGAGCTCGGCGATGGGTGGGGGAGGGAGTTTCCCATCCCGGATGGCCCGGAGGAAGTCGAGCCCGCTGAGGGTCGAGCCGGCGGCCGCGGTCATCGACGGGTCGTACCAAGCCACGACCTTGCGGCGGGCCGGATCCCACCCAGCGAATCCTGATTCGTTGCCGCTATCTCGTGGCATAAGGCCTCCTGGGGCTTCACTTGGTGGGTACCCACCCCGGGCCCGGTGGCGCACCACCGGCTGCATCGCGGAATGCGACCCACCACGGATCCGCCTCCGCCCACAGGAGTGAGACGACTGACTCAGTGCACCGCCTGGCTCTGGTCGTCGACCGGAAAGCCCCATGCCGGCCGGCGCTTGGCCCCAGGCCCCGGGCGTGCACGAACTGAGTGGAGATCGAGGGTCTCGCCGCACGACGAGCAGGTGGGAACCACCGTCGTCGGGTGGTGGCACCCGGTGTGCTCGAGGACCAACGGGGCCCCGTCGGGTGCCACCCAGCGGTCACCCCATTCGCGCAGCGCGGTCAACGCGTGCCACAGATCACGTCCCTTGTCAGTCAGGCGGTAGTCGTTGCGAACGGGGTGCGCTTGGTAAGGGACGCGGGTGAGAACCCCACGCTCGACGAGGTAGTCCAGGCGGTCCGTCAAGATGTTGCGCGAGATGCCGAGCCGGTTGTGGAAGTCCTCGAACCTGGTGACGCCCAACAGGCAGTCCCGGATGATCAGCATGGTCCACCACTCGCCGACGACCTCGAGGGTCTGGGCCAGCGAACAGTTCTTGTCCTCGAAGCTTTTTCGCCGCACTGCGCTCCCCTCCCTTCCGACTCCATTCTATCATGCAACCCACCATTGGGCGACGGTGGTGTGTTCGCGGTCGGTGACACCGGCTTCGCCGGCTCTGAAGGTGGCGGTCCCCTCAACCGACCGACCGTCGGCCTGCCAGCTGAACCATCGTCGGACTCGGCGACGCGATGGCGCTCCGCCACCGAGCAGCGGGATCCGATCACACGACCGTTCGCCGTTGAGGATTGTGTCGAGGGGGGTCGACCAACGGTCAGTTGAAAGTTGCGCCGTGTGGCGTCAACGAGCCGTCGAACACAGAGGGGCTGTAAAGCCTCTCGAAGGCCACCTTCGGTAGTTCGCACGAGCTGCCGGCGCCGTGCGGGATGGCCCCGTCGAGTACGACGAGGGCACGTCACCGCAAGAGAAGGCATGATGGTCACACTTCGTCGAGGGAGCACCCAGATGGGTAACGCCGACCTTCTGTGCCACATCAGAGCCGAGACCCAGAGGTGACCGTGCGGACTGAGGAAATCGCCGCGGGTTGCCGATGAGTCCTCCGAGAGCCACCGACCCCAGTCGGTCCGCATTGTGGCCTGACCTCACGCTGTCGGCGTGGGAGGACACCCGCGACACGTTGCAACTATGGACCCAAGTCGTGGGCAAAGTTCGCCTGGCACTCGAACCGATGGTGAACCATTGGTGGCAGGTTCCGCTCTACGTTTCGGCCCGAGGGTTGACGACATCGTTGATGCACGCTGGCGGCCATGGCATCGAAATAGAGTTCGACTTCGTCGATCACGTTCTCGAGCTGCGAAGATCCGACGGGCAGACTGCCAAGGTTCCGCTAGAGCCGCGCTCAGTGGCCAGCTTCTACGAGGCAACGATGGCCGCGCTCGATGACCTCGGAGTGCGTCTGACAATTCTCGCCCGGCCGGTGGAGGTGCCCGATGCGACCCCCTTCGCGCTGGACGAACAGCATGCCTCCTACGACGCCGACGCAGTGCATCGGTTCTGGCTGGCGCTGCTGCAGGCGCACAGGGTCATGTCGCTGTTTCGGGCACGCTTTGTGGGCAAGGCCAGCCCGGTTCACTTCTTCTGGGGCGCCCCCGATCTCGCTGTGACCCGCTTCTCGGGCCGCCCCGCACCGAAGCATCCCGGCGGCGTTCCGAACTGCGCCGACTGGGTCCAAGAGTTGGCCTACAGCCATGAGGTGAGCAGTTGCGGGTTCTGGCCGGGCGGGGACGCCGAGGGCTTGTTTTACGCGTACGCCTATCCCCAGCCCGACGGCTTCGCCGACTGGCCGGTCGAACCCAAGGCGGCGTTCTATGACGACAAACTCGGCGAGTTCGTGCTGCCCTATGCGTCGGTGCGCATCGCAGAGGACCCCGAGTCGATGCTCCTGGCGTTCTTTGAGAGCACTTACGAGGCAGCCGCCGAGCTGGCCGGGTGGGATCGTGCTGCTCTCGAGGTCGCCCCATGATCAACATGGTCGGCGACTGACGGTGGCGGAGTATTCCGACCAGTCGGTTACCGAATGGGGTTGATCGTCGATCTGACCCCCGCTTGACGACTGAAGAGAGCGAACACCGAAGACCGCAGCCCAACCCTGAAGCTATTAACTCCGATGTTCGGGGTCGTTGGTCCGGTGGTCACCAACGGCCGTAGAGAGGCCCTTCGGTCGAAACCAAATCGAGTGCCGTCAGGATCCCCGGGGTTGCGCGTCGTTCGCCGTTCTGTCCGCTCGTCGCAGGATCTGCATGGCCGCCCCCCGCCGTCCCGCCGTGCGGGTCGTGATGCCTCCGTGTTCCCCACCCTGAGTCCGGCACACTCTACGACGGCAGGACTTGCTGTCGCACGCAGCCGGTCAATCAGTGAGTTCAGCCAGTCGGTAGGCTCTCGGGTCGACAACAGGGGGCAGATCAGGTGGACCGACGCGCGGTGTCTTGTGATGAAGGCCGTGCTAAGCGCTCGATGCGCGGCGCACGGTGGCTTGTCGCGATTTGGTCGCGGTGGCTTCGGCGCCCCCTCGCCGGGAGCCTCCACCGCAGTGGAAGTGCCGCGGTGGTCCAGACGACCCCCCCTGTTCGCTCGTGATGACCGATTCGGGGCTCCGACTGCTCAACGGCCTGCGGGTGGTTGATCTGCTCCCTCGGGCCTTTGGTATGACCGGCAGGATCCTCGCCGACCTCGGTGCGGAGGTGATCCGCATCGACCGGACGATCGAGGACGACAACGTGCGATGGGATCGACGATGGCAGCGGGGATCGTGGGCCTGGGACATCGGGAAGACGGTCGTCGAGTCCGGCAATGAAGCGGCCGCCGATCTGCTCGGGGGAGCCCGGATCGTGTTGCGACTCGACTCTGCGGAGCCAGTGGGAATTGGTGAAGTTCCGAGCGGAGCCATCGAGGTGGTCCTCAGTGCGTTCGGCGCGGTCGGTCCCCGTGCCGATTGGTTGGCGAGTGACCTCGGGATTGCTGCGGCGAGCGGCAATCTGTGGGCCACCGGGGATCCGGACCGTCCTCCGGTCCGCTGTTCGGCCCCGCTCAGTTTGGTGCACACCGGACCCGAAGCGGCGTTCGCGGCGATCGCCGCGCTGGTCCGCGGCACGCCCGGACGTGTCGATGTGTCCATGGCCGAAGCATTCACCGTTGCCTGCCTGGGCCAACCGGTCAGTTCTGGTCTTCTTGGCGTCCGAGGACAGCGCACGGGATCGGCGATCGGGAACACCCGGGAAATATGGCCCTGTGAGGACGGATGGGTGTCCTTTGGCCTGCGCGGCGGCGCGGCGCGTCAATCGAGTCTCAAACGCTTGGCTTCCCTGGCCGCCGAGGGAGGCGACGACCGGCTGGTTGGCGTTGATTGGGAGCACTACAGCCCGGAAACTGCCGGGGGAACGCTCCTGTCCGTGGTGACCGAGGTCTTCGGCCAGCTCTTCTCTTCGATGACGGTGGCAGAGCTCGAACGGCTGGCGATCGAAGAGCAGGTGCTCGTTGCGCCGATTCTGGACGCGCAGGCCATCTGGAAGAGCGCCCAACTCGTAGAGCGGGGCTTCTTTTCCGACGCCGACGGGCCAGCGACGGTCCCGCGCTCTTTCGGCGCGGTGCGCCTTGCGGGGAGTGAATGGGGTTGGCTCCGGCCTGCGGATGGGGCAGGGGTCGCGGACCAAGTCCCGACACCCGAACGCGCCGCGCCTGCAGTGCTCCCGTGGCACGGGACGCGAATCATCGAGTTCGGTTCGGGCGTCGCCGGGCCCCTTGTCGGCAGATACTTCGCTGAACAGGGAGCGACGGTCATCCGGGTGGAGAGCACGACCCGACCGGACTTTCTGCGGGTCTACGCGCTCGGTCCAAGCAACCCCCACGGGCTTGAAGGAAGCCCGCTGTTTGTGTGGACAAACCCCGGCAAGTTGGGAGTCACCGTCGACCTGAAGGCCGCCGGGGCGCGCGAACTGGCGAGCGCCCTGGCCGCCGGTGCGCATGCGGTGATCGAGAATTTCACCCCCGGAGTCCTGGAGCGGTTGGGGCTCGGCTACGAGGATTTGCGTGAGGCCAACCCGGAACTCGTCATGTTGAGCATGTCGTTCCATGGCCAGAGTGGTCCCCGGCGCTTCGAATCGGGGTTCGGGGCTCTGGGTTCCGCGCTCTCCGGTTTCAACCACCTGACCGGATGGCCCGATCGGGAGCCGATCGGACCGGCGAGCACCATCACCGACTCCCTCGCACCCCGGTTCGGGGCTGCCACCCTCGCTGCCGCTCTCGTGCACCAGCGACGGACAGGTGTTGGTGTCCACCTCGACGTGGCCCAGCTCGAGACCGCCATGTACGCGCTCTCACCGTGGTTGGCAAGTTGCGATGCGGGGGACGAGTGGGGACGAGAAGGGAACCGCTCGCCGGCGGCGGTTCCCCACGGGCTCTACCGCTGCGCCGGTGACGACCGATGGGTGGCCATTGCGACTTGGTCCGATGAAGAATGGCAGGCACTGCGGGGGGCGATCGGCTGGGAAGGGCCGGCCCTGAACGGTGTCGAGAATCGGACCCGCGCCGCCGAGCTCATCGACGACGCGGTCGAGGCCTGGACGGTGACCCGCGAATCCCAAGATATTGCCGTCCAGCTGCAGGGCCTGGGCGTCGAAGCGGTGCCCGTTGCCGATTTCGGCGACGTGGCGGCGGATCCGACCTTGATGGCTCGCGGCCATTTCGTCCCTCTCGACCATGAGGTGCTCGGCTCAGTGTTCGCCGAGCGAAGCGGTTATCGCCTCGACAATGATCAAGGCGGATACCGAAGGTCTTCCCCGTTTGTCGGTCGAGACAACCTGTACGTCTTCGAAGACGTGTGCGGCCTCTCGGCGGTCACGGTCGCCCGACTCGTCGACAACGGAGTGATTCGCTAGGGAAGTCACGGCCTGATCCGGGCCGCACCCGCCTACAGCGTCGCCGCGTTCACCGCTTAGAGGCGGAGAC
>Ga0182024_10002187_pt1 | contig 49073 bp, 53 predicted proteins | sample P32metaG_FD_120480 | JGI IMG/M metagenome (GOLD analysis project Ga0182024, IMG submission 120480) | Permafrost microbial communities from Stordalen Mire, Sweden - P3-2 metaG (Illumina Assembly) | ecosystem: Environmental > Terrestrial > Soil > Wetlands > Permafrost | place: Sweden: Stordalen...
GCCGGCTCGTAGTCGTAGCGGCTGTCGGTGCCCGCTCCGGTGCCGGCGGCGGCGTTGGCGCTCGAGGCGACGCCGTAGACGCTCGGCAATCCCGGGATGCCAGTCTGGACGCGGATGGCGCGGTAGCCCTCGTCCAGGTGCTGCTGGATCGAGTCGAACAGCTCGGGGAGGTCCTGCCCGCTGGCATGCCCGTAGGCGAGCAGGCTGTCGCGGCTGGCCCCGCCGAGCAGTTGATAGAGCGGCATTCCCGACGCCTTGGCCTTGATGTCCCAAAGCGCCACGTCGACGGCGGCGATCGCGGCCATGGTGACGGGACCGCGTCGCCAGTACGCGCCGCGATAGAGGAACTGCCAGGTGTCTTCGATGCGATGTGCATCGCGTCCAATCAGCAGCGGAGTGACATGCTCCCGCAGATAGCTGACGACGGCGAGTTCACGCCCGTTCAGGGTGCCGTCCCCGAGACCGACGAGGCCATCGTCGGTCTCCAGCCGTAACGTCACGAAGTTGCGGTCCGGGCTGGTGACTACGACCTCGGCTTTTTCGATCCTCATGCTCGGTCCCGCCTCGTCGTCCTGGGCGCTAGGATGCCCCGCTCATCGTATCTTCGCAATCGGTTGATCCCTTGTCGCCGTGCGAAGCACTCCATTGGCCTCGCCACGTCGACCGCTTGATGGCGTTCCGTGCCATGCTGTAGGCCTTCGACAGTGCCCGCCTCGTCGAGTCTTCATCCAGACCGCTTGCTCCCCGGCGATTCCGCGGCACGCCCGATCGCCCGCCGGCTCTACCAACAGACCTCAGACGCTCCGATCATCTCGCCGCACGGACACGTGCCGGCTCAACTGCTTGTAGACGACGAAGGCTTCGGAGATCCGGCGTCGCTATTCGTGAGTCCCGATCACTACGTCACGCGCGAGCTGCACGCGCTCGGGGTCCCACTCCAGGCGCTCGACACCCGGCGCGGCGCCGATCCGCGCGAGGTCTGGCGGATCCTTGCCGAGCAGACGCACGCCTTCGCCGGCACCGCCTCCTCGTACTGGCTGCGCGACGAGCTTGCGACAGTGCTCGGCATCGAAGAGGAACTGACCGCCGCGAACGCCGACGAGCTCTTCGACGTCCTGTCGGCGCGGCTACGAGAGCCCGAATACCGCCCGCGTGCACTGTTCGAGCGCTTCGACATCAGCGTGCTAGCGACCACTGACGACCCGCTCGACCCGCTCAATGCTCATCGGGCGTTGCGAGAGGACCCCTCGTTCGGTGGGCGGGTTGTGCCCACCTTCCGGCCAGACGCCTATATCGATCCCGCGGCGCCAAGCTTCCGGGATAACGTCGAGCGGCTCCTCGCGGTTACCTCCTGCCCAGCCACGTTTACCGGCTACTTGACGGCGTTGCGCGAGCGACGTGAGCACTTCATCCGTCACGGCGCGGTGTCGGTTGACGTCGGCGTAACCGACCCCACCACGCTCAATCTAGATGCCGCGGAGGCGGGACACCTCTTCCAGCAAGTCCTGGCCGACTCCGCGACCCCCGCCGAGCAGGCCGCATTCCGAGCTCATTTGTTGCTGCAACTCGGCGCCATGTCCGTCGAGGACGGCCTGGTGCTGACAGTCCACGCCGGTGTGTACCGCAACCACAGCACACTCACCTATGAGCGCTTCGGCCCTGACACCGGTCACGACATCCCGGTGCGCACGTCATTCACACGCGAGCTCAAGCCTCTGCTTGACCGGTTCGGCCTGGAGCCGGGCTTCCATCTCGTCCTGTTCACCGTCGATGAGACCACCTACTCACGCGAGCTCGCGCCGCTCGCCGGTTTCTACCCCAGCGTCTACGTTGGTGCGCCCTGGTGGTTTCTCGATGCTCCTGACGCGATCCTGCGCTGGCGAGAGGCGATCACCGAGACCGCAGGCTTCTACCGCACGTCCGGCTTCGTCGACGACACCCGTGCCTTCCTGTCGATCCCCGTGCGGCACGACGTGGCCCGACGCACCGACGCCGCCTTCCTGGCTCGCTACGTACAACAGGGACGAATCTCGCTGGCGACCGCCGAGCGCATCGCCGCCGATCTCGTCGACACGATCCCGCGTACCGCGTTCAAGCTGTGAGCAGCGAGCAGCAGGCGGTGCGCCGAGTGACGAACGCCAAGCCGCGGCTCTGCCGCGCGGGGGCGGCCGTCCTGGGAATCCGGTCACAACGCGCACCGACGCGCATCGTGCACTTCGGGCTTGGAAACTTCCACCGCGCGCATCAGGCCTGGTACACGGCGCACGCCGCTGACGCCGCCAGTTGGGGGATCGCGGCGTTCACCGGTCGCAGCCCCGCCACGGCGCGGGAGCTCGCCGCCCAGGATGGCCTGTACACGTTAGTGGAGCGCGGACCGTCCGCCGACCGAATCGAAGTCGTGACGAGCCTGGTGGAGACGGTGGACGGCGCGGACATCGGCCGGCTCTTGAACCTGTTCGAGAACGCTGCTATCGCGCTCGTCACGATCACCGTGACCGAGGCCGGTTACCGGCTGCTTCCGGACGGCTCTCCGGACCCGGATGACGACGAGCTCGCGGCTGACCTGACGATGCTGCGCACCGCGACGGCAACGGGTGCGTCGCTGCGTGGCCTGACCCCGACGACGATGCTCGGGCGTCTGCTGACCGGACTAGAGGCGCGCCGGCGTCAGGAGTTGCCGGCACTGGCCGTCGTCCCCTGTGACAACCTGCCTGCCAACGGCCGCTTCGTGCAGACGGGCGCGCTGGGCGCAGCGCGCGCGGTCAGCCTCGAGCTGCACGACTGGGCGGCGGCAAACGCTTCGTTCGTTTCCACCTCCGTCGATCGCATCACCCCCGGCGTGACCGCCGAGGACCGCCAACAGCTGAACGCCGCTCTCGACTGGATCGACGCAGCCCCGGTCGTGACCGAACCGTTCCACGACTGGATCCTCTCGGGCACGTTCCCAACGGGCAGGCCGCGCTGGGAGGACGCCGGTGCCCGCTACGTCGAGGACATCGAGCCTTGGGAGCAACGCAAGCTCTGGCTGCTCAACGGTGCCCACACTCTGCTCGCGTTTGCAGGGCTGCTGCTAGGTCATCGGACGGTCGCAGAGGCGATCGCAGATCCATGGCTGCGGTCTGCGGTGGAGCTGCTGTGGGGCGATGCCTCGCGACAGCTTCCAACAAACCTGGACCTCCCGGCTTACTGCGCTGCACTTTCAGAACGGTTCTCGAACTCACGGATCGAACACCGGCTGACCCAGATCGCACAGGACGGCACCCACAAACTCCGGCTGCGGATCGTCCCGGTCTGCGTGGCCGAGCTCGACGCCGGCCGCCTTCCAGCCGGTGGCGCGCTCGCGGTAGCCGCGTGGGTCGCGTCCGACGCCGAGCGCCTCGCCGACCCGCATCGTGCGCTCGCAGCGCTCGCTCCGGCGCTGACAAGTTCCGGGCAGGCCGCCGAGTTCGCAGCGACGGTCGAGCAGGGTATCGCTCAGTTGCGCTCGCGGTCTGCTGGAGTCGCATGACCCGGACGCGGATCGCGAGCGAGGTTGGGGTCGCGCGCCCTGGTCTCCGAGGTGGCGAAACCCCTAGTCTGCTTGACGTAATGGCACATTTCCTACTCATCTACGATCGAGCAGCGGGGACACTCATCCGTCAGCAGAGCTTCGATGATGCGGCCACGGCCATCGCTGGGCGTTTTGCCGCTGAGACCGAGTTTGCCTACCAGTAGGGACACGTCGCCAAATCACGATGCGCCCCGACCAAAGAAAAACCCCGCCGGAGCGGGGCTTCTTAAGTGGGCCGTGGAGGAATCGAACCTCCAACCTTGGGATTAAGAGTCCCCTGCTCTGCCAGTTGAGCTAACGGCCCGGGGAGTTGCCTCGATGTTACCCACCGCGAAACGCTCAGTTCGGTGAGGGCAGGACGCCAGCCGCTGGTCGGTCGACGGGCGAGGTGGGTTCAGCACTCCTGTGCGTATTGAGGCTGGGTCTTGGCCGACTTGAGGGCGGATGTGAGCTGGAGTTTCTCCAGCTTGGGAGCCCGGCGGAGCGCCTGGGCGGCGGCCAGGCTGGCCAGGCGGGTCTCCTTGGCGGCGTAGGCCGAGAAGGCAAGGCACTCGTAGCCCTTGGCAGACGAGGGATTCGTCTGGATGACGTACTGCCAGGAGCTGGCCTCCTGCCTGTACTGGGCCAGCGATGCGTAGGCCTCGGCGGCCAGGATGGCGGCGTCGGCGTTGGGCGACTTGGTCAGGCCGAGATAGCGCTGCCAGGCGCCGGTGGCGTCGGCCAGGTACTTCCGGCCCGTGGTCGTGTAGCCACCGGTGGTGCTGTCGTAATCGCTCGACTGGTGGGCCGCCTCCCAGTAGGCCTGCTCCAGGTTCGACCAGGCGACCGGATAGTTGGGATGAAGCTTGACCTGTTTGAGGGCCGATTTGGCGGCCTGACTGATCGCCTGGGTCTGTCCGCTGTTGGTGCCGCTGCCGGTCAGGCCGTTGAGCAGGCCGCCGCCGCCAGAGCCGGTGCCCACGCCGAACAGGATCAGGCCGCCTCCGATCAGGATGGCCAGGCCCAGGTAGAGCACCTGAACGGTGCGGCGGCGCCCGCGGCTACGAAGGTCGAAGAGCATGAATCATGGGAATCAGTCGGCCCGGCGTCACGTCGAGGGCCGCGCGGACGCGGCGAGCTCGGCGGCCTCACGTTTGGCGGCGCGACGTTCGGTTACGTGCAAGAGGACGATACTCACGAGATACAGGAGTACCAGGGGAAGCGTCTCGAAGGTCATCGTGACGGGGTCCACCCCTGGCAACGCGGCGACGATCACCGCGATCAGGACCACAGCGTAGCGCCAGTTCCCGGTCAGAGTGCTTGCGCGGATGACCCCGACACGCTGAAGCGCCAGGAGGACCAGCGGGACCTGGAACGCCAGTCCGATCCCCAGCATGATCAGCATCTCGAACTTGTAGTAGGTCTTGGCCTGGACGACGATCTGGAACTGGTTGCTGTTGTAACCCTGGAGGAAGTGCACGGCCGGCGGCAGGACCATGAAGTAGGTGAACGCCGCCCCGGCGATGAACAGCAGCGGAGCGGAGATCATCACTGGGACCGCCATCCGCCGCTCCTTCGGCTTGAGCGCCGGTATCACGAACGCATACAGCTCGTAGAGCAGCATCGGGAGCGAGATCAGGAGCGTGAAATACCCCACCACCATCAGGGTGGTGGTGAACGACTCACCCACTCCGAACGTGAACGGCTTCACCTGGCCGGACGCGGTCTTGGGCAGTACCCTGGCCACCGCGGCGGCTCCGGTGGAGATCGTGGTGAGCGCCTGGAGCGCTGAGGCCGGGATCCCATGCACACCGGCCAGCGAGGATCTGAGCTGGGCTGCCCCCGAGGCGAGGTCCTGGAAGGCCTGGTGCTCCTTGGCCGCCTGCTCGGGCTGGGCGGCGAGTCCACCGTGGGAGGCCACATAGCTCTCGCTGGGCAGAGCCCGGTTCAGTACGTGAATCAGGGCCTGGTTCTGCCAGAAGCAGACGCAGAACACCACCACCATGATTCCGCCGCACACCAGCAGGCGGGAGCGCAGCTCATCGAGGTGATCGACGATGCTCAGCCGGTCTTCGTGACCGATCGGCCTCAGAGCCTTCATCGTCGAAACGAGCTCTGCAGGTGGCTAGGAGTCGCGCTCGGCCGAGACCGGAGCGTTCTCACGGTCGGGCTCGGATCCGGTCAGAGCCGGATCCGCAGAACCCGACTCTGCGGTCTCGCTCTTGGCCGGCAGCTGCGGCTTGTCGTCCTCCTCCGAGTGCCCGCCGATCCCGCCACGGAACTCGCGGATGCTCTCGCCAATCGATCGGCTGAGCATCGGCAGCCGCTTGGGGCCGAAGAACAGAAGCAGAATTACCAAGACGACTAGCGCGTCGCTGAGGGGATTACGGAACATTGCCGGTTTCCTCCGCGGTTTGGAGCTTCAAGGTTAGCGGGCGCCACGCGGGCGTTGAAAAGGGTTACGAGCCCGGGTCAGACGCGGATCAATGCCGGCTCGTCATGACGTCCGCCCCGCAGTGTTTCGCCGCCTCTCAAGGTCATCCTGCCGCCGGCCGATAGAGGGCGTGTACCTATGCCCTCCGCAGATCCCGAATGAGTCACAGCAACCAAAACCACACCGTCCGCCGCATCGTCCTCCCCAGCGGTCGCTCGATCGAGGTGATCCGGTTCAGCGAGGTCGAGCCCCACGTCCGCGAGCTGTTCGTCTGCCCCACGTGCAGCGGCGAGCTGGTCCAGCCTCTCAGCTGGTCGGAACGCGAGGAAGGCCGCTGGGAGCTGACCCTGGAGTGCCCCAACTGCTGGTGGGGCGAGTCGGGCATCTACGACCGCGACCAGGTCGAGCGCATGGAAGACAAGCTCGATGAGGGGCTGGCCGACATGATCGCCGACCTGCGGCGCCTGACTCAGGCGAACATGGCGGCCGATGTGGACCGGTTCACCGCCGCCCTCGAGGCGGATCTGATCCTCCCCGAAGACTTCTAGCCAGGCGACCCCCGGGCCCCGGCCCCACGCACAGTCGCTCAGCTGTAGCGCTCGACCACTCCGTCGGCCACCAGCTCAAGCGCCGAGCGCTGTTCTGCGGGAAGCAGCGGCAGCGTCTCCTTGGCGCGAGCCACCACGGCCAGAGCTCGGTCGCGGGCCACCTCCAGGGCGCCCGTGGCCGTGATCGCGTCGCACACGTCAGCCGCCTGCTCGGCCGACCGGAGCGAGCGCAGCTCGAGTTCGGCCAGCCGCCGGTCGCGCCCCCGGCCCACGATCAGCGGCAAGGTGACCGTTCCGTCCAGGAGGTCGGCACCGCGCGGCTTACCCGTACGTTCCGGCGGGCCGGTCACATCGAGGATGTCGTCGAGCAGCTGGAAGGCCAGACCGATCGCCTCTCCGAACTGGCCCAGCGAGCGCGCCGGGGCGCCACCGCTGAAGGCGCCCAGCTCGCACGCGCCACGGAACAGCACGGCCGTCTTGAGCCGGCAGCGCTCGAGGTAGCGCTCCAGGCTGACCGAGGCGTCCCAGGCGTCGGCGCGCTGCATGAGCTCACCGGCGGCCAGGCCAGAAGCCGCCCGGGACAGGGCGCGCACGGCCTCGATGCTCCCGTTCTCGGCCAGTTCGGCAAACGCGCGGGAGAACAGCAGGTCGCCCGTGGCCGTGGCAAGCAGGCGACCGCCCGCAGCCACGACGGTCGGCCGGCCACGCCTGAGCGAGGCACCATCGAGAACGTCGTCGTGGACGAGCGTGGCCGCGTGAACCAGCTCCACGGCGACCGCAGAGCTGACCAGCTGGTCGCTCTCGTGTACGGGAACTCCGGAGGCCAGGCAGACGAGCAGCGGGCGCAGACGCTTGCCGCCGGCCGAGATCGTGGCCTGAGCGTGAGCGGCCAGCAGGTGCCCGTAGCCGTCGAGGAGGCCGGACATGCGTTCCTCCACCCGGTACATCACGTCGGAAACCCCGGCACCGCCCGCCGCCGTCACGGCCTCCACCGACGCGGTCCTCTGCATGCTCACGGACCCACCGTACCGACGTGGAGCGCGATTATGCCGCCGGCCGTGAGGATGTAGCGGATGCCATCGAGTCCGGCTGAGTGCATCCGAGCGGCCAGCTCGCTCGGTCCCGGGAAGCGCCTGACCGAGTTGGGCAGGTAGGAATAGGCGTCGGGATCGCCTGCCACCTGTCCCAGGATCGGGACGACCCGGTCAAACCACAGCGAGAAGAAAGTCGACAGGGGCGGACGCTGGGGCGTGGTCATCTCCAGGATCACCACCCGGCCGCCGGGGCGCACCACCCGCGTCATCTCTCGCAGACCCTGATCGAGATCGGCGAAGTTGCGGAGGCCGAAGCCCACCGTGACGGCGTCGAATTCACGGTCGCCAAAGGGCAGCGCCAGCGCGTTGCCGGTTCGGAACTCCAGCTGAACGCCCTCCCGGCCAGCCGCCGTCGCCTTCTCGCGGGCCAGCTCCAGCATCCGCTCGGAGAAGTCGACCGCGATCACCTGGCCCCCCGGCGCGACGCGGCCGGCCAGCTCCAGAGCCAGGTCACCCGTGCCGGTGGCCACGTCCAGCACCCGGCCTCCGGGCGACACCTCGGCCAGGTCGGCGGCCCGCCGTCGCCATTCGTGATGCAGGCCGGCGGTCATCACCGAATTCAGCCGGTCGTAGATCCCGGCGATCCGGTCGAACATCGCCCTGACCTGGGGCTCCTCCAGCACGCCCGGGCGCGACGCGTCACCGGTCGAAGCTGACTGGAAGTCGGACATCAGACCCGTGTGTCCCCGCCGATGCCGCTACTGCAGCATCGACAGGAAGTTGACCAGGTTCTGGAACTTCGCGGGCGACTGCAGCGCCAGGTCCTTGAACGACGGCATCGGTTCTGTCGGGTTACGCAGCGTCTCCGCGATGGCCCCGGGGCGCAGGATCGACCCGATATGGGTCAGCGGCGGCCCGGGCCCGGCGTTGCCGTTGTCGCCGAGCGTGTGGCAGGCCAGGCAGCCGGACTCGCCCACGACTATCGCACCGGCCCGGAAGGTCGCCGCCTGGGCGGCGCTCAGCCCCGCCGGTGGAGGCAGGCTGACCGTGTTGGGCGACCCCGTGTTGGCGCCGGAGTAGGTCAGAAAGGCCATCGCGATGATCGTCGCTACGCCAGCGGACAGGGCGACCGGCCGGCGCGTGATCAGCCGCTCCGGGCTGCGGTCATACAGCGGCAGCAGGAACAACAGGATCATGCAGATCGTCGGCACCCCGATAGTGGCCATCGGCGTGAACTTGGGGACGTTGCGCATCACGCGCAGCACCTCGAAGAGGAAGAAGAAGTACCAGTCCGGCCGGGGTACGTAGGTGGTGGTGGTCGGGTTGACCTTGGGCCCGATCTCCGCCCCGAACATCAGGGACAGGAACATGATCACGAGCATCACGATCAGGGCCATCAGCCCGTCCTTGGCCACCGCGTAGGGGAAGAACGGCTTGCCCTGGTTCTTCAGGATCGAGTACTCGCGGAGGTACCGCTCCTTGTCGGCCTGGTTCATGCCCCCACCCTCTCAGACCTCTACCTGCTGGACGACTTCCGAGGGCTCCTCGGCCTGCAGCCAGGGCGGCGCCGAGATACCCAGCTTGGTCACCAGGTACAGATGGAGGCCGATCAGGGCGGCCATCAGGCCCGGGATCAGCAGCATGTGGATGGCATAGAAGCGGGACAGCGTGGTAGCGCCGAATTCCGGACCCCCGCGGAGGAAGTCGCTCAAGTAAGGGCCGATGAGGGGGCCGCCGGCGTTGATGTTGACGCCGACGACGCTGGCCCAGTAGGCGCGCTGGTCGAACGGGAGCAGGTAGCCGGTGAAGCCCATGGCCATGGTCAGGATGAGCAGCACCACGCCGATGATCCAGGTCATCTCGCGCGGGTACTTGTAGGCGCCGAAGAAGAACACCCGCCCCATGTGCAGGAAGATCAGGATGATCATCACCGAGGCGCCCCACTTGTGCATGCCGTGGACGAACTGCCCCAGGAACACGTTGTCGTTGATGTTCCGGATCGATTCGTAGGCCCCGCCCTGCGCGTTGGGCTGGTAGAACATCGCCAGGAACACGCCGGTCACGGTCTGGCTGAGGAAGGCGAACAGCGTCGCCGAGCCAAGCGTGTAGGCCCAGTTGATGCCGCGCGGGACCCTGCGGAACAGCAGCCAGCGGATGCCGGGCGACAGCGAGGTCCGCTCGTCCAGCCAATCGACAACCGTGATGCCGCCCTCGGCGACGGCCTCGAGGGGATCCGTCACCTCGGAGTCTGCGCCAGGCCGGGATGGCTTGGGCCGCAGAGCCCGGGGCAGGGGTGGGCCGGGAAGCTTGGGCATCAGGGAGTGATCTTGGGGGGAAGCGGAAGGTTGCGGGTCGAGGGCAGAACCGAGGTGTCGAACCGTGCCGGGTACAGGAACTGGCCGATGCCGTCCAGCGGCTCACCCGGATCGCGGGGCGAGAACCGCTCCAGCTCGGAGTTCACCGAGTAGCGCGGACCCAGGTACACGTAGCCGTTGTGCACGTAGGTGTAGAAGCGGTCCAGGGGCCGGACAGGCGGGCCGCCGGCGACCAGGCCGCGGAAGTTGTAGACGCCGCCGTGGCAGGGGCAGACGAACCGCTCAGACGCCTGGACGTAGCGGACCGGGCAGCCCAGGTGCGCGCAGCGCGACGACAGCGCGATGAAGCTGTTGAACTTGTTGTGCGGCTCGGTGTCGACCGCCGGCCAGCGCGTGCGCACGTAGGCGATCGACTTGCCGGCTTCCCCAATGCCCTGGACGATCGTGATCACCTTGGTGGTGTAGGCCGTCTCGGTGAAGTCCGCCGGAGTGCCGATGATCTGCCACTGGAACGGCAGGCGCTTGAAGATCGGGCTGAGGGCGAAGCCGAGCGCGGGGAGCGTGAAGGCCGCCGCGGCGATCCCGCCGGCAGCGTGAGCGGTGCCGGTCATGAAGCGTCTGCGGTTGACCGTCTCCCCCTCGAAGGCACCCGGCATGTTCCGGTCAAGCGTGTACTTGGAAGTCTGCTTGTGTCGGTCTTCAGCCATGTGATTTTCGGCTCAAAGTCAGGGGTTTCCGGCCACTCAGAAGTCCGTAAGCCTACGTCAATTCGCGTCGGTGCGCGCCGTCGTTGCCGGCCCCCGAGCGAACCGCCGCCACGCCGGCCTCCCACGCCTCGGCTGCGCGCCGGGGATCCCCCGCCGCCTGGGCCTGGGCCACCTGCGAGATGGCGTCGGCCAGCCGCCGCACGGCCTCCAGATCGCCGAGCTCAGCCAGCCGGGCCAGACCCCGGGCGTACAGGTGATCTCCCTCGAGCAAAGCCAGGTCAGGGTCCTGACCGAGGTCCTCGTAGTGCAACCGCGCGCCCTCGGCGATGTCCGCCAGCAGCCGGTCGTACTCCTCCTCCCGGGCGTTCCCGATCACGAGATCTCCTGGAAGGCCTCGGTGGCGGCGGCGATCGTCAGCTCGACATCCTCTTCGCTGTGGGCCAGCGACGGAAACCAGGCCTCAAACTGCGAAGCCGGCGGGTACACGCCGCGCGCCAGCAGCGCCCGGCACCAAGCGCCGTAGGCGTCCTGATCGCTGGCGGCTGCCCCGGTCCAGTCACGCACCAGTCCAGAGGAGAAGAACGGAGTCAGCAGCCCGGGAACGGCCTGCACGCGCAAGTCTCGGCCCGCGCTCGCCGCGGCCTCGCGCAGGCCGGCGGCGAGCCGCTGTGAGATGTCCGCGAGCCGGGCGTAGGCGGCGGCGTCCAGGCGCCGCAAGGTGGCCGTGGCGGCGGCGGTGGCCAGCGGGTTCCCCGACAGCGTGCCCGCCTGGTAAACGTCGCCGGCGGGCGCGATCCGTTCCATCAGCTCGCGCCGCCCGCCGTAGGCCGCGGCCGGCAGGCCTCCGCCGATGATCTTGCCCATGATCGTCAGGTCGGGGTTCACGCCGAAGAGCTCCTGCGCACCACCCGGCGCCACCCGGAAGCCGGTGATCACCTCATCGAAGACGAGCAGCGAGCCGGCGCGGTCAGCCTCCCGGCGCAGCGTCTCCAGGAAGCCGGGGTCGGGTGGGACGACGCCCATGTTGGCCGGCACCGGCTCGGCCAGGATCGCCGCCACGTCATCCAGGACGGGCAGCGCCTCCGGGGCATTCCAGGGCACGATCACGGTCGCCGCGGCCGCACTCTCGAGGACACCCGGGCTGGCCGGGATGCCCTGCGTGGCCAGCCCCGAGCCGGCTTGCGCCAGCAATCCGTCGACATGGCCGTGGTAGGCGCCGGCGAACTTGAGGATCTTCTCCCGCCCGGTTACGGCACGGGCCAGCCGGATGGCGCTCATCGTCGCCTCGGTGCCCGACGAGGTCATCCTCAGCATCTCTACGCTGGGAACCCGCGCCACCACCTCCGCGGCCAGCCAGACCTCGGCCTCGGTGGGAGCGCCAAACGTTGAGCCACGCTCGGCGGCGGCGATGATCGCGGCGGTCACCTCGGGATCGGCGTGCCCGAGGATCAGGGGCCCCCAGGACGAGACCCAGTCGATGTACCGGTTGCCGTCGACGTCGGTCAGGTGGCTGCCCGAACCGGAGGCGATGAAGATCGGGTCGCGCCCGAGCGCCCGCATCGCACGCACGGGCGAATTGACGCCGCCGGGCAGCAGCTCGAGCGCACGGTCGTAGAGCTCGGCCGACCTGGACGTGGCGACCCCGCTCACGCCAGCCTCAGACTCCGGCGTGCTCGCGTTCCCAAGCGCGGAAATCCTCGGTGAAGTAGAGCAGTCGGATCTTCTTGAACTCGGTGGACGAGTACAGCGTGCTGCGCTCGGTGATCCCGGTGTGCTCGGCGATCGAGTCGAGGATCGCGTCGCACTCCTCCTTGGAGCGCCCGTGGGCCATCGTGAACACCGAGTAGGGCCAGTCCTCGTAGGTGGGGCGCTGGTAGCAGTGGGAGATTCCGCGGAAGGCGGCCATCTGCGGACCCAGCTCCATGACCCGCTCGTCCGGCACCTTCCAGACGCCCATTCCGTTGGCCGAGAAGCCCGCCCGGCGGTGGTAGAGGATCGCCGCCACGCGGCGCAGCAAGCGCCGCTCCTGCATGCCCCGCAAATGCTCCAGCAGCTGCTCCTGCCCGATCCCCAGCTCTGCCGCAGCCGGCGCGAAGGGCTCGGGAAGGACCGGCATGTTCCCCTGGGTGGCGCGGATCACCGCCTGGTCGAACTCGTCGTAGGGCTGGGGCTCGGTCTCGGCCGGCGGTACCGCCTCGGCCGCCTTGGCCAGCGCATCGGTGCCGGCCTCCATCTCCAGGTCCATGCGAATCTTGAACAGCTTGAGCGTGGGCAGCTGGCGGACCGACTCGGCGCCGGCCAGCTCACCCAGCACCTGGAGCGTGCCCTCCACCCCCAGTGGGGAGCCGGGCTCGGTGGCGATCGTGAACCAGATGTTGAACTCGTGATTGCGCAGGTAGTTGTGTGAGACGCCCGGATGCTCGTTGATCACGTTGGCCGCCCGCCAGGGGTTCTCGGGGTCCACCTTGGCGGCCACCAGCATCGAGGAGTAGCCGAGCGCTCGTGTGTCGAAGATCGGGGTGACCTGGCGGATGATCCGCTCGTCCAGCAGCCGCTGCACGCGGGTCAGCACCTCCGGCTCGGACACCCCGGCCTCGGAGGCCACGTGCTGGTAGGGGCGTGCGGCCACCGGGAACTTGCCCTGCATCAGGTTGAGCAGGCGTTTGTCGAGATCGTCGAGCGGAACGGCGGCGCCGTCCTTGCGCGAGCGAAGCTTGGGTCCGAAGCCACTGCCGGGCGTCTGCGCGGCGGGCCCGCTCACTGAAGCCATGCGGCGGCCTCCTTGGCGTGGTAGGTGATGACGATGTCCGCGCCGGCCCGGCGGATTGAGGTGAGCGTCTCCAGGACGGCCGTCTGCTCGTCCAGATATCCGGCAGCCACGGCGGTCTTCAGCATGGCGTACTCGCCGGAGACGTGGTAAGCGGCCAGGGGCATGGAGGTGTCGTCCTTGACGGCGCGGATCAGGTCTAGGTAGGGAAGCGCCGGCTTGACCATCAGCATGTCGGCTCCCTCCTCCATGTCGAGCCGGGCTTCACGCAACGCCTCGTTCCCGTTGGCCGGATCCATCTGGTAGCCGCGCCGATCGCCGAACGCAGGCGTGGAGCCGGTCGCCTCTCGGAACGGGCCATAGAAGGCCGAGGCAAATTTCGCGGAGTAGGCGAGGATCGGCGTGTCGGTCAAGCCCTCGTCGTCCAGCGCGACCCGAATCGCTCCCACGCGGCCGTCCATCATGTCGCTGGGGGCGACCATGTCGGCTCCGGCGCGAGCCTGGGACACGGCGGTGCGGGCCAGCAGCTCCAAAGTGGCGTCGTTGTCGACCGTGGTCCCCCGGAGCACCCCGCAGTGCCCGTGGTCGGTGTACTCGCACAGGCACAGGTCGGTGATCACCAGCGTGTCCGGATGGGCCTCCTTGATCGCCCGGGTGGCCAGCTGCACGATCCCCTCGTCGTCCCAGGCTCCTGAGCCCTCCGGATCCTTGGCGGCCGGGATCCCGAACAGCAGCACGGCCGGGATCCCCAGCTCGGCCGCCTGGCCGGCCTCGTCGACGGCGTGAGCGATGGAGAGCCGCTCGACTCCGGGCATCGCCTCGATCGGTTCGCGCCGGTCCAGGCCGTGGGCCACGAACATCGGGTAGACCAGATCGGAGGGGGCCAGCGATGTCTCCCGGACCAGGCCGCGCAGTGCGCGCGTGGCCCGCAGGCGCCGCATGCGGGTCTGGGGAAACGGCATGAAGCCGAGAATACTCGGAGGCGACGGGCGCACCGGGCACCGGTGGGCCCGGGGGCGGTGATCCACAAGACGCCGCCCCCGCGGGTCAGACCAGGTTCCAGACCTCGATCCGGTAGGCGGGGACCAGGCCGGCCGCGACGTACGGGTCGGCGGCCACGAACGCCTCGATGTGCGGCGGCTCGACACCCTCGAACACGAACGCCGCCCCCGTGGGAGGATCCCCCAACGCCCCGGCCAGTGTCAGATGCCCGGCCTGGCGCTGTTCGCGGACCTGATCCAGATGGGCCTCCCGGTAGGGACCGCGCCGCTGCGCCATCCCCTCTACGTACTCGTAAATAAGCAGGTGGTGCATGAGCCCCTCCGCCAACTACTAGGCTTTAGTCATGGCCGATCTCCAGAAGCGTGGCAGCTACACGCCTCGCCGGGCGCGCGAGCAGCGCGCCTATCGCCTGATTCAGGTGGGCGGGGGCGCGGCCGTGGTGGGCGTCGCCGGCGTGGCGCTGAGCGTGGTCGGCGTCGTGAGCGCCTGGCTGCCGATCCTGGCCTTCATCGTCGTGGCGGTCTGCTTGTTCGCGTTTCGCAGCGTGACCCGCAACCGTTAAGCCACGGCAAAGCGGCGCAGGGCCAGGCGGGCCAGCCCGCCGAACAGCAGGCCCAGGACGAGCAGGTGGACGAGCGGCCAGGCCATCCCCGGCGCCGTGCCGCTGAACGCATTGCCCACCGCCTGCAGGCCGGCGCGGAAGGGGAACGCGAACGACACCACGTCGAGCGCCGAGGCCACGGCGCCGGACACGGCGGTGCTGGGGATCAGCGCGATGAACGCCACCGGCAACGAGAGCAGGAACGCCATCAGCGAGGCGGTGCTGACCTCGCGCGCCAGCCCGCCGATGGCCACGCCCATGGCGGCGAACGCCACGCCGGCCGCAATCAGCGCCAGCAGCCAGAGCTCAAAGCGATCCCATTGCAGGGGGACGAAGATCGAGACGATCGCGGACAGCAGCAGGGACAGCAGGGCGGCCGAGATCCCCGCCAGGGCGATCTTCTCGCCCAGCAGCGCCTCCGGCCTGACCAGTCCCCGAACCAGACGCGGGTAGGCGTTCTCCGAGCGCTCCAGGGCCAGCATCCCGGCGGCCAGCAGCAGCGTCACGAACATCAGCGACACGACCGCCGCGATCGCCACCGCGTAGGAGGCGATCGGAGTGGTCCGGCCGGCCAGGTCGATCCGCTGCACGGTGAGCGGGGTGCCGACCGTGCCGATCGCCGGACCGGCAAAAGCCAGGCCCTCGATCGCCAGGTTCGCGAACCCGGCGACCTGATGGAGCGCGGGCAGGAGCTTCGAGTCCCTGGGCAGCGACGCGATCGTCCCGTCGACGATCGTGCGCACGTTGCGCAGGCCGAGCAGCGACACGTTCTGACCCAGCAGGTTGACGACCCCGCCGCTGAGCACCTGCTGGAGATCGCGCACGACCACCTTGAGGACCTGCTTGGTCACCGCCTGCTCCACCTCATCCACCCGGGCCTGGATGGCCTGGTTGGCCAGGTCGCGCTCCAGCGGGTTGCGCGAGTTGAGTACCAGTTGCACCGTCGGGTTGCCATCGCCGTTCTGCAGCAGGCTCTGGAGCTGCTGGGTGATGCCGGCCGGGACGATCAGCGCCGCCAGCGCCCGGCCGTTGCGCACGTCGGCGATCGCCGCCGCGGGCGAGGAGGCATGAAGCGGCGCCACCGAGGAGAACAGCTCCTGCGCGTAATGGGAGACGTTGACCTGCTGGGTGCCGAAGTGGATCTTGCCGTGACCGGCCTTGACGCCGGTGTAGATCGCCACCTTCGGCTTGCCGGGCGGGCTGGACAGGGCGAAGCCGATCATCAGCGCGATCGCGGCCGGGTAGATGACCAGCATCGTCACGAGCAGCGGCGAGCGCCGGAGGATCTGCAGGTCCTTGACGAGCAGCCAGCGCAAGATCAGTGGCCCCGGCCCCGGAGGAAGCTGACGAACGCCGCCTCGAAATCGGCTGCGCCCTCGTCGCCCACCACCCGGCCGAGCTCGGCCGGCGTCCCCAGGAACAGCAGCTCGCCGTCCCCCAGGACCATTACCCGGTCGGCGTAGCGCTCGGCCTCGAACACGTTGTGGGTCGAGTAGACGACGCTCGTGCCCTGGCGGCTGAGGTTGGTGATGAACTCCCACAACCGCTCGCGCTGGCGGGGATCGAGCGCGGAGGACGGCTCGTCCAGGAGCAGCACGGCGGGCCGGCAGAGGAGGCCCACGGCGATGTTCAGCCGCTGCTGATTGCCGCCCGACAGGCGGCTGACCTGCTCATCGCGGCGCTCGCGCAGCCCGGCTTGCTCCAGCATCCGGTCGACGGCGGGCTCAGGGTCGGGGAGCTTCTCGAGCCGGGCGAACAAGCGGAGGTTCTCGGCCACCGACAGCTTTGAGTAGACCGCCGGCCGCTGGGGCACCCAGCCGACACGGCCGCTCACCCCGGCGATCTCCCCCGCCGAGGGGGCGAGCACTCCGGCGAGCATCGACAGGAGCGTGGTCTTCCCAGCTCCGTTGGGGCCGATGACGGCCAGGAGCTCGCCCGGGCTCACCTCGAAGGAGACGCCGCGCACGGCGGTCCGCTCGCCGAAGCTGCGGGTCAGGCCGCGCACCGACAGCGTGGGGTGTGTGGCCAGCGTCACGGTGCCGCGGGGACCGGGGGATGCCTCTCCTGCATGCACGTGGAAGTATGGGCGCATGCACGACGGCGTCCGGATCCTGTTCGTGGGCGACCTCGTGGGGGGACTCGGCCGGCGGACGCTGCTGGGCCTGCTGCCTGGGCTGCGCGAACGCCTCGAGCCCGACTTCGTCGTGGTCAACGCGGAAAACGCGGCCGGCGGGATCGGGATCACCTCAAAGATCGCCCGGGAGCTGCTGCGCTCCGGCGTCGACGTGATCACCCTGGGCAACCACACCTACCGCCAGCGCGAGGTGTTCGCCTACCTGGACGAGGAGGAGCGCATCCTGCGTCCGGCCAACTTCCTGAAGTCCCAGCCCGGCCACGGGACCTGCGTGGTGGAGCGCGACGGCGTGCGGCTGGGAGTGGTCTCCCTGTCCGGGAACCTGTTCATGAACGCGGGCCTGCCCGCCTTCTCCGAAGCCGACGCCGCGCTGTACGCGCTGCGCGGGCGGGTCGACCACATCCTGGTGGACATGCATGCCGAGGCGACCAGCGAGAAGGTGGGCCTCGGGTGGTACCTGGACGGACGCGTGACCGCGGTCCTCGGCACCCACACCCACGTGCCCACGGCCGACGCTCGCGTCCTCCCCGGCGGGACGGCCTACATCACCGACGTTGGCATGACGGGGCCGCGGGGCGGGGTGATCGGCGTCCGGCGCGAGCAGGCGATCGAGTCGATGCTGACGCGGATGCCGGTTCACTTCGATACCTCCGATGAGGACCCGTGGCTCAACGGAGTGCTGATCGAGGCCGGACCCGAGCCGCTACGGGCGAGCGCTATACAGCAGGTGCTGGAGCCGCTCCGCTAGACCCTACGACGGCTGAGGCGAGCCGGCTCCCATCCTCGGCGGTGCTCTCGGGGGGATGGCTGAGAGCCAGCGCCACGATGACCAGCGGGAAGAACCACACGATGTACAGGTAGAACCAGTAGGTCAGGCTCAGCTGGAAGGCGATCAGCAGCGCAGCTCCGAGCGCCGCCGTCTGTCCGACGCCGCGGCGCCGGGGCACGAACATGACCGCGATCGCCAGCGCCACCATGGCTCCTTCGACCACGTGCTGCTCAAACGACAGTCCGCCCGAGGGTCCGCCCCACAGGCCCCAGATCGAGAACGGCGCCGGGCGGCCCACCTGATAGACGACCGTGTCGTGCCAGAAGGCGGCCAGGTTGCCGGTGACGATCACATAGGCCATCAGCGCCAGGAGCGCGAGCCCGTAGGCGAGGACGTAAGCGCCGATCTGGCGGCGGGACGGGGGCGGCCCGGTCCCGCGCAGGAACAGCGGACCCAGGATCAGCGGCGCGAACTTGGTCAGGCCGGCGACCGCGCCGATCACGCCCCGGAGCGGCGCCCAGCGCAGGACCAGCAGCGCCAGCACCAGGGTCAGGGCGACCAGCGAGTCGTTGCTGTTTGACTCGAGCACGAACAGGGTGAACGGATACGCGGCCCACAGGTAGGCCAGCGTGATGCCCAGCGTCGGCCCGCGCGTCATCCGACCGAGCAGGAACAGCCCGACCATCGTCAGCAGATCGAACGTGATCGACGCCGCGTGGGCGGCCGGAAGGTTGTCCCACAGCCCGCTCCAGCCGAAGACCACGTTGAACGGCGTGTAGGCGAAGTAGTTAGCCGGTCCGTACGTGTCTCCCGCGGGGTTGTCGGCCGGCCAGCCTCCGTACAGCTTCTGACCGAACAGCACCTTGTTGGCGCCGATCACGCCGGCAAAGCCCACGTCGATGACGTTGGAGTCGGTCACGTTGAGTCCGATCCTGAACCCGATCAGGAAGATCAGCCCCAGGGCCAGCCAGCCCGGGCGGAAGATCGTCCGCAGCGGCCGGCTGGGCAGGCCGCGCCGGAAGGCCAGCAGCAGCATCCTGGCCAGCAGGTAGAGCAGGAACGGATAGATGAGCGGCACCGACAAGCCGAGGTCGGCCCGGTTGAAGAAGGCCAGCGAGATCGAGAGGCCGAGCAGCATCACCAGGTCGAGGTGCCACAGCGTGGGGCGCTCCAGGTAGAGGCGCCGGCGGCGGCGGTCGTCGGGTGAGGCGCCGGGGCGGCTCCCCAGGCGCAGGGGGAGGAAGGGCAGCAGGAAGGCGGCGCACATGGGCAGCCAGACATACAGCGAGTTGACGTGGCGCCCGAACGCCCCCGGGTAGCCGCGCGCCATCGTCCAGGCCACCTGGTAGCCGGTCCACACCTGCGTGACCTGGCCGGTCTTGTCGTCGACGTAGACCTGGATGCGCTCCTTCTGGGGGCCGTGACCGGCCTTGGTGAACCAGCTGACCTGCCAATACGGGTACACGCGGGTGTACTCGTAGGGGATCAGGTGCGGATCGCGACGCAGCTGCGAGGTCACCTCCGGGTTGTGGGCGGCGATGCTCTCCACCTTGGGGGCGGTGAGGCGAAAGCCCTTGGGGGGCGTGTGGTTGACCGCTGTGGTCGGTGTCTGGACGAGGACCGGGGTTCCCGGCGGGGCCGACAGGGCCGTCGTCGCGGCGGCGCCCGCGGCGGCGGGAAGGACCATCGAGCCGAGGGCGGCCAGGACCAGCGCGACCCAGATACTCACTCCCAAGCGCGGCGCCCGGGAGTCACCGGCGTTGTGGCGACGCACGGTCTGCCTGTGGCTCAGGCCCTGAAGCTCCAAAGCTTCTGCCCGATGAACGACAGCGGCATGGCGACGACCACCGCGATCGCCTGGGCGATCACCTTGTCCATACCGGCATCGTCCACGAGCGAGGTGAGCACGACGAAGGAGAACCCGTACGCGACCAGGGACACGGCGAAGAACTTGATCGCCTGCCGAGCCGGATGGTGCTCCTTGGCGCCGAATGTCCAGTGACGATTCAGCCAGAAGTTGTTGCCCACCGAAACCAGGAACGCGATGACCGAGGCCAGGCGGTAGTCGATGCTGAACAGGTGCACGCATGCGGCGAACACCGCCAGGTTGATGACATAGCCGGACGCACCCACGGCGCCGAAGCGGATCAGCTGGAGCCAGTTGCCCGGATGGCGCACACCGATCTTCACGCGCCGATGGGTGCGGCGCACCCCGTGGCGCATGCGGGCGCCCAGCGGAAGCTCGAACTCGATTGTGGTGGGTGAACTGTCGGACATCGGGCAGAAATGTATCGGCGGGAAATGAGCTGAGCGTAAGTCCCGTTTTCCTCTAACCCGGCCCTAACCGGACGGTTCAGCGGGTTGCTCAGCGGGGGAACTCGGGACTTGGCCGGCCACCGCCGCGCACCGGCTCAAGCCGCATTCTTCCCAGCTCCGAAGTGCTGGCAAACCATCGGCGTTATGTCTCTGAGCGACCACTGCTGACGGACAGCGGCCGAATCCGGTCCGGTTCCGCACCACAGCAGGGCGCCCAGCGAATCGGATCGGTGCAGCGATCCGTGACTGCCGCCGCCGACGTGGTCGGCGCCACCCCAGTCGACGAACTCATAACCCGGGGCGGCGGACAACAGCACGTCGCCGGCGGTTTCGCAGTTGAGCGCCGACCACACACGGGTCAGCGCGTCCGGGTAATCGGGGGTGATCAGCTGACCGTCGTTCACCTTCGCGCCCAGCACGGCGAGTTCGCCCTCCACGCTCCAGCGCTCGCCGCGGGGGTCGAGCAGCTCTCCGCCCGGGGCGAAGCGCAGCTCTCCGGAGGCGCCGCGGATCACCCCCTCGCCATCGGCCAGGTGCATGGTCAGGTCGACGCCGTCGATGTTCGCCAGCGTCTTCAGGGAGCGCGCCACCAGCTCCTGGCGGCGGTCGGTGTCGAGCGCGTAGATCATCGCCGAGCGCTGGGCCGGGCTGATGGCGATCTCGGCCCCGGCCGACCGGGCGGCGTTGGGCGTGGCCACGTGCAGATCGGAGAACGGAACGTCAAGATGGATGCGCGCCTCGACCCCGGCCTGAGAGTGATCGGAGCAGACGATCACCGCGTGGTCCTCCAGGAACTGGTCGGGACCGCCGGCCGCATGCATCAGCCGTTCCAGCTGCCGGTCCGCCTGAGCGATCGAGGTGACCTGCGCGTAGGGCCCGTTCTTGTGCGACCAGGCGTCGTTGTCGGGCAGCGAGAAGAGCAGGAAATCGAACAGGTCGTGCTCGACCAGATAGGCGCCCACGCAGCCGGTGTGCTGGTCGCGCACGCCGGGCATGCCCAGCTGGCCCCGGCAGCCGGTCTTGCGGCTGGCGTACAGGTCGGCGTAGAACAGCTCCAGCGGACCGTCGATCGTGCGCCGAAACAGGGTCGAGGTGACGATCCGGGCCAGGGCGCTCTCGTTGGCCACCTCGTGCTGATGGCGGCCGCGGTAGATCAGATACGTGGTGCCGGCCGTCCGCACGTCGATGTCGTCCAGTGACTCGAACACCGTGTTTACGTCGTGGGACAGATGCTCGGCGTTCATCCGGTAGACGGTGTCCGTGAGCGAGCGCACGACACCGAACTGGCGCGTGGCCGAGAAGCTGGAGCCGTACTCGACGTAGCGCTCCTCCTCCCGGTGGTACCAGTTCATGCTCGGGATCAGGTGCTCGTCCGGCCCCACACCGGTGGTGATCGTGGCCGCGCACACCGGGGTGACGGAGGGAAACGCGGCCACGCACTCAGACACGTAGACGCCCTCCTGGATGATCCGCTCCAGGGCGGGGGCGCGTCCGGAGGCGATCGCCCGCTCCAGCATCTCTGGCTTGAGCGCGTCGATGACGCACAGGACTAGCTTTTTGGTCAACCCGCCGCGCCGCGAGTCATCGCAGGATCCGCAGCCCTGCGTATTTCTGCTCGCCGCGCTGACGTCCGCGCAGCAGGAGCCACAGCAGCCCTACCAGCGCGATCAGGCCGATCGGGGGAGCCACCACGGACAGCAGTCCGATCAGCAGCGCCGACCCGTCCGAGATGACCGGCAGCCCGACCGCCGCAGCCGAGAAGTCCAAACGGCTGCGCAGGCGAGCCAGGAAAGGCCGCGAGGCGGCGATCCCCACGGCGGCGCACAGGACGCCGCCGACCCAGCCGGGCCACGCCGCGTAGTGCCCGCGAGCCAACGACCCGGCGAAGAACATCCCGCCCAGAAGCAGCGAGACCAGCATCACGCCGTAGTTCCATCCCTTGGCGCGCACCTGCTCGGCGAACGCCGAGCGTTCCAGCGTCACCAGCAAGGCCGTGCCTGCCACCAGCACGAGCAGGAACCACGAACTCTGCAGGAAACTGTATGAGGTGCCGTTGAAGTGGATCTCCACGTCACCGGCGGCCAGAGCGCCGGCGACCAGCCCGGGCAGGAACGGCCGGATTCCCACTGCCACCGCGATCCCGATGCCCTGGAATATGTCGAAGACGAGATGCACCGTGCTGTACCGTGACGGAGCGTGACGATAGACGACACGGCGCCGGCGCCCGCGGTTCGGGAAGCCCGCCAGTGAGCCCGTCCTCCCGGCGCCCCCGGTCCACCGCACGGGACATCGAACGCTACGCCGGTCTGTTCGCGCAGCGCACGCAGGTCATGAAGTCCTCGGCGATGCGGGACCTGATGGCTCTGACCGAGCGCGAGGACGTGATCTCGCTGGCCGGCGGGATGCCGGACACCTCCACCTTCCCGGCCGATTCCTACGCCTCGCTGATGAGCCGGGTGGCGGCTCAGTCGTGCGCCCGCGCGCTGCAGTACGGACCCACCGATGGGCTGGCTGTGGCGAAGGACTGCATCGTTCAGGTGATGGCGGCCGAGGGCATGGACGTCGACGTCGATGAGGTGCTGGTCACCACGGGCGCCCAGCAGGCGATCGACCTGGTCTGCAAGACGCTGCTCGACCCGGGTGACGTGGTCGTCACCGAGGCGCCCACCTATCCGGGCGCCGTGCCCACGTTCAGCGCCTACCAGGCCGACGTCGTGCAGGTGACGATGGACCGCGACGGGCTGCGGACCTGTGAGCTGACCGAGCTGCTCGATCGCCTGGAAGCCGATGGCCGGCGGCCGAAGTTCATCTACACGGTGCCGAGCTTCCACAACCCCGCCGGCGTGACGATGTCAGCCGAGCGCCGCGAGGAGCTGGTGCGCATCGCCGGGGAGCGTGAGCTCCTGATCCTGGAGGACAACCCGTACGGGCTGCTGCGTTACGAGGGCGAGGCGCTGCCCCCGCTGCGCTCGCTGGACGAGGAGTTCGTGATCTACGCCGGCACCTTCTCAAAGATCCTGTCGCCCGGCGTGCGGCTCGGCTGGGCGGTGGCGCCGGCCCCCGTGCTGGCCAAGATGAACATCGGCAAGCAGTCCAGCGATCTGTGCTCCTCCTCGATCTCGCAGTACTTCGTTTCGGCGTACTTCGAGTCAGGCGCCTGGGAGGACTATGTGCGCTCGCTGATCGAGATCTACCGGCTGCGGCGCGATGTGATGCTGGACGCCCTGGCTGAGCACTTTCCCCGAGAGGCGACCTGGACGCATCCGCGCGGCGGCCTGTTCATCTGGGCCACGCTGCCTGACTACATCGACACCACCGACCTGCTGGCGCGCGCGCTCCAGGAGCACGTGGCGTTCGTGCCCGGGCGGGCCGCGTACGTGGACGGACGCGGGGGCTCAGAGATGCGCCTGAACTTCTCCGGCGTGGGGGAGGACGAGATCCGCGAGGGGGTCCACCGGATCGGCGCGGTCGTCCGCGAGCAGGTGGCGCTGTACGGGACGCTCACCGGACGGGTGCAGCCCGCGCCGCCGGCTGTGGGCTCGGCGGCGGGGAGAGCGGGCTCCCTGTCTGGGTCATCCCCGTCCGAAGCGCCCCCGGCGAGCTCGGAGCTGGCCAAGGTGCTGAGGCTGCCGCGCAAGCGGGCCGGTTGATCCTTCCGGTCCGATGAGCTTCGTGGCGGTGCTGAAGGGCGGGCGCTCGTTGGAGCGCCAGGTCTCCCTGAGATCCGGAGCTCGGGTCCAGGACGCACTGGAGCGTCTCGGCCACCGGGTGGTGGCGATCGACGCCGGGGGCGACCTGGTCGGCCAGCTGACCCAGGCGCGTCCGGATGTCGCCTTCGTGGCCCTGCACGGCCGCGACGGCGAGGACGGAACCGTCCAGGAGCTCCTGGACCTGCTGGGCATCCCGTACACGGGATCCCGGGTGTCGGCCTGCATGCGAGCGGCGGACAAGGTCCTCGCCAAGCACGCGATGGTCGATCACGGGATCCCCACCCCTGACTTCTTCGCCTTCAACGAGACCGCCTTCCAGACGCTCGGCGCAGCCCAGGCACTGCCCGCCCTGGAGGAGCGGCTCGAGTTCCCGATCGTGGTCAAGCCGGCCAGCCAGGGGTCGGCGCTGGGGATCAAGTTCGCCCGGGTCCCTGACGACGTTCCCGCCGCGCTCCTGGCTGCCTTCTCCTATGACCGCAAGGTGCTGCTGGAGCGCTACATCCCGGGACGCGACCTGGCCGTCTCGATCCTGGAGGAGGACGGACAGCCGCGGGCGCTCCCAATCGTGGAGGCGATACCCGTGGAGGAGGACTTCTACGACTTCGAGGCTCGCTACGAGATCGGGCGCACCCGGTTCGTGTGCCCGGCCGAGCTGGAGCCGGCGGTGGCCGAGCGGGCCGGCCAGCTGGCCCTGGACGTCTACCGGATGCTCGGTTGCGCGGCTTTTGCCCGGGTGGACCTGATGCTGGAGCGCGAGCGCAGCGAGCTGTTCGTGCTGGAGGCCAACGTGGTGCCCGGCCTGACCGAAACGAGTCTGCTGCCCCAGGCGGCCGACGCCGCGGGCATCTCGTTCGACGAGCTGATAGAGCGGATTCTCCGCTCGGCCCTGCCCGCCGGCTGAGGCCTGAGGGCTGAGGGCTGAGGGCTGCTTCCCCGCCTGAGTCCTACTCCCCCGCGAAGTCCTCGGGCTTGACGTGGTCCAGGAAGTCCTTGAACTTCTCGACCACCTCTTCGGTGTCCTCGACCTCGTGCTCAAACTCGATGGCCGACTCGGCGATCACCTCGTCGGCGGCGAAGATCGGGGCGCCGGAGCGGACGGCCAGCGCCAAGGCATCGCTGGGACGCGAATCGATCTCCAGCTCACGACCGTTGGCCCGCAATGAGATGGAGGCGTAGAAGGTGTTCTCCCGCAGCTCGGTGACCGACACGCGGGTGCATTCCACATCCAACTCGCCGAGCATCTCGGACAGCAGATCGTGGGTCATGGGGCGCGGAGTGGACGCGCCCTGAAGCTTCATCAGAATCGCCGCCGCCTCGGGATGACCGATCCAGATGGGCAGGAATTTGTTGCTCTCGATCGTCTTCAGCAACACGATCGGCTGCTTGCCAACCATGTCAAAGCTAACGCCGTAGATGACCATCTCCTGCACCGGGGTCACTCCTGACTCGAGACAGAGGAAGTATAGGTTGCCGCCTGACCGGCACGACAAGGATGCCCGGTGCCCAGGGTTCTCACCCAGACCGGGCATCGGCCGGACCCAGCGCCGTGAGTGAGACGCCTCACATGCCCGTCTAAGCAGGCGGTTTTGCGGCTACACCTATGTAGGAAAGCCAGAATCCAGAGCTTCCAAAAACAGATCTATTCCGCCTCAGGACATGGTTAGGAGCAACGCAATGGAGACAGTCGTGATAGTGGTCGTCGTGGCCGGTTTGCTGCTGTCGTTCACCCGGCAGTTCTCGCCGCTACGGGCCGCGCAACAGCTCGGTCGCATCGGCGGCTGGATGACCCACGAGGAGGACCTCGAGTTGGCCGAGCGCCGAGACGCCAACCAGAACGACCCGCCGATTCCTCATCGGCGGCTGCGGGGCCGGTAGAGGCTGGCGCCGCGGCGGGGCGGGGGTGGCGCCGCCAACCCATCTAGGCTGTGGCCGCGGTGAGCACCGTCCGCCCGACCGCTAAGCCTTCGATGCCGACGCTGCCGGGCTATCCGCCACCGGCACGCGGCGAGCCGCACTGGCCGCCGCAACTGACGGTCGCGGTGGCCATTGCCCTGCAGATCTTCCTGCCCGACCGCCTGGTCCCGGGACCGCGGTGGCTGTTCCCCGCCCTGGAGGCCCTGATGCTGGTGGTGCTGTTCGCCGCCTCCCCCCAGCGGCTGGTTCAGGAGCACCGCCCGCGGCGGCGCCTGGCGCTGGCCACGACCGCCCTGGTCAGCCTCGGAAACGCCATCTCGCTGGTGCTCCTGGCCTCCAACCTCCTGCACCACAACGTCACCCAGGGCAAGCAGCTGGTCATCGCCGGCATACTGATCTGGCTGACCAACGTGCTGCTGTTCTCGCTCTGGTTCTGGGAGTCCGATCGGGGCGGCCCCGGGCGACGGGCGGCCGGCCACGACGGTCCGCCTGACTTCCTGTTCCCCCAGATGGCCGACGACCGGCTCTCGCCCGGCTGGCGCCCGCTGTTCGTGGACTACGTGTACGTGTCGCTGACCAACGCCGCGGCGTTCAGCCCCACCGACACGATGCCCCTCACGCCGATGGCCAAGGGGCTGATGAGCGTGCAGTCGCTCGTCTCCCTGGTGACGATCGGGCTGGTGGTGTCACGGGCGGTCAACATCCTCTGAGAATGTCGGCGGCAGCGGCGACCCGACGTGTTCATGAACAGGCTGGAGCCGCCCGACAGCCGCAGCCCGCCTCTGGAGAGGCCCGAAATTCCCTCTCTAATACCCTGAAGGTATGACCCCGTCCACCGGGACAACCGAAAGCCCGCTCCGGATTGCCGTGATCGGCTCGGGTCCGGCCGGCCTGTACGCGACCGGACAGCTGCTCGGCCGCGAGGACCCGGTGGTGACCGTGGACGTGTTCGACCGCCTGCCCACTCCCTGGGGCCTGGTGCGGGCAGGGGTGGCCCCCGACCATCCCAAGATCAAGTCGGTCACCCGGGTGTTTGAGAAGACGGCCAGCAAGCCGGGCTTCCGCTTCCACGGCAACGTCGAGGTGGGCAGCGACGTGACCCACGAGGAGCTGATGTCCGCCTATCACGCGGTGATCTACGCGATCGGCACCCCAGGAGACCGGCGCCTCGGAATCGAAGGCGAGGACCTGCCCGGAAGTCATGCGGCCACCGAGTTCGTGGCCTGGTACAATGGCCACCCCGACTACGCAGACCTGGAATTCGATCTCAGCTGCCACCGGGCGGTGGTGATCGGAAACGGCAACGTGGCGCTGGATGTCGCTCGCATGCTGGCTCTGTCGGTGGAAGAGCTGGCGGTCACGGATATCGCCGATCACGCTCTGGAAGCGCTGCGCGACAGCCAGATCGAGGAGATCGTGGTGCTGGGCCGGCGTGGCCCGGCCCAGGCGGCGTTCACGAACCCTGAGCTGCGTGAGCTGGCCGATCTGGAGCTGGCCGACGTGATCGTCGACCCGGGCGACGTGGAGCTGGACGAGCGCAGCGCCGCCATGCTCAAGGTCTCCGACGGCACGACCAGGCGGAATGTCGAGACGCTGCGGCAGTACGCGGCCGCCGCGCCCAACCGGCGCCCGCGCCGGATCGTCCTCAAATTCCTCACCTCGCCCGTGACCATCGAGGGCACCGACCGGGTGGAGGGCGTGGTGGTGGAGCGAAATCAGCTCGTCGCCGGCGAGGACGGCTCGCTGCGCGCCCGCCCGGCCGGCCAGACCGAGCGGCTGGAGGCCGGGCTCGTGCTGCGTTCGATCGGCTATGTGGGGACTCCGCTCTCGGGCGTGCCCTTCGACGGCAACAAGAGCACCGTCCTCAACCAGCAGGGACGCGTGATCAATCCTGAGACCCGATCTCCTGTGACCGGCGTGTACGTCGCCGGGTGGATCAAGCGCGGGCCTTCCGGCGTGATCGGCACCAACAAGAAGTGCGCCCAGGAGACCACCCAGCTGCTCCTGGCCGACTACGCCGACGGCAAGCTGGTGACCCCGGAGCGCTCCACCGACGACCTGCTTGAGCTGCTGCACACCCGCGCGCATGTGGTGGACTACACGGGCTGGGAGGCGATCGACGCCCACGAGCGTTCGCTGGGCGAACCCTCCGGCCGCCCGCGGGTGAAGGTCGTACGCCGCCCTGAGCTGCTGGAGCGCTCCCGCCCGCTCAGCACCACCTCTGGTTCAGAGACCCGCTGAAGTCCGTCCAATTGGGCTAAAGGCCTCGCGGGCCCTCCCCGATAGATGACCAATGCACTTCTACTCGGTCCGCCGGGCCTGGACATCCCTGCTCGCGGTCGGGGTGCCGCTTTCGATCCTGACCCTGGTGTGGGCGACCTTCCTCGGTGGTCGGCTGAACGTCGCCGCCCTGGCCGTCGTCTACCTGCTGATCGCGACCGGTGGGCGAGCCCAGGCGATCAAGCGAGAGCACGAGGGGCGCCCGCACCGCGAGCGCCGCGTCGCTCACCAACTGGAGCGGATTCGGTCGACGCTGCCGGATCTCTAGTGACCTGAGTCAGGTCTGTCTAGGCTCTGGGGACTGACCTCCGCGCCCGCCTCAGCACCTTCCAGCTCACCGCCAAGCCCGCCCGGCATCAGCCGGCGTCTGGTGCTGCTGCTCGCCCTGGCCTGCGGAGCCGCGGTGGCCAATATGTACTACGCCCAGCCGCTGCTGCACACGCTGGCGGTGGCGTTCGGCGTGTCCAACGGCACCGCCGGACTGCTGGTCACGGTCACCCAGGCGGGCTACGTGATCGGACTGGCGCTGCTGGTGCCGCTCGGCGACCTGCTGGATCGCCGCCGCCTGATCACCACGACGATGCTGTTCACCGCCGCCGCCCAGGTGCTGGCCGCGGCAGCCCCCACCTTCGGGCTGTTCGCGGTGGCGATGCTGATCGTCGGAATCACCGCCTGCATGGCCCAGGTGATCGTGCCGATGGCCTCCAGCCTGGCCGCCGAGCACGAGCGGGGCAGCGTCGTGGGCACCGTGATGAGCGGACTGTTGATCGGGATCCTGCTGGCCCGGACGGTGAGCGGCCTGATCGCCGGCGCACTGGGCTGGCGGGTCGTGTTCGCCGTCGCTGCGGTGGTGATGGTTGCGCTGGCGGCCACGCTGCGGCGCTTCCTGTCGCCGGTGCCCAGCACCCAGCAGATGCGCTACCCGGCGCTGCTTCGCTCGGTTGTCCGCCTGGTGGTCGAGGAGCCGCTGCTTCGCCAGCGCATGGTGCTCGGCGGCCTGGCCTTCGGCTGCTTCAGCATCCTCTGGACCTCGCTGGCCTTCCTGCTCTCCGGTGCGCCGTTTCATTACGGCAATACGACGATCGGGCTGTTCGGACTGGCCGGAGTGGCCGGGGCCTCGGCCGCACCGCTGACCGGACGGCTGGCCGACCGGGGCTATGGCCGGCTGGCCGCCACAGCTGCGTTGATCATCCTGCTGGGCAGCTGGGGGCTGCTGGCCCTGGGGCGCAGCAGCGTCCCCGTGCTGCTGGCCGGCATCGTCGTGCTCGACCTCGGCGCCCAGGGCATCCACATCTCCAACCAGAGCACGATCTACGCGCTGCGCCCAGAGGCTCGGAGCCGCCTGACCACCGCCTACATGGTCTCCTACTTCCTGGGCGGAACCGTGCTGTCGGCCGCCACCTCGGCCCTGTACAGCTCGGGCGGGTGGAGCGCCGTGTGCGTGCTCGGGGCAGTCACAGCCGGCGCCGCACTGCTGATCTGGCTTCTCAGCGACGCCCTGATGAGCCGCAGCCCGACCGCCCGCAGGCGACCGATCGGACGGGAGCGCTGAGAGACGTCCTACCGGCGTTAGGGCTGAGCGCCGCCGCCGTGTGGGTCGGCCTGAAGCTGTTCGGTTAGCCGTCGTCGTCGTCTGAGCCGAGCAGGTCGGCCAGGCGCCGGCCCAGGGGAGAGCGCGAGAACCGCGAGCCGAGCTCGGCGCTCGCGTCATCGAGGATCTTGGAGAAGCTGTCCTCGGTCGTCACGTAACCGAGCTCCTCGGGCGTCGCCCGGCGCGGACGGGACTGCGCCGCCTCGGCGGCCGCGCGCCGGGCGCGTTCCCGCACCTGCTGCAGCTCGTGCTCAAGAGCGGCGATCCGGGCATCGACGTCTGGCGCGGGCCGGCCGGCCGAACTCGCCGGGCCGCGGGCCTTCCGGGCCCGCCCGGAGGAGGCAGCCTTTCGCCGAAGCAACAGAGCCTGGGCGTAAGCGGACTGAACCTGGGTGAACCGGCGGGCAGCGTCGACCGATCCGTGGTTGTGGTCAGGATGATGGAGCTGGGCCAAGCGGTGGTAGGCGGAGCGCAGCTCGGCATCGCTGGCCTGGGGGCTCACGCCCAGGACGGCGTAGGGGTCGGCAGCCATATGTGCAGGTTAACCCCCGCCAGCGCGCGACAATCTGACGGAATGAACTTCCGCCAACTACCGAGCGTCGATCGGCTGGCCGCCCAGCTGGACGGGCCACATGCCCTCGCCGTGCGGGCGGCCCGGGCGACGATCGACGAGCGGCGGGGCGAGCTGAGCCGGGGGAACGTGAACGGTGAGGCCGACCTGGTCAGCCGGGCGCGCGAGCAGCTCCGCCGGCTCCAGGAGACCTCGCTGCGCCCGGTGCACAACGCCACGGGCGTGATCCTCCACACCAACCTGGGCCGGGCGCCCCTGGCGGTCGCCGCTCAGCAGGCGGTGGCTCGAGTCGCGGCCGGGTACTCCTCGCTGGAGATCGACCTGGACAGCGGCGAGCGTGGCTCGCGCCAGCACCACGTCAACGAGCTTCTCTGCGAGCTGACCGGGGCGGAGGCCGCCCTGGTCGTCAACAACGGGGCCGCGGCGGTCCTGCTGGCCGTGGCCGCGCTGGCCGGACCGGACGGAAGCGTCGTCGTCTCACGTGGGCAGCTCGTGGAGATCGGCGGTGGCTTCCGGATTCCCGAGGTCATCCGCCAGGCCGGAGCGCAGCTGGTGGAGGTCGGAACCACCAACCGCACGCGCCTGGCGGACTACGAGCGCGGACTGGCCAGCCTGGAGAATCCCGACCGGGCGATCCTGCTCCGCGTCCACCCGTCCAACTTCCGGACGGTCGGGTTCGTCGAGGACGTGGGGATCGAAGCCCTGTGTGCGCTGCGGCGACCGGTGGTCGACGACCTCGGCTCCGGCGCCCTGGCCCGCCGCCTGGAGGCGCTCGACGACGAGCCGGATGTGCAGGCGTCGGTGGCCGCCGGGGCTGCGCTGGTCTGCTTCTCGGGCGACAAGCTGCTGGGCGGACCGCAGGCCGGGGTGCTGGTCGGCCGGCGCGCCATGATCCGCCGGGCCGAACGCCATCCCCTGGCTCGTGCCCTGCGGATCGACAAGCTTTCGCTCGCCGCGCTGCAGGCCACGCTGGCGCTGTATCGCGATCCCGAGCTGGCGCTGGGCGAGATTCCCGTGCTGGCGATGCTGGACGCCGCCCCGGCCGAACTGGAGGCTCGGGCGCAGCGGATCCTGGCACCGCTGGCGCCGCGCGCCGAGATCGTCGAGGCCGAGGCGCGAGTGGGTGGCGGCGCCCTGCCCCTGCTCCGCTTGCGGGGTCCGGCGGTGGCGGTGGACCCGGCCCCCGAGTCAGCCGAGCAGCTGGCCACACGGCTGCGCCAGGTCCCGGTGCCGGTGCTCGGACGCATCCAACGGGATCGGCTGCTGCTCGATCCTCGGACCCTCGGTGATCAGGAGGCCGCCGACGTGGGCGAGCTGGTCCGGCAGGCCCTGTCCGGATAGGGCAGGGCCGCGGGAGGACTCGCGGGGCGCGATGGCCGGCGCCGCTGCTCTGGCCGTGTTCGGCGTGGTGGCGGCGTTGCTGTTCGCCCTGCTCCCGGGCGGCGTGGCGCTGGTCGTGGCGGCGCTGACCTGGCTGGCCGTGGCGGTTGGCTCCTACCGGCTGTTCTGGTGGAGCCGCCGGGCCGTCCGCGGGTAGACTCGCGCCGTGACCGGGCGTCCAGCGTTCCCGACCGGAGCGGCGATCGTCGGCGTGGGGATGGCCGTGCCCGAGCGTATGGTCAGCAACACGGAGCTGGCCGAGCAGTTGGGCATCGAGGAGGAGTGGATCGTCAAGCGGACCGGCACCAGCGTTCGGCCGTGGGCGCTCCCCGGTCAGCGGCTGTCCGACTTCGCCGCCCAGGCCGGGCAGAACGCGCTGAACCGGGCCGGGCTGAGCGCACCCGAGGTGGATCTTCTGATCGTCGCCACCTCGACCGCGGACGAGGTCACCCCGAATGCTGCCCCGGTGGTGGCCGGGCTCCTGGGCGCTCGGGCGGCCGGGTGCCTGGACGTAGGCGCCGCCTGCACCGGCTGGCTGGCCGCCCTGGCCATGGCGACCGGGCAGATCGAGGCCGGACGGGTTCGCCACGCGCTGGTGATCGGCGCCGACTTCCTCTCCCAGTTTCTCGACATGAGCGATCCACGCACGGCGGTGCTGTTCGCCGACGGAGCTGGGGCGGCGGTGTTGTCGGCCGTCGCGGACCCAAGCCGCTCCGGGGTGGGCCCGATCATCCTCCGGGCTGATGCGGCCGGGGCCGAGCTGCTCCGCCTGGAGCACGGCGGCCCCATCCGGATGCAGGGCCACGAGACCTTCCGCGCCGCCGTTGAAGCGCTCAGCCGCGTCACCGTCGAAGCGCTGGAAGCGGCTGGGCTCGCGCAGGACCAGATCGACCTGTTCGTCTATCACCAGGCCAACTCGCGGATCCTCCGCGCGGTCGGCGAGCGGCTCGGCCTGCCGCCCGATCGGGTGGTGGACTACGTGGCGCGCTATGCCAACTCGTCCACGGCGACGCTGCCGATCGCGCTCACGGTGGCCGAGGCGGAGGGCCGCCTGAACGATGGCGACCGGGTCCTGCTGGCCGCCTTCGGCGGGGGGTTCACGTGGGGAGCGACCGTGGTTCGCTGGTCCGGCGGAGCAGCGGCTGAGGCGGATTCTTTGGGGAGTTGAGGCCGCTGGACCCGCGCCTATAGTCGCCGACATGCGGGGATCGGGCAGGGGCGCGAGCGGGAGCGGGAATCGCGCACGGCTGGGCTTGGCGAGCGCGCTAATCGCGGTTGTCGTGGGCCCGGGCCTGGGGTTGTCGGCCTGTGGCACCGGGAGCGGGGGCGGGGCCGCGGTCGCGAGCGGGGCGCGGGCGGCGCACCGACGCGCTGCGGTCGCGCTGGCCTACTCCCGGGCCGGCAACCAGGTCATCCAGCCCCAGCCGCCCGCCGGATCCTGTCACGCCATCGGCCGCGGCCTGTACGAGCGCCCTGACCCTCGGTGCACGCCGGGCGCACTCAACCCCGCGGTGAGCCAGGACGACATCGATCAGACGATCTGCGTCACCGGGTGGACCGCGACGGTCCGTCCTCCGGAAGCCGTGAGCGAAGCGGAGAAGCGGGCCAGTCTGGCGGCCTACGGAGATTCCGGTCCGCTCCGCAGCTACGAGTACGACCACCTGATTCCGCTGGCGCTCGGAGGAGCCACGAATGACCCACGGAACCTGTGGCCCGAGCCGGGAGCCTCTCCCAACCCCAAGGACGCGGCGGAGCTGTCTCTGCGCGACCAGGTGTGCAGCGGGAGGATCTCGCTGGCGGCGGCCCAACGCGAGATCGCGTCCGACTGGGTCAGCCTGTCACGTCGCCTCGTTCGATCCCCTCGGAGAGGTTCGTGACCGGTGGCGACGTGTCAAGCGCACTTGCCTGGCGGCTTGGTTCCTATAGAGTAACGGTTGCCCATGAGTAACCAGGCTGAGTTGACCTTCGATGCGCTGGGGGATCCGGTGAGACGGCGGATCGTCGAGCTGCTGCGTCGCGGCCCGACTCCGGTGGGGGCCCTGGCGCGTCAGCTGCCGGTCGGGCGGCCCGCAGTCAGCAAGCACCTCAAGGTGCTGACGTTGGCCGGCCTCACCGAGATCCACCCGAGCGGCACCTCCAATTTCTACTCCCTGCGCCCGGACGGGATGGATGCCGCCCGGAAGTGGCTGACCGAGGCGTGGGACGGTGTCCTGGCGGCTTACGCCGACGCGGCCCGCCAGGAGTCGCCGCGGCCGCGGGAGCCCACCCCATCATCTGGAGCGCCACGATGACCGAGATTCCGCCGATCCGCCAAGAAGTCGTCGTGGAGCTCGATGCGCAGCAGGCGTTTGAGCTGTTCACGGCGCGGATCAGCGAGTGGTGGCCACTGAGCCGGCTCAGCGTATTCGGCGACGGATCCTCGGTGGCGTTTCAGGGCGGCGAGCTGGTCGAAGCGCATGGTGAGCAGCGCGCGCAGTGGGGCCGAGTGATCGAGTGGATCCCCGGCGAGCGCGTGTCCTTCAGCTGGCATCCGGGAGCGCCGGAGGAAAAGCCGGCCAGTCGCGTCAGCGTTGTGTTCCGTGCGGAGACAGACGGCACGCGCGTGATCCTCGAGCATTCCGGCTGGGAGGCCTACACCGATCCCGAGGGCAGGCGGCGCGAGTACGACCAGGGCTGGCCGATGGTTCTCGAGCTCTATGCCCAGGCCGCCGCGGGTCAGGCTGAGGCCCCGGCGTACACCTGGGTGGCGCTTCAGCACCGGCCGGGTCCCGGCGCCCCAGCCGAGGGATCCGTCTTTGAGGCACCCGGGTTCGGCCAGCACGTGGCGTTCCTGGAACGGATGCGCGAGGCGGGACATCTGATCGCGGCCGGTCCGATGCTGGATGCGGCGGGCGAGGGGATGACCATCCTGCGCCTGCCGGGAGGCGATCGATTCCAGGAAGCGGAGCGCCTGGCGACGATCGAGGACCTGAGCGTCAAGAGCGGCCTCTTCACGGTGTCGGTCCGCCCCTGGCGGGTCGTGATGGCTCTGTAGCCGGTCTGGGTGACTTCTCGGGCCGGGAGTGATTTCTCTGCGTTCTGGGTAGGAGCGTCTGCGAGTAGGCCGACAGGGATCAGCCCGCGCGCAGGAGGGTCAGGAGATGTCAAGCAGGTTTGAGGCCGGGCGCCGGCCGTTGGTCAAGGAAGTCGCATCTGTTCAGGCAGCCGATTCGCCGTCCCAGTAGTCCACGGCCTCGCCGATCCTGAAGACGCCGCCCGAGGTCGACAGCTTGCCGCTGTCCGGATAGGCGCAGCCGTATGGCTCTCGCATAGTGGAGAGGATCAGCACCCGACTGACCGCGGTTGACTCGTTGATCAGCTGGTGCGCGCCGCCCAAGCCCTCGGGGAACGCGACCATGTCCCCGACCGCGAGCACGTCTCGCCCTTCCGGGTGACGCAGCGTCGGCGTTCCGGCCAGCACCAGTAGGCACTCCTCGTTACCGATCTCGTAGTGGTAGGGCCCGGGGCGCTCGCCGGGGTCGAATTCATAGACGCTCCCGCCAAGCAGTTCGCCGCCGAGCAGCGGCCCGAGCTCTCGGTAACGGGTCCGGAAACCGGCCGGAGCCCCAACCCAGGCCGCCACCTCCACAGCCGCAGCGTTGACCACCGGCCGCGGCGCCGCGCTCATTCGCCGTCCCAAGGGTCAACCGCGTCGTGACGGCGGAAATCCAGCCGGTCCGGTCCACCGCCGGGCGGTCGCACGGCAAGCTTGGCCGAGTCCGGGTAGACGGACACCGAGGCCGCCTGGGTGGCCGCGGCCGCGGAGAACATCACCACGCGCCCCGGCCCGCGGACAGCGTGGGCCCCTTCCGGGCCACTCGGGAAGCAGACCAGATCTCCGGGCGCCAGCACCCGCTCCCCGGCCGGATCGCGCAGGCCCGGCGCCCCCTCGATCACATACAGCCACTCCTCGACCCCATGGTGGTAGTGGTAGGGGAACGTCCACTGGCCGGACGGCAGCTCGTAGACGCTGGCGCCAAGCCACCCCAGCCCCAGCTCCTGCGCCACATGACGCCGGCCGCGCCACGCGTAGCCGGGCCGCTCGCGCTGGACTGGAAGCTCGCCGGTCAGGACATTGAAGCGCTGCACAGGCGGGGATTCTCTCAGCAACGTCTCTCTTTCATCGCCTGCCGAGGCTGGTCATGTGGCGGAGAGGCGTTTTCCGCCCCAGCGAGCTGCGAACTCGTTTCCAAATGCGATGCGTCTCAGGCGTCCGCGATCCTTTGTCCAGCCTGCAGGATCTTTCCGATTGGAGGCAGTACATGGCCGCACCCGTTAAAGCCCGCCAGCAACTGACGCATGTGGTGCGCTTTGACCCCAAGGGGATAAAGGAAGCGCTGCGCGAGGTCGAGGGGTTCAATGCGAAGGTCGCCCTGGTGATCACGCGCAGCGTGGGGACGATGGCCTGCGCCTACGTCTTTGCCGTGATCGCGCTCATCAGCTTGCCAGCCGCCATCACCTCCGGTCAGGTCATCGTGATCGTCGCCTGGATCGCGCAGACTTTTCTTCAGTTGGTACTACTGAGCATCATCATGGTCGGGCAGTCGGTTCAATCCGCCGCCTCCGACGCCCGCGGGGCCAAGGAGTTCGCCGACACCGAGACGATCCTTGACCGCCTTGACGCCAACACGGCCGGTGGTATCAAAGAAGTGCTTGACGCAATCCACGCCCTCGGCGGGGCGACGGATGAGTCTGGCGCCAGACCAACCCCATAGTGTCCGGATCAGCAGACTCAGACGAAACGCACACCGGGCGCAAGGATTCAGTGGGCGATCCAGGACCCATCGCGTCGGCGAAACTTCCCCTCCCGGCTCGGTGGTGACCACTCGGCTGTCGAGCGATCCGCGGAATCAGATGGTGCCGGGCTCTGGCGTCACCGTCGCGTGGCGAGCGCGCGTTGCGAGGTAGACGAATGCGGCCGTCAGGACGACCGCCGCCCAGAAACCGAATCCGAACAGGCTGAAATGGATGTGGAAAAGGAACTTGAGCACCACGAAGCCAGCGGCGATGCAGGCTAGGACGAAGCGAGTCATGGTTCGGCTGCCGGCGATAGCCGGGAGGGTGGTTTGGGGCGACAAGCGCTCGAGCGCCAAATCGGCGATGACTGCGAGTACAGCCAGAACCGCGAGAACGCCTAGCCATCCGTCGGGCGCTCCGGTGGCGGCGGATGTCGCTGTGAATGGTCCTATCGAGATGCTGTACCACGGCAGGGCCAGCAGATCGATCACCAGCAGCAGCCCAACGCCACCCACGATCCAGTCGTCTCTGGATACTTTCTCAACGCTCACGTCGCCCTCCTTTGATTGGTCCCCGAACGCGCGCTCGCTGGTCGCGAGATCGTGCTACGACTCCTACGGGACTTCCGCGTATGGAGCGGTTCTATCCTACCGCTCCCGACGCCCCCGGAGCAGCTCGGATGGCTGCTTGGGCCGCGGCAACGCGGGCTACTGGCACCCGGAACGGTGAGCAGGAGATGTAGTCGACGCCGCTGTGGTGGAAGAAGTCGATCGAGTCGGGGTCGCCGCCGTGCTCGCCGCAAACGCCGATCTTGAGGTCGGGGCGTGTCTTGCGGCCGAGCCAGGCGCCCATCCGGAGCATCTGGCCGACGCCGGGACGGTCGATGGTTTCGAACGGCGAGCGGTCGAGGATCTTGACGTCGATGTAGCGGCCGAGGATGCGACTCTCGATGTCATCACGGCTGAAACCGAGCGCTGTCTGTGTCAGGTCGTTGGTGCCGAAGGAGAAGAAGTCAGCGAACTCGGCGATGTGGTCGGCGAGGAAACATGCGCGCGGAAGCTCGATCATCGTCCCGATCGCATAACTGCCGGGATCGACCCCCAAGTCCCCGCCGACTCGTTCGATGAGTCTCCGGATCAGCTCGAGCTCGCGTTCGTAGTCGACGAGCGGCACCATGACCTCGACGTTCGCTCCGGGGGATCGGGCGGCGGCGGCGAAGATCGCCCGGACCTGCATCTCATAGAGCTCAGGAAAGAGGATGCCGAGCCGGACTCCGCGGGTGCCGAGCATCGGGTTGGTCTCCTGAAGCGATTCCACCCGGGCCCGGCGGGGATCGTCCGGATCGAGCTCTTCCGGGCGCGGGAGAAATTCGTGCAGTGGTGGATCGAGCAGGCGCACCGTGACCGGCCGGCCGGCCATCGCATCGAAGATGCCGCGGAAGTCCTCCTCCTGAAGCGGCCGCAGGCGATCGATGCTGGCACGCCGTTCCTCTGTCGTGGCCGCGAGGATCATGTCCGCCATCAGGGGCTGCCGGTCACCGAGGAACATGTGCTCGGTGCGGCACAGGCCGATGCCCTCCGCTCCGAACTCGACCGCCTTCGCGGCGTCGTCCGGCGTGTCCGCGTTAGTGCGCACACCCAGCACGCGCAGCTCATCCGCCCACCGGAGGACGGTCCGGAACTCCTCGGACATCTCCGGCTCGACCAGCGGCACGTCATCGGAGGTGATGTCGCCGGTCGAACCGTTGATCGCGACCATGTCACCCTCGCGCAGCACGATCGCTCCGACGCGAACTTCCCGGTGCTCCACATCGATCTCCAGGGCTGACGCGCCGGTGACGGCGGGCCGGCCCATCCCGCGAGCGACCAGGGCCGCGTGAGAGGCCTTCCCGCCCTCGCTGGTCAGGATCCCTTGCGCGGCGTGAAAACCTGCCACGTCGTCGGCCTCGGTGAACGTCCGGACGAGGATCACGTCGCGATGTTGCTCGCCGGCCGCGACAGCGTCCTTGGCCGTGAACACGATCTCCCCCTTCGCGGAGCCGGGCGAGGCGGCCACGCCCCGCGCGAGCACCTCGTAGTCGAGATGCCCGAAGGTCGGGTGCAAGAGGGCATCGAGGGCGCCCGCGTCGATCGTCAACAACGCCTGGGATTTCGTGAGGAGACCCTCGCTGACCGCGTCGACGGCGAACCGTACGGCAGCCTGAGCCGGACGCTTGGCGTTGCGCGTCTGCAGCATGTACAGACGCCCTTCTTCAACGGTGAACTCGGTGTCCTGCATGTCCCCGTAGTGACGCTCAAGCGTGCGCAGGATCTCGAACAGCTTTGTGTAGGCGTCGGGCAGCAGCTCGCGCATCTGCGCGATGTCCAACGTGTTGCGCACGCCGGAGACGACATCCTCGCCCTGCGCGTTGATCAGTAAGTCGCCCGATGGTTCGGGTTCCCCGGTGACCTCGTCACGACTGAAGGCGACGCCGCTGCCGCTCGTCTCACCCTTGTTACCGAACACCATCTGCTGGATGTTCACTGCCGTTCCCCACGTATCGGGGATCCGGTTCAACCGGCGATAGGTGATCGCCCGCTCGCCCATCCACGAGTCGAAGACGGCCTGGATCGCACCGAGGAGCTGGTCCTGCGGATCCTGCGGAAACGCGTACAGGTCCTGAAAAGCGTGGGTTAGCTGCATCAGGTCGTCGGTGTCGAGCTCCGTATCCAGCGCCACCCCACGCGTGGCTTTCTGCTCGGCGATCAGCGCCTCGAATCGCTCGCCCGCCACGCCGACCACGACATTGCCGTACATCTGCACGAATCGGCGATATGAGTCCCAGGCAAAACGCTGGTTGGCTGTCTTGGCCGCAAGCCCCGTCACCGCATCGTCGTTCAGCCCAAGGTTTAGGACCGTGTCCATCATCCCCGGCATTGATTCGCGCGCCCCGCTCCGAACGCTGACAAGCAGCGGATCGTCCGCGGCGCCGAGCCGGCGTCCGGCCGCCCCTTCCAACGCGTTGAGCTGCTCGCGAACCTGCTCGAGCAGACCATCAGGCAGCTCGCCCGATCCGAGGTAGGCGACACACGCCTCGGTCGTGATCGTGAACCCGGCGGGTACCCGGTCGGGCCCGAGGATGCGGGTCATCTCGGCAACGTTCGCGCCCTTGCCACCGAGCAGGTCGCGCTGATCCCGAGAGCCCTCGGCGAAGGCCTGCGTCCAGCGCCGGCCAATCACGCCGGCTCCACCAGGTGCGGATGGATGATCGACCGGACGCGACTACGCTCCTCGTCCTTGCAGGGTTCGCCGATCATCTGCGTGAGCCTACGCCGACCACGCGATCGAAGGGCCGGTCGGGTAAAGCCATCGTGATACCGGCTGTGTCGGCATGAGTGATGGCCCCCGATCGAGCCTCTTGACCGCCGCCAGCGCTAATCGTGCTGAAGCGAGCATTCATCGCCGCCGTTGTTGGACGTCAGCCAGCGTCATTGACCGGATTGTCGCCCTACGGTGGGATGGTGGGCGCCTCGACGTCTCCAAGCCGCGTTGCTGCCGTTGAATCGCGAGCCGAGGCGCCAAACTGCGATGCTGGTGTGACCGTCATGTAAACGAACGACTGGAGTTGGTGCCTTGGCAGACTTTGCAATCGCGGTCGAGCCGACCGAGCCGATCCCCGAGACGTCTGATGCCGAGCGCGCCGTGGCCGATGTGCAGGCGATCGGCGCGCCGGCTGCGGACGCTGAGCGCGTCCGCGATTCGGTTCCCCTGTGGTTTCACACGTTCGCGCTTGCGCCGGGGATCTACACGCCAGGGATCGCCCGCGACCACGGCTATCGCCTTGCGGTGCTCGGCGCGGATCGCTTTGCGGGCCGCAGGGTGCTCGACATCGGCGCGTTCGACGGCTTCTACAGCTTCCTCGCCGAGGTCCGCGGCGCGCGGCGCGTTGTCGCGGTCGACAACGAGCAATACGTCGCCTGGGTGCGTGCTCGCTTCGACGTGACGCTCAAGGGCGGCGTCGGCTTCCAGGCGATCGCCGGGCTGGTCGCATCGCGGGTCGAGTACCGCCGCATGGACGCGCTTGACGTGCACCAGCTCGGCGAGCGCTTCGACGTCGCCTTGTGCTTCGGGATCTTGCACCGGGTGACTGACCCGATCGCGTTGCTGCAGGCGCTCGCTGACGTGCTCGCGCCCGGCGGCGAGATCGTGCTTGAGACGTACGGCTCGCGCTTGGCGGCCGACACGCCCGCGATCGAGGTTCACGAGCCTGGTGATGTGTACGCGCGCGATGACTTCGTCTATTGGGGCTTCTCGCCGGAGAGCCTGCGGCGACTAGGGCGCATCGTTGGCCTCGATGAGGTCGAGGTCGTCGATGAGCTGGAGATCGATGGTCACCCGCGGATCCTCGCGGTCCTACGAGCGGCCGGGTGACGCGCGCCCCGCGATCCCGCCTCGCGGCCGCGTCGCTTAGGCCGCCAACGACATCGCGGCAAGCTCGTGGTATAGCGCCGCCGGTCGATCAGTGGTGATCGCGTCGACCCCGAAGGCAGCCGCTCGCACGCCCAGCGCCGCGTCGTTGACCGTCCCGGTCGTGACGCTGAGGCCGCCAGACTGTAGGCGATCGACCAGCGCGGGGTGCAGGAGGAAATGCTCGACGCAGACGCCGTGGACCCCCGCAACCGCCGCCCATCGAGCGAGCGCCGCAGGCGCATAGTCGGCCCAAGCCACCAGCCGCGCCGGCATTCCGTGGCGCGCGGCCTCCTCGCACGCGATCGTATGAAAAGAGAGAATCTCCACGCGGCCGCGGTCCGGCCGTGTGCCCGCCGCCCGGCACACCGCGGCGGCGGTAGCGCGTGCCAGCTCAGGATCGCCGTGAGCCTTTACCTCGACCTGCACCGGAAGATCGCAGGGCGCGTCGTCCAGCAGCTCGTCGAGGAGCATCGGTGTCTCGCTTGTCGGGGCGCCGTCGCGGTCGCGCAGGCAGGCGTGGCGTAGATCGCTCCACACCGTCTGGTGCGCCCAGCCGCGATGCGTGGTACAGCTACTCAACCACGGGTCGTGAAGCAGGACCAGCCGCCCGTCGGCGGTCAGACACGCATCGGTCTCGAGCCCATCGACCCGACCAGCGAGCGTCGCCCGAAGGGCTGCCCGTGACGAGTCGGGGCCCGGCTCGCGACCGAGACGGTGCGCATATAACAAGGGTAGGGTCGCCACAACCCTCAGCGTGGCTCACTGCTCCCCCTCACTTGTCGCATAGCTGTTACCGACCCGTTGCCTTGTCGTGAACACCAGGGCTGGTCCGCTCGAACCAGGGATCCTTACCCTTACGACGTGTGATCATGGTTTGAACCAACGGATGCAGGGCCCCCGCCCCCGTGAGCCGCCGGGTCAGACGAAGCTGCTCCAGAGGGTGGAGAGGGGTGCGGCGAGGTCCGGCTCGTGGCGCAGCTCGATCCGTGTCACCCACTTGACCCACTCGAAGCCGCGTGCACCTGGTACGACGAGCCGGACGGGGGCGCCATGGTCGTGGCTGAGCGGTTCGCCTGTGACGTGCGTGGCGAGAAGCAGCCCGCGCGCGTCGTCGATCGCGAAGCTCCAGCGGTAGCCGGTGACCGAGGCGACACTCACGTGGCGTGCGCGCGGGTCGGCGCCGCTGAGGTCGAGGAGCCGACCCAGGGGAACGCCGCGCCAGCGCTGGGTCGAGTAGAAGCCTCCCGTGCAGTCGAGCGTCGCGACGAGCTCATCCGCTGCGGCGAGCTCGGAGAGCGACAGCACGAGCGGGCGTGCCGCCAGGCCCTCGACGCGCAGGCGGTAGGCCGCCGGGTCGATCGGAGCGGGATCGTCGGCCACCCACGAGGTGCTCGGGAAGGCGTTGCCGGCGAACGACGCTGCCTCGTATGAGCCAGTGAAGCGGCGGCGGGCGCCCTTGAGGCTGAGCAGCGCCTCGAATGGTCGCTGGGCGCGCCACGCGAGGAGGGCAACGGCTGTGAAGCCGGTCGCGGTGAGGAACTGGCGGCGTCCGGCGAGGTCACGCCGCCGCAGGCGTTTCGCGCGAACCGCCATGTGGGTGGCGACCGTGATCGCCAGCATGGCGCCGAGCGCGTCGTGCCAGCTGAGCAGGCTGTAGCCGGCCGGCGCGACGGTGACGCCATCCGACCACAGGATTCCGGCGGCGAAGCAGGCGGTGAACGTCACCACTGCGCCAATCCCGGCGGCGCGTCGACCGACGTTGCGCGCGCCACGGGCAACGCGCGGCCAGACACGGCGGAGCTTGACGACGACGAGGAACAGGACCCCGATCCCGCATGCGTCGTGGACGGCGAAGATCCAGGCGGCACCGAGTGAACCAGCAAACAACGTGAGTACACCGGTCACGAGCAGAGCCGCGATCAGCGCCGCGAGACCCCAGTCGGTGACGCGCGCGGTCACTCCGACAGTCTAGGTCGCGAGATGCGGCCGGTGAGGCCGCATGCCGGCGGTCGGACCGGTCATCGTCCGCGACCGGACGTGGGAAGGCCCCAGGACCCGCAGCGTCGCCGACGTCTGCTCAACCTCCTTATCTCCGTACAACAGGTTCGGCTTGGTCGCAGCGCTGTTTCTGGCCGTCGCGCGCTCCCCGATCGGCCCTGCGGTCCGCGCATTCCGCCACTTCCTAACGATCACCGAAAGCGGCGCTCTCGGGGCCGCCGCACCCGGTTGTTGCTCGCGGGCGGCGCGCCATGTGAGACGCGGTGGCGACTCTCACACGTTTCGCTTACGCCGATCCGCGATCCTTACCGCCCGTGCGGACATTGGCGGACTGGAAATGAAGCTGCGCGCGGTCTTGACGCTCCCCAGGACGAAGCGCGGAGCGCTGTTTGCGGTCGCTGGGGGCGTGGTCGTCGTCGCGGTGGCTGGGTTCGTGTTCATCTATTTCGTGCTGTTCCCGACCTCGTCTCCTAAGCCGTTCTCGCTGACCTCGCCCTCAGCTGCAGCTCCGGTCTCCTCGAGCACGCGATTCGCTGGTCGCTGGACGATCGCCAGCGGCTCGGTGGCTGGCTACCGCGTGCGCGAAAAGCTGGGGTTCCTTCCGGCCGAAGATGACGCGGTGGGAAGGACGTCGGCGATCACCGGCACGGCGACGTTTGCCCAGGTCAGTCACGTGGTGACAGTCAGGGCGGCGTCGTTCACCGTCGAGGTGATCGATCTCAAGAGCGATGAGGCGATGCGCGATCAGCACATCCGTACGATCGGCTTGCAGAGCGCCACATACCCGACCGCGACGTTCGTGCTTTCCACACCGCTGACGCTCCCGGCGGCCGCCGTCGCGGACGGGGTGGTTCACACGTCGGTCACCGGCGTATTCGACATCCATGGCACGTCCCGGCGCGAGACGGTGCCGCTGGAGATGCGCTTGTCGAACTCGGAGATCGAGGCCGTTGGCTCGCTCACCTTTCCGTGGAGCGAGTTCGACATGACGGCGCCAAGCGTCGGCGGCTTCGTGTCGGTCACCAACCGGGCGACGACGGAGTTCGATCTTCGCCTCAAGCGCGCGTAACGCGGGCCTACGCGTGGATCCTGTCGAGGTCGCGCTGGGCCGGCCCGTTGACTACCTTGCCCTCGGCGTCGAAGCGCGAGCCGTGGCAGGGGCAATCCCACGTCTCGAGCGTGGGGTTCCACTGCACCGAGCAGCCGAGGTGCGTGCACTTCTTCGAGAGCACGGTGAGCTGGCCGGAGGGGTCTCGGTAGCCGGCGACCCTTTGGCCCTTCTCCTCGACGATCGCGCCCTCACCCGGCGTCAGGTCAGCTAGCGAGCGCCCGACAGTGTGAACGATCAGAACATCGCAGTCGGCATTGTGCGAGACCGTGTTCGGCACCGAGCCGAGCACGCGCCGCGCGCCGGCGATCCCCTTATTGCCCACGACGACCAGATCGGTTCCCAGCTGATCGGCCAACCGGGCTATCGTCTTTCCCGGTTCGCCATCTGCGATCTGCTGCGCGAGATCAGGCTCTCCCAGGCGCTCCGCCGTGTCCTTGAGCACGATCCTGCCCATGAGTTCGTCCCCGACGTGGGCGAGCGTGATGCTCGCGCCCAGCGCCCTGCCGAGCGCAGCGCCAAGGTGAGCGGCGTGGGACGCCGTCGGCGAGCCGTCGGTCGCGATCAGGACCGAGCGGTACCGAACGGGTCGGGGCTCGGCGGCGTTCGCTTCACGCGCGTCGTTTCCGGTCCGGACGATCAGGACGCTGCACGGTGCCGAATGCGAGATCCGGTCCGGAACCCCGCCCAGCCGCAGCCGTCTTGCCTCTCCCATCCCGATGTCGCCGATCACGATCAGCTCGGCATTGACATGGTCGGCGAACTTGACCAGTGCTGCCGCCGGTTCTCCCTCCACCACCTCGCTCCACGAATCGACGCCGGCCACATCTACGCGGCTGCGAGCGTCTTTGACCGCCTCCTCGGCCGTCAGCTTCGCGTCCGCGTTCCCGTCGAATGCCGAGACGACGAGAACCTGGCCCCCGGTAGCCCGCGCGAGCATCGTGGCGACGTCCTCGGCGATCCGCGCGGTTGGGGAGCCGTCGGTGCCGACGAGGATGGTTTGAAACACGAGCAGGTCGTCCATGCGAACGGAACTCAGAACGGCTGCAGGATCATCAGGTAGGCGATGAACAGGAGTCCCACGGTCCCCACCCACAGAGTCAGCATCGGCACGGGCGACTGGACCAGCTGCTCGATCTCCCTCGGACCGACCGCCGTCCCTCCGCCCTGCTCAATCGCCATCGCCCGCCGCAGCCGGCGGTAGTACTGCCTCGGCACGGCCCACATGAAGACCATCTCGGCGAGAAACACGCCGAGGGCCACGCTGATCCAGGCCTGCTGGCTCCACCAGTGCCCGTCGAAACCCGCGGCGACTCCGCCCAGAAGAAGAAGAAAGGTCGAGACGTAGAACGCCATGGTTGCGGATGCCGAGAGATCGAGCAGGGTCCGAAGCCGCTCGGGCTCGCGCTCGCGGCGGACCGCGAGCGCCATCCAAGTGCTAGCCCCGTGCGCCAGCACGAAGCCAAGCACACCGACGATGTGAATGAAGACCCACCAGTTGTACAAGCCCTTTTCCCCGAGTTGCTCGCGTCTGCGGCGGCGATCCTACACGTGGGGAGCCTCTATGTGAGTTCTTTCATGTCGCTCTGCGACCCTTGAGCACCCTCCAGATTCGAGGATCGCTCGAGCAGATCCAGCGCTGGCGCGAGCGCGCACGATCGGCACGGGTCTTCGGAGAAGGTGTTCCGGTCGAGGCGGTGGCCGAGATCCGCGCCCACGACCCGCACGTCGGGGCCAAGCTGCGCTGCGGCGGCTCTGCTTGTGGAGGAGGCCCGGCGGCCGGACCGGGACCGAACCACATCCGGCCCGAAGCGGGCGCGCGCACGTAGAATGGGTGATGCGAGATGCCCGCCTTCGGCTTCGCTCTCCTCGTGATCGGGATTCTGCTGGTCGTGGCCGAGACCCACGTACCCGGCGGGACGCTCGGCGCCATCGGCGGGCTCGCCCTGATCATCGGTGGCATCGTCGCGATCACGTCGGTGGGTGGTCCCGTCGCGCTGGCCGTGCCGGTTGGCGCCGTCCTCGGCGTGGGCGCGGGTGGATGGACGTTGATGGTAAGCCGGGAGGCTGCGCGCGGCCCGCGCCGGCGCCTTCGCACGGGTGCCGAGGCACTAAGTGGCCGCGTCGCCATAGTGCGTCGCTGGAGCGACGCCGCCGGGCAGGTCGCCCTCGACGGCACGCTGTGGCGCGCGCGCCACGAACGCCTAGATGGCGACGATGGCGCGGGCGCCGAACTTCGCGAGGGCGATCGGGTGGTCGTAGAGTACGTGAGCGGCCTTACCCTCTGCGTCCGCGCCGCCGAGGACTGGGAGCTGACGTCGTGATCACCGCGCTGATCGTGCTCCTCGTCTGCATGCTCGCGGCAGCGCTGGTCACGGTCGCCACCTCGGTCCGGGTCCTGCGCGAGTACGAGCGCGGGGTCGTCTTCCGCCTCGGCCGGGTGATGAACCAGAAGGGGCCCGGATTGATCTTCCTGCGCCCGGGCCTAGACCGGCTGGTGCGTGTCAGCCTGCGGACCGTCACGCTGCAGATCCCGGCTCAGGAGATCATCACGCGGGACAACGTCCCGGCTAGGGTGACCGCCGTCGCCTACTACCGGGTGATCGACTCCACCAAGTCGGTGATCGAGATCGAGAACGTGCTGACGGCGACCGAGCAGGTCGCCCAGACGACGCTGCGCTCCGTCCTCGGCAAGGCGGAGCTGGACTCGCTGCTGTCGGAGCGCGAGGCGCTCAACGAGCAGTTGCAACACATCATCGATGACCAGACCGAGCCCTGGGGGGTCAAGGTGATGACGGTCGAGATCAAGGACGTCGAGATTCCCGAGCGTATGCAGCACGCAATGGCCCGCCAAGCCGAGGCCGAGCGTGAGCGCCGAGCCAAGATCATCAATGCCGAGGGCGAGTTCCAGGCCTCGGCCCGCCTCAGCGACGCCGCCGACGTGATCAGTCGCAACCCGGTGACCATCCAGCTGCGCAACCTGCAGACGCTGATCGAGGTGAGCGGCAACCAGGGCTCGACGATCGTCTTCCCGCTCCCCATGGACATCCTCGGCCCGCTCGTTTCAGCCGTCCAGAACCGCCGGGGTGACTCGGCGCCCGGCACCGAGCTCGACGATGCGCTCGCCGCCGCCCGGCTGGCGCTCGAGCAGGCTCAGGCCGAGGATTCGAGCCCGGCGGCCGGCCCGCGGGCGCTGACCGAGGCGCCTCCGGCGCCGGTCACGCCCGAGCCGACGACCGAGCACGGCGATCGGACGGGAGAGGTCGTGCCCCGCCCGACTGACTGACCGCCGGGGCAGTCAGGACGACAGCTCGCGGGTGCCGCTCCGTCGCCGCCTGCTTGGCTTGGGAATACCTCGACGGCGGCGCCATGATCGCTCGGTACTCACGGGCCCTTGAGGAGTGCATCGAGCGAGGTCAGCGGGGCGGCTGAATCGGTCCGGATCTGGACGCCCACACGACAGCGACATGGCTGACCTGCCTGCTGGAGCGCGGTCCCGGCAGAAGCCGACCGGTTGATCGGGGCGCGCGCGACATCATGTGGAACACGGTCTGCCGCTCGCGTTCGCGCCAGAGCTGCCTCCCGCCGGGCAACTGTTTCCAGATCGGTTTCCACAGTTGGCCCTCGCTTCCAACAGTTAGCCGCTCCCCGGCCATATCTCCAATGTTTACGGGGACCCCGCAGAGTGGGCGATCCAGGACTCGAACCTGGGACCTCTTCCTTATCAGAGAAGCGCTCTAACCGACTGAGCTAATCGCCCGCGCGGGCGCTCATCTTAGCGGCCGGGAACGGGCGTCCCGGCGGCGGCGCGGGCGCTGTTGCGCCAGGGCTCCAAGGCGGACGTTGAATAGCTCCGCCCGCGGTTGAATAGCTTGTACGACGGTTGAATAGGCTGGCCGGACCTTGAATAGGCTCGGCCGGTGTTGACTCCCTGATCAGGCGGCGTAGTGCAGTCTCAGTCGTTGGGCCAGCTCAAGCGCCTCCTCCAGAGAGGAGAAGCTCAACTGCACGGCATAGCCGGGGCCTGCTGCCCGAACTTTCACGTCTGAGCCGAGCGCTTCGCCGAGCTCGTCGGCGATCCGCTCGATCGCCTCCTGGCGATCCGGGTGTTCGGCTGCCGCGACTCGCCGGCTGGATCTTGCCGATACACCACTTTTCTGACGGGCGCGTTGTTCAAGCACACGCACGGACCACCGTTCGGTGGCGGCCTGCCTGGCCAGCGCCCGTCGGTCCCCGTTGTCCGCCGCCAGCAGGAGGGCGCGACCATGGCCCTCGGACAGGCGGCGCTGCTCGAGGAACTCCAGGACCTCGTCTGGCAGCTCGAGCAGGCGCAGCAGATTGGAGACGGCCACCCGGCTGCGACCGACGCGAAGGCCCACATCTTCACGGGTGAGACCCAATTCCTCGACCAGGGCCGCGCAGGCGCGGGCCTCCTCGACGGGGTTGAGGTCCTCCCGGGCCATGTTCTCGATCAGGGCCAGTTCCAGCGAGGTGGCATCGTCTTCATAGCGCACGACCGCCGGGATCCGTTCGAGCTGGGCGAGCTGGGCGGCTCGCCACCTCCGCTCACCGGCGATCAGCTGGTACTGGCCAGCCGAATCCGGGCGCACCAGAACTGGTTGTAGGACCCCACGGACGCGAATCGACTCGGCGAGCGCCTGCAACTGCTCCTCGTCGAATTGGCTGCGGGGCTGCATGGGGTTGGGAGAGATGGCGTCAAGGGGAAGCTCTCGCAATTCCTCTGGCTCGTCACGCGGGGAGACGGCCAGAATCGCCGCCAAGCCGCGGCCCATGCCCTTCGGTCGCTCAGCCACGGGCAGCTACCTCCTTTGCCAACTCGAAGTACGCATCGGAACCCGCGCAGTGGGGATCGTGGTGAATCACCGGCTTACCAAAGCTCGGGGCCTCGCCAACCCGGATGTTTCGGGGGATGACGGTCTGAAACACCTGGGAGGGGAAGTGCTGGCGGATCTCTCGTTCCACATCCTGGGCCAGGCGCGTTCGGGCGTCGAACATCGTCAGAAGCATTCCCGCGATAGTGAGACGTGGATTGAGCTCACGTTGGACGAGCGCCAGAGTGTCCAACAGCCCGGCTAAGCCCTCGAGCGCGAAGTACTCCGCCTGTACCGGCACGATCACC
>Ga0182024_10002188_pt1 | contig 49070 bp, 38 predicted proteins | sample P32metaG_FD_120480 | JGI IMG/M metagenome (GOLD analysis project Ga0182024, IMG submission 120480) | Permafrost microbial communities from Stordalen Mire, Sweden - P3-2 metaG (Illumina Assembly) | ecosystem: Environmental > Terrestrial > Soil > Wetlands > Permafrost | place: Sweden: Stordalen...
CCCCTGAGTCGGCGCTCGGGTTGCGTCTCCGCAGAGCCCTACCCTCCGCTCAGGTCCGTTCAGTTTACCAGGGATGCGCTACAAAAAAACGTGGCCGTTTACACAAAACACTTGACACATCCTATGGTCACCGAATACGAGGCTTATTATCTCGACCGGCGTCAGCAACATCCGCTTCCGGCGCTTTTCATCCGGCTGAACGATGCGCGTGGCTCGATGTTCTATATCGATCCGAGCACCGCCCGCATCGTCGAAGCTTACGACTCAGCTTCGCGCTGGAACCGATGGCTTTATCACGGGCTGCATTCGCTGGACCTGCCGTGGCTTTACAAGTATCGCCCGGCATGGGACATCGCGATTCTATTGCTGCTCGCCGGCGGAGCGTCGCTGAGCGTGACGTCGCTGATCATGGCCTGGCAGCTTCTACGAAGGACGTTCATTCGTAGCGCAAGGTGATCGCTCCAGCCTTCTCGCGGCTGTATACTTCTAGTTGAAGGGAGTCTCCCATGGAAATCGACCGGCGAGCATTGATTGCTTTTCTCGGCGGTCCTGCGGCCGCGGCAGCCATGTCCCCCGAGGCCAAGGCCGACGCGCTGGAACACTACATGTCGTTTCAGCTCAACCAATCCAAGGCCGCGGAAGCCAAGAAGAAATTCCCAACCGCCGCCGAAGTCGAGGCGCAAATCGAAACCCGCGGCAATCGCCGGGGCGTCGGGAATCTGTTCCTCTCCAGCACAGGCCACGTCTCGAAGCTGCCGCCCATGCCGGAGAAACCCACTCTGGCCGACTTCTTCAACCTGCGCTTCAAAGCCACCTCCAATCACGTGTTGCAAAGCGCCAATCTCGCGATGAAAAACCACATGTCCGAGGAAATCATTCTCGCCTGCCTGCTTCACGACACCGTGCAGGAGCTGATCAAGGTGGATCACGGCTGGTGGGGCGCGCAGCTTTACGAGCCGTACGTTTCCGAGAAGGTCGCCTTCGCCATCCGCTACCATCAGGCCCTGCGCTTTTACGAAGACAAGGCCGCCGGCTACGAGTATCCGGACCTGTACCGCAGCATGTTCGGCGAAGACTACAAGCCCGAGCCCTATATCGACGCGACCTACAAGATGGTCCGCAACCATAAGTGGTACATGGAGCCGCGCCTGGTGACCGTGAACGATCTGTACGCCTTCGAACCCGGCGTGAATCCGAAGCTGGAGCAATTCACCGACATTATCGGCCGCAATTTCAAACAGCCCAAGGAAGGCTTGGGCTTCGATGGCAGTCCGGTGGCGCACATGTGGCGCTCCATCGCTATGCCCGATCATCCGCTGTAGGTGGTTGAAAAAACCGGGACAGTACACTCAATCTCCATTTCCGGCGGCCCAGCATGTTGGGTTAGGGCGAATCGCGGTCGGCGGAAATGGAGATTGAGTGTACTGTCCCGGTTTTTAATAAGAGGAGCATCATGAGCACCGCATCTCTTCCGATGACCTTGCCGGCGCGGTACTATACCGACCCGGAAATCTTTCGCAAGGAGATCGAGCGCTTTTACTTCGGCCGCTGGATCTGCGCCGGGCGCGATAGTGCCATCCCCAATCCGGGCGATTACTTCCTCTGCGAGTTGGCCGGGGAAAGCGTCATCGTTACGCGAGATCTCTCCGGCGAGGTGCATGCCTTCTACAACGTGTGCCGGCATCGCGGCTCGCGCATGTGCGATGCGCCGCAGGGTTCGCTCCCCGGCCGCCGCATCACCTGCCCGTATCATGCGTGGTCTTATGGACTCGACGGCGCGCTGCTGGGAGCGCCTCACGCGGAGCGCCCTGGTTTTTCGCGCTCCGACTATCCGCTCCATTCGGTTCGCGCCGAGGTATGGGAAGGCAACGTGTTCCTGCATTTCGGCTCGCCGAAGGAGTCCGTCGCGGAGCAGCTCGCGCCGGTCGCCCGAAAATTCGCGAACTGGCGAATGTCCGAGCTGCGAATGCTCCGGCGCATGGTCTACGACGTCAAAGCCAACTGGAAGCTGATCGTCCTCAATTACAACGAGTGCCTGCACTGCCCCTTTGTGCACCCATTACTGAACCCTTTGACCGACTACCTGGGCGCGGATAACGAAGCACCCAATCCGGCTTATATCGGCGGCGTGATGTTTTTCCGCAATGGCGCCGAGACCATGAGCTTCGAAGGCGGCCGGCGCGGTCGCGCCTACCTGCCCGGCCTGACCGAGGAACAGCGCAACTGGGCGGCGTTCTACGCCATCTATCCGAACCTGCTGCTCAGCCCGCATCCCGATTACTTGCTGACGCACACTCTCTGGCCCAAGGCCGCGGACCGCACCGAGATCGTGTGCGAGGTGCACTTCCCTCCCGAGGAAATGGCCCGGCCGGATTTCCAGGCCGAGGACGTGACCGGCTTCTGGGACACGATCAACCGCGAGGATTGGCGCGTCGCGGAGCTTTCGCAAGCCGGCATCTCGTCGCGCGCGTACACTCCGGGGCCGTATACGAAGCGCGAGGAGCTGCTGCACGCCTTCGATCGGGATGTGCTCGCGATTGACGGAGAGTAGCCGCCGGCCCGAGAATCTCCGGGTTTCCTGCCTTCCTGATATGCTGTAAGCATCGTGCGCACTTTCATTGTCCTCGTTCTTTCGCTCGTTCCGGCGTCTAACTGCGCGTTTGCGCAAAGCCCGCTCACCAAGATTCTGCTGGATGAGCTGACCCGCAACTTCACCATCCTGAAGCAAAAGGGTGACCCGCCGCCGTACTTCATGGGCTACGCGGTGACCGAAACCGAGGCCGACGCGGTGGAGGCAAGCGGGGGATCGATTGACGGACAAAACCACGGACAGGTGCGCTCGTTGGACGTCACGGTGCGGACCGGCGATCCCAGCTTCGACAACTATCGCCGGGTCGGCACGGACCAGCCGCGGTTTACCACCGGAGTCTCGCTGGCGCTGGACGACAATCCGGCGGCCATCAAGCAGACCCTGTGGTTGAGCACGGACAAAGTGTACCGGGGCGCTTCGCAGCGGCTGATCCGCCTGAAGTCCGACGACAAGCTGCGCGCCGCTCCGCAGGACGCCTCCGGCGATTTTTCAGCGGCCGAGCCGCAGGTTCATTTCAGCGCCGCGCCGAAGCTGAAATTCAACATGGCGGAGTGGGAGGCGCGGCTGCGCAAACTGTCCGCCGAGTTCACCAAGTATCCGGGCGCGATCAATGCCAACGTGTTGGTGGAGTCGCAGCGGATCTCCAAAACGCTGGTGACCACGGAGGGCACTGAGATCGAGCAGGGGCGGCTGTTCTCGCGCCTGATGATCACGGCCAACGGCAAGGCCGCCGACGGCATGGACCTGTCGACGATGGAGACCTTTGAAGCGGACGATCCCGCCAAGCTTCCCAAGGACGCGCAGATTCTGGCGGCGGTGCAGAAATCCGGCGTCATGCTCCAGGATCTGCTGAAGGCTCCGCCGGCCGACCCGTTCGTGGGCCCGGCGATTCTCTCCGGCCGCGCCGCGGGAGTGTTTTTCCACGAAATTTTCGGGCATCGCGTGGAAGGCTTCCGGCAGAAGGACGAGAACGAGGGCCAGACCTTCACCAAGAGCGTCGGAATGCCGGTGCTGCCGGATTTCCTTTCGGTGATCTTCGACCCGACCATTACCGAATTCCAGGGCACGCCACTCAACGGCTCCTACGAATACGACGACGAAGGAGTGAAGGCGCAGCGGCTGACGGTGGTGGACAAAGGGATTCTGAAGACGTTCCTGATGTCGCGCTCGCCCATTAACGGGTTCCCGCAATCGAACGGACACGGCCGGCGCGCGCCCGGCTATGAGATCGTTTCGCGGCAATCGAATTTGTTCGTCGAGTCCACCAATAAGGAGAGCGACGCGGAGCTGCGCAAGATGCTGATCGAGGAGGTCAAGCGCCAGGGCAAACCCTACGGCCTGTACTTCGATCAAGTGACGTCGGGCTACACCACCACCCAGCGGGCCGGTCTGCAAGCTTTCACGGTAGTACCGCTGACCGTGTACCGCGTGTATCCGGACGGACGGCCGGATGAGCTGATTCGCGGCGTGGACATCGTGGGGACGCCGCTGGCGAGCTTCGCCAAGATCATGGCCACCTCGGACAAGATGGATATCTTCAACGGCTACTGCGGGGCCGAATCGGGCTACGTGCCGGTGGCCGCGATCGCTCCGGCTCTGCTGGTGCGGGAAATCGAGATCCAGCGCAAGGAGCGTTCGCAGGACCGTCCGCCGTATTTGTCGCGGCCGTCGTTCAGCGCGAGCCCGCTGTTGGAGATCAAGAAATGACGCGGCGCCTGCTGCTGTTGGCCGGCGGAGCGGCCGCCGTGGCGTTGCTGCTGCTTTCACAGACGGGCATTGCTCAGGACGGCGCTCCCAGCGGAGCGCAAATTCTTGCCGCCGTTCCGGTGGACGACGATGTGATCCTGAAAGCGATGCGCGACGAGATGGAACGCTCCCGCCAGCTCCGCGTGGCGGGCGGCCAGGACGCGCCGTATTTTTTCAGCTACGATCTGACCGATTCCGAGGACTTCCACATCGTGGCGGTGCTGGGGTCGCCCGTGTCGGTGTCGAGGCGCCATATGCGCAACCCCGGAGCGGACGTGCGCGTGGGCAGTTACGAGTTCGACAACACCGGCCACATTTTCACCGGGCGGTACAACGGTTCACGCTACGACGGAAACTGGCCCATGGACGATAACTACAGCTTGCTGCGAGAGGGCTACTGGCTGTTGACGGACCGGACGTTTAAGGCCGCGGAGGAATCCATCGGGCGCAAGCGGGCGTCGCTCAAGAACACGGCGTCCACCACCGAACAGACCCCCGATTTTTCCAAAGCCGATGCGGTAGTGAGTTTGCCCAAGGTGGCGCACAAGAAATTCGACGACGCGGCTTTGACGCAACGCGTCGCCAAGTTATCGGCGGTTTTCGGAGCCTACCCCGAAGCGCTGGCCTCCAACGTGGAGCTTCAGGTCATCGACGGGATCACCGATCTGCTCAACTCCGAAGGCACCGCGATCCGCTATATGGACCGGGTGAACTGGTTGGTTGCGCGGGCGGAGGGCCAGGCTCCGGACGGGATGCTGGTGCGGGACGCTGTTTCGGTTCAATCGCTGGATCTGGACAAATTGCCCGGCGACGCGGATCTGCGCAAGCAGATTTCGGACGTGGGCGAACATGTCCGCGACCTGGTCAAAGCTCCCGTGGGCGAGTCGTTCAGCGGTCCGGTGCTGTTTGAGCCGCAGGCCGCCGCGCAACTTCTGGCGCAGATGGTCGGCGACAATCTTTTCGTGCCCCGCAAACCCATGTCCGACCCGGGCCGCAACGTGAACTTCCTGCCCAGCGAATTCGAAACCAAGATCGGCTCGCGCGTGCTGCCGGAGTGGATGGACGCGACCGACGATCCGTCGCAGACCACCTGGAACGGCAAGCCGCTGGCGGGCTACTATCAGTTCGACCTCGAGGGCGTGCCGCCCAAGCCGGTGGCCGTGATCGAGAAGGGCGTCCTCAAGAACTTCCTGATGACGCGGCAGCCGGTGAAGGGATTTCCCATTTCCAACGGTCACGCGCGGCTGCTGGGCAACTATGGAGCCAGCCGCGCGGCCATCGGCAATCTGTTCGTGAAGACCACCCAGTCCGCGCCGCTGGCGGACCTGAAGAAGAGGCTGATTCAGATGACGCAGGACCGAGGCAAGCCGTATGGCTTGCTGGTGCGGAAGCTGAACTATCCGTATGACGGGACCCTCGGCGACTTGCAGGCGCTGGCGCAGGCCAGCCAGCAATCCGGCGGCTCGGCACGGCCAATCAGCCCGCCGGTTCTGATCTACCGCGTCTATCCGGATGGACGCGAGGAGTTGGTGCGCGGCTTGGTGTTCCGCGGCGTCTCCACCCGCGCGTTGCGCGATATTCTGGCGGCGTCCCAGGAGACAGCGCTGTTCGAATTTGTCAATAACAGCGCTCCGCTGGCGTTTTTGGGCGAGGGAGGATATATCGCCGCTACCTCGGTGGTCGCACCGGGATTGCTGTTCGAGGAGATGGAGCTGGAGGTGCCGCAGGAGCCGTTGCAGAAGCTCCCCATCGTGCCGCCGCCGGGCTCTTCCAGCCAGTAGCACAGCCGCGATAGCAGGACCATTCCCATGCGCTTGTTGAGCCGCACTATCTTTCGGGAGAATTTTTCGAGCGCGGCTCTGGGCATCGTGCTGTTCACCTCGGTGCTGTTCCTGCCCCTGGCCAAGGATCTCTTCGAATACCTGGTGCGCAGCTCGGGCTCGCCGCGGACAGTGGCGTATTTGTTCGCGCTGGTGCTGCCGCAAGCCTTGCCCTTCGCCATCCCTCTGGGAGTCCTGGTGGGAACGCTGCTGACGCTGAGCCGCATGTCGGCCGACGGCGAGATCACGGCCATGCGCGCGGCGGGAATTCCGGGACGGCGGGCCGCGCCGCCGATCCTCGCCGTGGGATTCCTGGCGATGCTGGTGACCGCTGCGGCGTCTCTCTGGCTGACACCCTGGTCGATTGGAGAGCGCTACCGCGTGGCCAACCAACTGGCGGCCAGCCAGCTCACCGCGGATGTCCAGCCGCGAATGTTTGCCGAGCAGTTTCCCAACACGCTCCTGTACGTACAGGACGTGAGCAATCCGGGCGGAGGCCGGGTCAGCCGCTGGACCCGCGTGTTCATCGCGGATGTTACGCCGCTGGAGGACCGCAAGCCGGGACAAGCCGATCGGGGCGATACTCCTCTGGTGACGCTGGCTCCGGAGGCATTGGCCGTGGCGGACGTGCCCAATAACCGCATCCAGCTCTCCTTGGTTGATGGGGATTCCTACGAGCTGGGCAAGGACAACACCTACAACATCGCGTCCAATATTGCCAACAGCGAGGAATTGCAGGCGCAGAGGCCGGCCGAAAGGAGCCCCTCCCGGACCACCAGCGAATTGCCCACGTTCCCGCTGTACCGTCTGGCCTACCGCGGTCATGGCGAAGATCCGGCCAAGGTGCTGGAAGCGCGCGTGGAATTGCAGCAGCGTCTGGCGTTTCCTTTGGCGTGCGTGCTGCTGACGCTGGCGGGCATCCCCTTGGGAATCACATCGAAGCGCGGCGGAAAGTCCTCCGCGGTGGTCCTGACCTTCGCCATCTTCTTCGTGTATTACATCGGCATGTTGAGCCTGAGCAAGATGGCGCGGCAGGGCTCGCTTCCGGCCGAGATCGCCGTATGGATCCCGAATCTTTTCTTCACGCTGTTGGGGCTGGCGATGATAGCGCGCCTGGAGTCGCCCGGCGACCGCGATTATTTGGGACGCCTGACCGCCTTTCTCCGTCGAGCCAGACCGCACCCGCCCCGCGGCATCGGGAGGTTGAAACAGCGCTCCTGGACCCTGCGCATTCCGGTGCTGGTGCAGATCATCGACACCTACGTTCTGGCCGGGTTTTTTTTCTATTTCGTGCTGCTGCTGGTGGCCTTCGTGCTCATGTACCAGTTCTATTTGTTCTTCACGCTGCTCAGCGACATGATCAAGAACAACATTCCGATGAGTCACATGCTGAGCTACCACTTCTTCCTGACGCCGCGGCTGGTCTATCAGCTCGCGCCCGTGGCGGTGCTGGCCGCGGTGCTGGTGGTGTTCGGGGTGATGGCCAAGAACAACGAAGTGACTGCGTTCAAGGCCTGCGGCATCAGCTTGTACCGGCTGGCTGCGCCGGTGCTGATCGGAGGACTGTTGCTGAGCGCCGGCCTGTTCGCCTTCGATTACTACTGGCTGCCCACGGCGGACCGGCGTCAGGCCCAGCTCTACAACGAGATCAAGAACAAGGCTCCGCAAACCTATCTGCGGCCCGACCACAAATGGGTTTACGGACTGCACGACCGCGTGTTTTATTACAAGTACTTCCTTCAGGCCGAAAACGCGATGACCGGAGTCAACGTCTATGAGATCGATCCGGTGCATTTCCGGCTGACCAGGCACATCTCGGCCGAGAAGGCGCGCTGGGAGCCGAACCTGAATAAGTGGGTTTTTGAGAACGGCTGGAGCCGCGATTTCAAGGGCGATAGGGTGGGCGCGTTCGACTCCTTCCCCGGCGGCGCGCGCACCTTCGACGAACTGGAGGAGAAGCCGGATTACTTCATGAAGGAACAGACGCAGCCGCTGCAAATGAATTTCTACGAGCTGAAAGCGGAAATCGCCGATTTGAAGCGGAGCGGCTTCGTCGATACCGTTGCGCTGGAGGTCCAGTTGCAGAAGAAATTTTCGACGCCTCTGTTCGCGCTGATTCTGGCGATCGTGTCGGTGCCGTTCGCGTTCAAGGGCGGCAACCGCGACGCCATGGCCGGCGTCGGCATCAGCTTCGCGATCTTCATGATCTACTGGGGCATGGACCGGTTGTTCGAGCCGATGGGCGATCTGAAGCAGTTGACTCCGGCCGTGGCGGCGTGGTCGCCGGACGTGATCTTCTCGCTGGTCGGGCTGTACTTCATGGCGCGCATGCGGACGTGATCCGCTTCTGGTACCAAGTTGCGAAAGTTCGCGTGCCGCTCCCTAACCCGGCGTAGCCGGAACCAAACAGGCTTTCTGGAACATCGGCAGGCCGCTCCATGACTGTCGCGGTTCGGTTTGGTTTTGCAAAAGTTGGACTGGTTCACCGATCTCCTCCGAAGGCCTGCAAACATTGGACGGAACGCTGGTCGCGAAAAATATTCTGCCAGAAACGGCGAGAATCCTACTACGTAGGTACTAACGGTCACGGTTCAGAAACGCTTTCTGAACCGCGCGCGTTAGCAAGCGGTTTTGGGATTCGACCTGAGGTCCGACTGCAAACACGCCTCCCCGGTAAAATAAAAGAATGCACCGCTTCCTGCTCTACAACGGCGAGATCCGCGACACGGCCGAGCGCTTCCTTTCGCCCGGCCAGACCGGTCTGGTAAACGGGTGGGGCGTGTTTTCCACGCTGCGCGTCTATGACGGCGTGCCCTTCTGCTGGGAGCGGCATTGGCCGCGCATGCGCCACGACGCCGCGCGCCTGCGCGTCCCCATGCCCCCGGACGGGGCGGCTGTTCTCGCGGACCTGCATCGCCTGATCGAAGCCAACGGAGCCTGGAACGGAGTGCTGCGGGTGATGGTCGTGCGCAATCGCGGCGGCATGTTCGAGGGCCCCGCCGTCACCAACGATTTCGACGTGATCGCCTTCAGCACCAATGTTCCGCCCTGGGGCAAGGCCATGAAGCTGGGCGTGATTCCCAACGGACGTCACGCCGCCAGCGAGTTCGCCGGCGCCAAGATTCTGTCCTGGTCGGAGAACCTGACCCGGTATGAGCGCGCGCGCGAGCAGGGCCTGGATGAAGTGGTGCTGCTTAACGAGCGCGGCGAGGTGTCCGAGTGCACCTCGGCGAACATCTTTGCGGTGCAGGGAGCGGACTTAAACCAGGCACGCGTCCTGACTCCGCCTCTGAGCTCGGGCTGCTTGCCCGGCGTCACGCGGGCGGTGCTGCTCGGGGAGATACGCCTTTCCGGACTCACGGTGGAGGAGCGGGTGCTGTTTCCTTCGGATCTGGAAGCGGCGGACGAGGTTTTTCTCGCCTCCACCACCCGCGAGCTTCTGCCGGTGGCGTCGATTGAAGGGTTGAGAATCCGCTCGGGGCAGGTCGCCCGCGACCGCTTACAGCAGGCCTTTAGCGCTTATATCGAATCTTATGTGGCGGCGCGAAGAGGTCCGGTTCCGGCGGCCTGACTTGGGGCCGTCATATAATTGTTGGGTACAGGTGGTACTAGGCTGGCGGAATGCAACTTTCTTGCCCGAAATGCGGGAGCCGTGAAGCGCGGGTGTCGCATCGGCGAACCGGAGCGGAGGTGCTCCGCAGCGTCGCCGGTATTTATCCTCTCCGTTGCCGCCGTTGCCGCCATCGCTGGGAGACCAGCGCGTGGGCGGAGGGCGCGTGGAAGTACGCACACTGCCCCCGCTGCTATCGCCAGGAGCTCACCACCTGGAGCGAGCAATATTACCATCCGCCGCGCTGGACCAGGTTTCTTCTGCGCATTGGCGCCACCCCCTACCGCTGCGCCGCCTGCCGCTGCAATTTCGCCAGCTTCCGGCGGTGCAAGGAACGCTTCAGTTGGCGTAATAAGACTCGCGTGGAAACTGCAACGCCGGCGGAGGATGGCGGAGCGGCTCCAACGCCACCGCTGGCCGGGGAGGCACCGGAGGCTCTGGAATAAGAAGGCCCCGGCGTTGCAATGATCCCGGGGGATGGAACGATTAGGGGAGGGTGCGAAATAAAAAATGGTTCCAAGTGACCCGAAATAACAGCTCGTTCCCCGCCGGCATGCACGGCCAGAACCTGGCATTCGGAAACGGCGTGACGTAGGCCCTTAGCTCCCCGCGGCTGGTTTTGCCCGCCACGGATCAGTGCGCCGGTGCGCGTCCGCAAGTCCCTTTCCGATAGAAGCCCGCTTCTCGATGCAGCCTTTCGCTCTCCGGAGGCGAGGGCCGGCCTTGCGACCAGTTCCCGCAACCGCGTCAACGCTCCCGGCCTACATCTTCGAAGCGATCCTGAAGCCTACGCCCCAACCCGTTCGGTCCCAAACTCCCGTTCCCGTCCGGCCTTTTTATTGCCTCGCGAGATACGATCCACGCCTGAAACCCGTTGCCGGGGTCAAACCTCCGGACTTCCCGCCTGTCTTCGAGCCGCCGCTCCCCTCCAGGACATTTCTATCCTTCGGGATCAAAGCGCTCAGCCCGACTCCATTCGGGAATGCTTGCCTTTACGAGTCGCCCGATCTTCCTTCGCTCCCCGCCTCGCGTAAATGTTTAACGATCGCCGCGCGACGGATCAACGTTCCGGATCCGCTACTTCCCGTCAAGCTCGCTGTTCCTCGAACCTCTTGGAACCATCTACATATTGCACCCGGCCCGCCCGCCGGTCAACATGAAAATTACGTTTCCAACAGACAATATTTGCTTTGACTGCAATGACTTAAATGATCCTCCCTGTGGACTGGATGTGTATAAAACAGGCGTGGGTGGACGTGTTTGATATCATTCCATAATGAAAATCGCGGTTCTCCCAGGGGACGGGATCGGCAAGGAAGTGACGGCGCAGGGCGTGAAGGCGCTGAAGGCGGCGCTCGACACCGTGCCATATGAGCTCACGGAGGCGCCGATCGGCGGCGCTGGCTACGAAGCCGCTGGCGATCCCCTGCCCCCCGCGACGCTGGACCTGTGCCGCGGCTGCGACGCCATTCTGCATGGCGCCGCGGGGGTTCCCGAAGATGAGAAGAGACCGCCCCAACGGCAAGCCGGCTTCGCGTTGCTGCGGCTGCGGCGGGATCTGAATCTGTTCGCGAACTTCCGTCCCGTGTTCCTGTTTCCCGAGCTTGTGGGCGCATCCACGCTCAAGCCCGAGGTGGTGGAAGGACTTGACCTGATGATCCTGCGCGAGCTCAACGGCGACATCTACTACGGTGAACCTCGCGGGATCGAGACCACCGGCTCGGGCGCCGATGCAGCGGCGGAAAGACGCGCCTTCAACACCATGTGCTATACGGAATCCGAAGTGGAGCGGATCGGCCACGCGGCGTTTCAGGCGGCGCGCAAACGGCGTAAGCAGGTTTGCTCGGTGGATAAATCGAATGTGCTCGAGACCAGCGCGCTGTGGCGCGAGGTGATGATCCGGGTGGGACGCGAATATCCCGACGTCGAGCTCACCCATCTTCTGGTGGACGCGGCCGCAATGCTGCTGGTCCGCAATCCGCGGCAGTTCGACGTCATGGTCATGGGCAACCTCTTCGGCGACATTCTTTCGGATGAGGCCGCCATGCTGACGGGCTCGATCGGGATGCTGCCATCGTCATCGGTCGGGCAGGGCAAGAAGGGCTTGTATGAGCCGGTGCACGGCTCGGCGCCGGACATCTCGGGCAAGGACGTGGCCAATCCGCTGGCGTCGATTCTATCGGCGGCCATGCTGCTGCGCCACTCCTTCGATCTGGAGGAGCCGGCGTCCAGAATCGAGCGGGCGGTCCGCTTCGTGCTGCGGGAGGGCTATCGCACGCCCGATATTTTCGAGCCGGGCGCGCGGCGCGTGGGCACTCGGGAAATGGGCGAGCGGGTAGCGCAAGCGATTCGCAATCACATACACTGAACCGATGTCCGCTAGCACAACTTGTGGCGCACGCACTCGTGCGTCGCACTCGTGCGTGCCGCGCCGGCACTCCTGCCGGCGCTGGGTTCCGACGCCGGCGAGGGTGTCGAGAAGACTCTCGACACGGCACGCACGAGTGCGTGCGCCACCATGCCATCTAGCGAGGGCCGGATCGCGGCGCGGCTGGACCGGCTGCCCTTCTCGCGATCCCTCTGGAAGCTGGTGTTGCTGATTTCGCTCGGCGGTGCGTTCGAGCTCTACGACATCTTCCTCAGCACCTACATCACGCCCGGCTTGGTGGCCAGCGGACTGTTCACCACAAACGCCCCCGGATTCTTCTCCATAAACTCGGTGGGCTTTTTCATCTCTTGCAATTTCGCGGGCATGTTCCTGGGCTGCGTGGGATTCGGCTACGTCGCGGATCGGCTGGGACGGCGCTCGATTTTCATCTTTTCGCTGCTGTGGTATTCGATCTGCACCGCCACCATGGCGTTTCAGACCACTGCGGCGGGCGTGGATCTGTGGCGCTTTATCGCGGGCATCGGGGTCGGTCTGGAACAAGTGACCATCGATACGTTCCTGCCGGAAATCGTTCCGCCGCAGGGCCGGGGCAAGGCCTTCGCGTTTTATCAATTTGTGGAGTTTTGTGCGGTCCCGGTGGTCGCGCTCTTCGGCTGGTTATTGGTGCGGAGGCAAGTATACGGCCTGGACGGATGGCGCGTGGTGACTCTGATCGGATCGCTGGGCGCGATTGTGGCGTGGTGGCTGCGCCGCGGAATTCCGGAGAGTCCGCGCTGGCTGGCGGTGCATGGGCGCGAGGCCGAAGCGGAGCGCGTGATGGCCAATCTGGAGGCTCGCGTGGCGCGCGATATCGGAGGACCGTTGCCGGAGCCGGGTCCCGCAGCCGAGGTGACCGCGGGCCAAGGGGCGTTTCGAGAGATTTTACAGGCGCCTTACCTCAAGCGCACCCTGGTGCTCTCCATCTTCAATCTGATGCAGACCATCGCGTTTTACGGCTTCGGCTCGTGGGTCCCGGTGCTGCTGATCGCCAAGGGCATTCTGGTCACCACCAGCCAGAAATACGCGTTCATCATCGCTATCGCCAACCCGGTGGGGCCGCTGCTGGGGATGCTGGTGGCGGATCGCATGGAGCGCAAGTGGCAGATTGTGTCGGCGGGGATCGGAATCGGCGTCTTTACGCTGCTGTTCGCGAATCAGGCCAACCCGGCGCTGGTGATTGCGTTGGGCGTGGCGGTGACGCTGGCGAACAACTGGATGTCCTTCGCCTTCCACAATTATCAGGGCGAGCTGTTCCCGACGCGCATTCGCGCCCGCGCCGTGGGATTCGTGTATAGCTGGAGCCGGGTGAGCGCGGCCTGCGCCAGCCTGGTGATCAACGCGTTGCTGGCCAAGGGCGGAGCTCCGGCTGTGGCGGCGTTCATCGCCGCGGCCATGGTGGTGATGACGCTCACCATCGGTGGATTCGGACCCAAGACCAGGCGTCTGGCGCTGGAAGAAATCTCGCGATGAGGCGCGGCATGATGTTAACCATCCGGCGGTTCGAACGTCAGGATACAATGAGACTTCAATGAGCCAAATGGGTCCCCGGGGAATGCCGTTCGAGCACGTACTCTCCTGGTGATCGCGGGAGTGTTGGCGTGCGCGGCCGCCGGTGGTAGCCCGGTTTCCGAATAGGGCTTCAGCAGCTCCTTCGGGACCGTCAATTTGTGGGCATGGTCCAGACCACAATTCCGGTCCCCCGCACGCGCGCTCCGGACGGCCGCTCCAAATCAAGCAGAAGGTTCAAGAACGTCGATGAGGAGGGAACTTGAATCTGCACCTGGGCAACACTGGCGATCGAACCGGGGAGGGTATCCGTCGAAAGAATTGTCGTGGTAGCCGAGGGGTAAATGGAGGCGAGAACCGCCGCGCCGGGAGTGAGAGCGGTGAGCGAGGAACTGACCACTCCCGTTGTCTGCGCCGGATTGGTCACGCCCAGACCATTCAGAAAGACTGTAACCGCCGATCCCGGCGCGGCCGGGTTCGCGCAACTGTTGAGCGTCCCGTCGGCATTGAACGCCAATGGCTGCAAAGTTGCAACGTCTTGGCCGCTGCACGCGGCGGCGTCAAAGATAGGTTGGCTATAGACGCTCGAAGATAGGAAGACGCTCGGCTGGCGCGCAGCCACCGCGAGAATATACGACTCAGATACCGGCGCCGAGACGAACTGGCTTGTCACCAGCATCGTCACCTGCGTCTGCCCGGCGATCTCGTATGGCACTTGCAGGTTGAGCTGAGTCGGGGACGTGTAGAGAATTGGTGCGGCGATCCCGTTGAACGTGACGGTGACCCCATTGAAAGAGGTGGGGAATCCGTTAGAGGGATAGTTGGGAGTTCCGGGCGCGAGACTGGTCCCGTGGAGCGCCAGCAACAGTCCCGGCGCGACGCTGACGACCTTCGCGTTGTCGGCGGCGTCGGTAATCTCGGTGACGCGGCCAAGCGGGGAGAGGCTGACGCTGAATAAGGTCGCAGTCACGGTTGGCTCGGGCGCTGTTAGGTTCGTGACGGTTGACGTGTCAACAATCGCCGTGCCATCGGCGCGGATAGCGATCTGGCAGGAGCCGAGGCAGCTGCCCGGTAATAACTGGGTAGGCGAGAGCATCGAGCCGTCCGGACTAAGACGCGCAACAAATCCCCCCACGTTGAAACCGAACGTCGGCCGCGAGGCGACTGGAGTTAACTCAAGTCCGGGGAGGTCGGCCGAAGCCGGCGGACCCGCGACCAGAATATTTCCGCTCGAATCGACTGCCAGGCCGGAGATGGAGTCGCCCCCGGCAGAGCCACCGAAAAACGTCGACCACACCAGGCCGGTGCCGGATGTGTTCAACTTGGTGACATATCCTGCGGCGGGGGGTGCGAAGAAGCCACCAAACTGGCCAGCCGGTGCCGGCTCAGGATTCGCAAAATACTCCGGCTGGTATGATCCGGGCGTGGTCGGATAGTCAGGCGAGTTTGTGCTGCCGGCCAGAATCACCGTGCCGTCCGAATCCACCGCGATCCCGGCCGGGGTTGCGCCCCAGGTTCCGGCGAGGTAAGTTGCGTAGATCAATTGAGTGCCCGTCGGGTCAATTTTTGCGATGTGCTGATAAGCGCAGGCCTCCAGGAAAAATGGGTCCGTCGAGCATTCAGCCTGGGCGGCGCTTGTTTGAAAGGCTCCTGGCGTTGTCGGCGCGAGCGCAGCCGGAATTGATCCAACCAGGTTGGGGCCGAAGGCTCCGACCGCAAATATGTTGCCTTGCTGGTCTATCGCGATCAGAACACCGCCAAATCCGCTGACCGCGACGAGGGCAGTACTTCCCGCCGCATCGATCTCGATGACATACCCCGTCCCGTACGCACCGGGGATGATCGGCACCCCTATGATAGCTCCCGGTGTGGTTGGAAACACCCCCTCAGAATACGCGCCGGTGATGAACGCGCGCCCGGAGGAGTCGACTGCGATCGCGTTGCCAGTAGTGTTCGCCGATCCTCCTATGAAGGTGGAATAAACCACCGCACCAGTTGGGCCCAGCTTGAATGCGAACGCCCCGCCGTAGAGTGAGCTAGCCTGCAACGATCCCGGAGTTGTTGGGAAATCGGCCGAGTAGGTTGTGCCCGTGACGTACACCGAATCGTCGGGCCCCAATGCCAGAGCGGCGGCGGCGTCCGCGCCATCTCCACCCAGCACGGTGAAATAGAGAACACTCGAACCATCGGGCGAGAGCTTCGCCGCAAACGCGTCGGACGTGTCCGAAGCGGACTTCGGGCTCGGCGGCGGGAGCGATCCAGCCGCGTAGATGTTGCCCGCCGCATCCACTTGGAGAGCCCTGGTGACCGCTCCGCTGGGCAAGGCAGGAAACTGCACCACCGTTCCCCCGAACGAAGAAACCGCGGCGATTACCGAGCCAAGCAGGGGACCGCGCATGCGCGAGAAAAGAGGTCTGCACATCCAACGCTTAGACGCGGCGAATCGAGTTCTCGTTTCGCTCGGAATCACCCGGTCAGCTCGTGTGGCCGCCGGTTCGCGCAGCGTCCTTCCTCCGGATGGTAGCCGCGCCCGCGCGGTGGGATTCGTGTATAGCTGGAGCCGGGTGAGCGCGGTCTGCGCCAGCCTGGTGATCAACGCGCTGCTGGTCAGGGGCGGAGCTCCGGCTGTGGCGGCGTTCATCGCCGCGGCCATGGTGGTGATGACGCTCACCATCGGTGGATTCGGGCCCAAGACCAGGCGTCTGGCGCTGGAAGAAATCTCGCGATGAGGCGCGGCATGATGTTAACCATCCGGCGGTTCGAACGTCAGGATACAATGAGACTTCAATGACGCGGCAAATGGGCGCTCGCACCCGCATCGTTTGGTTGGTTGCCGGAGTGCTCGTGTGCGCGGCCGCGATGCTGGCGCAAAGAGGACGCGGCGGCTTCGGCGGCGGGGGGTTTGGCGGCGATTTCGGGCGTGGCGAGAGCTTCGTCGCGGACTTCCCCAAGGAAGGCGACTTCCATTTCATCCGCACCGAATACGTCGACCTGCCTGGATATGGCCGCGGCTTCAATCGGGCGGTGTCGCGGAGCGGGCGGGCTAGCGGCTGGTGGGCCCAGGATTGGCCGGATGCCGACAATCACTTTTCCTTCGGTCTCCAGCGCCTGACCCGGCTTCAGGTGGGAGAACCGCGGCACCTGGACCTGACCGACGAACGTCTGTTCGACTACCCGTGGATCTACGCCACTCAAGTCGGCTACTGGGATCTCAGCAACGCCGAAGTCCTGAAGCTGCGCGAATACCTGAATCGCGGCGGGTTCCTGATGGTGGACGACTTCTGGGGACCCGGCAACGCGGAGTGGGATGTCTTCCAGGAAACCATGGAGCGCGTGCTGCCGGGCCATCCCATCACCACCATCCGGCTGACCGATTCCGTGATGCACGTTCTTTACGACATCGAGCAGAAGGACCTGACCTACATCCCCGGCACGCGCCACCTTTACAGGGGACAGCCTGCCGGCACGTCGCCGCAGTGGGACGCCATCAATGACGACAAAGACCGCATGGTGGTCGCGGTCAACTACAACACCGACATCGGCGACGCCTGGGAATACGCCGACGCGCCCGAGTATCCCGCGGACATGACTACGCTCGCTTACCGCTACGGGATCAACTACATCATGTACTCGATCACGCACTAGAGCGGAAGGAGGCACGCATGCCGAGACGTTCAGTTTTTCCGGCGGTCTTCGCCGCATTGTTAGCGCATGCGGCCACAGCACCGGAGTTCGACGTGGCCTCGGTACGTCCCGCGTCGCACGATGGACTCATCGTGAACCACACGCCCAGTCTCAACGTCGAGCCGGGACGGAATCTCAACTTTGCAAATATATCCTTGCGAGACCTCATCGTGCTGGCATACGGGCTGGGTATTCGGCAGATATCGGGACCGGACTTCCTGACCGAAACTCGCTTCGACATTATTGCCAAAGTGCCGGCGGATGCATCCAAGGAACAGATCCCGCTGATGTTGCAGACGCTTTTGGCGCAGCGCTTCAAGCTGGCGCTGCACCACGATCGGAAGGTCATGCAGATCTATGCGCTGGAGGTCGCGAAGGGCGGGGTGAAAATGAAGGAGTCGGCGGCCGGCGACACGGGCGAGGCTGGCTGCAACCGATCCTTCGCGGAGACTCCGGGGGCTACGCTTGCCGCGGTTTGCCACAGGATGACTTCAGCGGATGTGGCGCAGCAGTTGCAAGCCCTGGCCCCGGGTTACTTCAACGACGGGCCGATCATCGACATGACCGGCTTGAAGGGCACGTACGATTTCAAGTTGGAGTGGATCACGCGCGGCGAGGCGAACGCCGGAGGCGATGGTCCGACAATTTTCGACGCCGTGCAGAAGCAACTCGGACTCAAGCTCGATGGACGAAAGCAATCGGTGGACATCCTGGCGATTGACCATTGCGAAAAGGAACCCACGGAAAACTAGCCGCGGCCGTGTGGGGCAGGTCTCCGACCTGCCGGTTCTTAAGGCTGGATCGGGATCACCAGTGGTCCCGAGTTAATCGTCGCGGGCGACGAAACACCGTTCACCGAGATCGTGATGGGGTACGATCCGGCGGGCATGTTCGCGAACTGCTGCGGCACCGCGAAATTCACCTGAAATTCGCCGACGGCGACCAGACCCGCGAAATCGGCGGGAACCGTGATCGTCCCGATGGTCACCGTGACACCGCTGACCCCGGTTTGACTGACGAGTACGCCAGCGGGCGTGATCGTCAATCCGGTTGCAAAGAGCTGCACCTCGTCGCCCGGCTTGGCGTTGCGAAACGCGGAGCTTATCGAAGGATCTCCGATATATTTACCGTCCGCGAACACGCCGCCGGCGTAGTTGATTCCATTCACGATCACCGGGAAAATTCCTGGAGAACTAGTCGAGCTCGCGCCGCTCGCGGTGTTGCTGGCGGCGCCATTGACGGAAACCTGCACCGATGCCGTTCCCGAGACTCCCGTGGGCACCTGAAAGTTGACCTGGGCGGGATCGACGTAATACAGCGCCGCGGGAAGGCCGTTCACCGTCACCGAGGTGCCCTTCAAATTCGTCGGGAGATTACTTCCGAGCCCCACAAAATCCGAAGACTGCCAGATGTAGTTTTTCACGGTAGCGAGGTTCGATCCCTTCACCTGCGCCCAGGAACCCGGCACCAAGCCGCCCGCGGCATACGTCGCGCCGTTGGCCACCGATCCGGCGGTCAGCGTGGGCGCGGTCGAGGCGGTGAGATTGAGAAGAACATCGGCGTTGCCGATGGGGAGCCCGGCCAGCACCTGGTTGAGGATCGAAGTCAAATCGGCGGTGCTGAGCGAGAGACTGCCCAGGGGGGCAGCGGGGACCGAGGAGACGGCGATGTCGGGGCGCCCGTCGCCGTTGAAGTCGGCCACGGCTAGATCGGTTGGGACAGTGGAGGACGGAAACGACAGCGCGATAGGATTCCCGAACGTCCCGTCGCCATTGCCGGGCCGAATTTCAATCGCTCCGGTGGGCGTAGCTCCGCCGAGAAGATCCCCCTGGATCAAGGTTTCAACGAGATCGAGCTTGCCCGTGCCGAGGACGTTGGCCAGCGCCGCGCCGGACATGTAGGCGCCTTCGATGCCGTTGAAACTCATCTTGAAGCCGCCCTTGCCGTCGCCGAGAAACACCGTGACATAGGACTCCGCCAGTCCCGATCCGTTCAGCAGGTCCGAGATGTTGGTGAAGAGAGAGCCACCCGCGAACACGAGGTCCAGCTTGCCGTCGCCATTGAGGTCCGCGGGCAGGACCAGGGATCCGATGGTCCCCGGCGCACCGAGTATCGTGGGAGGCTGGAAGGTCCCGTCGCCATTGCCCGCCGCGAACTGGAGGTTGGGACTGCCGGACCCTGTGAGCGTAGATGCGACCGTTACCAGATCGACCTTGCCGTCGCCGTTAAAATCGCCCACCGCGAGCGAGAGCGGAATAGACCCGGTGAAAGGGAGCGAAGAGGGCGATTGAAAGGAGCCGTTCCCTTTGCCCAGCAGCAGATACCAGCCTCCGGAGGACGTGAGCAAGTCGAGCCCGTAGGTGGGAACGGCGATGTCGAGATTTCCGTCGCCATTGAAGTCGGCGATGGCCGGGTGGACATCGCCGAGCATCAGGTTGCCGACAAAGGCGGGGGCCGGCAGGGATGTGGAAAGTGGCCGGCCGAAGGTTCCAGCTCCTGTATTCGGCAGCACGACAACCCCGCCCAGCGCGCAAACGGTGAGCAGATCGGGCGAGGAAGCGCCGGTAAAATTTCCGGTGGTCAGGTAGGCAGCGTCGCAGCCCGCGGGCAGAGTGACGGACACGGCGGAGGTGAACTTACCGCCGCCCGTCCCAAGGAAAATCGAAACGGTCGCGATCCCGGTATTGGCGACGGCGATATCCTGCAATCCATCGCCATTGAAGTCGGCGGATGCGATCGCCAATGGCGCGTTCCGCGCGGGAAGGGATAGCAGCGGGCCGAATGCGGGGCTCTGGGCAAAAGCGCCGGCGGCAAGCGGCAGGCAGAGGAGCAGGCGGGTCGTGTTTGGAACCATGACGTTGTACGCAGTATAGACTACCCGCACCGCACAGGTGTCCGCCTATCCCCCGCCCTTCGATTAAGCGCGGACGCGGTAAAGCATCTCTCCCGCGTGCGGCACGACGAACCACCCGGTCTTCTCCCAACCAGCTTTGGCCCACTCGGCCGGATCGACCGTGGCAGGATCGCGGTAGCCCAGATTCAGGCGGCGGCAGCGCTCCTCGCCGATGCCGGTGGCGAGCGTAACTTGAATGCGCGGAGTCTCGACGCCGCTCTGGGCATCGTAGACGCCCTTGCCCTTGAGGTGCGTGGAATGCGCCAGAATGCCTCCGGGATAGTCGCGGAAGCGGTCCCATTGCGCCAGGAAATAGTCGCGGCAATGGTATCCGATCGCCTCGATCAGGGGCCCGTGCACGTAGCTGACTTCGCGGATGTGCGGCGCGTAGACCACCACTTCGCCTCCATCGGCCACCAGTGGTTCGGTCTTATACATACCCTTCGCGCCGGTCCACAGATCGTCGTACATGGGGGGAACAACCGAGAGAACGCGATCCACCGGCCGGTCCATCCACACGATGTGGCGGCGCGAGGAGAGCGCGGCAGCCGCGGCCCAGGTCTCGATGGTCGGCCCGCAAAAAAGCCCGGCGACGCCAACGCCCGCGATACCCTGGTCGGTCACCACCGGAGCGATCAGCGAGTGCGGCGTGGGAACCAACTCCGCCGCGCGATGGATCACCGCCCGCACGCGAGTGTCCAGCGTGCCGATGATTTCGTAGCTGGTCAGCAGGGCTCCCAGCCAGTGCGTCAGGTTGATTAGCTCCGCGCCGCCGATGCCGGGGAAGAAATACTTGGCTCCTCCCGAGAACCCCACCACTTCATGCGGAAACACCGGACCGCAGATCAGGATGTGGTCGTAGTCCAGAATCAGGCGGTTGAGGTTTACCGGTACGGCTTGGCGGAGCAGGCCTCCGGTGAGCGACTCGATCTCATCCGCTGAAATTTCCCCGAGGTTCGCAAATGCCGAGGGCGAGTCCCAGCGATGATTGAAGACTTGACGCCGCCCGCACAACCCATCCACAACGCCGCGTCCGACCAGCCGCGAGAGCTGAGCGTCGCTCATGGGCGGATGAGTGCCCAGAGCCACCAGAAAATCGAGAGAGCGGACGCGGGGCCCGAGCTCGCGCTCCAGGATGCCAAACAGCAGCGGCATCGGCATGGTACGGGTGCCGTCCGGAATCAGCACCAAAACGCGGAGTCCATCGACGGGCAATTGAGCGAGACCGCTCGCGGAGATGGCGCGGATCTGATCTTCCGTTAAATACCCGTCGTCCAGCCCTTCCCCGACGACCGTTAGTGGCGGTGCTCCAATCGCGGCCATACTTGTGCCTCGACCGCTAGTTTTCCGTCGGAACCCGGTCCATCCGGTCGATGACGATGATCGGCATCGGCCGCTCCTGCTGCTCCAGCCTGAGTCCGAGGTTCTTCTCCATCGTTCGGAAAATCGTCGTGCCTGTATCGAACTCCTGGCCCGGCGCCGCCTGCAACCCGGCCAAGCCCCCGCTCAGCGGCGTCCAATCCAGCCTGAAGTCCCAAGCGCCCTTGAGATCGGTCGCGTCCACCACTGGCCTGCCTTCAAAAAAACGGGGCGCGAAGCTGGCGAGCTGTTCCGCCAGCCGCGCCATGGTCGTGTTGTGGCAATCCCGATGGTACACGTTGTCGTCGCCGATGCTGGGAATGCATACCGCCTCGCCCGAGCCATCGGCTGCTTTAAGCTTGTGACCGCCCTTGGCGACCACCATCGCATACACCTTCTCAACCTTTTCCTCCCGATGCACGACCAGGTGGAAGCGGTCCACCAAGAGCTTCTGAAGCATGAGCCGAATCGTATCCGGCGGGGCGCCCGCGGGTCCTTTCGCGACCACATCGAAACGGTCTGAATCGAGCCACGGCGGGCCCCCCTTGAGATAATCGTTCGAAAGGACTTGAACTGCGCCACGCTGGGCGCGAGTCCGATCGCGAGGGAGGTGAGTTCCGGGAGCATGCGAGTCTCTTTCCAGCCGATCCCGATCAGGGATTTCATCGTGAAGTTGCGCAAGCTCACCTGCCCGCCCGCAAGGAAGTCCGCGGATTGAGGATCTCCCGATTTATTCACCCGGACATCCGCTGCCTCAAACTCCAGCGGAGCCGCGGATTGGGCGTAAGCCCGGCAGCAGAGCGAGACGCCAAGACATCCCAGAGCCATCGAGCGCTTGATTCGCATGAGTTGCCTCCCTTCATGCCAACGAGGCTGGGCGGCGTTATGTTCCCGCGAGCTTGTTCCTTACGAACGCGGAACGGCTTTCCCGTAGACCTCGATCTGGCCGACGTCGACCCAGCCGCCCGCGCCGTGGCCGCTGCCGGGGATGAGGTCCACGAAACCGATTTCGTCCACCTTGCTCAAATCCGGGCTCGCGACGAAATCGCCCTTGGTCTGCACCTTATTGGGGTCCAGCCGGATCCACTTGAGTTCGGAGATGTTGAACTCGCTAATACGGTAATCCGCTCTGGCTTCGTCTACATGATCGCCCACCAGCATGGTGCCGTCGGCGAGCTTGATCACCGGACGCACCTGGTGGAATCCGGACACCTTGGAAACCCAGCGGATTCGGGCGAGCCCGGTGAGATCCACGAAGTTGCTCTTGTCCTTCAGAGTGACGGCGCAAGCTCCGGGGCAGGTTCCGGTCCAGAGATGTATGGGATCGCCGTCCCTGGCGGTGCCGGTCACGAGAAGTTCCTCCGGCTTGGCGCCATAGAGCTTCATATCCAGGTTGGGATTGGCGACGTCCTCGGCGACAATTCCGTGCTCGCCGCCGGCCTCGGTCTGCTTCCACTCCTCCTTGAACACCAGCACCGGACGAGCGGCCGCGCCGCGTCCTCCGCCGGCTCCGCGTCCACCACCCGCGCCCCGGCCGCCACCGCGTCCACCGCCGGCGCCAGCGTCGCCCTGCGCGGCAGGCTGCTGCGCAAAGGCGCTACAAGCGATCCCCAGGAATACGAGAAATTTCAAGTTGTGCACAGTAGCCTCCCGTTGGCCCTTCGGTGGGCATCTGGAAGTATATCAAACGCACACAACATGCTGACGCACGGGTCAGTTTCCGAATAGGGCGATAGACGGCTGAGCGAAGTTTTGCAGCGGGATCGGCAGCACCTTCGTCGGGTTGCAGATTGAATACAGCCTGATCGAGCGAACGGTGGAACGCGAGCTGATTCCAATGGCGAAGGCGTTGAAGATCGGAGTGACCGCGTGGTCTCCACTGGCCGGGGGCGTGTTGACCGGCAAGTACCACGGGCACGGCGGAACTTCCGATTCATCAGGCGAACCGGCCCGCATGAATAACGATATGGCGAAAGACTTCATGCCGGAGCCAGAGCGAGCCTCCCGGATCATCGCCGCCGTCAAGAGTGTGTCCGATGAAACCGGCCGCAGCATGGCGCAGGTGGCGCTGGCGTGGCTTCGCTACCGCCCCGTGCCGGTCATTCCGATCGTCGGCGCGCGGAGCTTTCGCAGTTCCAAGACAATCTCGCGAGCTTCGAACTGACGCTCTCATCAGATCAATTGAAGACGCTGGACGAGGCAAGCGTGATTGAACTTGGGTTCCCATACGAAATGTATGCAAAGGCGATGCCGCGAGCAGTCTGCTACGGCGGTCTGCGCGACCAGATCCTGGCATAGGCGAATTTCGAATTTGCTAAGCCATCATGAGACGGCCGCTGGCTCGGAGTCTCAGAAGCGGACAGGAGAAACCAAATGAAAGCAATCGTCATTGGAAGCGGAACTATCGGATCCGCCGTAAGGAAAGCATTGGAGGAGAAGGGACACGAGGTCGTCTCTGTCGGCCGCAAGTCCGGCGACTACCAGGCGGACATTTCCCATCCCGAGGGTCTGAAGACGCTCTTCAGTCGGATGGGTTCCTTCGATGCCGTGGCCAACGCTGCAGGAGATGTATCCTTCGGAGCTCTCGAAGAGAGCACCGATGAGCAATGGGCGAATTCGATCAAGTTCAAGGGGATGGGCCAGATCAACCTGGTCCGGGCTGCGCTCCCCTTCATTGCCGATAGGGGATCGTTCACATTAGTGTCGGGCGTCCTGACCGATGAATACCTGCACGGCGGAACCATCGGAACGACCATCAACCATTTAGTCGAGGGCTTCGTGAAGGGGGCGGCCGTCGAACTGCCGCGTGGCCTGCGGATCAATTGCATTAGCCCGACGGTTCTGGCCGAATCGGTCGCTTACCACGCCTATTTCGCCGGCTTCATTCCTGTGCCCGCGTGGGAAGTCGGCCAAGCCTATCTGCGCGATGTCAACGCCGATCACCGGGCGCATCCTCAAGCCGCCCAAGACCAACTTCTGAAGAGATCGCCGAGGCCCGTCGAATGAGGACTCGGCGCATTTTGCATTTCGTTCGAGTGTGAAATTAAGAAAGGATCCGAAAATGACACAGAAGACTTGGTTGATTACGGGAAGCGGAAACGGATTGGGCCGGAACATCGCCGAAGCAGCACTGGGGGCAGGTGAGAACGTCGTAGCCGGAGCGCGTCGCACGGAAGAACTGGCGTCGCTGGTGGCGCAGTACGGTGAGCGGGTGAAGCCCGTTACTTTAGAAGTGCGCGATGAGTCGGCCGCAAAGGCAGCCGTGCGGTTAGCGGTGGACACCTTCGGGCGTCTGGACGTGCTGGTCAACAATGCCGGCTATGGGCAGTTTGCGCCGTTCGAGCAGATGAGCGCGGAGGACTTCCAAGCTGTGCTGGACACGTGTTTCTACGGCGTGGTTTACACGACGCGCGCCGCTATACCGGTGATGCGCAAGCAGAAGAGCGGTCACATCTTTCAGGTGTCATCGGTCGGCGGCCGCATGGCGATCGCCGGCAATACGCCGTATCACGCGGCCAAGTGGGCCGTGGGCGGTTTCAGCGACGCTCTGGCGATGGAGGTCGCGCCCTTCGGGGTCAAGGTCTGCACTCTGGAGCCAGGCGGTATTCGGACCAACTGGGCGCGGCGCGCAAGGCAGAACGCCCCGGATCTGCTGCCGGAATACGAGGCTTCGGTCGGTTCGATACTTAAGCTGCTGCGAAGTCTCGAAGGAGGGTCGGAAGGCGATCCGCGCAAGATCGCGGATGTGATTGTGCAACTGGCGAACAGCGATGAGGTGCCGGTCCGGTTGATCCTTGGTGTGGATGCGGAGAAGCGTGTGCAGCAGGCGGAAGCTGCGCGCGCCACCGAGGCCGAGAAGTGGCGGCATCTCACTTTGTCAACAGTATTCGAGGATGCGGAGCCCATTCCTGAGCTGCCGAATCGCTAGCAGCGAAAACTCAGGGCTTTACCGCGGGCCGATTGCTTGACACTCGTGCGATCAAATCATCGATCCTCGAGAGGAACAGCTTCAGGATTGGCGACGCGTTCGCTTTGTTGTACCCGACGACCAGATCGATCGTCGGCACATCCCCGCTCAGAGGACGGCTGATGACCGACCACGGGAGGAAATGTTGTACATATGCGGGCAACAAAGCGACGCTCCGCGTTGACGCGATCAGGGACATCGTAACGGCAAGATTATCGGCTTCAAGCGCCGGCTTGGTGTCGATTCCACATCGCTTCAGGTAGTCATCGATAACGGCCCGAAGCACAGGAGCAGCCGACACGCTGAGAAGTTTCTCGCCCGCGATTTGCTTCGGATCGATGACTTTTCGAGAGGCAAGGCGGTGATCGCTCGGCAGAATGACGACGAGCGGTTCCCTGGTGACAACCCTGTAGGTCAGATCTGCCGCCTTCATCTCGGCTCTCAGAAAAGCGACATCGAGCTTGCCTCTCATCAAATCCGCCCCAAGATCGTGAGAAGAAGACTGGCTTGAGACAGTGACATCGATCTTGGGCAACTCGTCTCGAAGAACGCGCATCACCTCAGGAAGCCAGTCGATCTCCTGTCCGGTCAAAAATCCGACAGCAAAAGTTGGCTTATTGGGTTTGGCCGCCCGACGCGCCGCTTCACTGGCTGCATCGACCTGAATCAGCGCCAGCCGCGCATGATCGAGAAAGGCCTTCCCTGCCGCCGTAAGTTCAATGCCGCGGGCGTTGCGAGTCAAAAGCTGGGTGCCCACGTCGTTTTCCAAATCGCGGATTTGACGACTGAGGGACGGTTGCGCCGTGTGGAGTAATTTTTCGGCAGCCACGGTAAGGCTTCCTGCTTCCGCAACCGCAACGAAATAACGAAGATGCCGGAGTTCCATTTGACGGCCCATACCTGTCAGGTATGGAAACAAGCATACAAAGTATTTGTGGATGGGGCAATCGCAGCGTAACTTTGGAGTGTAGAGTGATTTCTTCAAAGGACGGCAGCTAGGTTCCATGCGAGCTAGGTATACCCCGACGCGGCGCGCGTAGACCGGCAAAGGAAAGGGACGGGCACCATCGTGGTAAATCTCTCGGGCAAAACCGCTCTTGTAACCGGAGCTTCCCGCGGCATTGGCCGAGCGACCGCTATGGCACTTGCCGAGCGAGGCGCACAGGTTCTGGTTCACTATGGCCGCGGCAAAGCCGAGGCCGACGCCGTCGTAGCCGAGATTCGCGCCCACGTTGGAAGTGGGGGCGGCCGGGCTGAGGCAGTGGGCTCGGATCTTTCGGCTCCGGACGGGGCTCATAACCTGGCCAAGCATGTTCGCGATATCGTCGGCGACCGGCTGGACATTCTCGTCGCGAACGCAGGCGTGGCGAAGTCGGCGACGATCGAAGACACAACGGTTGAGGATTTCGACCGCCTCTTCGCGGTGAATGTCCGCTCGCCTTTCTTTCTCATTCAGCAGACGCTTCCGATTCTGGGAAATGGCAGTAGCATTGTCTTCATTTCGTCGCTCGGCGCCCGTGCAGTAGTCGGCGCGCTGGCGGCTTACGCGGCGACCAAGGGAGCGATCGACACCCTCGTCAAACACTTTGCCGCAGCGCTTGGTCCACGCGGAATTCGGGTCAATGCCGTGGCGCCCGGCATCGTAGACACCGACATGTCGAACTTCACGAAGACAGACGCCGGTCAGAAATACGCGTTGAACATGCAGGCTCTCCAACGTCTGGCGCGACCCGAGGACATTGGTCCTGTCGTCGCTTTCCTTGCATCCGACGATGCCCGCTGGATCACCGGCGACACGGTTCGAGTGGACGGTGGTTCAAAGCTTTGAAAGGAACGAGAATGCGTATTCGCTGCATTGGCATCAATCGAACCGACATCACGCTGCGTTCGGGCCGTTCGCCCGCGAAACCGCCACTTCCGGCGAAGATCGGCTTTGAAGCCGGGGGCGAAATCGAAGCCATCGGCGGGGGCGTCAAAAGTTTTGCAATCGGGGATCGTGTGGCTTTGGTCCCTGCTTACGCGGCCAGCCGGTATGGGCTTTACGGTGAGTCTTCGGTCGCACCGGCCCGCTCTCTGGTGAAGCTTCCCGACACCGTGAACTTCGAACAGGCTGCGGCGACATGGGCTGCCTTCGGTACGGCGTGGGTGGGACTGGTGGCAGTAGGCGGGCTTGCCGCCGGTCAAACGGTTCTGTTGCCCGCCGCTTCAAGTAGCGTCGGCCTCGCGGCATTGCAGATCGCCAACAGCCTTGGCGCCCGGCCGATCGCTCTCACTCGCACCTCGGCAAAGGTGGATGAACTCCGCGGGCTTCCCAAGAGTCGGGCGGCAGCGATTATAGCCACGGAGGAACAGGATGTCGTAAGCGAGATAAAGCGGCTCACCGACGGCAAGGGCGCCGACCTGGTATTTGATCCTGTCGGCGGTGCGACTTTCGCGAAGCTGGTTGAGGGAACCGCTTCGGGCGGGCTATTGATTCTCTACGGGGCGCTGAGCCGCGATCAGACAGCGGTGCCGCCCTTCCACATTTTCGCCCGCAATCTCACTATCCGTGGCGTCTCCCTGCCCGCCTATGCTTCCGATGATGCCCAACTCGGGGCTCTCAAACGCTTCGTGACCGAAGGCTTGGCCGACGGGCCGCTTTCCCCTGTCATCGCCCGCACTTTCCCCTTCGAAGAAATTGTCGAAGCGCACCGCTTCATGGAGGCGGGCAACCAGGTCGGAAAGATTGTGGTCACGGTCTGAGCCGCCCCAATAGAGATCAATATGCCGAAGACAACACCCGAACAAAACAAAGCGCTAGTGCTGGAGGCTTTCGACACCCTGTTTAACAAGCGCAATTACGAGGCAGCCGCCATGTTCTGGTCGGACACCTATATCCAGCACAGCGCTCACATCGAACCGGGCCGCGATGGGCTGTTCAATTTGATCCGCAGCACGCCCGGCATACTACGTTACGAGCATCAGCTCATTGTCGCCGAGGGCGACTACGTCATCGTCCACGGACGCTTTTCAGGAACCGGCCGTCAAGTATCTTGGGTCGCGGCGGATATCGTCAGGATCGAGAATGGCCGCCTTGCCGAACACTGGGACGTCTTGCAGGACGAGGCGACAAAGGGCGAATCGAAGAGCGGTCTGCCGATGTTTGGCGACCGCTTCACGGCCTGACTGACTCCTTCGTCCATCTCAAATCCAGGAGACTTAATGAAACTTACCGAGAATACGATCTTCATCACTGGCGGTGGGTCTGGCATCGGCCGCGGACTTGCAGAAGCACTGCACAAGCTCGGCAACCAAGTCATCATCTCCGGCCGCCGAAAGAGCAACCTGGATGCGACTACGCAAGCCAATCCGGGGATGCATGCTCTGGAGCTGGACATCGCAGACTCCGCGAGCATCGCAGCGGTCGCGAAGAAACTAATTGCGGACTACCCGGCCCTCAATGTGCTGATCAACAACGCGGGAGTCATGCTGATCGACGATGCCGCGGGAAAGATGGACGATCTCCTCCTGACATCGACCATCACGACGAACTTGATGGGGCCGATCCGCCTGACGTCGGCCTTGATTGAGCACCTGAAGAAGCAGGCGAACGCGGCGGTCATCTATAACACCTCCGCGCTGGCATTTGTTCCCCTGGCGTTAACCGGGGTGTACTCGTCCACGAAGGCGGCGCTGCATTCATACGTTCTTTCGCAGCGCTATAGACTCAAGGGCACTTCGGTCAGAGTTCTGGAAATCGCTCCGCCATGGGTACAAACAGATCTTCTGAATAGCAGCGAGGACCCTCGGGCCATGCCGCTGAAGGAGTTTATCGAAGAGACCATCACGGTACTCGGCACAGACGCGGACGAGATCCTGGTGGAACAGGCGAAGCCTTTCCGAAACAATCCCGGACCAAATGAGAGCGCACTCGTGACGCAGTTCAACGACATGATGATCGCCGCGAAGCCGCAGTAAAGGTCGAGGAGCGGGAAATGCGAAATACTCATCGTCGTGTTGTAACTGGGAATGTCAACGGAAAATCTGTCGTCCAAAGCGATGAACGATTGCCGGCATATGCGTTCGAGACGGTTTCCGGTTATGAGCTGTACCGGACCGGGAGGAGACCGTCGAAGGCACCGACGAGAAAACCTTCTTTAGCCGCAAACTCTATTTGTGGACCGTTTCGCCGCATAGCGGGAATTAGCAAGCGTGCATCTGGCAGAGCCTCTCACACGTCGATTTCCGCGGCTGGCGAATACCCTAAGCAGATCCTCATGGCACTAACTGAGGCAGGATTTCCGCCGCGGGGCCGCGCAGCGAATAATCCGCCTGCGCGGAGACGGGAGTTTCCGCGATGTTGATTTCGACGACCGCGGCCCCGGATCGCTTTGCCAGAGCGGCGAGACCGGCGGCAGGGTAGACGACGGCCGAGGTTCCAATCACCAGCAGCATTTGCGCGTGTTGAGCGGCGCGCTGGGCGTCGATCCAGATTTGCCCGGGGAGGCCTTCGCCGAACCAGACTACGCCGGGGCGTTCCATGCCTCCGCAGGCGCAGTGCGGCGGGAGTTCGGGGAGCGGAGTGGCTGTGGCAGAGCGTTCGCGGGCGCAGACAGTGCAGCGGAGGGTCCAAATATCGCCGTGGATCTTGAGCAGGTTGCGGCTGCCGGCGCGATCATGCAATCCGTCGACATTTTGCGTGATCAAGCTGAAGTTCTCCTTGCGCTGTTCGAGTTCGGCCAGCGCGCGGTGGCCGGCGTTGGGTTTGACACCGGCGATGATGCCCCGGCGAAAGTTGTACCATTCCCACACCAGCTTCGGATCGTTCGCGAAGGCTTCCGGTGTGGCCAGGTTTTCCGCGCGGTAGGTGCGCCAGACGCCTCCGGGACCGCGAAAGGTCGGGATGCCGCTCTCGGCGGAGATGCCCGCGCCGGTAAGCGCGGCGATGGACGAGGCTTGATGGAGCAGGTCGCGCACCCGTGCGATCGTCGGGTCCATTCCCCATTGTAGAGGGGTGGATGGGGACCTCGATACTCTGCGTGGATTGCGGACGACGCCGGTCTTGCGGGGACGCACCTCGAAGATTCCGAATCCCCGAAATTCAATACGCTCACCCCGAGTTAACGCTTCTTTGATGCCTTCGAGCACGGTTGACACAATCACGAGATTGCGATAGCATCGCTGGGACCAAGAAGACTGCGGGGGTAGTTTGTGTTTTGATCGCGACAGCACTCGCTTAGGTCGCGCAGGCGTCGAAGACGGTCCCGAAGTTTGCAGAAGGGGGAGTAAGTCATGCGTTTAGGGTTAGTTTTAGTCTGTTTATTTATTGTTAGCTTGACCGCACGGGGACAAGGCAGCAACGGAACCATCACCGGAACCGTTACCGATGCGTCAGGTGCAGTCGTAGCCAGCGCGGCTGTGGAGGTGAAGAACAACGAAACGGGAGCGATTTATCCCGCTGCGTCAACCAACACTGGAAACTACACGGTCTCCGATGTGCCGGTGGGCAGGTATGACGTGACTATCAAGGCGCCGGGTTTCAAGACCTACCTGCATACGAACCTTCAGGTGCAGGCGGCGGCCGTCATCAAGGAAGACGCAGTTCTGCAAGTGGGCGGCCTCACGGACTTGGTCACGGTCACGGCGGAGGCCTCCCTGCTGGCCACCGAATCGGGAGATTTGGCCACTAACGTCACTCTCAGCCAATTGGACAATCTCCCTATTCTCGGCATCGGCTCCGTCAACTCGGGAAGCTCCGGCATCCGTAATCCGTATAATATGATGCAGTTGATTCCGGGCGTCTATTACCAAGCCAACCTCACCATGATTGTCAACGGCCTGGGGACCTCGGGTGGGCCCACGGAGGGCTTCCGTATCGAGGGACAGGACTACACGAATCACGTCGTACCCTACAGTAACGCTTCCCAGCAAAACCAGCCCGGCGCGGACGCGATTCAGGAAGTTGCGGTGCAAACCAGTAACTACGCCGCAGAGTACGGGACGGCGGGCGCTGGGGTCATAAATGTCACCATGAAGTCGGGAACCAACCAATACCACGGCAGCATGTACGACTACTTCGTCAACGAAGATCTGAACGCCGGCGATGCCTTCAGCGTCAGTACCACGGGCATAGGAAAGTACCGGCCGCGAAACCGGCGCAACGACTTCGGCGGGACGATGGGTGGTCCGGTGACCATCCCCAAGATCTACAACGGACACAACCGGACGTTCTTCTTCTGGAACTATGAGGAATTCGTCGAGAGCAATTTATACTCCTTCCCTCTCACGCTTCCTACGCCCAATTATTTGAATGGCAATTTCTCCCAGATCTCTCCGAATGGGACTTGCAGTCTTTGCTCGCAGTATGGCATTCAGCAGACCGCGTTGGGCATTCCGACGCCCACCACGGATGCCCTGGGCCGCTCCCTTTATGCGAATACTATCTACGATCCCATGACGCGAGCGGTAAATCCCACCAACAATCTGGGTTATGCGACCCCCTTTCAGGGGAATATGATTCCCACGGCTCGGTTCGACCCTGTCGCGGCAAAGATGGAAGCCCTGTTTCCCGCGGCCCAGAACGCCAATCTCACGACGAATGCGACTGGGAGCATCCTCGGTCATCGGACCACCACCATTCCATCGATAAAGATCGATGAGGTACTCACGTCCAAGGACAAGTTGTCTTTCTACTACTCGAAGACCTCCACGGAATCCCTGATCTCTTCGCCCAACGGCGACGCGGATGGCCTGCCCGTCGAGATCGGCGAATACCGCGGTACGTTGATCTATGCGGATACCTACCGCCTGAACTATGACCGGACGATCACTCCTACGCTTCTTCTGCACCTTGGCGCGGGCTACTGGCGTGAGAACTTCAGCGACGAAGCGCCATTCCATAGTTTCAATCCCTCGGCGTTCGACCTCACCGGCTTCTTGATCGACCGTCAATTCCCCAGCGTCGTCACGGGACAGAGCACCTACGGCGGCATGCAAACCTTCGGGACGCTGGCTCAAGTCCAGTCGAGTGACCAGCAGGAAAAACCGACCTTTAACGCGAACATCACGAAGGTGCGTGGAAGCCACACCTTCAAAGCGGGCGCCGAGCTCTATTTCCAGGGAACTGTCGACACGGCTTTCGCCGGCGTTACGATGACCACCGGTACCGGTCCGACCTCGCAAGCGTTCACCCCGACCGTCAGCCTCAATGGCTTCACCACGGGTTTCGGCTATGCCAGCTTCCTGCTGGGCGACTATACCAGCACAACGCAAAGCCCCCTGGAGAATTACCGCCTCGGAAAGTATCAATTTGCGATGTTCGCGCAAGACTCCTGGAAAGTGACTCGGAAGCTCACGCTTAATTACGGCATTCGATATGATTTGCCGAGTCCAGTCAAGGAGACCTACGGTCGCTTAGGAGAACTCGATCCGACTTTAGCGGACGCCAATGCCGGCGGCCAGCCGGGAGCGGTGCGGTTCGCGAGCAACTGCGGTTGCCCTTTCTACCCGAGTTCCTATCCCTACGCGGTCGGTCCGCGCTTCGGTGTCGCCTATCAGATCAACCCCAAAACCGTGTTCCGCGGCGGCTGGGGCGTGGTCTACCAGTATGCTACGGATGGGCCCGAGGGCGGCATTGTAAGTTCGCCTGGGACGAATGCTCCGGCGGGGATTAACGCCTTCGTGAACACTCAGTCCCCCGGCTTCATTGCGCAACCTACATGGCCGAACACCAATCCGAACGTCTATCCGAATCTAGGCACCACCACCGGCGCGCCGGTCTACCCCGACAGGAACCAGACTCGGCCGCCCCGCATCAACCAATGGAGCGTAGGCTTCCAGCGGGAACTTACCAGAAATCTGGTCTTCGAAGCTTCCTATGTCGGGAATCATGCTATCTGGCTGTCCGGCGGCCCTGGCAACACTTTGAATCAGATCTCTCCGGCGCAGTACGCGCAGTATGGCCTGTATCCGTACCCCGGAACCGGCCCTGCCGGATACAACAATTATGCCGATTTTCAACTCCTGAGTCAGGCCATCAGCAGCACGAGTGTGAAGCAGAGGATGGTGGCGGCGGGTGTGCCCAACGGCGGACTGCTTCTCCCCTACACGGGCTACCCCACCTCGAACCCGCTAAAGGATGTTTTCTATCCCTTCCCGCAATTCCCAGCACTTGCGAATGCGGGGATCGCCGACGGCGAATCGCTGTACAACGCTTTGCAGGTCAAGGGAACCAAACGCCTCTCGCATGGTCTCCAGGTTGCCGGCACGTTCACCTGGTCGCGGGCTTTCGTGCTTAGCTCCAGGCAGAATTTCTTTGACCCGCAGAGTTCCGTTTGGGAGCTGCAACCGACCGATCAGCCGTTCTTGTTTAACATGAACGCCGTTTATACGACGCCCACAGCCCCGTTCCTGAACAAGGTCAAGTTTGCGAACACGTTGATCAAGGACTGGCAGATCGGCGCTTTCACGCAATACGGCAGCGGCGCCCTGCTGGCGCCGCCCACGAGTCCCACCTCGAACCTCCTCGCCAGTGAGTTTTATCGCGTGCCGGGGCAGCCTTTGTACAATGTCAGCGTAAACAGCCACAGCATCAATCCTTATTACGATCAGGTGCTGAATCCGAACGCTTGGGCGGTTGTGCCCACAAACGGTGTCGGACCGGCTGTGGGCACCTACTACAGCGATTTCCGCGGCACGCGCCGTCCGCAGGAGAGCGGCAGCATCGGCCGGAACTTCCGGATCAAGGAGAGAATGAACCTCCAATTCCGTGGCGAATTCGTGAACATATTCAACCGCACGTATTTACCGATTCCGAGTACGACCAATCCGTTGGTCGCGCTAACCAAGAATTCATTCGGATACTATACGGCGGGCTTCGGAACGATGAACGCTTACTCCGCTCCGGGCGCCTCCCTGTTCGATGGATTGCCGTCCAGTACTGTTTCGGCAGGTCACAACCCAGGCCCCCGGACCGGCACTTTGATCCTGCGATTCACGTTCTGATCTTGAAGCCGCCGTGGATAAGACCCTGGCGGCGGATTCTTCGGCGGGGGATCTGCACGACCGCGACACATCACTTCGATGCAGGCCGCCCAAAACGGCGGCGGCGGAATTTTTTGACCTGCGCGTATCGATGTGCATCATTCGCCGCTCGTCGTCACTGGTGCGCTACGCGCGGCGGCGAGCCCCCCAGGCCACCAATTCCAATCGCCTGCAATACGAAGAAGCGCAGGACCGATTACAATGCGAACCAGTGTCGCGTCAATAAACACGGCTACCGCCAGCGTAAATCCGAGCATCTTGACCACCAGGAAGCTTCCGAAGGTGAATGCCGCGAAGACCACAATCATGATGGCGGCGGCGCTCGTAATCAGCCCTGCGGTTCTGGCTAGCCCCTCGGGGATTGCATCCATTTCACTCAGCCCGCTCCTCCTCGCTTCGAGGACTCGGGCGACCAAAAACACCTCGTAATCCATGCTCAGTCCGAAGACGATGGCAAAGGCGACGATGGGCACAATGGGGAATATGCTGCCCGTTCCCTCACGAACTCCCAGGAAGCTACTTCCGTGTCCGTCCTGAAAGACCAGAACCAATGCTCCGAAGGAGGCCGCAACCGAGAGCAAGTTCAGAACGATGGCCTTCACGGCGGCGAAAAGCGATCGGAACCCGCCAAGAAGCGCCAGGAGCGTCCCGCCCACCACCATCGCCATCACCGAAGTCATCCGGTCCACGACGATCGTCTGATAATCGGCATTTAGCGCCGGGATGCCCCCGACGAGCAACGTGGCGCCGGGCATTCCCGTAAGAGCGGCCGCGCCGGTCTTCCGCAGCTCCCGCACCCAGGTGACCTGATCGCGCAGGGAAACGGAAGGCGCGGGTAACACCTCCAGCAGTGCCGCCCGTCCGTCTCGACTCAGGAACGTTCGACGCGTCTCACGCGAGAGATCGCCGAGGGAAGACCGGTTGCCCTCCGCCATCGTTGTGATCGAGATCACGCGGTCGGAACGAGGATCGCTCGCGAGCCGCTTGGTGAGACGATCGAGTGCATTCCACCCCGAGTCCGTTTGAGCGATAGAATCCGTTGGAAGTTCGATTACCACGCGCAACGAGTAAACTATGCCGGCCCGGTGCATTTGTTCAAGGGTGTGAAGCGCGTGAACCGATTCCGCCGCCGGCGGAAGCCAATCCCCTCTGGGGACACTGGTATCGAGCCGTGCGGCTTGCGAGGCGAGCAGAAGCAGGGGGGCGCCTGCCAGAATGATGGCCGGCCAGGGATGGGCGACAATCACCTTGCCCCACTGCCTCCAGCGGTTTCCCGTGCGTGCGTCCCGATGCGCATCCAACCTCGCAGTAAAGGGCAACCGGCCGGCATTAATCCGCGGACCGAGAACGGCCAGCACTGCCGGAACGAGCGTATTTGCAAGCAACAAACTCATTCCCGCCACCAGGAATCCCGCCACACCGATGGAACGGACTTCGCTGATGGGAACCGTCAAGAGGGCTAGAAATCCGATGGCTACCGTCGAGGCTGAAATCAGGAGCGTATGACCTGCCTGACGCGCCGCGATGACCGAGGCGCTGAGTCCGTTGTGCCCGGCGGAAATCGCTTCCCGGAAGCGGCTGACCATGAGGAGCGCGTAGTCGATGCCCAAGCCTAGCCCAAGCATCGTGGCCAAATTCTGAACCAGAATGGATAAGTGCCAATGCCGGCCCAGGAATCCTGCAATGGCCAGAGTGGTCGCGATGGCAAGCTGTCCAATGGCTACTGGAATCAGGGCTGCCACCAAGCTTCCGAAAGCCAGCAGAAGCAGGGCGAGTGTCGCAGGAATCACGAGACTTTCGGCGTGTTGCACGTCATCGGCGCTAGCTTTCCGAATGTCGAAATTAAGTGGCGTCTCGCCCGTCAGTTCGAGCTTCACCGCCGGATAGCGGCCTCGCAATTGATTTTGCAAAGAGTTCGCCCGCTCGTGAAGCTTGGGGACGAGCGACTCGACGGGACCATCGGTCGACGCGAGCCCCACGAGAACAAAGGTTCCTCCTCCCCTGCCTAGGAAAATCGGGTCGCGGAAATCGAGATGGGAAACAACTCCGGACACGCCGGGTTCCTCTCTCAGTCCCTCTTCAATGGTTGCTAACGCTTTCTCGCCCTCCTCCGAATCCGCCGGTGGGAGTCCCTGAATCACCAGGACCACGCGGTCAACGAAGGGCGAACGAAAACGGGTGGCCAACTCCTGCGCGACACTTTCCGCTTCGCTGCCTTCGATGCGAGTTGCAGTCTCCAGATGGCGCTCGGCGTGAAAGGAAAATGGAAGCAGCGCAAGGACGGCGGCGAGGACTACGCCGGCCAGCCAGAAATTGCGCACAGGCACGAGATTCATGATGTCATGCAAAATCGTTACGAGTCAAGGATACTCACATCCCATCCTGTCCATACATCCGAATCTGCGAAGATTGGTTGAAGCTTCCATCGGTTTAGGAGGACACATGCACAAACTTGCGTTGCTCGGGCTGGTTGCCGCTATTCAACTTGGCGCCGCAGACCCCCGCATCGGCTCCTGGACGCTCATCTCTGCGCAGTCTGCCCTGGATCCCCCCAACAAACTCTCCATCACATCTCTACACGATGGAGTGCACGTGATGAGCTCAGGTGACACCCACGTCGATTTCACGGCGAAGTGGGACGGACATGAAACGTCCGTACAAGGCAATCCAGCGTTTAATCAAATCGAGCTGCGAAGGATCGATAAGAATCAAGCCGAGGTCAAAGAGAAGAAGGATGGAGCTGTAGTGGCGACTGTTCGTGACAAACTTTCGAGTGGCGGTAACGAGTTGACGAGCACGACTTCAGAGAGAGGCCGTGCCGACCGGATCACCGTGTGGACGCGGAGCGGAGGCACGAAGGCGGCCGATAACCTCTTCGCTGGTGAGTGGACGCAGGATCTGAGCAAGACTCGTTTGCGGCAGGGGTTGGCGCTCAAGATCGAGGCAGACGGACAGGAAGGGGTCCGTTTCTCGGGTGAGTTCAGCTACACCGCCCGTTTTGACGGCAAGGAATACGATCTGAAAAACTCCAGCAACGACACCGTGACGCTCGAACTTGTCGACGCCCACACGGTCGATTCGATTTACCGGAGAGACGATCAAATTGCTCAAAGGGACCGGTGGGTGGTGTCCGCCGACGGACAACAGATGACGCTAACCACGACAGGCACGTTGGAAACCGGTCAGCGAGTAAAAGAGAACATGGTGTTTAGGAAGCAGTAACGTTAGCTCTGCCGCTCCCAATGCATCTGCGCAGGCGAAATGCCTACCGGCAGTTGGCCACGGCATTGAACTCGCGAGCCGCAACCGAGATGATTCCCTTTCGCTGCATGAATCTCAGGATGCCATTGACCGTGTCTTCGAGCGACGGATCCGCCTTGCCCCATGCGGAAGCATTGCGAGCCGTTTGATAGCAGGAGCTGTCATAGCGTTTGAACTCCATCGCCGAGATGTTGTCTACGGAGCCCACCAGAAAGTCCAGCAGCGGAAAAAGCAGATCTTCCTTCCTGCATCTCCTGATAAGCTCGGGAACGAAATCGGGAACGCTAAACACCTCGAATTGCCGCCCGGTCGCCTTTGTAATCAGTCCGGTAATATCCAGCATGTTCGCGTAATCGTCCCTCGTGACATGATAGGTCTTATTAGCCGTGCCGGGAGTGGTGGAAATCGCAACGATATTGTTAGCCGTGATGTCTGCGGGAACGAAACTAACCTGGTTCAGAGCATCGACTCCAATGCCGTGATTCACCATGAACGCTACTAAACGCACGGCTATATCGAAGTTATTGCCGCCGCCTGTAACGGAGGGGCTCACGAGAGCGGGCCGGAAAATCCGCGTAGCAAGTCCCCGGCGGCTCGCGTCCATAACCACCTGTTCCGATACCCATTTGGATTGGCTGTATCCAAAATCGAGAAGCTCCATATTCTCGTTCAAGTCGGTCTCATACAAGACTTTCTTAACCGCCCAGCCGAACACGAAGGTAGTCGAGACGTAATTGAAGCTCTTGGGCCTCCCGTTGAACGCCAGCCTTAAGACCTCGTTCGTTCCCAGAACGTTCGCGTCACGCATCCGGTCGTAGTTGAACAAGTAGTTTACGGTTGCGCCGTTATGGAACACCGTGTCGATTTCATGTGCGAGGAAATCCCAGACTTCCTGCGCCAGGCCCAGCTTATCCTGCCCGAGATCTCCGCAAACGGGAATCACGCGAGCCTCGAACATCTGCATCAGCCCGGCCGAGCAAGGCCCCATCGATTCCATCGCCGCCGTAAGTCTTTGCCTGCCCTGATGCTCGTCGGACGCCCTGACGAGAACATAGACTTTCGCGCGCGTTTGTTCCAGCAGACTTTTCACGAGGAACGGTCCGATGAAGCCGGTGCCACCCGTGAGCAGAACGTGATTCAGTATCGGTATCTCGGGCAATAGCGCAGGTGCCGGAGGCTCGAAGATGAGCTTCCTGTCGTTGCACATCATTAGCTCTTCCGCCGCGCGCTGCTCTTCCCGGAAAGCCGCCAGGGAATGCCGCAGCAGTACCAGTGCTTCTTCGGGAGCGCGCTCCAACTGTTCGGCCAGTCGAAACAACTCGGCTACGCTGACACGCTGAATGAGACCGATATCTACCTGCCTCGCCAGCATATCGGCGCCTTTATCCTTCAAAAGTTCCTTGATCTCGTGCATGAACACGACAAGATCGAGGGAGTCGAGCCCGGCTTCGATGAGGTTGTGGGATTCGGTGCCCGTCAGGTTGTAGCGGGCTTTCAATACGTCGAAAGGCGACTGGCCTTCAGCATCGGACGCTACGGGTCCGGCGTCTTTTTCCCGCGAGAACTCCGAGAGAACGGTAAATTGACCTTCCAGCCACATGCGCTTGGTTTTATGGCGCATGATCTTACCCGAACTGGTTCTCGGTATCGCACGAGGTGCTATGAAGGAAATCAGCGCCACCTCTATGTTTAGGTAATTCCGAACCGCAGCGGCAATCTTCAGCGCTTCCGGAAGCGCTTTTGGATTTTTCACTTCGGCGACGATCGCCAGTGCCGGCTCGCTATCCTCGTGAATCTGGAACGCAGCAACGCAATTGGTCCGGATCAGGCCGGATGCTTTCTCCACTACTTGCTCGATATCCTGCGGATAATAGTTTTGCCCGCGGAGAATAATCATGTCCTTTATGCGGCCGCAGACGAAGAGTTCGCCGTCGTGGAAGAAACCCATGTCGCCCGTCCGAAGGTAGCCATCGTCATAGGGGCTGTCATCCACCAGCCGGGCGTGAAAGAGTTTAAGCGTCAGTTCCGGATTATTCCAACAACCTAGGCACTTACTGCCTCCAGCAATCCAAATCTCGCCGATACGGCCTGGATCCAGGGCGACGTGCTTCTCTGGATCGACGATCTTTACCGTGAGGCCCGGTAGGGGAGTCCCACAACTGACAATCTGAGTGGCTGCGCCGATTTCGGAAACCTCCGTTGTCATGCGGGCCTTCCCCAGCGCGATGGCGTTCTTGTTGACTGAAATAATATTGCGGCCACCGAGCGAAACCGCCAGAGTATTCTCCGCCAGCCCGTACGCGACGGAAAAGCTCTCCGACCTGAGTCCATGGGGCTGAAAGGCCTCCAGAAACCGTGTGTAAGTATCGGGTTTGACGGGTTCCGCGGCAACCATCAGCAACCTGAGCGAGCTGAGATCGCAGGTTTCCAGACTCTCCTTCGAAAGCCGCCCGGCGCGCAGGCAATAGTCGTAAGCGAAGTTGGGCGCCGCCGAGGCGCTGGCCCCGTAAGTCTTGATCGCGTCGAACCACAGCGTCGGGCGTTGAATGAAGTCCGTGGGAGCAAAGCCGTATGTGGTGCCGCCTGTAAGCGCGGGATAAAGGTAACACCCAATAAGTCCCATATCGTGATACTGGGGCAGCCAGGATACGACTACCGGCGCGGGATGGTCGATCACGAGCGGACAGTTATGCAGTATGTTTTCGTGCGTGACCATCACGCCTTTGGGATCTCTCGTCGATCCCGACGTGTACTGGAGAAATAGAATCTTCGAAGCGCCGGCGAAAGTTTCGGCCGAAATCGTATCGACGAAGTCTTCCGTTACGATCCAACGAAGATCGGAAATGTAGTCGACGTCGACTCCGGATGCCGAGACTCCGCTTCTGGCCAGATTTGTCTTCAGGGATCCCAGGTAGTCTTTGCTTGTTAAAATACCGGACGCTTGGCAATCCTTTGCGATGTGGACCATTTTGTACAGGGCGCCCTGGAAGCCATGAGAACTGGGGGGATAGACGGGCACGGGGATCAATCCCGCGCGCACGCAGCCAAAAAACGCGCAAATCATTTCGAGCCCGGGCGGGTAGGCGAGCAGAAGCCGGTCCTGCGCCGCGAAACGATGCTCCTTCCGCAAATGTCCGGCGATGACCTTCGTCCGGTGGAGAAACGACTCGTATGAGTAGCCTTCGATCTGATTGCCGTTCAGGTCAATGTACGAATAGAGAAGTTTGTGCGGGTGCTGATCCCCTAGACTATCCAGCTTTTCTAAAATCGACGCTATCATAGATCGGTTCTGTACTCATGGCGGTGGCACCGCCATTCGCTAAACTCCGGGGTTGAATGGGAAAACTCTGTATAACAAAACGAAAGTCTCAATGCTCCCCGTGCACAGGGGGCAGACCGACTTCGAGAACAGGGGCGCAACCATTCGAGGCCTCGCTCGGTCCGGTCAGGACTTCGGCGGCGAGCCTCGGCGTAATATAGTTTACAAGCGTACAGCCATACACAGATCTTGTTTCTTTCGCCGGAAGCGGGGAGGGTCCCGCACCGGTACGGGCTAAGTCGTGTGCGGTCTAAATCGCCGGAGCTGGTCCTTGCTATCTGCGACAACGCGTCCGCCGATTTTGGTACAACATTCGTCGCCTCGAATCGAGGGTAGTCAAGACTTGATCCCCGGCCTCCGGAGTGCCCCGGCCGCTGGCTTCCGAGGTCAAACGAGGCTCCAGTTGCTCAAGATCATAGAAGGCAAGCCCCCCCGAAAGCGAGACGAGGAAGTCGTGCGCAACCCGGCCGGGCGTTTGATCGCCCGATTCAAAGCCTCTTCGTTGCATACCAGTGGTCGATCTATGTTAACAGAGATTTGCAAAGCTGGAAAGCAGCGCCACCCGTTGTCAACTTCCGTGAACATGCGCCCCACGCCGGTCCATCTGATCCGAATTTCCTTGATCCTCCTTAAGGTTTCGAGCTAACATTGAACTTCTGACGCCTACCTGGGGCGGTGTCTGGTCAACAAAATCCGTTGCCGGCTTAGGCGACCAGCCGCCACCGAGCCGGGGATGCATTGCGTCGGCCTGCTATCGTTGCCGAGGCGTCCGTGATGTTCGAGACAGAGGCGGTTATCAGTCTGAAGCCGGACATTGACGATCTTGTACCATCCGAGGCCTCGCCGCGGCACTCCGTTGGCGACCCGGCAAGTGTGTCTTCATTCCCGAAAGTCTTGCGCCGCCGCCTCGACGATTTCTTTTCCGAAGGGAACATTTCTCCCAAGGCCGACCGCACGATGTGGATCAAAATCGCCATGGGTGTGGCTGTGGCGGCGGGTAGCTGGATTGCTCTCTACGCGCTCAAGCCGGATTCATGGAGGTTCGTGGCCGTCTACCTTTTGAATGGCCTCGCCCAGACATTCCTCTTGCTGAACATCGCGCACGACAGCAACCACAATGCCATCTCGTCGGTGCGGTCTGTAAACAAAGCTCTGAACTATGTTTTCGATGTTTGTGGAATCAACTCATACATGTGGCGTATCCTCCATCATCGAGGACACCACTCCTGCATCAATCTCCACGGTGAAGACGACGCGCTTACGGGGCGCCGCATCTTTCGGTTTACGCCCCACGAACCGCGCGCCCGCCTGCAGCGGTTCCAGCACATCTATGCACTGTTCTTTTACGCGCTGTTTTCTCTCGATTATGTTTTCCTAAGGGACCTTGAGTGCTTTTTCTTCCCATCCCACGGATATCTGAAACGCACCAAGCATCCGGTGCGAGAATACGCCATCCTCTTCGCAGGTAAAGGATTCTACCTCACGTACATGCTTATTTTGCCGGTCGTGTTGCTGGGAAAATCGCCTCTGCTGGTCGCTTTGGCTTTCGTGCTTGCCCATTTGATCATCGGCTTGACCGTATCGCTGGTATTCCAGACCACACACACGGTCGACAGCACTTACTTTCCCTCAAACCGCGGCGAGTTTGAAAGCGGCGTGTATCACATCTTCGCGACAACGGCTGATTATGCAACGAGTAGCCCGCTCGTAGGCTGGCTTGCGGGCGGGCTCAACCACCATATAGTCCATCATCTGTGCCCTTTTGTGTGCCACACTCACTACGCCCCGCTGACCCGGATTGTGAAGGAGACCGCCGAAGAGTATGGCGTTCCCTATCGGCAACATCCCACGATGCGGCAAGCGGTCAAACATCATCTGATACTTTTGAAGCAATTGGGAAACGAGGATTAATTTTCGGGTACCTAATTTATATATTATGGCTACGCTATCTATTCAGGCGAACCTTGCGGGATTTCGCACGGTTCTACACAAGCGGCCGGGCAGCGAGGCGTGAGCTTGCCCCAAACCGTGCCCGTCGTTTCCCGATTCCGCTCCTTCACGGATTCGCGCGGGATGGCCCGCAATCCCGTCCAGGCTCTCTCAGAGTACACCGCGGTCCTCGGCGACACATTCCGGTTCTACTTTGGCGGTGTCAAAGAGGCCATCGTAACCACTAATCCCATCGTCATTCAGCACGTGCTGAAGACCAATGCGGAAAATTATCACAAATCCGAAATTCAAGTGAAGCGGATGGGCCACTTCCTTGGCAAAGGTCTTCTCACCACCCACGGGGAGGCCTGGCGCACGCAACGGCGTCTCATCCAGAAGGGTTTCGATCGGAAACAACTGGACGTTCTGTCCTCGATCATGCAGGATTCCCTCGCGGACTCGCTGCGGGATTTCGACAGACAAGCCCGTATCGGCCCCGTCGATATCTACCCCCACCTGATGAAAATCACCTTTGGGATGGTCGGGAGGTCTCTGTTTGGCGCTCGGCTGAAAGACGAGGACATCGACCTCATCAGCCTGACCATCTCGACCGTGCAGGAATTTATGGTTCGTCAAACCATTCAGCCCTACCTGAATCCCTGGTTTGCTGTGTCGGGCGAGCTGCGCAGACACGAGGAAATGCGAACCCGCGCCGACGGCATTCTGCTCGACTACATCGGGAGGCGGCGCCAGGAGGCGCCCGGCTGCGATTTACTGCAGATCTTGATGGATGCTCGTTACAGCGACGGCGAAGGCATGAGCGATGAACTGGTCTTGAGCGAGAGCATGCAACTCCTGGTCGCCGGCCATGAGACATCGTCGAATGCCTTATCGTGGCTTCTCTACCTGCTAAGCTCGCGCCCGGATTGTCTCGAAAGGTTACGGCAGGAGTTCGATTCTGCGCTGGGCGGAAGGCCTCTGAGTTACTCCGACGTTCCGAAGTTCGAGTTTGCAACTCAGGTCATTCAGGAGGCACTGCGCCTGTATCCGCCGTTTTGGATGGTCGACCGAATGGCCCTCGCGGACGACCGTGCAGGGGATCTCGCCATACCCCGAGGGTCAACGGTGGTTGTGTTCATTTACGGCGCGCATCATTCGCGTCAGTACTGGGAGAACCCGGAGAGTTTCGACCCGGAGCGCTTCACCAAAGCGAATGAGAAACTTCACAGGCCCTTCACCTATTTGCCCTTCGGAGCTGGGCCGCGGGGCTGTATCGGTGGCAACTACGCCATGTTGCAGATCCTCATGATTCTGAGCGTTCTGCTCAGAAAGTACGACCTCCGGCTGGTTCCGGGCCAGACGATCGAAGCACGCCCGATGGTGATCCTGCGGCCGGAGCACGGAATCCGCATGACCTTCACCGAGGCAATCCCACGCGGCGTCGGCAGAATGTCCGACTGTTTACCTTAGCCAAAGCCTTGGCAGCCCATCGCGCCCCCCAAGACGCGCTCATGAAGTTCGCCGGCGGACCCGAGGCGGTTAGGCTGTCAACGCCGGTTGAAAATTCCCCACTTCGCCGGTCCTTCAAGCGGTAACTCTCGCCGCGGAACCTGCGTTGGCCCCAGCCCTGGTCAACTTCAAGGCGCCGAGCGTCATTGGCGCGCCGGTCGTGGATTCATCGTTAGCCCAAGCCAGTCCGCTAGCACACGCAGCTCGGTGGATAGCGCGGTCGCGGTCGCGGCTGTCTTTCGTCCCTCGAACCATTTCCCCAGCACGAGCAGTCGTCGGTTCGCGCGATCCGCCTTCAAGGTTCACTCGCGCGATCAGTTTATCCCGGAGCAGATTACGTTGACGGAATCGATCTGGAGCAGCCCCAGTCTCCGAATCGTATCGCGCAAATGCCGGACCGTCGCGGACCGGGGACGCCTTTGACCGAGCCCCTGCGCAGTCAGAGCCAGGCATCGCGCCTCGTCCAGGGAAAGCGAGGTAGCCATGCAAACTCCATGTTACCGGGAAGACCGGTAGTCGAAGCCCAAGCCATTGGCTTGCGTGGCCCGCCATGTCACCGGCCTGGATGTCGGGCTCTGAACCTGGCGGGAATTTGCTTTCTGGGACGGCGGGGCGCTGCAATGGAGACCGATAATAGACGAAGAGGTAGAAGCGATGCTGCTTAGGACCATGATCTTGATTATCGTTGCCGTATCCTCGGTGGCTGGCCAGAAGGCGCCCGATCCCGGCGCCTCCAATGCGAAGAACGACCCTCAACAGCCGCCCGTTGCCGCACAGCTGGTTTGCCCTGCCGCGAATCAACCCATGGAGCAGGACCCGGCCGTATTTACATGGACGACAGGGTCACAAACGCCGAATTACCGGCTGCTTCTGGGCCCGGCCGTGGGCAGCAGCCGCGACGGTGATTCTTCGCTGATTACGGGCCTTCAGGGGCAGCTTGCCGGTCTTCCACCTGGGCAGAATCTATATGTCACGCTCTGGTCTTTCGATCAGAACGGGAACCCAGTGCAGCCGCCGTCGTCCTGTCCGATTAAGACCGCGCAACAGCAGGCCATCGTAGCCTTCAAAGACGTGCCAGATACCGCTTTAGCTGGAGTATCGTTGGGCAGCTTCTCGGTCGCGGGCGCCGCCGAGGGTGTCAGCGACCGCTCAGCCGGTTCGCCGGCGAACGCGCTGGCCCAAGCAGCGCAAGCCTGCCAGGCGCAATGTAAACAGAACGCTGGGTGTCAAGGATACACGTTTTATCCGGCAGGACCCGCTACTCCTACGGCCGTGTGCGACCTGAAGAGTCAGATTACGGAGTCCCGGCCCAACGAGTGCTGTCTTTCCGGCCTCAAAACAATTACGCACGCGGTCACCCCCGCTTCCGCTCCCGCTCAGGCTTCTGTCGGCGCTTCCGCTCCGGCGATTAAGCCGGTAACTGGCGATTGGGTGAACCAGTTCGGCGCAATCAGCCGGATCGTGCAACAAGGTAATGCGATCCGTGGGACGTATTCCGACGCCAAGCAACCGTCCCTCTCGGGAACCTTACAAGGAACATTCGACGGAAAGACACTGCGTGCAACCTTGAGATGGAAGAGCGGACCGGAGAACAGCTACGGATCGCTGCTGCTGACTTTGACTCCGCAGGGCAGATTCGAGGGAACGTGGACCGACGCCGCGGGAGTGTCGGGGACCTGGAGTATGGGACCCGCCGGCGATGGTGCGCGTTGATGGCAAATCCGAATAGCCAACCGGATGTTCGCTTGGACTTCCAGCAACTCGGTCCCGAGAAGTCGGAAAGCATCGGGTCGACGTGCGTGTAGACCAGCGGGCGGGCGATCTCGCACTTGAGCCGGTATCGGAACAAAGTTTGCGCAAAACACTTGACGCCACCGCACCGCTAAGGCTAGCGTTGTACGAATGCCCACGCTCCAGGAGCAATTCGGTCAGATCGACATCTATCTTTTCGATCAGCTTCTGAAAGGGCGCATCTCACCCGGAATGCGAATCCTGGACGCCGGATGCGGCTCCGGACGAAACCTCGTCTACCTCCTGCGGGAAGGTTACGAAGTTTACGCCGCTGACGCGGACCCGGAGGCCTTGGAAAGCGTCCGCTCCCTCGCCCGGATGTTCGCACCCGCGCTTCCGGCGTCGAATTTTCGAGTCGAAGCCGTCGAACATATGTCTTTCGACGATGCCTGCGCGGATGTCGTCGTCAGCAACGCCGTCCTCCATTTTGCCCGCGACGACGCGCACTTCGAGTCTATGTTGCTGGGATCCTGGCGCGTTCTGAAGGCCGGCGGGCTCTTCTTCTGCCGCGTCGGATCCTCGATCGGCATGGAGAACCAGGTGAAACGTATCCAGGGACGCCGCCACCGGTCGCCGGATGGTTCGGAGCGGTATTTGGTGGACGAAGCGCTGCTCGGCTCGACCGCCGAACGGTTAGGCGCCGAACTGGCCGACCCCTTGAAGACCACGATTGTCCAAAATCAACGCTCGATGACCACATGGGTATTGCGGAAGAAACTGCTTTGAGAGAAGCAGACCTATTTCAATCGCCTGTTTTCAGGCAAGAAAGCAAGAGTGGAACGGCGAGCTCAGACCAAGCTCAGCGCAAAGGCAGGCAGCAGCCTACTCGGGGGCGCTGGTCGGCGGCGTCACACCATTCAGCCTCAGGTAGACAGCCATATAACCATACATCTCATTCGAATGACGAACCAGATTGTAGAGAGTTGCAAGCCTGGAACGGGTTGGCTCCGGAGGGAACGGACCACCAAGGCGCGAACTGACCATTTCGACCGCCGCTACGTCGGTAAGCGCGTCGAAAACGCGGTCGCAATAATCAAACGATTCCTTGAGGGCGGCCACGAGTTCCGCCTTGGATGTTTTAGACGCTGCGCCGAGTGGCTTGCGCTCCCCATTGAGTCCGGTGCAAACGTTCATGTTTGCATCGGCGATGTGAGCGATACGCCGGGCGAAAGTTTCTACATCCGGCGTCGGCCGGAAACTGTACTTCTCGGCCGGCATCTTATCGGCCATCTTTAGGAGGTTGTTCTTGATGCTAGTGTATGACCACTTCACCTCGGCGCTGAGCAGATTCGGTGACTGCGCCGACACCGCACAGGCGCCGCCAAGAACGACAAGCATGAGCTTGCTCAAATTATTCATCGGAGGTCTCCTATTGAAAGCGTAGCCGAGAGACGTGTTCAGCGACAGGGCGGAAATGATCGGTGCACAGTCTGGATCCTGTTTGAGTGGACATTTTCGTTCATAGCCTGGTCACTGTGGCCCGCATTCTCTTAAAGAAGGAACGCCTTCCAGACCAAAAAAGGCGTGAGTGCCGTGGTCAACAGGCAGTAGAAACAGTAGGCGCCGAGCCGCGACATATCGATCACACCCAGTATATTTGCCACGCCCGCCAACATCGCTACTCCGCGTATGGAGTACTTCACCCAGGCGCCTTCTTGGGGATTCAGCAGCGTCACTCCGATCAGCAGCACATAGAGGCCTGCTCCGATAAACCCATCGGGAATGCCAAATGGTCTGGCGAAAGGCGCATCGGCCACAGCCTCGCAACCATGTCCGAAAACAGGACACTTCAAGTGTGCGACGGCGCGCACCTGGTAAGCTCCAACGTACAACATTGCCGCCGCGCTTAGGGCCGAGATCGCCAGGAGAATGTTACGGTCGGTGAAACGCATCCACATCCATCGTAAGCCTCCGGGACCTGGCGGATGTGAAGGAGCCGGCCTGATTCGTATTCTCGAGACGTTGGACCGGAAGTCGAAATCACTGGTATCGTGATTGCAGTAATGGCAAATCCCAGCCCGATCCTCTCGACGGCATCCGATCCCAAGCAGGATGCAAACTACGTGTTTTACGAATTGACCCGAAGCATCTGCCCGGAGTGCCGCCGCGTGATCGACGGGCATATTTTGATCCGGGACAACAAGGTCTACATGCGTAAACGTTGCCCGGACCATGGAATGTTCGAGGGGTTGGTTTACGGTGATGCGCAGCTCTATACGAATTCGTCCAGGTTCAACAAGCCGGGCACGATCCCGCTTGAGTTCGCCTCAGAGGTGGATCTTGGTTGCCCTCATGATTGCGGACTTTGCCCGGACCACCAGCAGCATGCCTGTCTTGGCATTATCGAAGTGAACAGCGCCTGCGATATGGCCTGCCCGCTGTGCTTCGCCGAGGCCGGTCCGGGATTCAGCTTAACGCTCGAAGAAGTCGAAGACATCCTGGATCACTACGTCAAGGCGGAAGGAAATCCTCAGGTTGTGCAATTCTCGGGCGGTGAGCCTTCGATCCACCCACAGTATAGTGGTCCCCGGATTTCAGACCAGGCAATAAGCTAAGATTTTCGGCGGAGTCGTTGACAGAGGAGAGGTCGATGACGACGAGAAAGCAGTACAGTCCGAAGTTCAAAGCGCGGGTGGC